>SXGS01116517.1_pt1 | contig 10036 bp, 9 predicted proteins | sample 3174681 | NCBI WGS metagenome assembly SXGS01 (sample SAMN11356861, study PRJNA531348) | freshwater metagenome | isolation source: freshwater sample F1-80 | place: China: Fuxian Lake, Yuxi | collected 2017-12-25
ACCTGGCGGCGAAGAAATCGCCGCAATTGCGTCGGAGTTTGATGCAGTTTCGACCCAGTTCGCAGGGCCAGGCATATCAGCCTCTGTCTTTGACTGGGGATGGACGACGCGGTGTGGACCCCGACGACCTTGACCAAGAATCGCGACCGCCTGCTCGCGGGGGACATCGCCCGCCTGTTCTTCGACGCGGTGCGGACACACGCCCAGGCCCGACGCCTGCTGTCGGATGAGCACTTCACCGTCGATGGGACGTTGCTCGAGGCGTGGGCGGGCCAGAAGAGTTTCACGCGGCGGGACGGCACAAGTGCCGGTCCGAGCGACGACGACCCGGGCAATCCGACGGTGAATGTCCATGGCGAGCGCCGGGCGAATGCGACCCACCAGTCCACCACGGATCCCGACAGTCGGCTGACCAAGAAGGGACCGGGGCGCGAGGCGAAGTTGGCGTATGTGGGCGAGGTGCTGATGGAGAATCGCCATGGCTTGGTCGTCGATGCGTGCGTCGTGACCGCCGGCGGCACGGCGGAACGCGACGCCGCCACGGCGTTGCTGCAGGCCCGGCCCCCTGGGCGCGCTACCGTCGGCGGCGACAAGGCGTATGACACACGGGCGTGGGTCGAGACCCTGCGGACCCTCGGGATGACCCCGCATGTCGCGCAAGCCCCGCACAGCGCGATCGACGCGCGGACCACGCGCCAGCCGGGCTACGCGATCAGCCAGCGCATCCGCAAACGGATTGAAGAAGTGTTTGGCTGGATGAAGACGATCGGCGGGCTGCGGAAGCTCCGGCATCGCGGCACCGCGAGGGTCGAATGGCAGTTCCTCTTCGTGGCCGCCGCCTACAACCTGGTGCGCCTGCGCACCCTCCAACAAGGGGCCGCATGACGCTTCGACGAAGCGGGCGCGTGGCTCTCGACCACGGCCCCTCCCTCGACGGTCCGGCGGCAACGTGAAAATGGGCATCACCACTCGTTTTTCAGCACCCTGCTAGGGGTGAATCGCCATGCGCACGTATTCGCTGCTGGTGGGGCTGACTCTCGCGGGCGACCCGCGTGATCAGTCGCTTCGTCGGTGCCGGCAGGCTCACGGTGAGGGTCTCTCTCATGTTGTAAGACTAGATCATACGGGCAATGGGAGGAAGAACCAGGCCACGTCCAACTCGATGGCTTCAAACGGCGCGACGCACGGGGTGTGGCCGATGGTCGCGCGCCCAACCGGAGCCAGCGTCCCTCTCGGGCCTGAAAAGCGCGGACGCCCCGGAGAGCATCGAGACAAGGGCCCGCTGAGATCGCTTAGCGTCGAGGTTTCCGGGCAAACGCCAGCAGCGACCCCCCGAAGGGAAAGGTCAGCCCGCGGGCAATCAGGAAGCGTTCGGCGTCCATGATTCGCTCCAGGACACTGTTCGCCGCACGTCCGATGCGCAATTCGGCGGACGCATCAAGGGACCGCGTGTCCTGGTGCATCCATCTGCGGGCGAGCATCAGCGGTAGGAGGAACGACACGAACGACGTCGTTCGAATGTCGGAAAAGCCGGCGGCCTTTAGCCTCTCGACGAGTACGACGCGCGAGTACCGTCGTTTGTGACACGCAAGCTCGTCCACGGCGCTCCACAGGATGCGATGCTGGGGAACCGTGACAAGGACGCCGCCGCCGGGCTTTATGGCCTGAAACATCTGCCCGAGTGCGCGCTCATCGTCGGTGACATGCTCAAGGACATCGAATGCCCCCACCACGTCAAATGCCGACTCGAATGGAATGTGTGTCGCGCTCATCTGAGAAAACCCGACGTCAGGCGCCCGCGATTGCGCAATGGCCAGGCCCTCTAGGAAGACTTCGCTACCCGAGCAGACCAGCTCGGGACAGGCTTCATGAATCCCAGCCAACACATACCCTGTGCCACAGCCAACCTCGAGCAGGCTGCGCGCTTGGGGAAGGTACCGGCGCAACGCCCAGATGAGGATGCGGTTACGAGACCGAAACCAGAAGTGACCGGCTTCCGCCGCGAATAGCTTCGCAAAGTAGTCAGCACTGAATCCGTCGTTGCCCGCCGCCAGATCTGGCGCGAACATGGGCCACCGGCCGTGGAAAGGCGGTTGCCACCCGCAGTCGGGGCATTGCCAGATTGGCGATTCGAAGCGTTCAGCGCAGGAAAGGCAGATCTTCATTCAACGCCCCGTCGGCCTTGGGCGAGCCGGCTGCTTCATGGAGAATCGCCAGGCCGATGCCGGTCCTCCCGTAGTCATTTCCGTTGTAAAGCATGTATCGCCGGCTGTGATGATCGAACACGAATGGGTACTCAATCATTTCGGAGTCCCAGCCGGTGGCTGAAACATCAAGACCTCCACAGGCGTCCCGGCGCACCCACACGACCCCGTCGTCAGACTCCGCGTAGCCAATTCGATAGCGATCACCTCTGCAGCAGTACCACATTCGATACCGATCGACGTCCTTCACGACGCAGGGCCTCGCAAGCGCGTACTCCTCGTCCGATGCGAAGTCGATACACACCTTTCCCGTGCGTTTCCAGGTCACGCCATCCGCGGATTCGGCGTATTTGATGTGGTACCGGTGCTGGACAGCGCCGGCACGGAGGCGCCACCCGGTCCCCGAGGCGTACCACATGCGCCACAGACTCTCGTCCCGAAGGACGAAGGGAGAATGGGTCAGGTAGGGGTCGACGACGTTGCGATCAAACAACGGGGCCGGGGAGAGGCGTCGAAAGACCGCCTCGCCTCGATCACGAACAGCCAGTCCGACGTTGACGTAGAACGGCACAGTGACACCGAGTGCCCAGCCTCCGTAATACAGGTAATCCCGCTGGTCGTGCGTGACGATGCTCGTGGCCATGACACCATTGTCATCGAACGATCCGAGAGCGCCGAGACCAAGCGCCGGCTCCGGGCTGACGTTGATAATCCGAAAGGGCGCGTTCAAGTCGAGCAGGAACGAACCCAGATGGGAACGGTTCCGATCATCGCGGGCGGAGAAGTAAACCCTGGCCAGCTCACCCACGGTCGCGACGAATGGCACGGCGGCGTGCGTTCGCGCCCAAGGCAAGTCGCCTGTCGGCACGAAGATTAGCCCCAGCTTGACCCAAGTCATTCAATCGCCACGTTAGAGGTCAATCTCATCGCTCCGGCGGTCCAAGAGCGACGCGGGGCGGGCCAGGTAGACGCTGTCGGGCGCCGTGTCCTTCATCACGACCGCGCCGGCACCGATCAGGCTGCGTTCACCTATCGTGATGCCGTTGCGCAACGTAGCGTTGACCCCGATGAAGCAGCGCGGCCCGATTCTGACGTGCCCAGAAACCACCACTTGTGACGAGATGAAGCAGTGGTCGGCAACCGTGGAATCGTGACCGATGTGATTTCCACTCCACAGCGTCACGTTGCTGCCGATCGTCACGAAGGGCTGAATCGTGTTGTCCTCCAGGATGAAACAGTTGTCCCCGCACGCTTCGCCAGTCAGGTAGGAGCATCGGCTGCTCACGTAGCTGGCCAGTTCGTACCCGAGCGCCTTGGCTGCCAAGTATTTCAGCTCACGGAGTCCGTTCATCTTGGCGTAGCTCAGGGCCACGAACATGCGGTACCGGTCCGGCGCGAACCGCGCCGTCACCTCCTCAAAGTCGACGATCGGAAGTCCGAGAAACTTGTCCTCCCGCCGATACGCGCGATCCACGGCAAACGCAACGACGGTGTCGTCTGAATCCGTGGTGAAGTAATGATGCGCCAGGCGCGCGATGTCGCCAACGCCGAACACTACGAGCTCCGCCACGTCAGCCCCCCTCGATCAGACGAACCACAATGGTGAACTCATACAACGGGTAGTCGTGCAAGAGCGCGACGTGCCGCGAAAAGTGCGTCCGGCAGTGGTCGAACACGCGTGTCGGGTCGGCATAAAACAGCCGCGACTGGCGGCGGTCGGCGTCGCAGTGCGAGGTCAGCATGTTGAACGCAAACCCGCGGGACGACAGGGCCGCCAGGCGAGCGAGCGTCGCGTGCACATACTGGATCCACTCCGACTCCGCAGTATCCAGCTTGACGTTGAAAATTCCGCTCGCCACCGAGTAGGCCGCCACCGGCATCAGGGACTCGTCGGTCGTGAAGAAACAGTCAGCCCGTCCGGGGTGCTCCTGTCGAGCGCAGCGGATCATCTCGCCGGAAACGTCGTACCCGCAGTACTGGCGCGCCGGACTATGGTCATCCAGGTAGTCGACGAGTGCGCCGTAGCCGCACCCGTAATCATTCAGCGTGAACTCCTCGGCGCCATCGCGCAGCCGGAGGAGTTCTCGAAACCGGCGCCACTGCGAGGCGGTCGAGTTCCAGTCCACCCCGCCCGCTTGTGGACCGTGCAGGAGCAACTTCTCGGTGTAATACCTCTCGACCCGGCCGAGGATCGGTTCAAACGCCACGGGTCACGCTTCCGGCTCTGAGCGCTCGTGAATCTCTCTCACGATCGTGTAGGGGCGCTGTTTGGTTTCAATGAAGACCTTTGACAGATAGATGCCAATAACGCCTAAGCACAGGATAATCAGGCCGCCAAGGAGCCACGTCGAGACGATCAGGGACAGCCAACCCGGAGCCATGGTCCCGATGACGAGCCGCCGCACGATAAGCCCGCCTGCCGATGCGGCCGCCAGCATCGAGATCACCAAACCGACATAGAAGATCAGCACCAATGGCCGGTCGCTGAAGGACGTGACCGCATCGGTCATCATCGCGAACCGATAGGTCCAGCTGTAGCTGGAGTCCGGCCGGCACGTCTTGATCACGACGACAGGGTCCTGTCGGTAGCCGGTCAATTCCCATAGGCCGCCAATAATCATCTCGCGCTCTCGATGTTGGACCAGCGCGGAAACATAGCGTCGAGTCATCAGGCGAGCGGTGGTCAGATTGATCGGAAGGGGGTTGGCAGAGAGCCGGTTGAAGACAGTATAGAAGAGACGGCCCGCCAGGCGATCGATCGGCCCGTCTAATCTTTCGTCGCGAACGCCGTAAACCGCGTCGGCGCCCGACTCCGCCTGACGCGCGGCGAACACCGCGAGGACTGCCGGGTCGATCTCCAAATCGCAGTCAATCAGGAACACCAACTCGCCCCGAGCATGGGCCAACCCCGTCATCATCGCCCTGTGATGCCCGAAGTTTCGTGACAATTCCACCACCCGGACGCGGGAATCGGCACGGTGCAGTGCGATCGCCACCTGCAGCGCGCTGTCGGGAGAGCCATCGTCAACTAACACGATTTCGAAGTCCTCGGTGATCAGTGCGGCGCTGGCACAGCAGCGTGCGTAGAATGCCGGCAAGTGCCGCTCGGACCGATAGAGCGTCGAGACGATGGAAAGCCGAACGGACTTCATCGCGACTGGTCCTCGTGCGAAATGCTCCTCATGTATCTGCCCGCCTCTGGCCCGACGCTGAGAACCAGGTCAATGATGCTGACGGCGTGGTCGAACGCCCCATGGAGCTGAGAATACTCTGGATAGCCTGAGTAATCGACAAACCGCAGGAGAATGCCCCGGCGATCAAACACCGTCGGATCCAAGTAGGCCTTCGCCGATGGGCCCGACAAGTACTCCGTCGCGCCGGCCTGCGTGCAGATGGCCGCGAGCCGTTCAGTGCGATCCCCGATCATGGCGTAGTCCATCGACCAAGAGAACTTCGTCTGAATGCCCAGCAAGGTGCACAGCTGCGTGAGAAACCAGTAGTTGGCGCTACTTAACAGGTCCGACGGGGCTGCCGCGTACAGGTTCTCCAGAAACGTTTCATACTGCGCGAAATATGGGGCTCTGGCGTAACTGTGCCTGATGGTGGCCCAATGACGGCGCTTCCAGGCCGGGTCGGCAATCTTCGTTTCCTTGATCGCTTGGAGGTACTGTCCCGACACCTCCACCGGCACCGACAGCCAGTGTGGCCCCTGCGCGGTCTTGATCCGATTCCGGCTGCGCCAGTCCCTGCGCGTGAACTGCGCGTCATCGTACAAGACAAACTCGTCGACCGAGTTGATCAGGTCGAAATACCCCTTCCAGGGGATGTAGCTTGACTGCACGACGGCGATCCGCTTCCCCATAGCTGTCCGCACGTGGGCTAGCTGAAGTCCCGTACCGCTTCGACCACTCGCTCCACCTCGGCCGCGGATAGGCCGGCCGCCAGCGGCAGCCGCACCAAACGGTCGGCAATGGATTCCGCGACCGGACAGTCGCCGGAGCGAGCGCCAAATCGTCGTCCCATGTCAGAAAGATGAAGCGGCAGGTAGTGAAAGAGCGCGGCAATCTGCCGGCCCTTAAGATGCGAGATCAGCCTCTGTCGCTGTTCGAGCGATGGCATCAACAGGTAGAACATGTGACATGGCTGCTCGCACTCGGCGCTCACGAACGGCAGCCTCACCCCCCGAGGCCTCGCCCAATCTTCCAAGCCGTCGCGATACGTGGCCCACAGGAGCCGCCGCTTGGCCTGAATGCTGTCGCTCGCTTCGAGTTGGCCATACAGAAACGCCGCCAGAAGATCGGACGGCAGAAAGCTCGATCCGACGTCCACCCAGGTGTACTTATCGACCTGACCGCGAAAGAAGCGGCTGCGCTCGGTGCCCTTCTCTCGAATGATCTCGGCGCGTTTGATCAGGGACGGATTGCTCAGCGCCAGCGCCCCGCCTTCACCGCAGGTAACGTTCTTCGTTTCATGGAAGCTCAGCGTGGCCATGTCGCCGATCGATCCGAGGGGGCGGCCCCTGTAACGGCCAAACAGTCCCTGAGCATTGTCCTCGATGACCGGGAGACCATGACGCTTGGCGATCTGGAGGATCGCGTCCATCTCGCAGGCCACGCCCGCGTAATGTACGACGACGATCGCCCGCGTGTGCTTCGAGATGAGACGCTCCAATTGAGTCTCATCCAGATTCAAGGTGTCTGGCCGGCTGTCCGCGAACACGGGCTTGGCGCCGCGCAGTACGAACGCATTGGCCGTCGAAACAAACGTAAACGACGGCACGATGACCTCGTCGCCAGGCTGGATGTCCAGCAGCAACCCCGTCATCTCGAGTGCGTGGGTGCACGAAGTCGTCAGGAGGACTTTCGCGACACCGAGCATCTCCTCCAAGAGGGCGTGACACTTGCGCGTAAACGCGCCATCGCCCGACAGGTGCATCGACTCAGCGGCTTGGTGGACGTACTCAAGCTCCCGGCCGGCCAGCACGCTACGATTGAACGGGATGTGGGTCACAAGCGTGTCGCTTCCGCCTCGATGGCCTGCCGCTACTCCGTACACCTGACCCTCTTGATTGCCACGGCCCCAGTGGGGTCTTTGGATAGCTCAAGGACTCCCTCGTAGAGACTGTCCCGGCAGACCTCGCGACCGTTGTTTCCATAGTAACTGCTGTAGCCATAGCTCCCCGGAGGGTACCATGCGATATTACGGTGCGGCGGCATGAGGGCCGGATCGTAACCCAGCCACGCCGGCTGCTCCGCGAGGATCGGAATGGAGAACGGCATCCAGAAACGGGAAAACGTCATGATGGAATGATCCCAGAAGTCATGCTCGGTCTCCGGGATGTGAACGACAAACCCGTCGAAGGTCTCGGGGTGGCGACCGATTTCGCGGAGGGCGTTGAAATAGGGCAGGAACCTCTCTTGTCGTTCCCGCAGCGCGGCTTCATCAATCTTGTAATTGTTCAGGATGGCCGCCAGAGAGGCGCGCCGCTGCGCCTCGTAATCTGAGTACTTCTGCAGGCTGTCGGCCGCCTTGAGGGCACAGGACATTGCCAGTACGGCCAAGCCGACTGCGATTGGCGTTCTGAACCTGTCGGCGGTGGCGAGGGCGATGACCAGGAACGGCAAGGCGATCCAATTCAGGATAGCAATGAAAGAGTGGTTGCTGCCCCCGGACTGGTAGATGTTGATCGCGACTCCTGCGCCGGCGAAAGCGACGGCAAAGAAGGCCATGAGGAGCCAATTGTCGGCAAACCACCGCCTGAACCCGATGTGCCAGTAGCGCGGGATCAGGATGGCCAGAAACAGGAGAAACGGTGCGAGACTGTAAACGAAGTAATCGAAGAACGAGGGAAAGGCCTTCGATCGGAACTCATTGTAGTACACAAGCCAACTCCACTGGTATTGTGCTGGGGCGTCGAGAAACAGATCCAGGGTCAGATACACCCCGAGCGCGCTCAAGACGGCCAGCCATGTTACCAGACCGGCTTTTTGTTTCCATCTGACACTACTATCAAGTGCGATGCAGAGGCCGATCGTTGCAGCTAGGACCAAGCCGATCGAAATCTTCCCTTGGAAGGCCAGCGGCACGAGGCAAATCGTCGTCCAGTAGGATTGGCGCCGAACTGAAAGGACAAAGACGGCAGCCATGCAGACAAAGACGCCGGCCGGGAAACTGGCATCCATGTCGACGGTCCATTCCCCAAGGCTCCGGCCGTACAACCCAAACATGAGAAGCGGCAACATCGCGACGGGCAGTCGTTTGGCGGTGGACGTCCAGATCACGAATTCCATCAGGGCGACCACCAATGGCAACACGATGAAAGGGATGACGTAGTAATGCACCTCGTACACGGGTACGCCAGCGACACGCTTCACAAGGGCCATCAAGACAAATCCCAGGTTGTGGTAATGCAGCAAAGGCACGCCGTGTAAACCGGTGGACGGCACCCCAGTGCGGGCAATCATGTTGACCACAGACATGCCAAAGACGCCGTCGTTTTCCATGAAACCACCCATGATTCCGCTGACGACGTTGTCCGGATGCTGATACGGCAACTGCAGTCGCAGTGCTTCCGGAACCAGCAATACGGTAAGCAAGCCAGCCGAGATCACTAGGATCGCGATTTCGGCAAGGCGGGGCGGCTTCGCCGCAATCGCCCCCGCCGAAAAATACCCACCCAATGCGGCCACTCCGACAAGGGCGATGCTGGCGAATTGCGGAACGGTGACCGCTGCCAGGGCGTAAAGCGACACAGCGATGGTGAATCCCTTCAGCCAGTGCTCCGCCCTCGCGAATGCGAACGGAGCGAACAGCAGGTAGATGGCGATAATCGCCAGGGAAACCGGTGCGAAGTCACGCAGCGTAAGGAACAAGAACCCGTGAGCAGCCACAAGAAAGAAGACTGCATAGAGCGGAAAGAACATGTGACGCCCTCCTGGGCGACGCGTGCAAGGCGCTGATCACAAGCTTCTCGGTGATGCCGTGCGGAATTACTCCACAGCGAGAGGCTGGTGGTGAAATGTTGTCGGTGCCCGATTCGTCGACGCCATTCTGCCACGGCTGGCCCTGATTGACGAGCACTCGTATCGCGCCCTGGTAAGTGTTACCGGAGGAAGCCTCGCCGCGCCATAAATGGTGTTACCCAAGCGGGTGTGCCCCAGGAGGGCACCTGCGTGGGACCACAGGCGAGGCAGGAGTATCTGGCACAACAACTGCGGGACCGCTACGTGCGGGCCGCGCGGCGGGAGAAGGGGCGCATGCTCACGGAGGCGGTGACCGTGACGGGCTATCATCGGAAAGCGATCATTCGCGCGTGGCGGAGGCCCGCCGCCCGGCGCACCCGTGGGCCGCGGCGGGGCCGCCCGACGCGCTATGGGCCCGTCGTGGTGCGCGCGTTGCGCGCGGTCTGGGAGGCGGCGGGCTATCCCTGGTCGCTCCGCCTGAAAGCCCTGCTGCCGGTGTGGCTCCCGTGGGCGCGCCGCCGTCTCGCGTTGTCGCCCGCCACCGAAGCCAAGCTGCGCGCCATCAGCCCCCGGCAGATGGATCGCGTGCTGGCGTCCGACAAACGCACGATCCGGCGCCGCCTGTATGGCCGCACGAAGCCGGGCACGTTGTTGAAACACCACATTCCGATCAAGACCGATCACTGGGACGTCACGGAGCCCGGCTTCACCGAAGTGGACCTGGTCAGTCACTCGGGGGATCGCGCGGATGGCGACTTTCTGCAGTCGCTGGATCTGACCGACATCCACACCACCTGGGTCGAGACGTGCGCCGTCATGGGGAAAAGCCAGGTCCGCGTGCAAGAGGGCCTCGAGACGCTGCGCCAGCAG
>SXGS01314431.1_pt1 | contig 10035 bp, 9 predicted proteins | sample 3174681 | NCBI WGS metagenome assembly SXGS01 (sample SAMN11356861, study PRJNA531348) | freshwater metagenome | isolation source: freshwater sample F1-80 | place: China: Fuxian Lake, Yuxi | collected 2017-12-25
CAACAAGCTCAAACAATACCGCAGAGTCGCCACTCGCTACGACAAGAATGCCTCGCAGTTCCTTGGCTTTGTGTTGGTGGCGTCAATTCGGATATGGTTGATCTGATTTTGAAGACAGGCCCTAGTGACCTCGGAGGGCTGCTTTCCGAGAGCTGGCGCCTCACCAAGGAGCAGCTGCCGATGCTCCTTGCGGTGTTGGTGATCGCATTCGCCATCACCTTCGTCGGGATCATGGGGATCGAAGTAATCTTCGTTGGCCTGATCATGGTGCTTGGCTTGGTCGCCGCTGGCATCCAACAGGCGGCCGGCCTCTCCGAAGACGCCGTCGGCCTGATCATGGCGATCGTGCAAATTCCGATGCTGTTGCTGTTGTACCCCATGATTTTCGCCATCAGCTCGATCATGTACGTGATGATGGGCAAGGCCGGGGCAGCTGCCGCCCGCGGCGAGACGATCCAGATTGCCCCGCTGTTCGAAGGGATCGGGCGAAAGACGGCGGTTTGCACCGGCATTCTTTGCCTGGTGCTTCTGGCGATGCTGCCCGCCGCTCTGTTGTTGTACATCCCCGCCATCTATCTCGGGCTCCGTTGGTCCTTGGCGTTTTACTACGTTGCCGATACCAATCTCGGCGTACTGGATTGCATGCGCGCGAGCTGGCGAGCCACCGAGGGCAAAGTTCTCGATCTGTTCGTCAAGCAGCTGGTGTTCGGACTCATCGCCTTCTTCGGTGTTTTATTCACGTGCTACCTCGGCATTTTCGTGATCGGCCCGCTGCAGATCGTCATGAATGGACTCATTTATGTCCAGCTTTCCGGCCGCGACAAATCGGGGATGCCCGATCCCGACATGCTCGCCGTCTGATCGTCAACCGGTTGACCGTCAAGCGGTTGACCAGTTGAGCACTCAAAATTCCTGTTAACGCACTCGCCACACCTTCGTCTGATTGGACGGAGGTGTTTTGATGTGGTCCTTCGGTCCCATTCTCATTGGTCTGTGTTTCGAGGCTTCGGCCGCCCCCCCCAGCGAGGTGGTCGTTCACGAATGGGGAACATTCACCGCGGTGGTCGGCCCGGAAGGGACTCCGATCCCGTGGTATCCTCTGTCTGAACCCAGCGACCTGCCGGACTTTGTGCACCTCTGGAAGCCTCACGGCAAAGATGCCTTGGGTCCAACGACCATTCGTATGGAAACCCCGGTAGTGTACGTGCATAGCCCGACGGCGACCACGCTCGACGTCCGCGTCGCATTCACCCCCGCCGTCCTCGGGGCGATGACCGAGTGGTACCCGAACGCCGCCGACGACCGAAACACCCTAGAATGGAAGATTCTGCGGGTGGATCCCAGCGATCGGCGGAAGCTACCCAATGACCATACGAACAGTCATTACTATCCGGCTCGAAACGTCGACGCCGCCATGCTCACCACCCCAGAGGGGGAGTTCGACAAGATGCTCTTCTACCGCGGTGTGGCGAGCTTTGACTTACCGGTTCGCGTAACGCTCAACGCCGATGGCCTGACCGCCAGCGGCGAAGTCGGTCGGATGTTAGCGGTGGAAAAACGTGGCGATCACCTCGCCTTCGCAGAACTCATTCCGAACCACGCTACGGCGCGGCCATTCCACCCGGGCACCCAAGACGGCGCAGAAGAGCTCCTTTTTGATATGCTCGTTAGCAGCGGATTGTACGACGATGAGGCCCGCGCCATGCTGGACACATGGGAGCATACTTGGTTTGAAGACGGACTTCGCGTCCTTTATGTCGTTCCTCACGACAATGTCGAGACATGGATGCCGCTTACCGTGACCCCCGCCCCCAAATCGCTCGCGCGCGTGTTGATCGGTCGTGTCGAGGTGCTGACCCCTGAAATCCAGGCAGACATCCGAAGCTTGCTCCACGGCGGCGCGCCGGAACAAACGGCTTCCTTGTTTCGCGCCCACTACCCGCGGCTCGCACAACCCGCGCTCCAGCGGCTTTCCCAAGAGGGCGATCCAGCCGCCGCGGCCGTACTGGGTTTGCTTCAAGCCTTTGAGCGCTAATGGTCGCCCAAGAAACCACATGGGCGATTGCCGCGAAAAACGGCGACCGCCGGGCTTTTGAGGCGCTCCACGTGCGCTATGCGCGCATGGTGCACGGGATTGTGCTCGCCAGCCTCTCACCGTTCGACGCCGAGGATGGCGTTCAGGAGGTCTTTTTGGCCGCCTGGCGTCGCATCGAGGGCCTAGAGAATCCCGCAGCCGTCGGAGGATGGTTGGCGTCCATTGCCAGAAACTATGCGACCGACCACGCGCGCACCCGAAAGCGGCGCCGTCCGATCGACGCCGCGCTCGCCACCTGGGACAGCGGCCTCGCATGGATCGGCCTCGGTGCCATCAGCGGTGCGGAAGCCCGGTTGGACGCCCATCGAGTGGTTTCCGTCATTCAACGCCTGCCCGAGGCCTATCGAGAAACCCTGACTTTGCGGTTGGTGACCGAAATGACCGGAGAAGAAATCGCCGAACAAACTGGCCTGTCACCCGGGTCCGTGCGGGTCAACCTTCACCGCGGCATGGCGTTGCTCCGCGAGCAATTGTCGGAGCCCACGGAAACGGAGCTTCAACTTCGCACCCGCGCCGTTCGTTGGGGTTCGATCGGCCGACAACGGAAAGCTGCAAAACGGGTGGCGACGACGGTTGTCGGCCTGCTGATGGCAGCATCCATCGGCATCTACCGATGGGGTCGACCGTCCGTGGAAGCATGGACGTGGCTCGACGGCGACGGAGCATGCATTTCCGAGGATTGCCGCCTCGATCCGGGGGAGTGGGCCAACGGCACCGGCCAAGTGGCGCTGGAAAGGCTGGGTCGAGCAGCACTCGGGCCCGACACCCAGCTGCGAAGGGATTCCCTCGCGAGCGATCGCGTCGAGCTCACCTTGGAAAAAGGCCCATTGTTCATCGCATTCAACGGGGAGCCGCGGCAATTGGTCATTCATACCCCTGCGGCCGATGTGGTCGATCTCGGGTGCGCGTTCAATGTCGAAGTATCATCCGATCAAACAACCGTTCTCGTGGTACAGCAGGGGGTGGTCGCCCTCGAAAACCCCACTCGCACGGTTCGCGTTCCTGCGGGCGCCGCCGCCGTGGCCCGGCTCTCCGCAGGTCCAGGCACGCCTGTCTTCCTCGATTCGTCCAAGGACTTTGGCAATGCGGTCGATCGGTTCGACCTGGGGGGCGAAGATCTCGACAGCGTTTTGCGCGCCGCACAACGAAAAGACACCTTAACCCTTTGGAATCTGCTCGCTTCCGTCTCAGCAGAACAGCGCGCTCCAGTGATCGACCGCATGTTCGAGCTAGAACCCCGCCTCGTGGCGAAGGATCCCACCGTCAATGCGCAGCTGCGCTCGGCCTTGCAAGCAAACGATCCGCAGGCGGTCGAGGAAGTCTGGGCCACATTGAAGGAGGCTTGGGCGCGTTAGATAGTAAGCTGCTTTACTTTCTTCGTAGCCCCTGCTCGGGCGTTTTCGGGCTTCCGACTACGCCGGGTGAACCTGCTGTGCCAACCAATTCTGAAGCCCAATCTGCTGGATCGCCGTCTGTTGGGTCTCGATCCAGTCCACGTGCTCTTCTTCGGCCACCAGGATCTTCTCCAACAAATCCCGGGTGCCGTGATCGCCCACCGCCGTCGCGAGCGCAATCCCCTTGGTCAGCCGATCGATCGCGTCCACTTCCATCGCCAAATCGCTCGCCAACTGCTCTTCCACCGTTTCACCGATGTTCAGCTTGTTCATCCGCTGCACATTGGGGATCCCTTCCAGATACAGGATCCGGTCCATCACCGCCTCGGCATGCCGCATTTCGCCGATGGACTCCATGCGCAGGTAGGCGTGCAGCCGCTCAAAACCCCAGTTCTTGCACAGCTTTGCGTGAAGAAAATACTGATTGATCGCTGCGAGCTCGCCGGTGAGAACCTCGTTCAGAACTTCGATCAGCTTGGGATCACGGGCTTTCATGCGCACACCTCAGCGGGTTGACGCCCCCATAACGCGACGACGCCGACCACGCTGCCTACTTGGCGGAACGCACTTCCGCCGCTTGGGATTGCTCCCGGGCCACACACCGCGCCAACTCCTCGACGCAGGCCCCACATCCCGTGCCAGCCCCCGTGCGCCGCATCAACTCTGGCACAGAACAAACGCCCTCTTTCACCAGTGAGCGGGCGGTGCGATCCGATACCGAGCGGCAAAGGCAGAGGTACATGGAAACCACTTCTGGGCGAAGTTGAATTTCATTTTCAATACCGTACCGCCAAACGACCGTCAACTGGTGACCCAATTCCGAGCGAAAAGAGTCTAACGAAGGCCGGTGATCTGCCCGTCGATGACGTCGATGTGCTTCGCCTGTGGGACCGCAGGCAAACCTGGCATGCGCACGATGTCGCCGGTAAGCGCCACAAAGAAGCCGGCACCGGCAGACAATTCCACATCGCGAACATTGAGGGTGAAGCCACGCGGGCGCCCCACCAAGGTGGGATCATCGGACAGGGACGCCGAGGTTTTGGCCATACAAATCGGTAAATGGCCGAATCCGCGCTTGGTCCAGTCGGCGAGTTTGCGCTCGGCGGTGCGGCTCAACACCACCCCCTCAGCACCGTACATGTTTTTGGCGATCGCTTCGATTTTTGCCAACGGGGAATCTGAAGGTTGATACAACGTTTTTAACGGAACGTCTTTTGCCGACGCCATCACCGCATCGGCCAGCTCCGAACACCCTTCGCCGCCGGCGCCGTACGGATTGGAGTCGGCAAACCGCAAACCTGCTTCTGAAGCCCATGACCGCAGGACGGCGGCATCGGAATCCAGATCCCCCAACCGGCGGTTCAAGGCGATCACGGGTCGATGGCCAAAGCATCCCACACTTTCCACGTGCTTTTCCAGGTTGGCTAAACCTCGAACCAGCGCCGCGGAGTCATCGCCACCGCCGTGGTGCTTCAATGCGCGAATCGTCGCCACCAAAACCACCGCCGAAGGTGCCAGTCCGGCGCTCGCACACTTGATGTCGAAGAATTTCTCTCCGCCCAGGTCGAACGCAAAACCTGCCTCGGTCACCACCCAATCCGCGAGCCGGAGCCCCATCGAGGTCGCCACCACGCTATTGCAGCCATGGGCGATGTTGGCGAACGGACCGCCGTGCACCAAAGCGGGCGCTCCCTCAACACTCTGCACGAGGTTGGGCAACAGAGCGTCTTTCAACAGCGCCATCATCGCGCCCGTCGCACCCAATTGATCCGGGGTAACGGGGTTTTTATCCTCATCGTAGCCCACGATGATCCGACCGAGGCGGGCGCGAAGGTCGGCCAGATCCCGCGAAAGGCAAAGGATCGCCATGACTTCCGACGCCGCGGTGATGTCAAAGCTGGCCGAGCGCACCACCCCATTGCCGTCGCCCATGCCGACAACGATCTCCCGCAACGAGCGATCGTTCATGTCCATCACGCGCTTCCACACCACCTTTCGAGCGTCCATCCGCGGCGCACTCTTAAAGTGAAGGTGGCCGTCCACCATCGCCGCGAGCAAATTATGCGCGGCCGAAATCGCGTGAAAATCGCCGTTAAAGTGAAGATTGATGTCGTCCGAAGGAACCAGCTGACTCTGGCCGCCACCGGTACCGCCTCCCTTCACGCCAAAACAGGGGCCCACCGAAGGCTCGCGCAAGGCGAGAATGGCGCTCTCCCCTCGCCGATGCAACGCTTGCCCCAGGCCGATACTGGTGGTGGTCTTCCCCTCCCCTGCAGGAGTGGGCGTAACGGCCGATACCAAGACCAATTTCCCGCGGGGTGCAGCGGCGAGCCGACCCAACTCCAGCTTGGCTTTGTGGTGGCCGTAGGGGGACCATTCGGAGGAAGACAGGCCGAGGCGCTCGGCAATCGCTGCAATCGGTTTCATGCGACCGACCTAACCCAGTCCACCGCTCCCGGGTAGAAGAAAATAGTCAAGTAGTTGACCATCAAATCCTCCTCGCCATTTCGTGTATGATGGCTACATCATCATGGCTGAACACGATCCCACTCCCTCCGAACGACGACAATTCCAAATTCGCCACTGCGTCGGTGCAGGCGGATTCGGTGAGGTTTACGTCGCGGCCCTGCGCAGCGCTGCGGGGGTCACCACCGAAGTCGCGGTCAAGGTCCTACACGAAAACCTCGACCCCCATAGCCAGCCGGTGCAGCGCCTAAAGGACGAGGCACACCTGCTCGCAGCGCTCAACCACCCCACGATCGTGCGCGTCAACGACCTGGTGTTCCTGGAAGGAAGGATCGCACTCGTCACGGAATACGTCGACGGCGCCGATCTGGAGACCTTTTTCGAGGGAGAGCGCCTCCCACACCGCGCCCTGATCGAGGTCACGGAGAGAGTCGCCGAGGCTCTTCATGTGGCCTGGTCAGCGCGCACCCCCGACGGAAAGGAGCTTCGCCTCATCCATCGCGACATTAAGCCCGCCAACATTCGGATCAGCCGACACGGCGAGGTCAAACTGTTGGATTTTGGCATCGCGCGCACGACCACCGACAACCTCATTCGGTCCGCAAAAACTCAGGACAGTTCGGTTGTCGGCAGTTTGTTGTACATGGCGCCCGAGCGACTGGACGGCGACGCAGTTGTGGGCGCTGCAAGCGATATTTTTTCCCTCGGCGTCACCCTGTACCAGGGCCTCAGCGGCGCCTGCCTCTTCGGAGAACTTTCCCCCCGGGCGCAGTTTGGACTGGCCTGTTCACGAGATAAGTTTGACGCTTTCGTTGCGGAACATCTGTCGGCGCTGCTGCCAGACACACCCGCACCGATGGTGGATCTGCTTCTTCGCATGCTCGCTTTCTCCCCCGAAGAGCGGCCATCGGCCGTCGAAGTGGTTCACGAGTGCGAACAGCTCGCAGCCACACTTAGCGGATCGTCGCTCAAACGCCTGTGCCGCGATCATGTCTGGCCAACGCCGTCCGTCGCCGAGGGAGCCCTCGCCAACCGCACGATTGTGGAGACCACCCTCGGTGGCGTTGGACCGCAACACTTCGACTCCAACGTGCCCGAAAGTGCACGGCCTACTCTTATTTTGTCGCCTCGCGCAGTGCGCGACGCCGCCGCCGCTGAAGCCGCATCCCACGCTCCGTCACGCCCAAAACGCCGCGTCCCGTCGTTCCTGCTCGGCGCGGGCGTCCTGGGCGTCACCGGCACCGTCGCAGCAGTGGTCGCCGTCCTCGGCCTTGTCGGCGGTGGTGCGTGGTACTTTTGGCCGCGGCCCGCACAGGTCTCGGACGAGCCCGCTTTCGCCGCGCCGTTGCCCCTCGATCCGGTGGTGGTCGCGGAGCAACCCAGTCCCCCACCCACGGTGGCAACGGAGCCTGTACCGCCCACAGCGCCAATTCGTCCAACCCACACCGAAGTGGTGGCTCCTGCCCTCCCCAAAGTGGTGGCCGCCCCACCAGCGCCAGCCGAGCTCGGGTTTATCGAGGTCAAAGGAGGCGTTCCGGTAGAGTTTCGGTCCGGGACGGCCGCCCACCCCGCCGGGCCCATTCCCGCCGGCACCTACGAAATGTGGGCAGACTTCGGAGACGGCTTTTGGCTAAGCCGCACCGTGGTGATCAAAGGCGGCGAGAAAATCAGTATCCGATGCAAAAAGTCCCGTTCTGAGTGCCTTGTCGCTGCCCCATAGACCCCACGCGTCTCGCCTTGCCGATTTTCAACTATGAGTTTAGTAGAAGAGTTCGGAGGCCGGATGTGGCTATTGCTCAACTCTTCGGAAGCGGCGGACTACGACCCGGCGATCCAGTGCAACTCTTGCGAGGAATGGAATGCGCCACAGACGCCGTTTCCTTTGTCGGCAAACACTTGGTATGTCGGCGTAAAGGGCCTTTCCTCGGTGTTGATTTCCACGGAGGACGGCCTTCTCCTCTTGGACGGAGGCCTGCCGCAGTCGGCCGAGCTCATTGAAAACAACCTACGTCAGCTCGGTTTTCGGATCGAAGACGTTCGGTTCATCGCCACCTCGCACGCACATTATGACCACGTCGGTGGCGTTTCCGCCTTACAACGACACAGTGGCGCCGTCGTACTGGCCAGCCCTGCTGCCGCTGCCGCGCTGCGCACCGGAGGCCCTCTGCCGGATGATCCTCAATATGGACTCTCGGAAATGGGGTTTCCTGCAGTTTCGAATGTGAGGGAGGTCGCCGACGGCGAAGTGGTGCGCTTGGGGGGAGTCGCCGTCACTGCGCAACATACCCCGGGTCATACGCCGGGCGGGACGAGCTGGACTTGGCAGACGTGCCAAGCCGGCACCTGCATCGATCTGGTGTACGCGGACAGCCTAAACCCTGTATCCGACGATACTTATCGGTTTTCCGAAGGCATGGACCGGATTCTGGAGGGCAGCATCGGTCGGATCCGGCGTTTGCCGTGCGACCTGCTTGTGCCTGTTCACCCAGACTTTTCGAACTCAGACCCGACCGAGAAACTCGCGCCCGACCAAAATCCCTTTGCCAACTCAGGAGCTTGCCGGGCATACGCGGCCACAGCGCAAGCACGCTTGAAACGGCGCCTAAAGGACGAACGGTCGCGCTAGGAGAACCGCACCCAAGTGAAAGCGCGCCATAAACTGGAGGCGACTGCGACAAAAAGGGGGTGGTGCGCGGTACAGGAGTCGAACCTGTGGCCTTTGGCTCCGGAGGCCAACGCTCTATCCAGCTGAGCTAACCGCGCGCTTTCCCAACTTATCGTGTGCCATCGGCCGGGTCAATCCCCAGAGGGTGCCCCTTGAGACCACGCTTGCATCGCGGGCAATACTTCGTCCGCCCAAGCTCCCGTGGTCCGCAGGGTCGCAAACTCCTGGAACAAGGTGGCGATCACAAAGCAGAGCTCCTCATACAAGAACATCCGATCGTACAGCGCCTCTTCCCCGCCGCCGTCGACATTCTGCGGGAATTTAGCTCTCTGAATGTGCATTTCCGGGCCTTTCAGTGTGACCGAAAACTCCCGGTCGTCGCGCCGGAATCGAACGCGAACGTCCTGCAGGACCTTTCCGCCAACCAACGCGGCCCGAGATTCTAAGCTTGTCGAAGGATTTTCTCCGGTCATCACCGCCGAAATTTTGGTGTCGCTCGGAAGCCGAAACGCCAAGCGCTCGTCTACCCAAAGCTCAATGTCCCCTTGCTCTCCCAGCGAGAACTTGGCTTCGCGAGTTTCCGAGGCCCACCACAACCACACGTAAAACTCGCTGGCGAGGTGCGGCGGCGTTGGAAGCCCATCTTGAACAGCGCTCATGTCAGCTCCCCGTGCAGGGCGCTCGGCCCGACCGAAAGCAATTGGTCAACTCTGTCGGTATCTTCGACCCAATCGAGCGGCGACCAGGGAACCAACTTCAGGCCAAACGTTCGATAGAATCGTTTCTGGAAACGTTCGCCCGAGCCCGTCGATAAGGAATGCAGGATCAAGCTGCCGCCCGTGATGTTCCAGCAGCATTCCGTGGTACTCACCCGAGGAAACGCCCGCTTCAGCCAATCAAACTCGAGCTCTTCCTTGATTTGTTTGCGGACCCCCGTAGGACACCGCTCCAAATTGGCCTCCACACACCACTCTTGGCATTTTTTGTCCAAGGTAGCGCGAAAGAGGTTGGCCGGAAGGGACTTCTTGTCCACCCTCAAAGAAAACACGGCGTACTGATTGTACAACCAACGGTTGAAGTCAGCGAAGGAATTGTCCAGGAGGTTATGCACCTGAACCCAACCTTCCACCTCTTCTTTTCCCACATCGTTCGGCCGTTCGTGAAAGGAGTACTCCTCCAGCCGATCGCGGTATACATCCCGGAAATCCTCCGGAACATCGCCAACCACCCGAAAACGGCGAACCGTCATCGCTCCATCGAGGATTCCCAAACCTGCCTCCTACCCTCAGCCCTCGCGGAGATCGTGCAAAGCGTGGCGGAAAACAACCACCTCTGCATCCCCTTTGAGTTTCAGGCCAAATTCATAACGTCCGAACCAAGCAACTTGACCACGCAACTGCTCGCCTTCGAGCGTC
>SXGS01438058.1_pt1 | contig 10034 bp, 12 predicted proteins | sample 3174681 | NCBI WGS metagenome assembly SXGS01 (sample SAMN11356861, study PRJNA531348) | freshwater metagenome | isolation source: freshwater sample F1-80 | place: China: Fuxian Lake, Yuxi | collected 2017-12-25
CCAAATGCGGGCGCTGCTGACTGGTGGAACCCAGGTTGAAGCGGCGTTAGGATAGAGACAATCACTCGGCCGACAGATGCGGCCGAACAAACCGTATCAAGACGGTTGCTCGGTCGCGGGCTTAAGCCCAGCTTCCCTGCGGTGCTCTCGTCGTTCCTAGGCTCACGGCCGCTGGACGGCGCTCTTCGCGCCGGCGAGACCCAGTTGACAATCCCTTCCGGCACCGCACCAAACCCATGCAATACAGTCGGCCGGCCATCGGTTGTGGCGTAGGACACGGCGCTGGGCTAGACCAGGGCCCGTTCCAAGCGGTCGGATCCGGTGGGCTTCGGCGAGGGGAGTTTCATGTACGCACGGTTTGCACTTCTGTTTTCGCTGTTCATCGCTACGCCAGCCTGGGCGGGCAAGACCGCTGTGGTCGACTTTCAGCGTGCGGTGATGGAGACGACCGAGGGGAAAGCTGCCCAAGAGCGGCTTGACTCCATGTACTCCACGCGGAAGGCCGAGATCGACAAGCTGCGCAAGCAGCTCGAAAAAGAACTCGAAGACTATCAATCCAAAGCGCTGATCCTGTCCGAGGATTCCCGGGAAGCGACCGAAAAGGACTTGATGGCGAAGCAACAAAAGTTTGAGACGTTGTACGGCCAATACCAGACGGAAATGCAACAGACCTACTACACGCTGTTGTCCGATCTCGACGAGAAAATGCGCTTGCTCACAGAGAAGATCGCCAAAGAGAAGGCCTACGATGTCGTCCTCGATCGCGCGGCAGTCGTGTACACCGGCGGCGAAACAGTCGACATGACCGACGAATTGATCAAGCGGTACAACGCCCAGAGTCCGTGAAACTCTCCGACCTCGCGGTTCTCGTCGGTGGCCGTGCGTTTGGTGATCCAGACGCCGAGATCCTTCGTGTCTGCGCGTTGGACCAGCCGTTTGCAGACGGCATCGCCTTTTGGGAACGCGGAGAGCTTCCACCACACCTCCCTGGCGCCGTGCTTTCCAAAACGGAGTTCCCTGGCACCGGTATCGTCGTTCGGCACCCGCGTGCGGCCCTGGCTCGGTGTTGGCCGAAGCTTCACCCCGATCCGCCGGTCATTGCTGGCATACATCTAACGGCCTGGGTCGATCCGGAGGCCTCGGTCGATGGGGCTTGGATCGGACCAATGGCGGTGGTCGAGGCGGGGGCACACATCGGCCGGGGCTCATCCATTGGCGCGCACACCGTCGTCGGAAAGCAAGCCAAAGTCGGCCAAGATTGCCGAATTGAATCGCATGTCACCTTGGCGGCGCAGGTGCGCATTGGCGACCGGGTGGCGATCGGACCTGGCGCCGTGATCGGCCATGAAGGGTTCGGAGTCGCCGAGGAAGATGGTGAGCTTTTCCCCATGCCGCACCTTGGCGATGTGGTGATCGAAGACGACGTTCGAATTGGCGCAAACACCTGCATCGACCGCGCAAGTTTTGGAAGCACGCGCATCGGGCGCGGCACTCAGATCGACAATCTGGTGCAGGTCGCGCACAATGTGCAAATCGGACAAAACGTCCGACTGGCCGCTTTCGCGGGCGTTTCGGGCGGCGCGCACTTGGAGGAAGGCGTCCTTTTAGGGGGGAGAGCCTCCGTCGTCGAAGGAATCCGCGTCGGCGCAGGCGCCATATTGTTGGCGTTATCCGCCGCCACTCGAGCAGTTCGCGCCGGAGAAGTGATCGGGGGAGCGCCCGGCCGACCGCGCGCGGAGTGGCTTCGGGATCTGGCGACGTTACGGCATCTGGCGCGCTCGGGAGGTACCGGTGGATCGCACCGCGATTGAACAGATTTTGCCGCATCGGCATCCCTTTCTGTTATTGGACGAGATTGAAGACTTGGTCCCCGGAGTATCGGCCGTAGGAATTCGCACCATCCCCGCGGACGAATTTTGGGTTCCAGGCCATTACCCGACTCAACCCATTTTTCCTGGCGTCCTCATCGCCGAGATCATGGCACAAGTCGGAGCCGTGGTGGCGCTCACTGCCCATGCCGATCACGCAGGGAAACCCGTCTATCTGGCAGGTTACGATCGCCTTCGGTTTCGTCGCCCGGTGCGCCCCGGCGATCGCCTCCGCGTCGAAGTTAAACTCACCGAAACCCGTGGTCGGATCTTCTTCTTCGAAGGCAAAGCGACGGTCGATGGTCAGAAAGCCGCGGATGGCGCATTCTTGGCGACTTCCGCGGAATGAACAGCATCCATCCCACCGCGGTGGTCTCCGTTGCCGCCGAGCTGGAAGACTGCTCGATCGGTCCGTTTGCGGTGATCGGGGAAGGGGTCCGGATGCACGGCGTCAGCGTGGGCGCCCATGCCGTCGTGGATGGACAAGCACAGATTGGCCCGCGAACGCAGATTTTTCCGCATACGGTGATCGGTGGTCCCGCCCAAGTTCGCGGCGCGGACCCCTCCCTCGGGGAGCTAAGAATCGGCGAAGATTGTATCTTTCGCGAACACAGCACCGTTCATCGCGGCAGTCCTCGGGGAACTGGGCTCACCCAGATTGGCAATCGAAACCTGTTTATGGCGGGATCGCACGTTGCCCACGACGCGATCGTCGGATCGGACTGCACCTTCGCGAACTACGCGGCGATCGGCGGCCATGTGGAAATCGGCGACCACGCAACCCTTGGAGGAATGTGCGGAATTCACCAGCACACCCGGGTGGGCCGACTCGCCATGATCGCGGCAGGTGCGATTTGCACGCTCGATATCCCTCCTTTTGCAATGGCTCACGGTGATCGGGCCTGCGTGCTCGGCCTCAACCAAGTGGGCCTGGAGCGCGCTGGAATCAGCCCCCAAGCTGAATGGTTCTTGGCTTGGCGACTCTTGTTTGGGCCAGGCCCGACCGAAGCGGCGATCAAACACGTTCGCGCGCAAGGGCTCACGGGTCCCGAAGTCGAGGAAATGATCACTTTCGCACAGCATTCTCGACGGGGAATTGCCCGATGGAGTACCCGTGTTTGAGGTGGTGGTCGTCGGCTGTGGAGCCATGGGAGCAAGGCACGCCCAGACCATCGCCAGAAGCCGTTCTGCGCGCCTTGTGGGCGTCGTGGACCCCGACACCGCTCGACGACGTGCGGTGGCGCATGCGTGCCTCACGGAGGCCTTTACAACGGTTCCTGACGGTGTTCAGGCCGCGGTCGTAGCGACCCCCAACGCTACTCACGCACCCATCGCCAAAAGCTTGCTCGATCGAGGACTCTGGGTACTGCTCGAAAAGCCGATGTGCTTGACTTCGGCAGAAGCCGGCATTCTCAGCAGCGATCGCCTGAGCATCGGGCACAGCGAACGCTTCAACCCCGGGCTGCGCGGCAGAATCCGAAGGTGCGAGCGTCAATTCTCCGCGATTCGCACCGGACCCGTCGCGCGTCCATCGGCAACCCCACTCGTGTTCGACCGCATGATCCACGACCTCGATCTCGCACTCTGGTGGTGCGGCCCCTTGGAACTCGTGGACGCCTGGACCACAGCCCAAACCCTCGAAGTCAGTTTAAAGGGTGGCGCAAACGTACGGCTGACGGCTGCTTTTGGCGGCCCGCTCCAGCGCACGTTGTGCATCGACGGCGCGACGATCGATCTGCTGACGCCGGGCGAGCCTGACGCGCTTACTGCCCAATGGTCGGCATTCGAGAGCGCGATTCGGGGCGAGACACCCGTGCCTGTTCCGTCGAGCGAGGCGGCTGCGGCCGTGGCGCTCGCCGAGTCCATCCAGCGAATCGTGAACTATAGGTAAGTTTTTAGCGCGAGGGTGACGGAAAGTGGCGACCGCGCTACTGCACTGGAGAGTCCCGACGACCCCGTCATTGGACACGATCGCAGCAAGATAGGAGACCTTATGCGTAATTGGTGGATTGCATCTTTGGCTTTCGCGATGGCTTGCGCTCCGAAAGACTCGGATGGCGATGGGCTGACCGACGCCGAGGAAGTAGAACTCGGCACCGACCCAGAATCCGCCGACGGCGACGACGACGGCGCTGACGATCCGGACGAGATCGATGCGGGTACCAACCCCAATTACGAGTGGTCGTATCCGATCGCGGAAGGAAACTACCTCATCGGAAATTGCCCAGATGCGCCTGACGAAGAGAATTCCGGCCCGACCGGCGAGAGTCTGTACCAAAATCCCTGGCCCGCCTACCAAGAAGGCGACACCTTAGCGAATGTGGCGGTGACAGACAGCTTTGATCAGGAATTGTACCTGTACAATTTCTGCGGCAACTATACCTTGATCACGCTCGGAGCTCAGTGGTGCGGACCGTGCCAGAACATGGCGAGCGCTTTGCCCGAAGAGGTCGAAGCAATCCGCGAGGAAGTTCCCAATTTCGGCGTATTTGAGATCGTCTACGAGGCGCTGGACGGCTCCCCGGCCGACACTGAGACGCTGGTCGAGTGGAGCACCACGTACGAGCTCGATGGCATTCCCGTGGTCGTTCCCACGGAAGAGTCCATGGACATCGCCATGCACTTGAACATGCAAGGCACAATCCCGACCACCGTGTTGGTGGGACCGGATCTGGAGGTGATCTGGAGCGGGCTCCAACACGATGGGAACTACATCAGCGGCGCCAGCGCGATCCTGGCTGCCATTGGCGCTTCGGAAGAGTAGTCAAAACACCGGAATGCGGCCGGGCTCGATCCCCGGCCACCCGCAAAGAACGGCGACCAAGCGGTCGATTCCGAGGGCGATACCCGCGGTGGTCGGCAAGCGCCCCACCGCCTCCACAAATGCTGCGTCCACGGGATGCGGCGTTTCGCCAATAGAAGTTCGCGTTGCCGCGGCCTCCGCTATTCTCAGTTCCTGCGCTTCCCGTTGGTTGAGCTCCAAAAAGGCGTTCGCAAGCTCGACCCCGCCCAAATAGGCTTCGAACCGCTGCGCCACCGGCCAATCGCCATCGGTGCGCACCTGCGCTAATGCCGCCTGGGACGCCGGCCAATCCGAAACAAATACCGGATCGGTCAGCGTTGGTTCGATACGATCCAGCCACCGTCGAAAAAAAGCATCGTCCCAGGTCGAATCTCGGGACGAGAGTTCCGACACGGTTGCGGTGGCGAGGTCGATCCCCGCTTCCGAAAAGAGGGTACGAACCTGGGTTCGCCGCCAAGAAAACGTCTCAGTGCGGCCCAGCGCGGCGGCAGCTGAGGCGACGATCCCCTCGACTTCGTCCATGAGGTCATCGAGGCCCGCGCCGACGCGGTACCACTCCAACATCGCAAACTCGCGACCATGCCATAGGCCGGATTCGCGGCCCCGAAAGCACGGTCCAAGTTCGTAAACCCGCGGCAGCCCCGCTGACACGACTCGTTTGAGCGCAAACTCCGGCGAGGTGCGCAAAAATCCATCCTCGCACGGGAGCGCGTACAAATGCGGTTCCATGGCAGGCGAGGGGACCAACACCGGGGTTTGGACCTCCAAGTAGCCATGGTCGGCAAACCAAGCGCGCACCGCCGCCAACACCCGGGCCCGCTGTCGCAGGCCCTCGGGAGACAGGGCATTCAACCGAGTATCCCGCTTACTTCTTCACGCGCTCGACGTACTCGCCGGTGCGGGTGTCGATGCGGATCCACTCGCCCTGATCGATGAACAGGGGAACACCGACGCTGGCACCCGTCGAAAGAATGGCTTGCTTATTGGTGCCTTGAGCGGTGTTGCCGCGAACACCGGGTTCGGTGTAGGTGATCTGCAACTCAACGAACGTGGGGAGCTCGACCGAAACAGGAGTACCCTTGTACACAATGACGCGGCACATCATTTCGTCGACGAGGAAGTTCTTGCTTTCGCCCATGGCGGCTTGGCTCACGGGAATCTGCTCAAACGACTCCTGGTTCATGAACAGGAAGTTTTCACCGTCGTTATACAGATATTGCATTTCGAGGGTTTCGATATCGGCGGGTTCCAAGGTTTCGCCCGTGCGATAGTTGCCTTCGTTGACCCGACCGTTGATCAAATTCTTGAATTTCATCCGGGTGAACGCGGTGCCTTTGCCCGGCTTGACGAACTGGAAGTACACAATCTCCCAGGGGTAACCTTCCATTTCGACCTTCAGGCCGTTACGGATGTCCGACGGAATCTGATACGCCATGGGGACCTTCACTTTAGGGGGAATTTTGGAGCCGCGCTCTTATCACGCCGCGCACGAACCGCCAGGGGGCCAAATGGTCTCGCGACCCGAGATGGTCGCCGCGCGACCCGAAGCAGCCGAGGCGTGGGCAGCGGCGGACGCCCTTTTTCCGGTCAGGGTCACCCGTTCGTTTTGGCGGCGGATCGATCCTCACAATCCGGCCGATCCGCTCGCGTTGCAAGTTTTACCTGATCGAAGGGAGTTGGAAGCTGCCCCAGGTGACCTCACGGATCCGGTGGGAGATCAGCTTAAAAGCCCCGTTCCTTGGGTGGTGCACAAGCATCCGGACCGGGTACTGCTCCTGCTCACCAAAAGGTGCCATCTGTATTGCCGGTACTGCTTTCGCAGGACGCTGGCTCCCGGCGAAAACGATGATCCAACGCCGGCCGAATGGTCTGCCGCGCTCGAGTACGCGCGAAACTCCGGCGCCCAGGAAGCGATCCTTTCTGGAGGGGACCCGCTGACTTTGAAGGATTCACGTATCTTTGAAGCCATCGACGCATTAAGGGGCGCCATCCCCGTCATCCGCATCCACACGCGAGCGCCGATCACGCAGCCCTCTCGGATCACTCCCGCGCTTGTGGCAGGATTACGCGAGCGAAACCCGGTTTGGGTGTTGGTGCACTGCAATCACCCCAACGAACTTTCGCCCGAGGTGGACGCTGCGCTCGCCATGCTCGTGGATGCGGGGATCCCCGTGCTCAATCAGGCGGTGCTGTTGCGAGGCGTCAACGACAATCCCGAGGTTCTCGTTGAGCTTTGCCAAGCGATGGTCCGTCGGCGGGTGTTCCCTTACTATCTGCATCACACCGATGCAGTCGCGGGAAACGCCCATTTGCGCGTCAGCGAACCGGAAGGGAGGGCCCTGTACCGCATCCTGAAAACCCGCGTAAGCGGCCTAGCTTTACCCGACTACGTGATCGATCCTCCAGACGGGTCCGGCAAACGTTCGGTGGAGACGCGCTGACGGGCGGCAGCAGACGCGGTATACTGGTCTAAATGAAAATGGATTTCAATATGACCCTGGACGCGCTTCCGCTCGATGCTTCCGCGATGATCCGGTCCGTGCGCGGCGATGGCCCGTTTCGGCGGCGGCTGTTGGAACTGGGACTCCTGCCCGGAACCGCCATTTCGCGGACCGGCCAAGCCCCCCTGGGGGATCCGCTGTCCTTTCGAGTTCGAGGTGCGGTCCTCTGTTTACGCCGATCGGAAGCCGCTTGCATTGAATTGGATCAGCCGTGAGCGACGCCGCCGACTGCCACGCCCCACCCACCGCCAAACGGGAGGGAGCCCCTTGCATCGCGCTGATCGGTAATCCCAACGCTGGCAAATCCACCCTGTTCAATGCGATCACCGGCGGTAGTGCCCAGGTCGGCAACTATGTCGGGACGACCGTCGATCGCCAGTCCGGCGTGATGCGGCTTTCCGATATCGGGCCAGTCAATGTCCTCGACATCCCTGGGATCTGGTCGTTTGCGGCCCGCTCCCCTGAAGAGCGCATCGCCATCGAAGCCGCATTGGGGCTGGATGGACGCCCGGCTCCGGACCTCCTGGTGCTCGTCACGGACGCTCCGCGGCTGCAACGGAGCCTGTACCTGGTTCTTCAGGCCCTCGAATTGGAAGTGCCAGTAGTCGTTGCGCTGAACCTCGTGGACGAAGCGCGCGACCAAGGCCGGCTGCCCGACATCAACAACCTCTCCGAGGCGCTCGGGGTACCCGTCGTAGCGACCGTCGCACGCACGGGTGAGGGGTTGGATGCATTAAAAGCGGCGATTTCACAACAACTGCAGCACCCTCGGACGGTTCCGCCGCCACACCGTTGGTCCGAGGCGCTGCTTGCCGATGCGGCCGAGCTGATCCCGCTGCTCCCAAGTCGATTTTCGGGTCCCGCGGCTCGGCAGCGCGCGCTCGCCCTGTGGCTGCTGCTTTCCATCGATGATGCGGCCGCATTGAGCGATCAACCCGATCTTCCTCGCGACGCCGCACTTCGCATTCGAGAACGCGCAACCACAGCCGGCCGAGACCTGGTCGCCGAGATAGTCGGGCAACGATACGCCTGGATTGACGCTCGATTTTCATCGTTTGTGAATACCGCCGACCGAGAGGGCGCGGCGCTGTCGGACCGGATCGATCGGGTTCTGCTGCATCCGGTCTCCGGCAGCATTGTGTTTCTGCTGGTCATGGCCTTGGTATTTCAAGCGCTTTTTTCGTGGAGCGCGCCCGCCGTCGATGCGGTCGGCGCCGGAACGTCGACGCTCCAAGGTTGGGTCCAACAGGGGGCAGACTGGGTGGAGCTGCGTGCACCCTTAGGCGGGGCTACCCCTATTTTCGGCGACCTGCTCGTCAACGGCATTCTGGGAGGGGTGGGGTCCGTCGTTGAGTTCGTCCCACAAATTGCGCTTCTTTTCTTGTTTATCGCCATCCTGGAGGATTCTGGATACCTCGCCCGCGCCGCGCACCTCATGGACCGGCTGCTCCGCATTGCGGGTCTGCCCGGAAAGGCCTTTGTTCCGCTCTTGTCGGGATTTGCGTGCGCGGTTCCCGCCATCGCTGCAACGCGGACGATGCCTCGGTTTCGCGACCGCTTGGTGACCATGGCGGTGATTCCGCTGACCTCCTGTTCGGCGCGCCTCCCGGTGTACGCACTCATGATTGGGGCGTTGTTCCCCGAGTTTCTTCCGAACACGGCGGTCCCAGCGCGGCCGCTGGCCCTGTTTGGGATGTACGCCTTTTCCACTGTGGTCACGTTAGTTGCCGCGCTGATCCTTGGGAAAACCGTGATGCCCGATGTGGCAACCCCCGATGTGATCGAGTTGCCGCCTTACCGCCTGCCACATCTGCGCACCGTCGTCTGGGCAGTATGGGCTCGGGTCGCCGATTTTTTGCGGGAGGCGGGGAGGGTGATCCTGGTCGCTACCGTAGTGCTGTGGGCATTGCTCTCTTTCCCACGCTACTCTCCCGAAGAACTTCTGGCGCAGTCCCCCGAATTGCAGGCACAGGTCACGGCTGAAACGGACTTGGAAGCGCTCACTCGGCCGTTGGCGATTGAAAAGAGTTACGCCGGCTGGATCGGTCACACCATCGAGCCCGTCATCGAACCCTTGGGTTTTGACTGGCAGATCGGCATTGGACTGGTGGGTGCATTTGCGGCGCGCGAGGTGTTCGTCGCCACCATGGGGGTGGTGTACGGAGTTGGCGATGATGTCGACGAAAACAGCCTTACCCTGCGAGAAAAGATGCTTCAGGAGAAGCGCGTCGACGGAACCCCCCGATATACCGTCCTTACCGCCCTGTCGTTGATGGTGTTTTTTGCGGTCGCCTTCCAGTGCCTCTCCACCCTTGCCGTCCTCAAACGTGAGTCGGGAGGCTGGAAATGGGCAGGATTCGTTGTAGGCTACATCACCGTGCTAGCATGGGTACTCTCCTTTGTGGTATTCCAAGGCGGGCGATGGCTGGGGTGGGGTTAAGCGATGCGCAAGGAGTTGATCCTTCGGCGGCGAAACGGAGAAAGCTCGAATGGCTTCGGGGAATTTCAAATTCCCGCCCCCGCGGCGCGGGTCACCAAAGCATCCCTGGTCGGAGGATTGAGCTTAATCCTAGGTATCGGAAGCATCTTCATTCCGATCGCCCACTTCTTCCTCCCGTGGATGATTCCGCTGGCCGGCGGGATCTACGCCTACTCCCTGCTTTCTGACAAAGGAACGCTATCGGACGTGCGTGGTGCCTGCCCAGGGTGCACCAAAGAAGTGGAGTTCACGGGGGGCAACGTAGAACGCCCCATGTGGCGACGCTGTCCGCAGTGCGGTGAGCCCGTGGATGTCGAAGTCAAGGCTCCACCTGCGTAAGGCTCAAGCGTCGGTGTCGTCCGGCGGGCCTGCATCCTCAGGGA
>SXGS01544423.1_pt1 | contig 10034 bp, 9 predicted proteins | sample 3174681 | NCBI WGS metagenome assembly SXGS01 (sample SAMN11356861, study PRJNA531348) | freshwater metagenome | isolation source: freshwater sample F1-80 | place: China: Fuxian Lake, Yuxi | collected 2017-12-25
CCTCCCCCGCAAGGGGGGAGGAGATACGAGGCAGCGTCTTTCGTGCCCCCTCACCCCTTGCGGGGGAGGGTTAGGGTGGGGGGCATCACACGCACGGAACTAACCCTGCTTCTTGAAGAAGCCGCTGGTCTTCGCCCAGTCGAGCACGGTCTTCTTGTATTCCTCGCTGAAATGACCGGGCAGGAACGGCGAGGCCCCGGCGAGGTCGACCGGCACGAAACCGTCCCCCTCGCGCCGCATCGCCCAGAAGCCGGTGTACGACGAGACCGGCCCCATGACCTCCGCGACGGCGAGCGTCACGCCCGGGTGATAGGGCTTCTTGTTCTTCGGATCTACCACCGCGTCGCGGTCGAGGTTCTCCCGGAGATACGTCTCGTCGACCTCGGAGAGCTGCTGCTCGAGATCGTCGCCGCAGAGAAGCCCGCCCTCGGCGACCAGCCGCCTGGCCTCGGCGAGATCGGCCAGGACGTCGGCGTAGTAGTGCGAGCCGTCGATGTAGACGATGTCGAAGGCGCGGTCGCGCAGCATCGACAGCACCTGCTTCGAGCTGCCGCGGAGATGATCGACGCGGGTCTTCTTCGACACGCAGGAAGCGTTGTGGCGGAAGACCGAGTATGCCAGCTCGGTCGAGGCTGCTCGGTCCATGACCCGATAGGCGCCGTCGATGTTGATGTCGTCGGCGGCGAGATAGGGGGCCCAGGTGTCGACGCAGAGGATTTCGCCGCTGCCGGCGATGAAGCGGTCGATCGCCGCCCCCCAAGTCAGCACCGAGGCGCCCATCCAAGAACCGACCTCGAGGATGCGGATCCCGGTGCTGCGGCTGGCGAACAGCGAGACCGCGGCGGTCAGCCACAGATGGCGCATGGCGTTGGCCTGGCCGAGCTGCATGGCGTTGAGCGAGTCGGGCAGGAACGGCTTGCCCGGCGAGATCAGGGCGAGGATGTCTTTCATGCCCCCATCATAGCGCGACCGAAGGCCGCGCCACCCCTCCCGAGATCAGCTTTCCTGTTGGAAATACGGGGATCGCCGTGGCAAGCTTCGGCCCTTCCCGCGCCGGAGTTCCCGCATGACCGCCGTCCCGATCCGCGCCCGCACGACCTCGGCCCAGGAGGAGGCGGAATGGAAGCTCCGCACCGACCTCGCCGCGGTCTTCCGCATCCATGCCCGGCTCGGCTGGAACGAGCAGATCGGCAACCACCATTCGGTGATGCTGCCGGGCACCGCTGACAGGCCGCTGTTCCTGATCAACCCGCGCGGCCTCCTGTTCCAGGAGCTGACCGCGTCCAACCTGATCGTCTGCGACCTCGACGGCAACGTCGTCCGCGGCACCGGCGAGCTGCGCAAGGTCGCCTTCTGCATCCATGCCCGCATCCACGTCGCCAACCCGAATGCCGTGGCGCTGCTGCATGTGCATCCGCAATACCTGACCGCGCTTTCGATGATCGAGGGCGGACGGCTGGAGCTAGCGCACTTCAATAACCTGACGCTCAACGATCGCATCGCCTACGACGAAGAGACGAACGACGCGATCACGCCCGAAGAGGGCGACCGCTACGCCCGCGTGCTGGGCGACAAGACGATCCTCTTGATGCCGCATCACGGCGTCACAGTCGTCGGCCCGACGATCGAGGAGGCCTTCGACGAGCTTGCCGGCGCCGAGCGCACCGCGATGTACCAGATCACCGCGATGCAGACCGGCCGTAAGCTCCGCACCTTCCCCGACCACATGCGCCGGCGCTATACCGGCCCGATCGGCGAGCGCTGGGATTCCCGCATGCATCTCGATGCCTGGCGGCGGATCCTCGACAAGGAAGAATCCGACTACGCGAGCTGAAGTGTTCCAGAAAGGCTGAACGACCGATGACCGACGCGTCCACCTCCCGCGCCAACGACAATCCCTATCTCCGCCTCAACGTCCGCCCGTTCATCAATTGCGCCTCGGTGCGCACGATCCACGGCGGCAGCCTGATGCGCCCGGAGGTGAAGGCGGCGATGGCACGCGCCGGCGGGCAGTTCGTGAACATCTACGAGCTGATGGAAGAGGCCGGGAAGCGCATCGGCGAGCTGATGGGTTGCGAGTTCGGCATCGTCACGCCGGGCAGCGCCGCCGCGGTCTGCCTCGGCACCGCGGGCGCCGTTGCCGGCAACGATCCGGAACGCATCTCGCGCCTGCCGCTGACCCAGGGCATGCGCAACAAGGTGCTGATGGGGAAGGGTCACCGCTTCTCCTACGACCACGCGATCCGCATGGTCGGCACCACGATCCACGAGTTCGGTTCCAAGGCGGAGCTGGCGAAGCTGCTGGAGGATCCGGCGGTCGCGATGATCTGCGTCTACGGCCTGGTCGAGCCCAGCGGCCCCTGCTCGCTCGAGGACATGATCGAGCTGGCCCGGCCGAAGAACGTGCCGATCATGGTCGACGCCGCCTCCGAGCACATCGAGCGGCCGTCGCCCTGGCTGGTCCGCGGCGCCGACATGGTGATCTATTCCGGCGGCAAGTTCCTGCAGGCGCCGCAGGTGACCGGATTGCTTCTCGGCAAGGAAAAAATTATTCGGGCCGCCTGGGCCAACGCTTCGCCGCACCAGGGCATCGGCCGGCCGATGAAGGTCTCGAAGGAGGACATCATCGGCGTGGTCACCGCGCTCGAATACTGGGTCGGCGAGCGCGACCATCCGGGCGAGCGCAAGCAATGGGCGGCCCAGCTCGACACCATCGCCAAGAAGGTGTCGGCGGTCGCGGGCGTCGAGGCGAAGGTCCGCCCGCCGTCCGGCGGCGTGAAGGTGCCGCGCCTGGTCATCTCGTGGGATCGGGCCAAGATCGCGCAAGGCGGTCTCGACATCCGTCAGCGCCTGCTCGACGGCGAGCCCCGCATCATGCTGGACGACATGGAGGCGACCGACCATTCGGTGGTCGTCGATCCGTTCAACATGGTGAAGGGCGAGGCCGAGCTGGTCGGCGATGCGATCGCGCGCGCGCTGGCAGCGAAGCCGGTCGCGGTCTCGGCGCCGGCACCCTCGGTCAAGGTCGAAGGAAAGTGGGACGTGACCATCGACTTCGGCGACGGCCCGGCGACCCATCGGCTCGAGCTGACCCAGAGCGACGCCAAGGTCGGCGGCCGCCACAAGACCAAGTTCTTCGACAGCGACGTCACCGGCACGATCGCCGCCGACCGCGTCACGATCTCGGCGCTGCATCGCTACGAGGGGTGCCGGCTGGGGTATCGCTTCGAGGGAACCGTGAACGGCACCGGAATGACCGGCGACGTGGTGCTGGGGACCGGCGGCGAGGCCCATCAGGGACCGGTCAACCTCGCCCAGTACGGAAAGACGACCTTCACCGCCAAGCGCGTCGCTGGCTGAGCCGCCGACAGCGATGTCAGCGCGACGGGCGGCGATGGCGTTCGGCCCCAACGATTCCTAAGGACTCCTGACAATGCGCGTCTTCACCGCCTCGCTGGCGACCGAGACCAACACTTTCTCGCCGATGCTGACCAGCCGGACGGAGTTCGAGGAATCCTTCTACGCGCCTGCCGGAAAGCACCCGGACTACCCGAAGCTGTTCACCGCGCCGCTGGCCGCGGCCAGGAAGCGCGCTAAGTCGTCGAACTGGGTCGTGGTCGAGGGCACGTGCACCTTCGCCGAACCGGCGGGCACCGTAACCCGCGAGGCCTATGAAGGGCTGCGCGAGGAGATCCTGGGCCAGCTGAAGGCGGCGATGCCGGTCGACGCGGTGCTGATGGGCCTCCACGGCGCCATGGTCGCCGACGGCTACGACGACTGCGAGGGCGACCTGCTCTCGCGTATCCGCAAGATCGTCGGGCCCAAGGTGCCGATCGGCGCCGAGCTCGATCCGCATTGCCACATGACGGACGCGATGCTGACCTCAACCGACGCGATGATCTGCTTCAAGGAGTTCCCCCACACCGACTTCGCCGAGCGCGGCGAGGAGCTGGTGCAGATCATCGCCGACACCGCCGTCGGCAAGATCAAGCCGGTGCAGAGCGTCTACGACTGCCGGATGATCAACTCCTACCCGACCTCGCGCGAGCCGATGCGGAGCTTCGTCGACAAGTTCACCGCGATGGAGGGCAAGGACCGGATCCTCTCGATCTCGATGATCCACTGCTATCCCTATGCCGACGTGCCGGATCTCGGCACCAAGATCCTGGTCGTCACCGACGACAACAAGGCGCATGGCGACAGGATCGCGAAGCAGCTGGGCGAGGAGCTGATCGCGATGCGCGACACCGTCCGCCCGGCGTTCCTGTCGCTCGAAGGCGCGCTCGATGCCGCGCTTAGAGTGGAGGGCGGCCCGGCCGTCGTCGCCGAGCCGGCCGACAATGCCGGCGGCGGCGCGCCGTCGGATTCCACATTCTTCCTCGAGCTCCTGCGCAAGCGCGGCGTGAAGAACGTGGCACTCGGCCCGGTCTGGGATCCGATCGCGGTCAGGATGTGCCACGCAGCCGGCGACGGCGCGAGCTTCGACCTCCGCTTCGGCGGCAAGATGGGCCCGACCTCGGGCGAACCGATCGACGCCAAGGTCAAGGTGATCAAGTGCGTGAAGAAGGCGACCCAGACCTTCTCCGGCGCCGTCGTCGATCTCGGCGACGCTGCCGCGATCGAGTTCGACGGCATCACCGTCGCGCTGATCTCGATCCGCACGCAGGCGCTCGGCACCGACCTCTTCACCAATCTCGGGGTCGACCTCGCCTCCAAGCGCGTGATCGTGGTCAAGTCGACCAACCACTTCCACGGCGCCTTCGGCCCGATTGCCAAGCAGGTGCTCTACTCCGACGGTCCCGGCGCGCTCCCGCGCAACTTCAAGAAGGTGCCGTACACGCGGGTCAAGCGGCCGATCTGGCCGCTCGACGACAACCCGTGGGCGAAGCGCTAGGAGCCTCGCGACCGTGCGCATCTTCACCGGGTCCTTGGCGACGGAGACCAATACCTTCTCGCCGATGCCGACCGACATGGCGCTCTACAAGGAGACCTTCTTCGCCGAGGCGGGGAAGCATCCGGACGAGCCGAGCTTCATGTCGGGGCCGACCTTCGCGGCCCGCAAGCTCGCCAAGTCGTCGAACATCGAGGTGATCGAGGGCCTGCACGCGCTGGCGATGCCGGCGGGCCGCACGGTGAGGTCGGTCTACGAGCAGCTGCGCGATCAGCTGCTCTCCGAGCTCAAGGCGGCGATGCCGGTCGACATCGTGGCGCTGGCACTCCACGGCGCCATGGCTGCTGACGGTTACGACGATTGCGAAGGCGACATCGTCGAACGCGTGCGGAAGATCGTCGGCCCCAAGGTCGCGGTCGGCATCGAGATCGACCCGCACTGCCATCTGACCGATCAGATGGTGCGGAACACCGACGCCATCGTGATCATGAAGGAGTATCCGCACACCGATTTCCTCGAGCGCGGCGACGAGCTTCTCGACATCCTGGTGAAGACGGCGCGCGGCGAGGTGAAGCCCGTATCGAGCGTCTACGACTGCCGGATGCTGGTGGCGTTCCGCCCGACCCGTCAGCCGGCCCGCGGCCTGGTCGACAAGATCAAGGCGATGGAAGGCAAGGACCGGATCCTCTCGATCTCGCTGGTCCACGGCTTCGCCTATGGCGACGTCGAGGATCTCGGCAGCAAGGTCCTGGTCGTCACCGACGACAACAAGAGCCACTGCGACAAGGTCGCTGCCGATCTCGGCCGCGAGATCTGGGAGAAGCGCGACGCGCTGACCACCAAGCTGCTGTCGCCCGACGAGGCCCTCGACAAGGCGCTCAAGTTCAAGGAGAGCCCGGTCGTGATCGCCGACCCGGCCGACAATGCCGGCGGCGGCGCGCCGTCGGACTCCACCTTCTTCGTCCATCTCATGCGCAAGCGCGGCATCACCAATGCCGCCAATGCGCCGATCTGGGATCCGGGCGCGGTCAAGCTCTGCTTCGCCGCCGGCCTCGGCGGCACGCTCGAGCTCCGATTCGGCGGCAAGCTCGGGCTGACCTCGGGCGATCCGGTCGACGCCATGGTCAAGGTTGTCGGGCTCGTCCGCGGCTTCAAGCAGCCCTTCGGCGACGCCTTCTTCGACATGGGCGACATGGCGGGCATCGAGGTCGACGGGATCGGCATCGTGCTGTCGTCGAACCGCGTCCAGGCCTATCACCCGGACCTGTTCCGCTCGGTCGGCATCGATCCGCTGAAGACGCACATCCTCGTCGTCAAGTCGACCAACCACTTCGTCTCCGGCTTCGGGCCGGTGGCCAAGCAGATCATCTACTCGGATGGGCCGGGCGCGCTCGCCGGCGATCCGCGTCGCATCACCTACACCAAGCGCAAGAAGCCGATGTGGCCCTTCGAGGCCGATCCCTGGAGCACGACATGACCAAGTCCTCTTCCCGTTCGAACGAGAGCGTCTATCAGCGCATCGGCCTGCGCACGATCGTCAAGGCATCGGGCCCGTCGACGCGGCTCACCGGCGGCATCATGCGGCCCGAGGTCGCAGAAGCGATGGCTGAAGCCTCGCAATGGTGCGTCGATCTCGCCGAGCTGCAGGGCCGCGCCAGCGAGATCCTGGCGGAAGCGACCGGCGCCGAAGCCGGCTACGTGACCGCCGGCGCGTCGGCGGCGCTGATGCTGGCCTCGGCCGCCTGCCTCGCCGGCCTCGACCCGGCGAAGATGAACCGGCTTCCCGACACCACCGGCATGCCGAACGAGGTCGTGATGGCCCGCAGCCATCGCAACATGTACGACCACGCAGTCGCCCAGGCCGGCGCCAAGCTGATCGAGGTCGGCATCCCCGATCGCTTCTCCGGCGCCGGCGTCCGCGACGCGCAGGTCTGGGAGTACGACGCCGCGATCACCGACAAGACCTCGGCGGTCCTCTGGGTCGCCCAGGCGCATAGCGAGCCGACGCTGAAGGAGATCGTCGCGCTCGCGCATCGCCGCGGCGTTCCGGTCATCGTCGACGCGGCGGGCCAGCTGCCGCCGGCCGAGAACCTGAAGCGCTTCATCGCCGAGGGCGCCGACCTGGTCGCTTTTTCCGGCGGCAAGGCGATCGGCGGCCCGCAGGCCTCCGGCATCCTCTGCGGTCGCCGCGACCTCGTGCAGTCGGCAGCCCTCCAGCAGCTCGACCACGACACCTACTTCGAGCAGTGGAGCCCGCCGGCCTCGCTGTTCGACAAGCACAAGCTGGTCGGATTTCCGGCAAGCGGCATCGGCCGCGCATCCAAGTGCGGCAAGGAGGAGATCGTCGGCCTCCTGACCGCGCTCAAGTTCTTCCTTGAGGAGAACACCGAGGAGCGCCACCGCCGCTGGCTCGCGCTCTGCACCGAGGTCGCCAATGGCCTGAAGGGCGTCAAGGGCGCGTCGGTCGTCCTGGTCGACAAGAAGTACAAGGGCGCGCCGGCGGTCGAGCTGACCGTCGACGAGGATGCCTTGGGCTTCTCCGCGCGCGACCTGGTCAAGCGCCTGCAGGACGGCAACCCGTCGGTGCATGCGAACCACGCTCGTGTCCGCGACGGCATGGTGGTGTTCGGACCGACCTGCATGAAGCCCGGCGATCCGGCGATCGTCATCGACCGGGTACGTGCCGAGCTCCGGGCGAAGTGACGACGGACGTCAGTCCGCCCTCTTCTGCAGGTCGAAGGTGTAGACGCGGTCGGCCTCGTTCCACTCGATCAGAGTGTGGCCGCCCGCCTCGCACAGCGCGCGGAAATCGCCGACCGCCCCGGGGTCGGTCGCCAGCACCCGGAGCCGTCCGCCCGGCGGCAGCCCCTGCAGGGCCTTCCGCGCCTTGAGCACCGGCAACGGGCAGGTCAGCCCGCGGGCATCTAGGGTCGTGACGTCCAGCGTGAAGCTCCCTTGCGGCGAAAGGAACAGGTAGTACAGCTATAGCAGCTATAACAGTGAAGCAATCGACCTTGCCAAGAGGGTAGTGATGGAGGAATTACAACTAAGATACGTAGTTCTGGTCCTCGGCTTCGCTCTTGGACTGGTTTTCGGCGCCGCCGTCCAGCGCAGCAACTACTGCACGATGGGCGCCATTTCCGACCTTCTTCTGATGGGCGATTCAAGACGAGCCCGGGCCGGCGTCCTCTCGATCGCGATCGCGCTGATGGGCAGCCAGGGGCTCGAGGCTTTCGGGCTCGCCGACCTGTCGAAGTCGATCTACCGCACCCCGGCGCTCGGCTGGCTCGGCGCGATCCTCGGCGGCACGGCGTTCGGCTTCGGCATGGTACTGGCCGGTGGTTGCGGCAGCCGGATCCTGGTGCGCACCGGCGCCGGCAACCTGAAGAGCCTGGTGGCCGTCCTCGTTCTCGCCGTCACTGCGCTGATGACCTTGCGCGGGCTGATCGCGACCGTGCGCCGGCCGTTCGAGCAGGCGACGCAGATCGATCTTCGCAGCACCGGCGTCGCTTCCCAGGGACTCCCCGATCTGCTGGCGCGCGCGAGCGGTCTCGGCGTCGGGCTCTGGCAGATCGTGCTGACTGCGGTCCTCGGGCTCGGCCTCGCGGCCTGGGCGCTGTCCTCGCCGGCGCTCCGCCGCGACCGTGTCCTGCTCGCCGCCGCGGTGATCGTCGGTCTCATCATCCCCGCCGCCTGGGCGGCGACGACCTGGGGGGCGAGCGATCCGTTCGATCCGATGCAGGTGGCAAGCCTCTCCTTCGTCGCGCCGATCGGCGAGGGGCTGCAGTATCTGATGTTCTTCACCGGGGCCAGCCTCGGTTTCGGTGCCGCGACCGTCGGCGGCGTCATCGTCGGCGCCTTCCTTGCCGCCATGACGTACGGACAGTTCCGCCTGGAAGGATTCCGCGACACGCCCGATCTCCTTCGGCACATATCCGGCGGCATGATGATGGGCTCGGGCGGCGTGCTGGCTCTGGGATGCACGGTCGGCCAGGGACTGTCGGGACTCTCGACGCTGGCTGTCGGTTCGTTCATTGCGGTCGGCGGCATCGTCTTCGGTGCGGTGCTGGCGCTCCGCTGGCTCGAGACCGGCAGCTTCATCGAGGCGATCCGTGCGGTTTTCGCCCGCTCCTGACCGGCCCCTTGTCGAGACCGGCCGCAGCCATTAAGTCAGGGGCCAAGCTTTCCCAACGCTTCATCCCCAGGAGTGGCTCGATATGACTGGTTTCGACGACCGCAAGAAAGACGCCGAAAAGCGCTTCCAGATGGACGAGGAGATGCGCTTCAAGGTCAACGCCCGGCGCACCAAGCTGCTGGGATTGTGGATCGCGGGTCAGCTCGGCCACACCGGCAGCGCCGCCGAGGACTACGCCAAGTCGCTCCTGGCCGAAGACATGACGAAGCCTGGCGATAGCGACGTCGTCTCGAAGGCTCTCGCCGACCTCAAGGCGAAGGGGATAGAGATGAGCGAGCACCGTATCCGCAAGGAACTCGAAGGCTTCGCCACACAGGCCCGCGAACAGCTGATGAAGAGCTGAGGCTCTAAAAGAAAAGCCCCGCGCCATCGCGCGGGGCTTTTGCTTTGAGGGTCGTCCGTCAGCCGAACATGTCGCCGGTGATGCTGGCGTACCAGCCGTCGGCGTAGATCGACTCGAGCCGGCGGTTCTCGTCCTCCCACTGGCGCGGGCTGGTACCGCCGGACTCCGGCACCTCGATCAGGCCACGGTCGGGGGTCGCGCGGTAGACGTTCGCGACCGAGATCGCATAGTCCTTGCCGACATGGCTGTAGCAGGTGTTGACCATGCCGACCGGCGCCAGCGCCTTGCCCTGGAGCATCGCGACCGCGGCGGCGGCAGCAACCTTGGCCTGGCTGTTGGCGGCGAAGCCGGACTTCGGCATCGGCGCCGCGATCGTCGCGTCGCCGACGACGTGGACTCCTTTCACCAGCTTCGACTCGAAGCTCATCGGATCGATCGGGCACCAGCCCGATTGATCTGCGAGACCTGAATCACGCGCGATCCTTCCCGCCATCTGCGGCGGGATCACGTTGGCGACCGCAGCCTTGTGGACCTGGCCGAACTCGGTCTCCAGCGTCTTGGCCTTGGCATCGACCTTCGTCACCTTGCCGTCCTTGCCGGCCGGC
>SXGS01427163.1_pt1 | contig 10027 bp, 11 predicted proteins | sample 3174681 | NCBI WGS metagenome assembly SXGS01 (sample SAMN11356861, study PRJNA531348) | freshwater metagenome | isolation source: freshwater sample F1-80 | place: China: Fuxian Lake, Yuxi | collected 2017-12-25
ATCATGATGGAGATGTACGAGAGCGGTGAACTGGCCGAGCTGGTGCAGGACGTGAAGACGGCCTGATCGCCGTTTTTGACGATCGAAAAAGAGGGAGGCCGGGTCTCGATCCGGCCTCCTTTTTTATTGCCGCCCCTTGTAGGGAAGGTGGCAGCGCGCAGCGCTGACGGAGGGATGTCACGGCCAGCGGGGACGCCCCTCCACCATCCTTCGGATGGTCCCCCTCCCCTTGCAGGGGAGGAAAGATCCGACCCTATTGACTACGTCTGTAATCGGAATAGGATTACGTCTGTAGTCAAAAGGGGAGTCGAGTCGATGGCCGAGCGGATCAGCGATGCCGAGCATGCGGTGATGGAGGTCCTGTGGGAGGATGCGCCGCTCACCGCGCAGGACGTCGCCGAGCGGGTCGATCCCGAACGGGGGTGGAGCACCAACACCGTCAAGACGCTGCTTGGCCGTCTGCTCGCCAAGAACGCCATCGCGCATGAGGAGCAGGGGCGTCGCTATCTCTATCGGCCGCTGGTCGAGCGCGATGATTATGTCGTCGGCGAATCCCGCCGGCTGATCGACCGGCTGTTCGGTGGCCGCCTGACCCCGCTGGTCGCGCATCTGGCGGAGCGCGACGAACTGACCGCGCAGGACATTTCGGAAATCGAGGCGCTGCTCAAGGAACTGAAGGCGTGAGCGGCGCGCAACTCGGCTGGGCGGTGGAGGCGATGATCGCCTCGACGCTGCTGATGGCGCTGGTGCTGCTGGCGCGTCGCCATGTCCGCGAGGCGTTCGGTCCGCAGATCGCCTATGCGCTCTGGGCCTTGCCGCTGCTGCGGCTGATCCTGCCGCCTTTGCCGCGCGGGCTGTCGGAACAGGCGACGCCGCCGCTGGCCGCCGCGAGCGAGCGGTTCGCGACCTATGTCATGGTGCCGGTCGCCGAACAATTGCCCGCGCAACTCGCCGGTCCGAGCATCTGGTCGATGCTGGGGCAGGGCATCGCCTTGTTCTGGATCATCGGCGCGGCCGGGTTCCTGGGCTTCCAACTGTTCCGGCATTGGCGGTTCCGCAGCCGGCTGCTGGCCTCGGCCGAGACGCTGGAAGCGGTGAAGGGCGTGCGGGTCGTCGCCAGCGACGGCGCACCGGGGCCGCTCGCCTTCGGCATCTGGCACCGTTACGTCGCCTTTCCGCGCGATTTCGATGAGCGTTATGACGCCGATGAGCGCGATCTGGCGCTGGCGCATGAGCTGGGCCACCACGAGCGTGGTGACCTGATCGCCAACTGGATCGCACTCGCCGTGCTGGCGCTCCACTGGTTCAACCCCGTCGCCTGGCGCGCTTTCCACGCCTTTCGCGCCGATCAGGAGCTGGCCAACGACGCCCGCGTCCTGAAGGGGCGCAGCCGGGCCGACCGGCACGTCTATGCCTGCGCCATCGTGAAGGCCGCGCATGGTCGCGCGCTGTCCGGCGCCTGTCACCTGCACACGATCGATGATCTGAAAGGGAGGCTGAAGATGTTGACGACTTCTCCGAAATCGCGTCGCCAGCTGGCGGTGGGCGGGGCGACCGTGTCGCTGCTCGTACTCAGCGGGCTGGGCGTGACCGCCTCCGGCACCCCGGCGGCGGCGGCCTTGACCAAGAAGGTCGAACGGACGTTGGGCGTCGACCTGACCAGCCCGGTCGCGGTCCTGCCGGCCGTCGCCCAGACGGTGCCTGAAATGCCCAATCCACCAGTCGCGCCGGAGGCTTTGGAAGCGCTGACGGCGACGCCTCCGGAGGTCCTGACGACGACGGCGGCGCCGGTTGCCCCGTTTGCTCCCGCCATCGCCCGGGCGCCCGAAACTCCGGCGGCCCCTGCCACGCCCGAGACGCCCCGGACCCATATCGTCACGACGCGTAGCGGCCAGCGTGTGCGCGTCGTCACTACCGACGGCGCCTATGCGATCCCGACCTCCAGCATCCCGCAGGTTCAGGCCCGCAATTGCGGCACGGGGAGCAGCGACACGCGCACGAGCTACACGACCACCGATGGCCGCACGCAGCGCTCCGTGACCGTGATCTGCACCGACCGCATCCGCCGGGACGCGGCGGAGGCAGGCGAAGTGGCCAGGAACATGTCACGTGTCGAATCGCGCCGGTGTGGCATCGGCGGCGTCGACGGCCGTACCAGCTTCATCACGACCGATCGCAAGAACGGCCGCCAGGTGACGGTGATCTGCACCGACCGGATCGAACATGACGCGCGCACCGCGTCGCTGCAGGCAACGGCGGCGATGCGGTCGGCACAGTTCGCCAAGCAGACTGCCAAGCAGCAAATGGCGGCCGGTCTGACCAGCATCGCCATCGCCCGGACGACCATCATGCAGCAACGTCATATGTCCGACGAGGATCGTCGCGAGGCGCTGAAGGATCTGGAGGAGGCGACCGCCGAACTGAAGGCCGAGATGGCGCATCCTGACGTCGACTAACCCTGTGACCTGCAACCCCCGTGCCCGTTCCTGGGCCCGGGGGTTGCTCTTTGTCGGCGGCTTGCCCACATGACCGATGATGGCTGAGCATCCGACCGGCATTCCGATCCTGCTTGAGCCGCTGGTCACCCGCGTGCTCGCCCCCAATCCCTCACCCTTCACGTTCACCGGAACGCAGAGCTATGTGGTCGGGGACAGCGATGTCGCGGTCATCGATCCCGGCCCCGACGATCCGTCGCATCTCGCGGTCCTGGAGCGGGTGATCGCCGGCCGGCCGGTCCGCGCGATCCTGATCACCCATCACCACCGTGACCACAGTCCGGCGAGCCGCCCGCTCAGCCGGTCGACGGGCGCCCCGATCGTCGGGTCGGCACCCCGCGTTCGTGGCGGGGAGGATGGCCGGGCCGACGCCGCCTTCGACCGCGACTATGTCCCCGACCGGGTGCTGGCCGAGGGCGATGTCGTGCGGGGCCATGGCTGGAGCCTGCGGGCGATCGCCACCCCCGGCCATACCTCCCAACATCTCGCCTTCGCGCTTCCCGAAACCGGGGCGCTGTTTTCGGGCGATCATGTCATGGGCTGGTCGACCAGCATCGTGTCGCCGCCTGACGGCGACATGACCGAATATATGGCCAGCCTCGAAAAGCTGATGGGGCGCGACGACCGGGTCTATTATCCCGGGCATGGCGAGGCGGTCGACAATCCGCAGCGGCTGGTGCGCGGCATGCTGGGGCACCGCAAGCAGCGCGAAGGGCAGATATTGCGGCTGCTGAAGGAAGGGGCGCCCCTTCCGGTCGAGGCCATGGTCGCGCGCATGTATGCCGGCCTTAATCCCAAGCTGGTTCCGGCGGCGGAACGATCGACGCTGGCGCATCTTTATGACCTTCGCACGCGCGGGCTGATCCGCGAGGAGGGAGCAACATGGACGATCGCGTGACCCGGCCGGCTGAACCGTCGCGACCCGAACCCGCGCGTCGCGGCGGCGTCGGTCTGTTCCTGACGAAGGTGGCGGGCGTGCTGATCCTGCTGGTGCTGGCCGGTTTGCTGGTGGCGTGGGGCGTGCAGCGCTATGTCGCCGAGCGGCTGACCCCCGATCCGACGACGATCGCGCGCGCCAGCCTGGAGGGGCTTCGCGAGCAGAACCGGCTGTCGGCCTTCGCCGCGCGCTATGTCGCGGTCGTCACTTCGCGCCAGTCGCAGCTGGGCTTTTCGACCGAGCGCACGCTGATCATGCCGGGCATGGTCCGTTACGAGGTCGATCTGGCCAAGCTGCGCCAACAGGATGTGCGCTGGGATGCGACGAGTCATACGCTGTCGGTCACGCTGCCGCCGATCGAGATCGATGGGCCGCAGGTCGACCTGGCGGCGATCCGGGAATATGGCTCGGGCGGTGTGCTGACGACCTTCACCGATGCCGAACAGCGGCTGGATGCCGCCAATCGTTCGGCGGGGCAGGTCGAGCTTCTGCGTCAGGCCCGTGCGCCCGCGCCGATCCGGCTGGCACGCGATGCGACGCGCCGCGCGGTCGAGCGCAGCTTCGCCATGCCGCTGCGCGCGGTCGGAGTGGAGGCGACCGTCCGCGTCCGCTTCGCCGACGAGGCCGCCAATGACGAGCGCTGGGATACGACGCGCCGCGTCGACGAGGTTCTGGGCAACGCCCGCTGACGACCATGCATCTCCCCGATTGTCGGGGCACGGCCAAGCTCCTAGGGGAGGGACCATGACCATCCAGACGAATCTGACGGGCCTCGACCTGCGCGCCGAGATCGACCGGCTCCGCAAGGAACGCAACGCCGTCATCCTCGCCCATTATTACCAGAAGCCCGAGATTCAGGATCTGGCCGATTTCGTCGGCGACAGCCTGGACCTCAGCCGCAAGGCGCAGGCGACCGACGCGGACGTCATCGCCTTTTGCGGCGTGCGCTTCATGGCGGAGACGGCCAAGATCCTGTCGCCCGACAAGATCGTCGTGCTGCCCGACATGGCCGCCGGATGCAGCCTAGAGGATAGCTGCCCGCCCGAACAATTCGCCGAGTTTCGCGCGCAGCATCCGGATCACATCGCGCTGACGTACATCAACTGCTCGACCGAGGTGAAGGCGCTGTCCGACATCATCGTGACGTCCTCGTCGGCGGAGCAGATACTGGCGCAGATTGACCCAGCGCAGAAGATCATCTTCGGCCCCGATCGCAATCTGGGCGGCTATCTGGCGCGCAAGACCGGGCGCGACATGCTGCTCTGGCCGGGCGTGTGCATCGTGCATGAGGCGTTCAGCGAGACCGAGCTGCTGAAGCTGCGCGCCGAGCACCCGGATGCGCCGATCGCCGCGCATCCCGAATGTCCCGCCGTTATCCTCGACCATGCCGATTATGTCGGCTCGACGCGCGGCATCCTGGAGTTCGCGCAAACCGTGACCAGCGACACGCTGATCGTCGCGACCGAGCCGCACATCATCCATCAGATGCAAAAGGCGATGCCGGGCAAGACCTTCATCGGTGCGCCGGGCGCGGACGGCAACTGCAACTGCAATATCTGCCCGTACATGGCGCTGAACACGATGGAGAAGCTGTATCTGGCGCTCCGCGACCTGACGCCGCGCGTCGAGATCGAGGAAGGGCTGCGGCTCCAGGCCAAGAAGAGCCTCGACGCGATGCTGACGCTGGCCAGCGGCACGGTCGGCAAGGGCGATCTGGGCCCGCGTTCATGATTGAGGGCTTCGACCTCGACGGTTTCGTCACCGCGACGCTGGCCGAGGATCTGGGGCCGGGCGGAGATATCACCTCGGCGGCGGTCATTCCGGCCGAGGCGCGCTTCGTCGGCACCATGGCGAGCCGCGATGCGATCACCGTCGCCGGCCTGCCCATCGCCGAGGCGTTCTTCCGCCGGCTCGACGCCGATGTCGTGATCGAACGGCTGGTCGAGGACGGGGCGAGCGTCGCTCCCGGCACCGCGCTCCTCCGCCTGTCGGGCAAGGCGCGCGCGATGCTGACGGCCGAGCGGTCGGCGCTCAACACCGTCCAGCATCTGTCGGGGATCGCGACGATGACGGCGGCCTATGTCGCGGCGATCGCGGGCACGGGGGCGACGTTGCTCGACACCCGCAAGACCATCCCCGGCCTGCGCCTGCTGGAGAAATACGCCACCCGCATGGGCGGCGCGCAGAACCATCGCATGGGGCTGTGGGATGCGGCGATGATCAAAGACAATCACGTCGCGGTCGCCGGTGGCATCGGTCCGGCGGTCGCGGCGGCCAAGGCGGCCGGGATCGCGCGGATCATCGTCGAGGTGGATTCGCTCGACCAGATCGAACCGGCGCTGGCCGCCGGCGCGACCCATTTGCTGCTCGACAATATGGGGCCGGCCGAATTGGCGCGGGGCGTGGCGTTCGTCGCCGGGCGTGTGCCGACCGAGGCGTCGGGCGGCGTCCGGCTGGACACGATCCGCGCCATCGCCGAGGCGGGCGTGACCTATGTCAGCGTCGGTCGCTTGACCCAGTCGGCGCCGGCGGCGGATATCGGCCTGGATTTCGCCACTGCCTGACCGGCGGTGGCTTTAGCATGAAGAGGGGGGACGCGTGCGACCGAAATCGGTGATCCTGGGCGAGCGCCTGTCGCTGCTCGCCATCGTGCTGTTGCTGGTGCTGGCGGTGCTGGGCTGGGGCGATACCGTCGCGCAGGCTGGGGTCGGCGTGGCCCTGTTCGCCAACGGCCTGCTCATCGGGCTGTTCCTGCTCGCGACCTTGCTGACGACGCGCATGGCGAGCCGGTTCGGCCTGGGGCTGCTGGTGGTGATGACCGTGTTGAACCTTGCCGGGTTCCTGTATCAGATTTCGGTCGGCGCGGTGGCAGAGGGACTGTTCGGTGTATTGACGGCGGTGCAGGCGGCGGCGTCGCTGGTCGCGGTGGTCATGCTGATGCGGCCCAACGCGCTGGCCTGGTATCGCGCGATGGCGGAGGTGGACGAAGCATGAAGACGATGTTGATCGGGCTGGCGATGCTGGCCGTACCGCAACTGGCCGGCGCACAGGCGCTGGAGTGCCGCGCGCCGGGCGCGATCCCGCGTATCCGCCCCGACCTGCCCAGCGCCGGCCAGCCGACGCGGATCGTGCCGATCGGCAGCTATACGCTGGCCATTACCTGGAGCCCGCAATATTGCCGGAATCCGAAGGGGGACAGTCGCTTTCAGTGCGCGACCGGCAACCGCTTCGGCTTCACGTTGCATGGGTTGTGGCCCGATGGTGAGGGCAAGGAATGGCCGCAATATTGCAAGCCGACCGCGATCCTGCCTGCCGCCGTGGTCCGCCGCCACATGTGCGCGACCCCCTCGGCGCAGTTGATGCAGCATGAATGGGCCAAGCACGGCACCTGCATGCCCGGCTACAGCCCCGCGCGCTATTTCCAGCAGTCGAACGCGCTCTACCACGCGTTGCGCTTCCCCGACATGAACGCGCTGTCGCGGCGCAACGGCCTGACCGCTGGCGATCTGGCGAGCGCGGTCGCCTCGGCGAACCGGGGCATGAGCGCGGACATGATGCGCGTGACCGCCACGCGCGACGGCTGGCTCGACGAAATTTGGATCTGCCTGAACAAGGCGTTCCGCTACACCCGCTGCCCGGCGCATCAGGGTGGGCTTCAGCCGAACGCGCCGATCAAGATCTGGCGCGGCGGCCGCTGAAGCGATCGGCTTATCCCTCCACCGTCACGGTGGAGGGGTGATGCTTGTCCAGATGCTTGCGGATGATCCGCAGGTTGCGGGTGTTCGAGCGGAACATGACGTCGGCGGCATCGCCGACGATCGGGATGAAGCCCAGCACCGCATCGAACCCGACATTGGCCATCATCCGTGCCATGTGGAATTTCGACAGGCCCAAATTGCGCGCTTCCCAGATGATGTAGCTGCCCAGCGCCGCCGCCGCGATGTCGCCGACGATGGGGATCAGGCCCAGCATCACGTCCAGCCCGATCGGGCGGTTGATGCCGGGCAGCACGACCACCCGCTCCAGCAGCCTTTCCATCGCCTCGATCCGCTGACGGCTGGCGGTGATGCTCTTGTCGAGCGGCAGGGCATCGAAGGTCGTCGGGTCGATCGGGGAAGCTTTGGCCATCCCGATCAATTGGTGTCGGCGCGCAGCCGGTTCAATGGATGCCATGCCCGGCTGTTTGCCTGATATTGCCGCAGCCGGTTGGTGACCAGCGACCAGCGCAAGGGGCGGGCGAGCGGGATATAGGACACGTCGCTGTTCACCGCAGCATCGGCGGCGGCGATGGCGGCGCTGCGTTCGGCCAGCGTTGGGGCGAGCCTGGCCCGATCGATCGCGATACGCGCTGCGTCGCCACAGGGGGCGCAGGCCATCGCCAGATACCAGCGCGCACTGTCGAACGGCGCGACCGCGTCGACCAGTCGCAGATCGGCGGGGGCATCCGGCGCGACCCGCTCGGGGGTGATGCCGACGCCCAGTAACGCCGCACCGATCTGGCCATAGAGCAGATTGGCCCCCGGCCCGCGTGGCAGGGCGATGCGCAGCGCCACGGGCTGTCCCCAGGCGACGACCCGCGCCCGGGCGGCGGCACGCCGCGCGTCGAGGGTCAGCAGCGCCCAGTTGGGCACTTGCGGCGGCGCGTCCGAGTCCAGCGTGTCTGGAAGCAACCGGTCGGTCGCCTCCCAATTGGGCGCAATAGTGCTCAGGATCGCCTGTCGGTCGAACAGCGCCGACAGCGCCTGACGATTGGCGGGATCGGCGAGAAATCCGTCGCGATTGGCGATGGAGAAGCCGAACAGTCCCGCTGCTGGATCGACCCGGATCGCGGCGGGGCTGACCCGAAGCTGGTCGAGCAGCGGCCAGTCGCTGAACCGCCCGCCCAGCATCGCATCCGAGCGGCCTTGCGAAAAGCGAAGCAGCGCCCGCGCCGCCGACTCGGAAAACAGCGCGACATCATCCTCGGGGGAAGGAGCGTCGTCGTCATCGGGATCGGCCCGGCGTGGATCGGCGATCGGCCGCAGCATCAGCGGAACGCCCGACCGGATGATGCGAAACGGCCCGGTGCCATGCCGGCTGCGATCGATGATCGCCATTTCGGGCTGCGCAAACAGCTTCAACAGATCGGGGCGCGGTCGCGACAGGCGCACCTCGATCACCTGCGGCGTCATGACGACAATCTCGTCGATCGCGGTCAGAAAGGGGGCGAGCGGGCTGGCCGACCGGCCCGCCACCATCCGGCGCAGGATCGCGACCACCTGCTCGGCGGTCACCGGCGTGCCGTCATTCCATTTCGTTTCGCGAAGCCGGAAGATATAACTGCCGCCATCGTCGATGACGATCCAGCGCTCGGCGAGGCCCGGTTCGATCTGGCCATTGGCGTCGAACCGTACCAGCCCTTGCGCCAGCGAATCCCGCAACAGGCGGTGTGGCATGTCGCCATCGCCGGGTATCGGCGACAAGGACGCGCCGACCTTCGTATCGTGGCGTTCGACGGCGCTGACGACGACCGGCCCGGTATCGGCGCGCCGCCCACAGGCGGTTGCGGAAACCAGGGCGGCGCTCAGTAAGATGGTGCGGACGGCGGGACTCGAACCCGCACTCCATAGGAAGCCGATTTTAAGTCGGCAGCGTCTACCGGTTTCGCCACGTCCGCGCACGGGAACAGGAAGAGACGAGGATGCCGCGCAGGTCAAGCGAAGAGCGACCGTGGTGCGCACGTCATCGGCGCGGCGATGCGCTTTCCGCCGTTCCGGGCCAGTACAGTCAGGCCTCGACGTTCAGGCGGGCGCGCATTTCCTTGCCGGGCTTGAAATAGGGAACGCGCTTGGCGCAGACATCGACCGTCTCGCCGGTGCGGGGGTTGCGGCCCGTGCGGGCATCGCGGGCGCGGGTGGAAAAGGCACCAAAACCGCGAAGTTCGACGCGGCCGTTCGCCGCCAGTCGCTTGGTGATCTCATCGAAGAATATCGTGACGATCAGCTCGATTTCGCGCGGGTTAAGACCCGGATTTTGCTGACCGATTTTTTGCACCAATTCCGAACGGATCATCGTCTAGTCCCAAGCTACAGACCGGCCGTTCCTAACCTGTGTTTCTCGCTCCTGAAAGCGATTTTATTATACGATCGGCTTCTGTCTGCCCGATTTGGACAGAACCGGGACATGTTAGCGTCAACATGCCCCGGTTCCAGGACCTTACTTCTGGGTACGGGCCTTCAGAGCCTCGCCCAGGATGTCGCCCAGCGATGCGCCCGAATCGGACGAACCGTACTGAGCCACGGCCTGCTTCTCTTCAGCGATCTGCATCGCCTTGACCGAGAAGGTCGGCTTCTTCGAACGATCGAAGCCGGTGACCATCGCGTCGAACTTCTGGCCGACCTGGAAGCGCTCGGGGCGCTGCTCGTCACGGTCGCGACCCAGATCGGTGCGCTTGATGAAGCCGGTCGCACCATCGTCGCCCGCCTGGACTTCGAGGCCCGCATCGCGGACTTCGAGGACGGTCACGGTGACGACCTGGTTCTTGTTCAGGCGATCGCCAGCCGCAGCCACGCCGCCAGCGACCGGGCCGCCGCGCTCGAGCTGCTTCATGCCGAGG
>SXGS01205197.1_pt1 | contig 10026 bp, 11 predicted proteins | sample 3174681 | NCBI WGS metagenome assembly SXGS01 (sample SAMN11356861, study PRJNA531348) | freshwater metagenome | isolation source: freshwater sample F1-80 | place: China: Fuxian Lake, Yuxi | collected 2017-12-25
CGTGGGCGGATTTCGATCAACTTTTGCAGGACGGCAATCGCCTCGTCGAATTTCCCTTGCTTGGCATACAGGGTACCGAGATACAGATAGGGTTCCTGGTTCTTCGGTTCGTTGACGAGCACTTTTTCGTAAATCGCCGCAGCTTCGGCTTCTTGATTGGAGGAAGACAGGAGTCCGGCCAGCAGCAGTTGTGCCTCTTCGTTGGCCGGCTCTTGCTCGACGACTTTTCGGCAATGCTCCAGCGCTTCTGGGAGTTTGCCTTTTCGCACATAGAGGGCAGCCAGTCGGAAGCGGAGAAAGGGGGTGTCGGGATCGTTAGTGACGGCCTGTTCCAGCTCGGTCAGCGCGGTCTCCTGATCGCCATTATCTAGGGCAACCTTTCCTTTGAGAAAATGACCTAAAGCGCGTTCTGCTGGGGTGAGTACGACCGGATCGCCGGGAATCGTGAACGGTGGCGGTTCGGGAACAGGGGATGGCGACGGCGGCGGGACGGGGCGAGAGGCGGCACAGGCCGCCATGACGAACCCGCAGACGAGAGGAGCAAATGTGCGAAAAAAATCAATAAGTTTCCGAAAAGACATGGTCTTCCAGGCTTATCACGGGCGGAAACGGACGGTCAATGCGGGAATCCAAGAGGCAGCCTATCATGACGAGCAGCGCACATAGCGGGTGCCGTCCCATTCCACGCGCCCGTCTTGCAGCAGCAGTTGCAGGTGTAACGCCATGGAGTTTTTCTCCACGGCGTCGATCCACACCACATTGCTGTAATCTTTGCGGTACACAATCCGTTTCTTCACAATCTCGTCGAGCGTGCGGGGGGCCGCCAGAAACTCCAGCAGTTGGCGCTCGCGATCATAGATGATGTCGAGATACTGGGTCACGACCTCGCGCCGATTCTCCTCACAGATGCCGGCCTCGTGAAAGCTGACGAGTGCCTTGGCCCCGGAGTCGCGGATACGGTTCAACGACAGAATGGAGTCCGCCAAGTCCGAAGTAGCGTCGCCATACACCGGCCCGAACCATGTCAGATCCCAATCGGCGACGAACAGCAGCTCCTCCTCCTCAAAGAGAAAACAGCAGTGACCGCCGGTGTGCCCGGGGGTGTGCATCACGCGCATGCGGGTATGGCCAAAGTCGAACACCTGCCCGTCGGTAAACTCCACGATGTGATCGCGGGTATCGTAGAAATACTTCTCGACCACGATTGGCTTCCACGCTTCAGTCGAGACCGCGTCCATGCCGTAGCAATCGAACAGTACGTCGATCGAGCGTAGCGCGGGAGCATCGAGCGGGTGCATGTAGAGCGGGGCGTCGGGGAACAAGGAATTCCCCACGCCGTGATCCTCGTGATAATGGCTGTTAAACACCATATCGATGCGCGGCAGCGCCAGCTCCTGATGGAACTCGCGAATCATGAGCGAGGGGTCGATCAAGGCCGTAACATCGTCGTCGATGAGAATGGAATTGCCATACGGATACTTGCCGTTTTTCTTGCCAAGCATGACTTTCACGCGACCAAAATCCCGTACCTCCACGAGTGTCTCCTTCCCGAACCTAGGTTTTGCTTGCCGAGCATTATATGCTGGCTGCGCTCGCCGGAGTAAAGACGGGCGCTGAGTGAGACGCGTATGACAATGGAATTGCCGACTGCGGATGTCCGCCGTTTGTGTGGCTTACATGAGGAGATCGCGAGCGTGGATTTGCATGCGCCCCCGACGGCCCACCTCGTTTATCCGCAATCGTTGCCACCGGTCCAGCGCCTCGGTCTACTGTGCGGGTCGTTCAATCCCCTGACCCTCGCCCATACCGAACTGGCGGACCGTGCTCGGGAAGTCATGGGGTTGGACGTGGTGCTGTTCACGCTAGCGAAAGTCACAGTGGAGAAAGAACAAGTCACTGGCATGAGTCTGGAAGATCGCTTGCTCCTACTCTCGCGCTATGCCGAACGGCACGCGGGGAATGGTGTGGCGATGGTGAATCGCGGGCTGTACTACGAGCAAGCGCAAGCGTTTCGTGCTCTTCTGGGTGAACAAGTTAGTCTGTCGTTCGTGGTAGGGATGGATAAACTGCTACAGATTCTCGACCCGAAGTATTATCAGGACCGTGCGGCAGCTTTGCAGCAGCTTTTCGCCTTGACCTCGCTGATTGTGGCCAATCGTGGCGACATGGCTCGTGCCGAGTTCGAACGAATTCTCGACCAGCCGGGCAACCGTGTCTATCGTCCGCACATTCATTTCTGTCCGCTCTCCGATGACATTGCCGAGGTCTCGGCGACCTCAGTTCGCGACGGGCTTGCCGCCGGGCACGACGTCAATGTGCTCGTTCCTGAAGAGACGGCGGCATTTCTTGCGGAGACGCGAGCGTTTTTCCCGCCGGTGTGGCAGGGCGGCGTTATGGTTGACACTTATGCCCTGCGGCTGCAACGGCTGGCAGCGGCGTATGCGGATCATGGGAAGGCTGAAGATTAGCTTCTTTTTTTGTAGGTCGTGGTGGTGCGGCGTTGGATAAGACGAACTTCAATAAGATGCAAATAAGTATCGACGTCGAAAAGGATGCGCCAATTTCCTACACGGCGGCGGTAAGCAGCGGGTTGCTGAGCGAGAGGGACGATATCGCCGGCAAAAGGGTCACGGGCCATATCGTCAAGGGCGCGTTGGAGTCGCTCGCGTTCAGGCCGTGGTGCGCGAAGGAGGCTTTTTTGCGCGGGCTTTTTTATTCGGACTTCCCAAGAGTTGCTCACGGAATTGCTCAAGCGTGTAATACTGCCCTTTCCTCATTTCTTCTCGGCCTTTTTCGATAGCGGCAAGTTCCCGCTTGGTTGGGGTGTAGGTCGGCAGAGATTCAGAGCGGTGCACTGTAATAGTGATTTCTTCGCCCACCTTCAAGCCGAGAGCCTCCCGCTCGTTTTTGGGGATAGTGACTTTGTAATTGGGTTCAATACGAACAGTAGTCATAGTGCAGACATGCTACCAGAGAAGAGAGAGAGTCGTAAATAGGAAAAGCGAAGCGACTTGTCTCAGGACTGGTTTCCTCGGGGCGGTATGGTAGTCTAGCCCTTCATTTTAAGGACCGAGGAGTGAGCATGGCGCAGAAGCCTCGACGTGCATATGGCCCCAAAATTGATCCCCGCCCGGTGGATTCTGCGATTAACGTGGTCGAGCTGATTGATCAAACGTTTCTGTCCTACAACGCCGGACGGTTGCGTGAGGCAGCACAATTATTTGCCCGTAAGATGCTTGCACCCGACGTGACCATTGGCCTGAGCCTCACTGGTGCGCTGACTCCCGCTGGATTGGGCATCTCTTGCTTGATTCCTCTGATCCAAAGCGGGTTCGTGGACTGGATCGTCTCCACCGGCGCGAATCTCTATCACGACACCCATTTCGGCATTGGGCTGAATTTGCATCAAGGCTCGCCTAACGTCAGCGACGTGACCCTGCGAGAAGAGGGCGTGGTGCGCATCTATGACATCTTTTTCGACTATGAGGTGTTGCTGGAAACCGATGCCTTCTTCCGCCAAACCATGACTGCGCCGGAATTCCAAAAGACCATGAGTACCGCAGAGTTTCACTATCACATGGGTCGCTATGTGCGTGAGCGCGAGACCCTGCTGGGACAGAAGCGCCGGTCGTTGCTGTCGGTTGCTGCTGAGTATGGTGTGCCGATCTACACGTCGTCGCCAGGGGATAGTTCTATTGGTATGAACGTCGCCGCCCAAGCCTTATTGGGCAATAAGCTGGTCTTCGATGTTTCAGGGGATGTCAACGAGACGGCGGCCATCGTGCTCGATGCCAAGCGGGGCGGCGGCAAGAGTGCCGTCTTCATCCTCGGTGGTGGGTCGCCGAAAAACTTCATCCTGCAGACCGAGCCGCAGATTCAAGAAGTGTTGGGCCTCGCAGAAAACGGCCACGACTTCTTTATCCAGATTACTGACGCGCGCCCTGATACCGGCGGACTCTCCGGCGCAACGCCGAGTGAAGCCGTCTCGTGGGGGAAGGTCGATCCCGATGCCCTGCCAGACACGGTGGTCTGTTACACGGATTCTACCATCGCGCTGCCGTTGATCACCGCCTACGCTATGGCGACGCACGCGCCGCGCACTCCGCGTCGTTTGTATGCTCGACGCGAGCAGATGCTCGCAACTCTCGCTGAAGAATATCGCCAGAAAAATGCCTGAACCGCGCCCGCCAAGCCGCTGTATACCTATGAAAACACACACTTTCGCCGCAGAAAAAGACCGCGCCATTGTTGCCGCTTTGGAGGCGGGGGCGATCATTCGCTCCATCTACAACACCAACTACACGGTGGATTACAAAGAGAAAGATAGTCCGGTCACGCGGGCGGATCGTGAAGCCAACCACACGATTCATCGCATTATCCAAGATGCCTTTCCTGAAGACGGCTGGCTATCGGAAGAGACGGTGGACTCGCCAGCGCGGCTCTCGCGTCGCCGGGTGTGGGTTGTCGATCCAATGGACGGCACCAAAGAGTTTATCCAGAAGATTCCCGAATTTGCCGTGTCCATCGCTCTGGTCGAAGATGGCGTGCCCGTCGTCGGTGTTGCCTATAATCCTGTCGGTAAATTGTACTGGGCGGTGCGTGGACAAGGCGCGTGGTGCGAAGAGCAGCGCTTGCAGGTATCGCCGCTAGCGCGTTTGCAAGACGCCACGATTCTCTCTAGCCGCTCGGAAACCAAGCGCGGTGAATGGGACGTGTTCAAAGGTGCTTTTCAGACGCGGCCAACCGGCAGCATCGCCTACAAATTGGCTGTAATCGCTGCCGGCGAGGCCGATGCCTCGTTTACCCTCGTGCCAAAGAACGAATGGGATATCTGTGCGGGTGTGTTGTTGGTTGAAGAAGCTGGTGGGAAAATCTCCAACCTTGACGGCACCACCGTAGTTTTCAACCAAGCCAAAACCCTACTGCCGGGGCTGGTGGCGAGCAATGCGTCTTTATACGACCCGATCATGCAGTTAATCTCTCGACACAAGCGCTTCGGTCCGTCGGTCCGACAGTAACGACACGGCCAAGGAGAACGGCATGCAACTACACTGGAGACGGCGACTTGTACTGATGTGCGGCTTTGGTCTTTTCCTGAGTCCGCCAACTTTCGTCGGAGCGCAGGCAGTGCCGATGGTACCAGAAGCCCCGCCAGGAGCAGTGGACCCGAATGCCCCGCCAGTTGTTGGTCCCGATCAACGCGGCACTCTGCTCCTCAGCCAAGGGCAGTGGGCGGAAGCGATTAAAGAACTGACGATTGCCGCGACACGCGAACCCAACCGATCCGACTTGCACGCTAACTTAGGGATGGCGCATTATTTCAAAGGCGATAGCGCGGCTGCCGTTCCCGAGTTTCAGACTGCGGTGAAACTTGATCCAGAGCGCCCGGACGCCCTGCACGGGCTTGGGCTGGCTTTGTATGATCGTGGTGACTTCGCCGCTGCTGCTAATGCATTTCTCGCCTCCAGCAAGCAGAATGCGGCGGCTTCGTATAACTTGGGTAATGCCCTCGAACGCCAAGATGATCGAGAAGGCGCTATTGCTGCCTACCAGCAGTATCTCGCTGCGGTTCCGCCGTCGCCAGAAACGGCGACGCTGAACGAGGCTCTCCAGAAGCAGACCTTTCCTACCCCGGCAGCCGGTACAGCCCAGGAACACTTCCAACGTGGTCAGGCACGATTGGATGAAAAGGACGGGGTGAAAGCGATTGTCGCGTTCTTCGCCGCGCTCCGTCTGAAGCCGAACTATGCGGAAGCTTCGAACGGTTTGGGTTTGGCGTTTCGCGCCACCGGCAATTTGGAGGAAGCGATTGCCGCCTACCAAACGGCCATTCGCCTCAACATCAGATACAGCCCCGCCTATCGCAACCTCGCGCAAGCCTTTGAAGAGAAAGGCGACCGCAGCGCGGCGGTGCAGGGCTATGCCCGGTATTTGCTGATTACGCCGGGTGCCAGCGACGCCGCTGAGATTCGCGAACGTCTGGAAAGGCTGCGCAGCGGGCAGTAGGCGAGAAAGATGAGCATGCGCTGTATCAAGGCAAATGAGACTGATAAGTAGTGGTTGGGCTCTGAAAGTCGAAAGGCAAAAATGAGGGTAAGCGATGGACATACGCAGAGATGACCTGACAGGAGCGGAGATCGCGGCGCTACTGAACGAGCATCTTCGCGACATGCACCGGGTCTCTCCTCCAGAAAGTATCCATGCCCTAGACCTCGAAGGCCTGCGCAAACCAGCCATAATTTTTTGGACAATTTGGGACGAGGGGAGCTTAGCCGGGTGCGGGGCACTCAAAGAACTCGACCCGCAGCATGCGGAAATTAAGTCAATGCGCACGGCCTTTTCTCATCGGCGCAAGGGTGTTGCGAAACAGATGCTTCAGCACCTCCTGAAGGAAGCAAAACAACGTGGGTATACACGGGTGAGTCTCGAAACCGGGTCAATGGAGTTTTTTATCCCCTCCCGCACTTTATACGCAAGTTTTGGTTTTGCGTATTGTCCACCCTTCGCAGACTATATTGGCGACCCCAATAGTGTTTTCATGACCAAAGCACTTTGATGCATTAGGGAGAGTCTTGAGGTTCTCGAAGCGCAGTTCCAAAGAAAGAATGAGGACACAGCGCAGTGCGAAGGCCGACGTGAAAGGGACAAAATGAAAGGCAACACGAAGCGAGGAAAAGGCTCACTGTCCCCCCGAGACTTACTAACCGCGTGCGCCACCGCATCGCGGCCACGTTGGGTCTCCGTTAAGTCTGAATGGACACGGTCTGGCGGCTTGCGGTGCGCGAGAGCGTTAGCTGTTTTCATTGTCGAGAGACTCTCTCTCAGATACACTCAACGGTGTGAAAATCTATGAGTTGGTATGGCCAGACGACCGGATCTAGCATATTGCCGAACACAACATACATCCCGAAGAAGTCGAAGAGGTCTGTTTCGGACGGCCTTTCGTTCTACGGGCCAAGTCGTTCGGCAAGAATCCCGTCTACTACGTGATGGGTCAAACCACTGGTGGTCGGTATCTGTTTTGCGTCGTGATAGCATTTCCAGATGGGCGAGGGTTTCCGGTCACTGCCCGCCCAATGATGCTGAAAGAGAAGCGGCGTTTTAACCAATGGAGACGACGATGAAAAGTCGAAAACTTCCCCAGATCGATTCGATCGAAGAATTGGCCCAATTTTGGGATACTCATGACCTCACCGAGTTTACGGAGGACTTAGAAGAGGTGGCTGAGCCGGTCTTTGAATGCAAATCTGAAACAACAATTCCCCTCCACCTCCGTTCCCAAGAGCTAGAAGCAGTCAAGCGAGTCACTCAAGCACGAGGCGTAGCAGAGGCAGTGTTAGTGCGAGAGTGGGTACTCGAAAAATTGCACGCCAATGTGTAGGAAGGGCTAGCCATCCGTTCCACCGCAGTGCGGCCACGTTGGGTTCTGGTAAATCTGAAAAGCTACGGTGTGGCCGCTCGCGGTGCGCGGATGGGAGGGACACCCCCTGGGTCGCCTTGATGATCGTCGTGGGTAGTCGACAAATCAGAGGAGCATTGCCGAGAGAGTTCATTCATGATGCCTCCGCACTCTGCACGGCCGCACCGATCATGATCTTCCCGTAGATAAAACTGACGAGCAGGGACAGGAGGGCAAAGACAAAGACAATCGTGAGAGCTGGACTACCTGGAAAATTGGTATTGACGATGAGGAAAGCCACCGCCGCATTCCGAATCGCCGTGGAGATGGCTAGCGACCGGCGTGTTGCCGCCGCCTCGCCTCTCATCATCACATCGCCGATAAGGACACAGACGATAACGAAGAAAAGAGATGCCAGATAAGGCAGGATACCAAGGTCAACCATTTGTCGGGCTTGAGTGGCCGCGATTAAGGTGAGAGTAAAGACAACACCGATGCGAGCAAGCTTGGGCAGGAACTGGAGCAGCTTCTCTGCCCACAGCGGTCTGAGATGCCGGATGGTCATGCCGACACTGAGCGGGATCACCTGGGCGGTTAAGAGGGTTTGCAGGATTTTTAGCGTGTCAATTTGTAAGCCCGCTTCGCTTGGGGGCAAGCTGAGCGCAAGAATGAGCGGCGTGAGGGGGAGGCTGAGAAAGGCGACAATGAGCGTGAGCCCCACCGCATACGGGACATCGCCTCGGCCCATCCCCACAAAAGGAAGAGCCAGAGCTGCGACCGGGACGGCGGCCAGCACGAGCAGGCCGATGACGACATCAGGGCTAAAGGACATTCCTCGTAGCGCAAGAGTGAACACGCACGGTACGATCACAAAATTCGCCACCAGGCCGCGCAGCACCAGTTGGTACTGTGTGGCGACAGCGAGCAATTTGCCAAATGGGACGCTCAAGCCAACTCCCAACACCAGACACATGACCGAGATCAAGAGTAGAAAATTGATAATGCCAGCCATTGCTGAACCATCCTCCTCTCCTTAGTACCGTGCGCAGGAAATACGCAGCGGGTTTGCCGTTCCGTCATTCCGGGCGAGCAACGCGAGGCCCGGAATCCAGGGGGCAAAAGCACTGGCTAGTGCTGGATGCTCCAGGATGCCCGCCTGCGCGGGCATGACGACGCTGGCAAGCCTCTACAGAACTCGACACGCAATTCCTGCGTTCTGTACTTAGAGCCGCAGAAAGTTGACTTCTTGGTACACAGGGCTCCCTCAACAACCGCTACTTCCCCCTTCGCAATAATTCCATCAGCTCATAGCGGCGTGGTGAGTCGTCGTCCTTGAACGTGGGTCGAGTGGCGATGAATTGCGTGGCCTGCGCACGCGCGGGATTAATCCACGCGGCTCCCATCGGCACCGGGAGCTGTTTACCGCTTGCGCCCGGGACAAAATCCGGATGCCCATGAATGAGCAACCCCAAGCGGACAAACTCCCCCTGTGCGTTGTAACTGAGGCTACACACCGGGGCGTAGGTCTGCGCGTCGAGATAGAAGACTCGCTTCGCGTAGGGATGCGAGCCTTTCGGCAGTGCTTCCACCACCACCACCCGGCGCAGTTCCCACGGCACATTGGGATACCAATTGCCTTTGCCACTAAAAGTGAGGTGTTCGGCACGCAAAAAACCCGGAACCAGCCGTGTTTCTTCATCCTTGTAGGTCCATTGATACGGATGGATGTAACCAAAGAAGAAGAAGGGAGGCTGTTCTTCCATGAGCACCTCATACCGTCCACCTCCCATAAGTCCTAACACGTTCGCGTAGCTTTTGCGAATACGACGGTTCTGTGGATTGTACGCCATCTCTTCGTGTGTTGACGCCATATCGTCGAACTGCGTCACGATCCGCATCTGTCCTTCCTGATCGGCTGGAGCCAATAACTGGAAAACCGATTTCATGTAGATGCCGCGTTCCTGCCACTCGGGGTCGTTCTGCTCTTCACCCACGCGGTGGAGGCCGTAGCGCCCCTGCATCCTGCCGAGGTTCTGCATGGTGACGGCGCCGTTATCATTGACGCTTTGCATGGTCACGCGCATATCGAGGGCTTTGGGCATATCGCGATAGCGCCAGTTCCACGCGGCTTTCTCACCGGCACGAGGGTCAGCCATATCGATCACCGGAAAGGGCCGTCCACCGGTATAGCCCGTGATGCGCATACCGCCATCGAGCACAACCTGGGAGGTATTGGTTTCCGTAGCGGCAAGGTATGACTGACGTACGGGGAAGTTGGTGGTTTCCTGCACGGTAATCACAAATTCTCCCGCCTGCAGGGGCCGGAGAATCTCTGGCGGTAACACCTGCTCTGCCACCTGCCAGTTGTGTTGATCAATCGCGATGCCCGGGGTGACCGTGTCGGCAGAAGAAAGTGAAACCAGCCAGAGAAAACTGGCAGTGCACATCATGAGGGTACGACTGCGTCTCGTCATTATGCGCTCCTTCTGAACTGGTTGCAAGTTGTACGAACCGGACAAAGTGCTGTAAAGAGAAGAGGTTGAGTGATTATTCTCAGAAGCATCCTCGGAGACAATGCCATGCCACGTTCGCCATTTGCTACGGCAGCCCAGCCCGCTTCCACCGCC
>SXGS01156830.1_pt1 | contig 10025 bp, 8 predicted proteins | sample 3174681 | NCBI WGS metagenome assembly SXGS01 (sample SAMN11356861, study PRJNA531348) | freshwater metagenome | isolation source: freshwater sample F1-80 | place: China: Fuxian Lake, Yuxi | collected 2017-12-25
GGCTCTGATCCCAGCGGGCTCGGCTTAGGCGACCTCGACGCGGAGCAGCACGCCGTCCTGGCCGACGACGCGGACGTTGGTGCCGGCAACGAGGTCGGCGCCTTCGACCAGCCAGAGGGAGTCGCCGAACTTGGCCTTGCCCTGGCCGGCGACGATCGGCTCGACCAGAACGCCGGTGCGCCCGACCATGAGCGCGAAGGTGTCGTTGACCCCCGCCGGCTCGGGCGCGCCCGGCCGGTTGCGCCTTGCGTAGTAGAGACGCCAGCCCGAAAGCGAGAAGGCGACGGCGAGCGCGGCGAAGATCAGGATCTGGCTCTGCAGCGACGGCTCGAACACGACCGAGACGGCGGCGACGCCGAGGGCGGCCAGGCCCACCCACATCAGGAAGACGCCGGGAAGAACCAGCTCGCTCGCCAGCAGCAACAGGCCGGCGACGCCCCAGGCGACCTGAGGGCTCACGCCTTGCTCCATGGCCCGGGCTTGGCGCCACCCGGAGACGACGGCTGCGACTGGGCCTCGCGGACGATGTCGACGATCCCGGCGATCGAGCCGGCGATGCCGGCTGCCTCGAGCGGGATCAGCACCAGCTTGGAATTGGTCGAGGTGCCGATGGCGGTCAGCGCCTCGGTGTAGCGCTGGGCGATGAAGTAGTTGAGCGCCTGCGGGCTTCCGGAACTCACCGCCTCGGAGACGAGCGCGGTCGCCTTGGCCTCCGCCGCCGCCAGGCGTTCGCGGGCCTCGGCGTCGCGCTTCGCCGCCTCGAGCCTGCCTTCGGCCGCCAGGATCTGCGATTGCTTGTCGCCCTCGGCCTTCAGGATCTCCGACTGGCGGAAGCCCTCCGCCTCCAGGATCTGCGCCCGCTTCTGGCGGTCGGCGGTGAGCTGCTTCGCCATCGAGGCGACCACGTCCTCGGGCGGACGCACGTCCTTCAGCTCGACGCGGGTGATCTTGGTTCCCCAGGGCCGGGTGGCGCTGTCGAGGAGGGAGAGGAGGCGGGTGTTGATCTCGTCGCGCTTGGACAGCACTTCGTCGAGGTCCATGCTGCCGATCGCCGTCCGGGTGTTGGTCAGGCTGAGGTTGACGATGGCATCACGCAGGTTCTGCACCTGATAAGCCGCCTGCTCGGCGACGATCACCTGATAGAAGGCGACGCCGTCGACGGGGACCGTGGCGTTGTCGCGGGTGATGACGACCTGGGACGGAATGTCCAGCACCGTCTCCTGGACGTTGATCTTGAAGCGCACCCGGTCGACATAGGGGACGATCAGGTTGAGGCCCGGCTTCAGCGTCATGCGGAAGCGCCCGAAGCGCTCGACCGTGTACTCGTAGCCCTGCGGCACGATGACGATGCCGAGCCAGAGCGTCAGCAGGACGAGGAAGGCGAGCGCGAGGACGAAGATCATCGAGCCGCTGGCAAGAACGTCGACAGGCATGGGTCAGAACCTCCGGCGCCAGCGTGGCGCGACATCATGGCCGAATGGTGGCGTCTAGATCCCGCCGCCGCCGCCGACCGCACCGGTGCCGAAGGCGAAGGGCGAAGCGAAGGCGGCCCAGCCGCCGGGCAGCGCCAGCTTGACCTCGGCGATCTCGACCGAGATGTCCTTCGGCGTCAGCTGGCAGATGACGCCGCTGACCGTATCCATCGAGGAGACCTGGAGCTGGACCCCGGACTTGTCGCGCTCCAGCTTGTCCAGGCTCTCGGCGGTGAACTTCTCGACGACGATGCGGAAGTCGGCGCAGATCGCGCCGTTGGCCGCCTTTGCGTTCAGGCCCTTGCCCAGGACCACCTGGTGGCCGCGGCTGGGCGTGAAGCGGATCTGGGTCATGAAGGCGCCGCCATAGACGCCGACATAGGCGACCGCGAGGCCGCCCGGCGTGTAGTCGGAAGGATAGCTGATCTTGGAGTCGATATAGGCCGCGGCCGAGCCCGCGGCATCCGCACCGACGAAGCGCTCGGCGGCGTCGGCCGGCAGCGCGAGCAGCACCATCAGGACCGCAAGGAGGCGCATGACCGGCAACCTAGCAGCCCCTGGCCGATTCGTCACTTGGCCGGCGCCATCGCGCTCAGCGTCGTGAAGGCGGAGATGTGCTCGAGGCTGGAGCGGACGTCGATCACCGCCGGACCGTCAGCGGCGAGCGCGGCGGCGACCGCCGCCGGCGCCTCGGCCGAGGTCGAGACGGTGATGCCGACGGCCCCGAATGAGCGGGCGAAGGCGGCGAAGTCCGGGTTCGCCAGCTCGGTCGCCTTCACCCGGCCGGGATAGTGCTTCTCCTGGTGTTGGCGGATGGTGCCGTAGCTGCCGTTGTTGGAGACGATGGCGACCAGCCTGGCCTTGTGGCGGATCGCGGTCGCGAGCTCCGTCCCCGTCATCAGGAAGCCCCCGTCGCCGATCAACGCCACCACCGGCGTGCCCGGGTAGCGCAATGCGGCGGCAACCGCGCCGGGCATGCCGAAGCCCATGGCGCCGGCGACCACGCCCAGCAGCCGGTGGCGGCCGGAGAAGGGGAAATGCCGGTGCAGCCAGCCGGAGAAGTTGCCGGCATCGAGGACGAAGATGGCGTCGCCGGGAACCCGGCCGATCAGGGCCACGGTCGGATGGCCGAAGACGACGCCGTCCTTGGCCTCGACCGGCGTCCACACCGCGAGGCGGGCATGGCGGCCATGCAGGCGCTCGGCCCAGCGGGCGCGGGCCTCGGCATTGGTGTTCGACCGGCGCGGCGCCGCCTTGGCCAGCGCGCGGGCAAAGGCGACGGGATCGGCGGCGATCGGGGCGGTCTCGGGATCAGGATAGACATGGACCAGCTCCTGCCCCGCCATCGGCAGGCGGTAGCCCTGGCTGGTGACGTCGCCGAGGCGCGTGCCGATCGCGATCAGGAGATCGGCCTCGCCGACCAGCCGCACCTGCTCGTCCGGCGCCATGTATCCCAAGTGCCCGCCGAAGAGCCGGTGCGTGTTCGGAAACAGGTCCTGCTGCTTGAAGGCGGCGATCACCGGCGTGTCGGTCGCCTCCGCCAGTTCGAGCAGCGCCGCCCGTCCGTCGGCGCCACGCATCAGCCCGCCGGCGATCACCGCCGGCCGCTCGGCCGCGGCCAGACGGGCCGCAACCTCGGCGATCACCCCGGCATCGGCATGGGCGACGGCGACCGGCTTCGGCGCCAACACCTCGGCCTCGACCTCGTCCAGAAGCATGTCTTCGGGCAGCACCACCACGGTCGGGCCGGGCGTGCCGGCCTGGGCCAGGTGGAAGGCGCGCCGGATCGCCTCCGGCACGCGCTCGCCGTCGGTGACCACCTCGACGTGCTTCGCCATGTCGCCGAAGGTCTGGCGGTAGTCGACCTCCTGGAAGGCGCGGCGGTGCACGTCCTTCCGCTCGATCTGGCCGATGAAGAGGACGAAGGGAACGGCGTCCTGCTGGGCGACGTGGACGGCGATCGAGGCATTGGTGGCGCCGGGGCCGCGGCTGACGAAGACCACGCCCGGGCGCATCGTCAGCTTGGCGTCGGCGACGCCCATGAATCCAGCCCCGCCCTCGTGGCGGGCCACTACGACGGCGATCTCCGTGCGGTCGACCAGCGCGTCCAGGACCGCGAGATAGCTCGCGCCCGGCACGCAGAAGCCGCGGTCGACGCCATGGGCGACGAGGCAGTCGACGAGCAGGTCGGCGGCGCGGCGGGTCATGGGCGGTCCGGCATCGGGAGCGGGAGGTTGGGACGATACGCGAAAGCCTTGCCCACGGCGACCGGCTCTGAGACCCTGCCGGCCCGTTCAGGGGAGGAGACGTCGGATGGCACGGTGGAAACAGCGGCCGGAGGGATCGACCTGGGGCGATTTCGGCCCCGACGATCAGCTCGGCCGCCTGAACCTGATCACGGCTGAGAAGGTGCTGGAAGGCATCGCCGAGGTGAAGGAGGGCCGCACCTTCTGTCTCTCGCTGCCGCTGGAGCTGCCCGGCGGCAACGTGCTGAACCCGCGCCGCCACCCGCCCAAGCGCTACGCCACCATCCGCGGCGGGCTCGCCAACTACAACTATCCCTTCCGCCGCGAGAACCCCGACTGGCTCGACGTCGTCTCCGACGACGCCGTGCTGCTGCACACGCAGTATTCGACCCAGTGGGACTCCTTCGCCCATGTCGGCCAGCTTTTCGATGCCGACGGCGACGGCGAGCCGGAGCTCGTCTACTACAACGGCTTCCGCGCCGGCACGCATGTGGTGGCGCCTGCAGCCAAGCCCGGCGGCGTCGCCTGGGACTCCTTCGAAGGCTCGGAAGCCAAGGCGCTCGGCATCCAGAACTTCGCCGTCCACGGCCTCCAGGGCCGCGCCGTGATGGTCGACCTGGAAAAGCATTTCGGACACGCGCGGAAGGATGTCGGCTACGACGACCTCCGCCGCGTCCTCGATGCCGACAAGGTCGAGGTGACCAAGGGCGACATGGTCTGCTTCTACACGGGATTCGCCGACGTCATCATCGGCCTCGGCGGCACGCCCGACGCCAGGACGCTGGAGAGCTCCTGCGCCACCCTCGACGGCCGCGATGACCGGCTGCTGCAGTGGATCACCGAGTCCGGTGCCGCCGTGCTGATCGCCGACAACTACGCGGTCGAGTCGGTGCCCTCGCGGCCGGGCACCGGCAAGCACACGGCGATGCCTTTGCACGCCCATTGCCTGTTCAAGCTGGGCGTGCCGCTGGGCGAGATCTGGTTCCTCTCCGAGCTCGCGCTCTGGCTCCGCGCCGCCAAACGCTCGCGCTTCCTCCTCACCGCCCCGCCGCTCCGCCTCACCGGCGCCGTCGGCTCCCCCGCCAGCCCGATCGCGACGGTTTAATCATGACTTCACGTCCCGGCCCGGAATCGCTCCGGTCGCTGTTCTGGCCACGCTCGGTCGCGGTCCTCGGCGCCTCCAACGAGCCGTCCCGCATCGGCGGCCGGCCGATCCGCTATCTCAAGGAAGGCGGCTTCCCCGGCCCGATCTGGCCGGTCAACACCAAGGGCGGCACCATCCAGGGCCTGCCGGCCTTCAGGACGCTGGACGAGCTGCCGGAAGCGCCGGAATGCCTGATCGTGGCGGTGCCGGCTCCCGCCGTCTGCGATGCGGTCGAGAGCGCGGCCAAACGCGGCACCCGCGCCGCCGTGATCTTCTCCGCCGGCTTCGCCGAGGCCGACGCCCAGGGCAAACTCTGGCAGGACCGTCTGGTCAAGATCGCCGCCGAGACCGGCTGCCGCATCGTCGGGCCGAACTGCCTCGGCCTCTTCAACGCGCGCCACGGCTATGCGCCGACCTTCACCGCATCGCTCGACCACGGCCATCCCAAGCCCGGCGTCGTCGGCATGGTCAGCCAGTCCGGCGCCTATGGCAGCCACCTCTTCGTGCTGACCCGCGACCGCAACATCGGCATGAGCTGCTGGCTCACCACCGGCAACGACTGCGACGTCGACGTCGCCGACACCATCGCCTATTTCGCCGACGATCCCGACACCAAGGTGATCGCGGCCTATGTCGAGGGCATCAAGGATCGCGACCGCTTCATGAGCGCGCTCGAACGCGCACGGTCGGCGAAGAAACCGGTGGTGATGATGAAGGTCGGCCGCTCGGCGGTCGGTGCCGCCGCCGCGGTCTCGCACACGGCCTCGCTCGCCGGATCCGACGTCGTCTACGACGCGGCCCTGAAGCAGCTCGGCGTCCATCGGGCCGAGACCACCGAGGAGATGCTGGACGTGGTCTATGCCGCGACCCACGGCATCTTCCCGGAGACCAACCGGCTCGGCATCGTCACCATCTCCGGCGGTGCCGGCGTGCTGATGGCGGACGCGGCCGAGCGTTACGGGTTGGACGTTGCACCGATGCCCGAGGCTGCCCAGGCGCGCCTGAAGGCCATCCTGCCCTTCGCCGCGGTCAGGAACCCGGTCGATACCACCGCCCAGTTCTTCAACGACATGGGCCTGGTGACGGAGTTCACCCGCACGATCCTGGCCGAGGGCGGCTACGGCGCCGTCGCCGTCTTCGTCACCGCGATCCCGCGCAACCGCGAGACCGGCGGCAAGCTCAAGGCAGCCCTCGCCAAGGCGACTGCCGATTTCCCCGGCCGCCTGCTCGTGCTCTGCATGCTGGCGACTCCGGAGATGACTCAGGAATACGAGGCCGCCGGCTACCTCTGCTTCGAGGACCCGAGTCGCGCGGTGATGGCGATCGCCGCGCTCAACCGCTTCGGCAGGAGCTTCGCCCGCGGCAACAGCTCGCCGCCGCCGGCGCTTCCCGCCGCGGCCAGGCCGATCCCGAAAGGTGCCGCTCTCGGCGAAGCGGAAGCGAAGGCGCTGCTGGCCTCGGCCGGTATCGGCGTCGCTCCGGAATCGCTTGCGCGCACAGCGGACGAGGCGGTCACGGCCGCAACGAGCCTGGGCTACCCGGTGGTGCTGAAGGTCGCGTCCGCGGACATCCCGCACAAGACCGAGGTCGGCGGCGTCCGCCTCAACCTCGGCGATGCCGCCGCCGTGCGCGCGGCCTTCGACGACATCATGGATCGCGCCAGGAAAGCCAAGCCGGCCGCGACGCTGGACGGCTGCCTGGTGGCGCCGATGATCACCGGCGGCGCCGAGACCATCCTCGGCGTCGTCCACGACGCCTCGTTCGGCCCGGTGGTGATGTTCGGTCTCGGCGGCATCTTCGCGGAAGTGCTGAAGGACGTGACCTTCCGCGTCGCCCCCTTCGGTCTCGACGAGGCGCGGGCGATGATCCGCGAGGTAAAGGGCTTCCCGCTGCTCGACGGCGCCCGCGGCAAGCCGAAGCTGGACCAGGAGGCACTGGCGAAGGCCCTCGCCGCCCTCTCGGTCTATGCCGCCGCCAATGCCGGGCGCTTCCGGTCGATCGACGTCAACCCGTTCATCGTCCGGGAGTCGGGCGCGGTCGCGGTCGATGCGCTGATCGAGACGAAGTAGAGACCCCTCATCCGCCTTGCGCGGATGAGAGGTCGTCTCGTCACTTCTTCTCGATGTTCCAGAACACCGTGGTCGCGCCCTTCAGCATGCCGGTGATGTTGGTCCGCCAGGCCGACGGGCGCTGATACTGTCCGGTGTTGAGGTAGGGGATGGTGTGCCAGATGCGCGCGTGCAGCGCGTCCAGGGCGGTCTTCCGGCTGGCGTCGTCGGGAGCGAAGATGAAGGCGTCGCGCAGCTTCTCGAGTTCGTCGTCGCAGGGCCAGCCCGGCCAGTTTCGGCCGCCGCAGGCGGTATTGCTGGCGTAGTTGGTCATCGGCGAGCCGAGCGTCGCGGTGTCCAGCACGGTCTGGAAGATGTGCCAGCCGCCCTCGCCCGGCGCCTCGCGCTTGGAGCGCCGGCCCGCCATGGAGGCGACGTCAGTCCATTGCAGGTCGACGTTGAGGCCGATCGAGCGCAGCTTGTCGGCGGTGATCTGGGCGATCGAGTTGTGCACGGCCTGGTCGCCGGCGCCGATCAGGATGATCTTCTCGCCCTTGTAGCCGGCCTCCGCCATCAGCTGCTTCGCCTTGGCGAGGTCGGGTTTCGAGAATGGTGCCGCGCCCGCCGTCGACTGGCTGGGGCCCGAGCAGGTGAAGATCGAGAAGCATTCCTGGCCGACGCCGCCGAAGGCTGCCGTCAGGTAGTCCTTCTGGTCGATCATCAGCGCCAAAGCCTGGCGGGCCCGCACGTCGTTGAAGGGCGGGAAGGTGTGGTTCATCCGCAGCACGCCCATGTAGTCGGGCACGCGCGAGTCGACCACGACGTCCTTCGAGCGCCTCAGCACCGGCACGATGTCCGGCGGCGGCGCGATGTAGAGATCGACCTCGCCCTTGACCAGCGCCGCGCCGGCCGTGGTCGGATCGGGGTTCACGTGCCATTCGACCCGGTCGACCTTGACCACCCGGGCGCCGGCGAGCCCGCTCGGCGTGTCGGTCCGAGGCACGTAGGCGGTATTCTTCTTGTAGACCACCTTCGATCCCGGAACCCATTCGGCGGCGGCGAAGACGAAGGGTCCGGAGCCGACCGTTTCGGTCACCGCCTTGCCGGGATCGGTCAATGCGTCCTTCTCGCGCATGATCACCGGCGGGTTGCCGCTGGCGGATGCCAGCGAGAACTCGACCCAGGGATAGGGTTTCTTCAGCTTGAGCGTGATGGTCTTGTCGTCGGTCGCCTCGACCGAGGCCGTCTGGTCCCGCAGCTTCTGGCCCAGCACGTCGCGCGCCATCCACCGCTTCAGCGACTGGACCACGTCCTTCGGGGTCAGCTTCTGGCCGTCATGGAAGGCGAGCCCGTCGCGAAGCGTGAAGACATAGGTCAGCTTGTCGGCAGAGACGGTGTGGCCTCCCACCATCTGCGGCTTCGGCGCCAGCGCCTCGTCCCAGGCGAACAGCGTGTCGTAGATCATCAGCCCGTGCTGGACGGTGATGCCCTCCGGCGTGAACACCGGGTCCAAGAGCTTGAGATCGGAATTCGGCACCAGCTTCAACACCGACTGGGCCGAGACCGGGCCGGCGAGACCGACAGAGAGAACCCCCGCGAGCGCGAGGCCCGCGATGCGTGACTTCATGGCGCTTCAACTCCCGAGACGCAGGCCGGCCGCAATGACCGCCCATCGTTGTTGCATTGGCCGGATACTCCCATCGGCGGGAGCGGGCGGCAAGCGTCTGAGTCACCCGAACAGGCGGTAGAGCCCGGGGTCGGCCAGGATCGGCGCCAGCGCGTCGCCGAAGACGTCGGCCCAGCGCTCGGCCTCCGCCCTGGTGGCGATCAGGTCCTGGCGGATCTCGACCATCACATGCGGCAGCCGGTTGCGCTCGGCATGGAAGGGGATCGAGTAGCCGCTCTGGGTCTTCCCCGTATAGGGCTGGTTGTCGCCGACGCAGATCGAGGTGTCGGCGGAAAGCCGCTGGATCAGCGGGCGGGCGATGCGCTCGTCCTGATTCCAGAGGATGCCGAGATGCCAGGGGCGATGGAACCCGGCCATGACCGGCGTGCAGCTGTGGATCGAGACGATCGCCGGCACGTGGCCATTCTTGCGGCGGTCGGCGATCCACGCCTCGATCGCATCGTGATAGGGCCGATGCAGCAGATCGATCCGATGCTGCAGCTCGTCCTTGGGAAGATTGCAGTTCGCCGGCACATCGACGCCGTCGCTGACCGGTGGGCAGAGATTGTGCGAGTCCGGCTTGCGGTTGCAGTCGATCACCAGGCGCGAAGAGCTGGTGTGGATCAGCGTCGCCTCGAAGCGCCGCGACAGATGGCGCGCGGCATCGGCGGCGCCGATGTCCCAGGCGACGTGCATGTCGAAGGCGGGTTTCGGCACGCCGAGATCGCCGAGCGACGCCGGCACGCGCTTGCTCGCATGGTCGCAGAGCAGCAGGAACGGCGCCGGCGCGTCCGGCAAGACGATCTCGAAGGGCGGCGGTTCGCCGGGTCCGATCAGGCTCATCAAAACCGGTCGATGCGGAAGGGGCTCATGTCGATCGGCGGCGTGCGCCCGGCGACGAGGTCGGCGATCAGCGCGCCCGTGGTCGCCCCCTCAGTGAGGCCCAGATGCGAAGCGCCGAAAGCGAAGAAGACGTTCCTGTGGTGCGGGCTTCCTGAGATCACCGGCAGCGAGTCCGGCAGCGACGGCCGGTGGCCCATCCACGGGCTGCCGTCGGACGCGTCCAGTCCGGGCAGGATGCGCTTCGCCCGCTCGACCAGGATATCGGCCCGCTTCCAGTTGGGCGGCGCGTGCAGGCCGGCGAGCTCGACGGTGCCGGCCAGGCGCAGGCCCATCTGCATCGGCGTCATCACCCAGCCGCCGAGGTTGAGCGTGTGGCGGACCTCGACGCCCGGCTTTGGCAGGGTCATGTGGTAGCCGCGCTCGGTCTCGAGCGGGACCGAGGAGCCGAGCCAGCGCGCCGCCTCGTGGCTCCAGGCGCCGGCGGCGACGACCACGGCATCGCAGGGCACCACGCCGGTGTCGGTCACCACGCCGTCGACACCGCCGGCGCCGGTGCGGATGCCGACCGCCTTGCCGCGCCAGCTCTTGAGCCCGCGGCCGAGGGCA
>SXGS01205054.1_pt1 | contig 10024 bp, 10 predicted proteins | sample 3174681 | NCBI WGS metagenome assembly SXGS01 (sample SAMN11356861, study PRJNA531348) | freshwater metagenome | isolation source: freshwater sample F1-80 | place: China: Fuxian Lake, Yuxi | collected 2017-12-25
GAGCATGATATTCATAATGCCGATGCCACCGACGAGGAGTGAAATGGCGGCTATCGTCGTGATGAACAATGTCAGTCCGAGCGATACCGAGCCGAGGATCTCTCCTGCCTGGGCGGAGGATCGGACAACGAAGTCATCCTTCTTCTGGTCATCCGTCGGATTCTCAATGCCGTGACGGCGACGGAGAAGGGCCTTGATATCATCGAATGCAAGATCGAAACTGCCCGTCGCCTGCATCGTCGCATAATTTAAGAATTTCTGGCCCGTGACATTGCGTGCCACCGTGAACGGAACGTAGATCCTGTCGTCCGCATTCTGGAAAAACTGAGAGCCAAGCGGATGAGTAGTGCCGATCACTGTGAAGTGCCGATCACCGATCTTTATTCGTTTGCCGATGGGATCGCCGGAACCGAAAAATTTTTCCGCAGCATCGGGTGCCAGAACGGCGACCGCTTTGGCACCATCAATATCATCGCGCTCCAGCAGGCGTCCCGTTTTTACTGAAATGTTCTGGTTTAAGAAAAAATTTTCTTTCACACCAAAGACCTGCGGACTCCCCTCCTCTCGACCGTAAGAAACAGTGCCGCTCATGAAAATGACAGGTGAGATTGAAGCAATGGTCTTCAGCTGCTCCAGCTCACGAAGATCCTCAAATGTAAAGCTGTCGTGGCCCGTCATCACCGCATTGGCTCCGCCCGATTCCTGACCCGGAAAAATCACCATGCTTTTCGGACCAAGCGAACTGATCTGACCGAGGATCACCCCCTGCATGCTCTGTCCGACGGAACTCATCAGCACGACTGAACCGACGCCGATCGTAATGCCGAGCATCGTCAGCATCGAACGACTGACATTGGCCGTTACGCCTCTAAGTGCCGAATGGAAGGTGTCAGAAAACAGCATGTCATGAAAATAAGAAAACTATTTCAAGATGCCTTTATCCTCTGCCATCACGCGCTTAAAGTCGCTCGAGTCACTTACAATGCGACCGTCACGAATATGAATGATACGAGAAGCATGTTGCGCCGTCGTCTGTTCATGGGTGACGAGAATGATCGTGTGGCCCTGATGATTCAGCTTTTGAAGAACCTCCATGATAGCAACGCCCGAAGCGGAATCGAGGTTTCCGGTAGGCTCGTCTGCAAAAATAATCTCTGGATTCGTGACGAGTGCGCGCGCAATGGCAACTCGTTGCTTCTGGCCGCCACTGAGCTGACTGCTCAGGAAGTCCTTGCGATCGGAAAGCCCCACAAGCTCGATGGCCTTCAACGCGCGCTTCTCCCTTTCGAAAACGGGAATGGTCGGATGGTACAGAAGAGGCAGGAGAACATTCTGCAGCACAGTGGTTCTCGGAAGAAGATTGAACGACTGAAAAACGAAACTGACTCGCGTGGCACGAATGCGAGCCAACTCGTCGTCATCCAAGTCCTTCGTAGGCTCCCCCTGAAAGAAATACTTTCCGGAACTGTGGGAATCGAGAAACCCGAGAATGTGCATGAGAGTGGATTTCCCCGAACCTGAAGGACCCATGATTGCCACGAACTCTCCGCGCTTGATTCTCAAATCAATATCGAAAAGAACCGGCGTGACAACGGTGTCGTTCACGTACGATTTGGACAGTGCACGGGTTTCGATGAGTGAAGTCTGCGACATGATTCATTCCTTGATGAGAACAACAACGGTCTCTCCCTCCCTCGCCCCGGTTACTTCCACACTCCCTCCCTCCCCCTCCATTCCGACCGTCACAGATCGGTTCTCATACGAGATGCCGCTTTCATCGAGAATGCGAACGTAGTGACGACCATCCTCTCTCTCGAGAATTGCGCGAAACGGGACACCCACAACATCAGAACGGAATCCGGTAACGATCTCCCCATCACCTGTCATACCGATCTTGAGGTCATCATGCACCGAAGTGAAATCAAGCTTCACTCGGTACTTTGAGACTCCGTCTTTATCCGTGGATGCGGAATCGATATCGCTGACGACCAAATCGAGAGACTCACCCGGAAAAGCATCGAGAACGATTGATCCCGATTGTCCGCGCTGCACTCTCGGGATATCAACCTCGGAAACAAACATTTCGACCCTGTACGGAGACTCACCGAGCATCTCGATCGATGCGTCGGATGAAGGACGCATCACGCCCATCTTCACATGAACCTTCGTGATCAATCCTGCAACCGGTGCGGTAAGAATGGTGTCCGCGAACTGAGAGGCAGCCCTCGAAAGATCCGCCTGAGCCTGACGAACTCTTGCGCTTGCAACATCGATATCCGTTTTACGTGCCGGAGCCTTCTTCAGGTCCAGTTGCGCCTTCTCAATTTGAAGGGAAGTCTCGTACGTGAGAATATCCGCCTTCGCTCTGTCCCTCGTACCGACGAGTGTCGCTATCTCTCCCTCCTGCGCTGAAATTCTCGTCGCATACACGGCGGATGCATCGCGAAGGGCCTTCGCAGCCGAATCCAAAGAAGAAAGTGCGGATTGCACGCTGGTTTTCTGAGTAGCAATCGTCGCCTTATTTGTCTCCTTGGAAGCATTCGTCAGGTAACCAGTCAGAGGCAGTGCGGAAACAATGTCATACGCACGACTGACAATATCCGTAGTCGTGAAAAGCTGCTGATGCGCGAGTTCGAAGAAACGCAGCGCAGTCTGGTAATCCGTAACACCGAGCGACTTCTGCAGAGTGGAAATCGATATGAGTGCGGACTGAATATTCATATGAAGAGCGTCGTATCCAGGCGGTATCCACGTGACAACGGAATCCTGAATGTCATTCGCATTGAAGACCCCTTGCGATGCAAGAAGTGCCGTCTTCGCCGTCGCCAAATACTGTGCAATGGTGCTGCTCGCGGTACTCACCTGCCCCGAGAGACCGATGGATGCCTCATTCTTGAGGGTGATCAGCTGTGACTCGGAGGTCAGGAGATTCTGTTCGGCATTGCGCAAAGTTTGCCTCACGGCATCAAGCGAGGCCTGCTTGTTTCTGACTTGTGCTTCGACGATCGCTATATCCTCCGGCCTCGATCCCTCGAGGAGCTGATCGAGCTGGGCCTGGGCAGATGCCCTTGCAGCACTGGCGGCAGCAACGCTTGCCGAAAGTGAGCCTGAGCGCAGCGTTGCCAATTTCTGTCCCGCCCTCACTCTGTCACCCTCTTTCACAAACACCCCTGAAACGATATCGACAATGGGAAACTGAAGTGCCAGATCCTTCTCAGACACAACAGTACCGACAGCCTCTACCGTCTGACGAAGGTCGCCGCGTTCCAGTACTGCCGTAACGAAAACAGGCTGCTTCGGTCGCGTGACCGCAAAAACGATCCACGCAAAAAACAAGACAATGATAATCGCAACGGTCAGCTTCAGGTGCCTCCGAAGAAACCTAAGAAAGTTTCGAATCTTGCCGTATGCTGAGGAGAGAGGGAAGCGCATGAAAGCGAGAAGATTTTGTGATGCGATATTACTATATAATTATAATCTATTTTTTATATATGTCAATTCGCTCCTCGGCTTACAGAAGAGCTTTCAGTGCCTCATCGATGACTATCTGCACGGGTCTCATCCGGACACCTTCTCGCTCCAATTTTTTGGAGGAGAGAACACAGTTGCTACGTCCTGCACAGACGACATCTCCGAGACGATCGATCGTAAGACGATCGAATGTATGGGTGGGATCCACGAGCTCCCTGTAGCGAAGCATGATCTGATACGGAGATATCTCACCCTGATTCACAACATTGAAGATCCCGGTCTTTCGCTTCTTCACCAGCGCCTGAAGCGCCAAAAGGAAATCGGGAATGTACGTGATGGAATTCGGAACATCCAGAACCTTGGAATATTTTTTCAACTTGCTTATCAGATTTCTCGGATGATTCGTTCCGTCGAACGGCATGCGCAGTCGAAGCTGTAGAACGGGAAAATCCTTTAAAATCTGATCGATCCACAGCTTGCTTCTCGAATAAAAACTTCCTGAGAAATTGGGTGTGTCTTCCTCGGTGAATCCGGGGCCTCCGTTATCACCTTCGTACGTGCAGCCTGATCCGATGTGCACCCAGTAGATGCCCCTCTTCGCGCACGCATCGAGAAGATTCAGAGGGCCCTGTACGTTGCTGAGAATCGTCTCAAGCTTGTGATCTTCGCACCAATCGACATTCGGCTTTCCTGTTTTTCCGGCAGCATTGATGACGATGTCAGGCTTTTCAAAGTCAAGGATGTTCCCAACCGCGACTGCATCGCAAATATCAACTTCTGGAAGAACCGCATTCGGATAGACACTTTGAAGATGGCCAGCGATATATCCTCTTCCGCCGAAAATAAGTACCTTATCCATGCCTCGATAATAGCTGATTAGAGCACACCTGTCAGATGGAGCGTGTGCTCCTGGGTTTCCGCTCGCAAGCGAAGAAGCGGAGTATTCAATTCTTGAAATGCCGGTCCGAACGCACCGATAATCGAAAGATCCTTGAGGGGCTGAAGCGCCTGATCCAAGTCCTGTTGGACTGCGATAACGCCGCTATGAACGGCATCTGCAATATCATTGAGGCGCTTGACGGCAGCCTCATCATCGCCTGGCTCCAAAGGAGCATCGAATTGCTCTAAATGATTAATCATGTTCATATCATATTTATATTGATACAAGCAGTCAACCGATACACTGCAACCATGTCGCTTCCTCCGTACCGAATAGAGCAAACGAAGAACCGGACATCGCGCGCAACGATTCAGGGCGATTCGATTCTCATCAAGCTTGCGAAAAATCTTTCTGCTGCCGAAGAAAAAAGACATATCGAAGTTCTGCTTAGACGAATGACGAAATCTTTTCTCAGGGAGAAAACAAGAATGTCGATCGATCCATTCCGAGCATTACTGGAAGGAGCATCACAGACGACCGTGCACCTCGTGACGGGAGAATCGATCCGGTTCGAAGTCATCATCGGGAGGAATAACCTTACGAAGCGAACGACAAGCGGATGGAGAATCACAAGAAAAGCTCACGGCGATAAGCGTGCTCTGCATCGAACTTTCTGGCGTCTTCTGGGGAAAAGCACAACCGCATCGATGTCTCGGTTGGTACGCGGGATCAATGAAGAGACGCTAAGAGCCGATATCCGGAGTGTGACGCTGAAATTCATGCGATCGAGATGGGGAAGCTGCGGGAGAAAAGGTCAAATCGCACTGTCGACACCACTCCTCCTGACGAGCGCGAACATTCTCCGATACGTGATCATCCATGAACTGTGTCACATGCCTCATCCGAATCACTCGGCGAAATTCTGGAACGCCGTGGAAGAATTCGAACCTGAGTACCGGGAGAGGGTGCGAGAGCTACGGACATTTAGACTGAGTACATTCATTTAAATTAAAGTATGAATTAGGAATGATGAATGAAGGATAACTGCTACTCATAATTCGTAATTCATACTTCATAATTCTCGCCTGATTCACTCGTTACATCTACCGAACCTGAACCTTTTTCAGCTATACTTCTCCCCGATGCCAAAAGTCCGTCGGAAAGCCACACTTCGGAGGCGACGAGTGAAGCGAAAAGCTAAGCCGCTGTTCGTGCTTGAGGAGCACACCAGCAGGCAAGTGAAAGCTGTGCTCGCCATTGGCTGCGGGCTCGTCCTCTTCCTCGCACTTCGTGGCAATGCCGGTGCCATGGGACTCGCGATCGGAAGAATCCTGACATTTCTCTTCGGGGCATGGAACGTGCTGTTCCCCGCAATGCTCATTGCGCTCGGGTGTCTTCTTATCATCGGCACATCTCCGAATATCGAGACGAAGAGAACGGTGGGCCTGCTGCTCTGCCTTGGTTCCTTCCTCGGCATCGTGACTCTCTGGTCGCCCGTCATCGACATGGCGGAGCACAGAAACGAACTCGGAGGAGCAGTCGGCTTCATGGTCGCATTCCCATTCGTGGCATTCTTCAGCAAAGGTGCCGGATACATCATGCTTGCAGCCACATTCCTCGTCGGATTGTTTGTTACATTTGAGCCAGACATCCCCGCACTGATCAGAAGCCTGACTGCCCCGAAAAAAGAGCAGCGCTCTCAGAGACCGATACGGGAAGAAGTGGATGAAGATGAGGAAGAAGTTGCCGACGAAGAGGAAGAAGAGCTGGAAGACCTCATCGAGAAGGGCGCAAAAGAGGAAGATTTGAATATCGTGCGACCGGAATTCGCAAAGCCATTCGAAGAGAAGAAGAAGGAAGAACCGAAAGCAAAAGCCAAGGCCAGCGGCATGCTGGAAATGAAGAACACACGCTTTGAGGAATGGAAATTTCCCGAATTGGACTTGCTCGATTCAAGAAGGAGCACGCTCACGGTCGATGACGACGAATTGAAGCGTCAGGCGGCACGTATCAAAGAGAAACTCGCAGAGTTCGAAGTGGACGTCACGATGAAAGACGCTCATCCCGGGCCGACCGTCACCCAGTTCACGCTGCAGCCGGCAGAAGGCATTCGGCTCAGCAAGATCGAGAACCTCAAAGACGATCTTGCACTCGCCCTCGCGGCACAGAGCCTGAGAATCGAAGCACCGATTCCCGGAAAATCCTTGGTCGGCATCGAGATGCCGAATGAGAAACGTTCGACGGTCTTCCTGAAGGAACTGCTGGAATCGCAAGTCTTCAGACAGTCGGAATCCCCTCTTACGATCCCGCTCGGCAGAGGCGTCAGCGGCGATGCGATCGTTGCCACGATCGAAGATATGCCACACCTGCTCATTGCAGGAGCGACGGGTGCCGGAAAGTCCGTGGCGATGAACACATTCCTGATCTCACTGCTGTTTCAGAATGCGCCGCACGAATTGAAGCTCATCCTTATCGACCCGAAACGCGTTGAGCTGATGCCCTACAACGGGATCCCCCATCTCCTGACGCCTGTGATCACCGAGTCGGAAAAAGCCCTGCAGGCACTACGTTGGGCGATTGCAGAAATGGGCCGAAGATTGCACCGGTTTTCGGAAAACGGCGTGAAAAACCTCATGGAATACAACGAGAAGCAAACCGATGAAGAGAAAAAGCTTGCACGCATCGTCATCGTGGTCGACGAGCTTGCCGACCTGATGATGCGGCAACACAGGAAGGATACTGAAACGATGATCGCCCGCATCGCCCAGATGGCCAGAGCCGTCGGCATGCACCTCATCATCGCAACGCAGAGACCGAGCGTGGATGTCATCACGGGTCTCATCAAAGCAAATATCCCGACTCGCATAGCCTTCCGCGTCGTCAGCTCCATCGACTCGAGGACCATCATCGATAGCATCGGTGCCGAGGACTTGCTCGGGAAAGGAGACATGCTCCTGATGAATGCGGTCACGGCAAAGCCCGTGCGTATCCAGGGAATTTTCATCTCTACGAAAGAAATCGAGCGCGTCATCAATTCGGTGAAAGTTGCAGGAGGGGGAATGCTTACGGAAGAAATCACCTTCGGAGAAGGAGAAGAGCCAGGAGCGGGAGGTGAGGAAGTAGACAATTCCGGCACGCACGGCATGATCGATCTGGACCAGGATGACAATGGCGGGGACGACCTCTTCTTCGAAGCCGTTCGCGTCATTCAGGAAACGAATAAAGCTTCAGCAAGCCTGCTTCAAAGACACCTGAAAGTGGGCTATGCAAGAGCGGCTCGTTTGCTCGACATCATGGAAGAGAAAGGCGTCGTTGGACCTGTGGATGGTGCAAAGCCGAGGAAGGTCTATATTGACAAGCTCGCGGACGGTCAGTAGACTAAAACGCATTTTTATTTCAGAATGTTAGTTTAACTATACATTTCTACGAACTCTTTTCATGAATCTTTACGAACATCATCACGATAAATCATCGGAAGACCCTACCCGTATCCATCCTGAGGCAACGCAGCAGCATCATGAGCACGGACCGATGAAGGTTTCAGCAAATAAAAATCAAACACGCGGAAAAGTAGCGAAGGTCGGCGATGCTTTCTACTTGGATGAGCCCGAACGCATGACCTTCAATGATCGTCGAATGCAGCGGATGGAACAGAGTGAACAAGAGTCGCTGCTGTAGAATGAGAGCATGCAACTTCTTCTCGGAACAAATAATCAGGGCAAAATTGTTGAGATGAAAGAGGTTCTCTCGGCATTGCCGATCGAACTCCTGACTCCGAAGCATTTGAATCTGCATGGTGACTTGGAAGAAACCGGCAAAACATTCAGGGAAAATGTCGTGCTGAAGGCAAGACACTTCTTCATGGCCTCAAAACTCCCGACGCTGGCCGACGACTCTGGCATCATCGTGGATGCACTGAGCGGTGAACTGGGTGTCGAAACCAGAAGGTGGGGAGCAGGACCATTGGCCTCGGATAAAGAATGGATTTCTTATTTCCTCGAGAGAATGGCACGTGAAAAAAATAAGAAAGCACGCTTCGTCTGCAATCTGTGCTTTATCGATGAAGACGGCTCGGAATATCTGTTCGAAGGATCCTGCGACGGCAAAATCACGGAGAAGCTGGAAGCCGAATACCTACCGGGGCTGCCGATCTCCGCATGTTTTCAGCCGGACGGATTTGAATGCGTATACTCAGCCATGAGTATTGAACAAAAGAATAGTACAAGTCATAGAGGTAAGGCTATGGAGAGCGTAAAGAAATTTCTTGGAAGAAAATTCTCCTGAAGTTCTACAACCTAGTCTCTCACTGCAACGTAAGGAAATGGAATTCCTCCGATTAGTCTACCCTTTACGTCGAGAAGGATATCAAGATCCTTAAAATCAGGATGTTTCCAGATTGAAACATTCCCCCGATGATAGTCTCGGCAAGTGAAGGGAATTTTCATATGCAAATGCCCTCTCCGGTACTCATACGTATCGGTATTTTTTATCACCAAGCCCTTACGAATGGGTTTTCCAGAAACACAAACGTTCCAGACCGGATTACGAGAGCGTACTATTCCGTCTTTAGTCAGACGAAGAATATTCGATGCAGTGCGAAACTGAGAAGGAAGAGCAGTAAAATTTTGCTCCACTAATTTAGGAGTATTCAAAGGAGAGAGGGCAGGTACCGCTGAAGGAATGTAGTCCACTGCAGAGAGCACGGCGAAGGATTGTGCGAATGTAAGGGAGACAAAAGAAAGGCCTAGAAATAAAAGACAGAATGCGAGAAAGCACCGTGTTGAAAGCCTGAAAAGAAGCTGTGGAAAAATCATCATTCTAGCTACCAGTAGACAGAAGCATCAACGGACCTGAAATATCAATTTTCTTCAGAATGACAAAATCAAGAAATAAAGCCTTCTCAGACTCAAGATATCTGTTCCTTGAGTGAAAAGAACTGAGTGCAATCCATCCTATTCCTGCTTCTGAATCGGTGTGAAATCCAGAGCAAGAATCTTCGCCCATACTTTTTGTATGATCATAGTAAGATCCTTCTTCTGTGCTTCCGTAATCTGAAAGACTCGGCTTACCGGCTCGTGCTCTCCCTCCCCTACAAATTCCAGAATGAATTCCTTTGGCTGCAAATGGGGCATGCCGTGCTCAAGAAGCAGTGCGTAGACTACGAGTTGCCTGAAGTAATCGCCTTCCTTCAGTATCTCCGACTCGCTCTTGGGCCGTCCCGTCTTGAAATCGATAACCCGAACGGAGGAAGAATCCTGCGAAAGCCGATCGATGCGGTCGAGTTTGCCCGTGATGGGAATATCTCCAAGATGCGTGGAAACAGGATGCTCGATATGAGCAATACAGGGATGCAAAGACTGGAGATGGTCGTGAAAAAAGCGCGGGAGAGACTCTTCTCCCAATTTCAGAAGTCTTTGCTTCTCGGCCTCCGTGAGAAGCTCCCTCTCCTGAAGGAAGCTTTCAAAGGCAAGAAGAAACTGAGCTTTCGTAAGAGGCTGGTCCTTCTGCATGGAAAAACCCCACTGCTTCAGCGCATCGTGAACGGCATTGCCATAGACAAGACTGGACTGCTTGGACTGAGGAACCTGGAGAAGATCGCTTTTCAAAAAAAGAACCGGATCCTCGAGGAAATGGTTCAATGCAGTGACCGAAAGCTTGTAGGTCTCGATGCGC
>SXGS01610879.1_pt1 | contig 10024 bp, 8 predicted proteins | sample 3174681 | NCBI WGS metagenome assembly SXGS01 (sample SAMN11356861, study PRJNA531348) | freshwater metagenome | isolation source: freshwater sample F1-80 | place: China: Fuxian Lake, Yuxi | collected 2017-12-25
CCTGCTGCTCCCAGGCGTCGTCGAGCGCGCCGGCGAGCGCGCCCTGGTTCGCGGTCTGGCGCTCCAGCGCCGCGACCCGCGTGCCGAAGCCGTTCACGAGCCGCTGGTAGGCGTCGGAGGCGTTGCCGGCGCGGCTCAGCGCGTCGGCGTTCGCGCCGTCCCGGCCGCCCCCGCCCACGGAGGACGCGGCGACGAGCGCGGGGTCGGTGATCGCGACCTGCAGGCTCGACGCGCCGAGGGCCGGGTCGTAGGAGAAGAACGCCCCGCCGGCGGTCCCGGCGGCGTCGTACCCGAGGGCGTGCTGGGTGTTGACGGCGGCGGCGAGGTCGGCGGCGATGCTGTCGAGCCCGCCGCGGTACGACGGCAGCACGGTCGTGAGGAGGTCGGTGATCGCACCCAGCTCGCCGCCGGGCGTGGTGCCGAGCGGCGTCGATCCCCAGCTGGCGTCGATGCGGAAGGTGATGGGCGAGCCGTCGGCGTCGCCGGAGGGGGTCACGCCGGAGGCGACGACGAAGGTCCCCGCCTCGTTGCCCGACACCAGCGGCTCACCGCCGAGCGAGACGTCGAACTGGCCGTCGGGCCGGACGGTGGTCGTCGCGCCGGCCAGCTCGGACAGACGCAGGGCGAGCTGGTCGCGGCGGTCGCGGAGGGTGCCCGCGTCGGTGCCGTTCTGCTCGGTGACCAGGATGCTGCGGTTGAGCTCGGCCAGCCCGGCGGCGGCGGTGTTGATCTCGCTCGCGACGTTGTTGAGGTGGACGCGCTGGTCCGCCTCCTCGCCGGTGACGTTGGAGACCTGGATGCGCAGGGCCTGGGCCAGGGTCTCGGCGCGGCCCAGCACCTGCTGGCGCGCGGCGTCCCCGCCCGGGTTCAGCGCGAGGTCCTGCCAGGCGTTGCGGAAGTCGAGCAGCGCGGCGTGCACGCCCTTGGTGCCGGGCTCCCCGATGCCCTCCTCGACGCGGTTGAGGACCGTCTGGCTGGTGGTCAGGTAGGACAGGGCGGCGTGCTCGCGGCGGACGCGCGTGTCCAGCAGCGGGTCCACCATGCGGCGCACCTCGCCGACCGCGACGCCGTCGCCGTGGCCGTCGTACCGGGACCAGAGAGCGGGCGCGGCCGTGCTCACGGACTCGCCCACCACCCGCCGACGGACGTAGCCGTCGGTCGTGGAGTTGGCGATGTTGTTGCCGGCCACGTCGAGCGCGACCCGCTGGTACCTCAGCGCCGAGAGGGCGGTGCTCATCGAGCCGAAGGACCCCACCATCACAGGCTCCTGTCGACCAGACGCGGGGCCGCCGGCTCGACGACAGCGCTCCCGGAGGGCGTGTAGCTCGCCGTCGTCGTACCGCCGATGGCGAGAAGGGTCTCGCGCGCGGAGCGGTAGCCGGCCGTGATCAGGCCCTTGGCGTCCTCGGACGTCTCGGCGATCTCGCGGGCCAGCGTGACCATCGCGTCGCGGTGGTCGACGAGGATCGAGCGCCACGGGTCCGGCGCGGACTCGGCGAGGGCGTTCAGGGACGGGTTCGGGGTCAGGCCGAGACGCTCGGCGACCTCGTCGGCGGACGTCGCCCGCATCACCTCGGTCGCCCGCAGGTCGTCGAGGACCGCCTCGATCTCGCGCGTGACGTTGACCAGCCAGCGCGTCCGGCCGGTGGCGAGCAGCATCCGCTCGACCTCCAGCCTGTAGGCGAGGGTCTCGAGCAGCTCGCGCTCCCGCCACAGGATCTGCGACAGCCTGTCCATCTCCATCATGTCGCCGTCCGGCCTTTCCATCCGCCCCCGAGACGCGGGGTCTAGTTCGTGGCTGTCCCATCGCCCGGGGTGAGGGCGACCTGAGTGGTTCCTTCCAGACGGGTTCTGGAGCGGGATCTCCAGATGCTGTCCGCAAGGTTTTCGGCCCGCTCTGACCGACCGGTGGACGGAGCGACATCCATCGGGACCACGAGGACCTGGGACCCCGGTCCCGATTCGGTCGGCCGACAGGTTCGTCCGGGGCAATTGCACTGCGACACGCCCACGCGAGGCAGCAACGTCATGCCTGTGAACGAGTACGAAGGTGGGTCCGCCGAGACGGACGAGCTGATCACGTCGCACATGCCCCTCGTCGGGCACATCGTGCGGGAGACCATGGGGCGGGTCCCGTCCCACGTCAGCCGTGACGACCTCACCTCCGCCGGGCTGACCGCCCTGGTGCTGGCGGCCCGCGCGTACGACGCCGAGCGCGGCGTTCCCTTCGACCGCTACGCGGCGACCCGCGTCCGCGGCGCGCTGCTCGACGAGCTGCGCTCCGTCGACTGGGCCTCCCGGTCCGTGCGCCGCCGGGCGCGGGACCTGGCGGAGACACGCAGCCAGCTGGCCAGCGTCCTCGGTCGCACCCCCACCGTCGCCGAGGTGGCCCAGGCCGCGGGCATGTCCCCGGACGAGGTCGCGGCCAACGACGACGACGTCTCGCGGGCCCAGGTGCTCTCCCTGCAGGGCTCGGCCACCACCCCGATCGAGGACCTGCTGCCGACCCGCGCCCCCTCGCCCGAGGACCTCGTCGAGCACGCCGAGCGGCTGACCTATCTCCGCGAGGCGATCGAGGAGCTGCCCGAGCGGCTGCGCGTCGTCGTCCAGGACTACTTCTTCGCCGAGCGCCCGATGGCCGACATCGCGGCCGAGCTCGGCGTCACCGACTCGCGCATCTCGCAGATGCGCGCGGAGGCGCTCACGCTGCTGCGTGACGCCCTCAACCACGCCCTCGAGCCGTCGCTGGTCCGCAGCAGCGGCAAGAGCGGTGGCGTGGCCCAGCGCCGGCGGGAGTCCTACTTCGCAGCCGTCGCCGCACGGCACGCGGACGGCGCCCGTCGTCCCGTGGCGAGCGCTCTCAACGCAGTTGGTTGAGAAAACTCCTCAGGCCGCCGTGGCCTGGACCGATCACCAACCCCGAAGGGCGACCACGGATGGACGCCCGGGAACACAACTGACCTGATTCCAGGAGGGAAATATCATGGGTCTTCGCATCAACCAGAACATCGAGGCGACCAACTCGTACCGCAACCTGTCGGTCACGCAGAACCAGCTCTCGAAGTCGATGGAGAAGCTGTCGTCGGGCTTCCGGATCAACCGGGCCGCCGACGACGCCGCCGGTCTGGCCATCTCCGAGGGCCTGCGCTCGCAGGTCGGCGGTCTCAAGGTCGCCGTCCGCAACGCCCAGGACGGCGTCTCGGTCGCCCAGACCGCTGAAGGCGCGCTGACCGAGGTCCACTCCATGCTGCAGCGCATGAACGACCTCTCGGTGCAGTACAGCAACGGCACCCAGAACACCGAGTCGCAGGCGGCTCTGCAGGCCGAGTTCGACGCCCTCCACACGGAGGTCACCCGGATCAAGGACAACACCAAGTTCAACGGTGTCGACCTGTTCGGTGGCGCCGCGCTCACCTTCCAGACCGGCTACGACTCCGGCGACACCATCGACATCTCCGCCACCGCCCTCGCCGACTTCGACGTCAGCGGCGCGGTCATCACGGACAGCAACACCGTCCAGACCGAGATCACCGCGATCTCGACCCAGCGTGCGGAGCTCGGTGCCATCCAGAACCGGTTCGAGCACACGATCAACAACGTCAACGTCGCGATCGAGAACCTGTCCGCCTCGGAGTCGCGCATCCGCGACACCGACATGGCCCAGGAGATGATGAACCTCACCCGTTCGCAGATCCTCTCCCAGGCCGGCACGGCCATGCTCGCCCAGGCCAACTCGGCCCCCAACGGCGTGCTCCAGCTGCTCCGCGGCTGATCCGGCCGAGCACAGCTCAGCTGAGATGTACCAACCGCGTGCCGGTGGGGCCACCGCCCCCCCCGGCACGCGGGCTTTTTCATGCGCACGGCTCCTGGCGCACCACCGGAAGGGATGACCATGGCAGCGACCAGCAGCATCGGCGGTCTCGCCAGCGGGCTCGAGACCGCGACCATCATCAGCCAGCTGATGGCGCTCGAAGCCGTGCCGCAGACCAAGCTCAAGACCCAGGTCACCACCGAGCAGAGCAAGATCAGCGCCCTGCAGAAGGTGAACACCGCGCTGCAGGCCCTCGTCACCTCCGCCGGGACGATGAGCACCTCCGCCACCGGCTCCTGGGCGACGCTCGCCGCGACGTCCAGCAACGCCGGTGTGACGGTCAAGGCCTCCTCGACCGCCGTGCCCGCCACCTTCATGGTCACCGTCGGACAGACCGCCCTGAGCCACCAGGCAGCCTTCACCGACGCGCATGCCAGGACCGACGTCGTGACCGGCGCGACGACGGGCGTGCTGCTCAAGCGCGACGGTCAGGACGACGTACAGATCGCCACCGCGAACGGCACCCTCGAGGAGCTGGCCGCGGCCATCAACGCCGCCGACGCCGGCGTACGCGCCACCCTGGTCCGCACCGGCACCTCGGGCGGCACCGACCAGTACCGGCTGCTCGTCGAGTCGGCGACGACCGGCGCCGCGGGGGCCTTCGAGCTCACCGGCTCCGACGGCGCGGACCTGCTGGGCGGCGCCACCGTGCGCGGCGGTCGTGACGCCAGCATCAGCATCGGCGGGATCGACGCGACCTCCCCCACCAACACCTTCGCCGACGTCGTCCCCGGCCTGACCGTGACCCTCGGCTCCGGCGCGACCGGCACGGCCGACATCGCGGTGAGCCGCGACGCGGCAGCCCAGGCCGGCTCGGTGAAGTCCTTCGTCGACCAGGTGAACGCCCTGCTGACGCAGGTGGCCTCGCTGACCGCGACGAGCAAGGACGGCAAGGGCCTGCTCGCGGGCGACAGCACGCTGCGACGGGTCGCGGGAGCACTGCAGGACGCGATCTACCCGTCCGACGGCACCTCCATGGCGAAGTTCGGCGTCGAGGTCGACCGCTACGGGAAGCTGACCTTCGACTCGGAGAAGTTCACCGAGGCCTACCAGGCCGATCCTGCCGCGGTCGCCGCCGCCTTCACGGGCGCGACCGGCTTCGCCGGGCGGATCAAGGGCGTGGCCGACGCGGCCAGCGACAAGTTCGAGGGCTCGGTCACCAACGCCATCACCAGCCACAGCACCACGATCACGCGGCTCAACGAGAACATCGAGCGCTGGGACGCGCGGCTCGAGCTGCGCCGTACCGCCCTCGAGCGCCAGTACACCGCGCTGGAGACCGCGCTGTCCCACCTGCAGAGCCAGTCCTCCTGGCTGACCAGCCAGCTCGCCTCCCTGTCCGCTTCGACCGATTGAGGGCCGACCGATGTACGCCACCTCCAACGTCCGCAGCGCCCACTCGGCGTACCGCGAGAACGCCGTCGCCACGGCTTCACCCGCCCGCCTGCTGGTGATGCTGGTCGAGCGACTCGTCCTCGACGGGGAGCGCGGTCTGGCTGCGCAGAAGACCGGCGACTGGGCAGCCGCGCACCAGCACCTGCTGCACGCGCAGGACGTCGTCGCGGAGCTCGAGTCGAGCCTGGACGTCGACAAGATGACCGGCGGACGCCAGCTCGCGGCGATCTACCAGTACCTGCGCGAGACCCTGGTCCAGGCCAACATCAGGCGCAGCACCGAGTCCACCGAGCAGGCGCTCGTCCTCTCCCGGCAGCTGTGCGACACCTGGCGTGAGGCCGCGATGGCGGCGGCGATCCAGTGAGCACCCCGATGCCGAGCCTGCCCGAAGGCCACCGTCCGGTCACCTGGCGCGAGGCGCTCGACCGGCTCGAGGCGCACGCCGACCGGGCCGAGCAGATGATCAGTGGGCAGGGCTCGGCGAGCGAGCCGCCGTGGATGCCGCCGACCGACCTCGGCCCGATCCCCGACGAGTTCCTCCCCCGCGCCCGCCAGCTGCTGGAGCGCCAGCAGCGGCTGATGGCCGCGATCCCCGCCATGCTCTCCGACAAGCACCAGCAGCGACGCGTCGCCGACCGGGTCGCGGGCGCCACGACCGCGCCGGCGCGGCCGGTCTACCTGGACGTCACCGCCTGACGCCGAGGTCCGGTCCACGGCGGCCGGACGTCCTCAGGCGTCGTAGTCGACCGTCACGGCCGGCGTGGTGGGGTGCGACTGACAGGTCAGGACGTAGCCGGCCGCGACGTCCGCGGCCGAGAGCGCGAGGCTCTGATCCATCGTCACCGAGCCGAGCAGCACCTTGGCCCGACAGGTGCCGCAGGCTCCACCCAGGCACGCGTACGGCGCGTCCAGACCGGCCTTCAGCGCGGACTCGAGGACGGTGTCACCGGCCGCCAGGGCGACGTCGTGCTGCTGACCACGCAGCCCGACGCTGACCTCGGCGGGGGCGAAGCCGTCGGTCACCCGGGACCGCTGGTAGCCGTGGAAGATCTCGACGTGGACCCGGTCCGGGTCGAGTTGGCGCTCGACCAGCCGGTCGCGCAGGTCGGTCACCAGCTCGACGGGCCCGCAGAGGAACCACTCGTCCACGGAGGTCGGGTCCGGACCGGCGCCGAGGCACCGATCCAGCATCGGCGCGTCGATGCGCCCACGCAGGTGCGGCGGGTGGTGAGCGTCGCGGGAGCGCACGTGGACGACCCGGAGCCGGTCGGCGTAGCGGGCCTCCAGGTCGTCCAGGTCGCGGCGGAACATCGTGCTCTCGGCGTCGCGGTTGCCGTAGACCAGGACGAAGCGGCTCTCGGTCTCCACGGCGAGCGTCGTCCGCAGGATCGACAGGACGGGGGTGATGCCGCTCCCGGCGGCGACCGCGACGTAGGTCCTGCGTGCGAGGGGGTCGACGGGGGTGCCGAAGGAGCCCGTCGGTGTCATCAGGTCGAGGCTGTCGCCGGCACGCAGCCGCTGGGTCGCGAAGGTGGAGAAGGCGCCGCCCGGGACGTGCCGGACCGCGATCTCCAGCGTCCCGGAGGTCGCCGAGGAGCAGAGGGAGTAGCTGCGTCGTACCTCCTGGCCGTCGATCTCGGCCCGCACCGTGACGTGCTGGCCGGGCTCGAAGGCGAACTGGTCGCGGAGGTCGTCGGGCACGTCGAGCCGGACCAGCACGCTGTCCTCCGTGATCCGCTCGACGTCGGCGACCCGGATCCGGTGGAAGACGGCCGCCCGGGCGGCGGACCGCCTCGGCATGCGCACGGGGAGGAGGCTCGCCAGCCTGCCGTTCAGGCGCTTCCACTCGCGGTACTCGTCCGGGTCGAGCTGCTGGCCGAAGACCGTGCCGATCGCGGCCTCCCGCTCGAGGTAGGCCTCCTCGTTGCGCCGCCAGGCCGCGACGTAGCGGTAGAACGGGATCGACGGGTGCAGGTGGTGGACGAGGTGGTAGTTCTGCGAGAGCAGCAGCGGCGTGAGGATCCACTCGGAGCCCACGCGGTTGCGGGTGGCGCGGTAGCGGTTCTCCTGCTGGGTCTCCTCGAGGTCGTGGTGCGGGAGCCAGTCGAACCACCAGGCGAGGACGAACATGGCGACACGCTCGGGGATCAGGTAGAGCACGGCCAGCGTCCACAGGTGGCCCGTGAGCGCGCACGCGACGATCACGCCCACCGTGGCCACGACCAGCAGCGACGTCTCGACCAGCTCGGCCCGCGGGCGGCGGCGCAGGTTGCGCAGCAGGAAGCCCAGGTAGGGCACGTCCATCAGCGCGAAGCGCACCGGCACCTGCCACAGCGGTGCGCCGCTGACGAAGTGGTCCGGGTCGTTGTCGCCGTCGTTGGTGTTGCGGTGGTGCTCGATGTGGATGAAGGCGAAGGACTTGAACGAGATCAGCGGTGAGACGAAGAGCATCGCGACCCGGCCGAAGGCGACGTTGACCCACCGGTGGGTGCTGATCGAGTAGTGAGCAGCGTCGTGGAGCACGGTGAACAGCACGAAGATCGCCGTCGCGCTGAGCGCGATCGTCGCCGGGGCGGGGAGCCGGTCGGTCAGCGCCGCCCAAGTGGAGAGCGAGAAGACGGCGAGGGAGCCGACGAAGATCGCCACGATCGGCCAGGAGATCGTCGGGATCCGCTCACCGGGGTCGGGCAGCGCGTGCCGCGGGCCTGCCGGGAGGGTCTGCTCGGAGGTTGAGGCCATGACGGCAAGGTAGGAGCCGTCGGGCGAGCGCCGACAGAGGTGCGGAGCCCAGTGCCATGTGCGGGCAGCACATGCTCAGGCCCGGTCGGGCTCCAGCACGACGTCACCGAGGACGTGGACGATCCGCAGTGCCGCGTGCAGCTCCGCAACCCGCTCGTCGGCCGCGCGACCCCGCCGCTCCTCGGCTCGGCGGACGCGCTGCAGCACCGTGTTGCGGTGCACCCCCAGCTCGTCGGCGGCGGCCGTCAGCCCGCCCTGTGCGTCGAGCACCGCCAGCAGCGCGCGACGCTCCTCCTGCTCGCGACGTCCCCGGAGCGCCAGGGCCCCGAGCTCGGACCTGACGAAGGCCCGGGCCAGGTCGAGGTCGCCGCTCATCGTGTCCACCAGCGCGACCTCCGCGTACGACGTCACCGCGGCGGTCGCCGCGGAGAGGTCGATGATCCGCCGACCACGCTGCGCCTGGGCGTGGGAGGCGCGGAAGCCCTCGGGGCCCTGGGCCGGCAGACCCAGGGAGACCCGGACCTGGTCGGGGACCTCGCCGGACAGCGCCGCGAGCGCCTGTGACGCCAGGTCCGGGGGCCCGCTCGTCGAGACCCACCCCAGCAGCGTCTGGGCGCCGTCCGGGACGAGCAACGGGCGGCTCGCGCCGAGGTGCGCCCCCACCGCGGTCCCCACCCGCGAGAGCTCGGCGTCGTCGCGGTCGGTCCAGCAGACGAACGCCGTCTGCCAGCCGGTGAGACGGTGCGACAGGGTGCGCTCCGCGCGGGCCAGGTCGATCCTGTCTCCCCCGATCAACGCCCGCACTGCATCGGTCCGGGCGGCGCGCACCCTGTTCTGCATGCGGTCGAGCTCGGCGACATACTCAGCGGCGACCTCGCTCGAGATGCGGTCGATGTACTGGAACCCGGAGCGCTGCAGGTCGGCCACCACCGCGAGGGCGAGGACCGGGTCAGGGACGAGATCGGTGATGCGGCCCAGGATGCGCTCGGTGAAGTAGGCGTGTCCCATCCTGTAGAAGCGCAGCATCACGTCGACGCTGTAGCCCCGCGCGGCCATGGCGCGCGCATGCTCGAGAGCGGTGACCGGCGCCGTCGCGGCGCTCATGTCGATCCCGTGCCTGACCATCGAGAGCACTGCCTCGAGGTTCGACGAGCACGACCCCAGGGTCAGCCCGCGGAGCTCGTCGTCGGCTCCGGCGGCCGGGACCCGGTCGAGGATGTAGTCGAACATGTCGTCGGCGTGTGCCGACACATTCCCCAACAGCTGCGCAGCGATGCGGCGCATCTCGGCCACCACGTCCTCAGGAAGGTCCGCCGACCCAGCCGCCCCGACGCCCATGCTGGCGAGACTAGCCGCGGCGGCGGGAGCGGCGCTGCGTCGTACCGGCTCAGCCGACTGCGGGGACCGGCACGTGCTCCGCGAGGAAGGCGAGCTGGTCGGCGACCACGGTCTCGAAGTGCGGATCGACGTACGGGTCGAAGTGGCCGCAGTCGTAGGTGCGGATGGTCGACCGCGGGATCCTGTCTGCGGCCGCGCGGGCGACGGCGGACGGGGTGATCGCGTCGTGCTCGGCGATCTGCACGAGCACCGGGCACCCGATGCTGCTCGCCCACCTGCGCGGTGAGTAGGTGCCGATCCGCAGGGCGATCCGGGCAGCGACGTCCTCGCGGTGCTCGCCGCGCACCAGGCCGGAGTCCGCGCTCAGCCGCTCGAGCCCCGGCACGGCGTCGGGTGTGGTCATGGCCGCCGCCTCCCCCGGCAGGCCGGCGGACTGGATGTAGACCGGGGTCCCTCCCCGGACCGACCTCACGAGGTCGCGCATCGCGTACGGCGCCAGGCGCGCCGCTGCACGGAGCCCGGTGGCCCGGACGGCAGCCGGACCACTGACGTGCGGCACCTGGGCGATCACGGCCGCCAGCGCCGCACCCTTGCCGGCGAGCGTCAGCACGTGCCCGCCTCCGAAGGAGGTCCCCCACGCCACGACCCGGTCGGGGTCGAGCGCCGCCATGTGCGCCAGCG
>SXGS01713392.1_pt1 | contig 10022 bp, 8 predicted proteins | sample 3174681 | NCBI WGS metagenome assembly SXGS01 (sample SAMN11356861, study PRJNA531348) | freshwater metagenome | isolation source: freshwater sample F1-80 | place: China: Fuxian Lake, Yuxi | collected 2017-12-25
CGCGCGTGGGGCGTCCCGACGACCGCCCTCTGGGCCTTCCGCATCGGCCCGGAGAAGGCAAAGCGGCTCCTCTTCACGGGCGACTGCCTGAGCGGCGAGGAGGCCGTCCAGTGGGGCCTCGCCACGGAGTGCGCGCCGATCGATCGGCTCGACGCGAGGTTCGAGTCCCTGCTCGAGCGCATCTCGCGGGTGCCGGTGAACCAGCTCGTGATGATGAAGCTGCTGGTGAACCAGACGCTCATGGCGCAGGGCCTCCACACGAGCCAGGTCCTGGGAACGATGATGGACGGCGTCGCGCGTCACACGAAGGAGGGGCACGCGTTCCAGGCGCGGGCGGCCGAGGCTGGGTTCAAGGTCGCCGTGAAGGAGCGGGACGAGCCGTTCGGCAACGGTGGGCCTTCCACGTTCAAGGGGTGAGCCTCAAGGCGCCGCGGCCAGCCCGCCCCGCCTCCGTGGCTCCGCCACGCCGATCCACTCCGTCCCCGCGCGCGCGATGAACGGCGCGTCCGCGAGGTGGTCGGTGTCCTCGAGCGTGTGACCGATCTTGCCGAGCATCAGGCGGACGTCTCGCGGGAGGCCGTTCGCCTCGACCTGGACCTTGTCCGGGAGGTGCTGCATGTGGATCCGCGGCGCGCCCGCCGCGGGCCCCGCCTCCATGCCGAAGTCGAGCACGTTGGAGATCTCCTGGAACACCGCGGTGATGATGGTCGGGCCCCCGGCGGCGCCCGCGACCAGGACGACCTTTCCGTCCGGGGCGCTCACGATCGTCGGCGTCATCGACGACAGCATGCGCTTGCCAGGGCCGATCGCGTTGAGCTCGCCCTGGACGAGGCCGAAGCCGTTCGGACTGCCGGGCTGGGCGGCGAAGTCGTCCATCTCGTTGTTGAGGATGAAGCCACCGTCCTTCACCGTGACGCCCGACCCGAACCAGAAGTTCACTGTCGTCGTCAGCGCGACCACGTTGCCGTCCGCGTCGACGACCGAGAAGTGCGTGGTGTGCGGGCCCGCGCCCGAGGCCGGCGCCTCCGTCTTCACGTCGGCCGAGCGCGTGGCCTTGTCCTCGACGATCGTGGCCCGCTGCTCCTTGGCCCACGCGTCGGAGAGGAGCACGTCGACGGGGAGCTTCGCGAAATCCGGATCGCCGAGCTTCGCGTTCCGCGCCGCGAAGGCCCGCCGCATCGCCTCGATCTGGAGGTGGAGCACGGGCGCGGACGGGTAGCCGAGCTTGCCGAGATCGTAGCCCTCCAGGATGTGGCACATCATCGCGAGCGTCACGCCGCCCGACGACGGGGGCGGCATCGACGCGACCTTCATGCCCCGGTACGTGAACTCGATGGGCGGACGCCACTTGGCCTTGTACGCCTTGAGATCCGCCGCGGTCATGACGCCGCCGCCCGCCTGCATCTGGGCCGCGATCGCGTCGGCGGTGGGCCCCTCGTAGAAGCCCGCGGCGCCCTTCGCGGCGATGCGGTCGAGGACGTCGGCAAGCGCCCGGTTCTTGAACTTCTTGCCCACCGGCACTGGCTTGCCGCCCCTGAAGTAGAGCGCCGACGACGTGGGGTCCTTCTTCAGCCGGTCCCCCGCCTTGACGACGTCGTTGACGAAATCCGCGTCGATGACGAAGCCCTCGCGCGCGAGCGTGATCGCGGGCTGGACGAGGTCGGCCCACTTCTTCTTCTTCGAGCCGTGCTTCTGGTGCAGCTCGTAGAGGCCGGCGACCGTCCCGGGCACGCCGGCCGACTTCACACCGTCGCGCGAGTCCGCCGTCGGCTTGCCGTCCGGGCCGATGTACATGTCCCGGGACGCGGCGGCGGGCGCGGTCTCGCGGAAGTCGAGCGCCCGGGTGTCCTTTCCGACGCGAACGACGGCGAAGCCGCCGCCCCCGATGTTGCCCGCCGTCGGGTAGGTGACCGCGAGCGCGAACGCCGTGGCGACCGCGGCGTCCACGGCGTTGCCGCCCGACGCGAGCACATCCTTGCCCACGTTGGTCGCGAGCGCGTTGTCCGTCACGACCATCCCGTTCGTCCCCTTCACCACGGGGGGGGCCGCGTGCGCCCACGGCACGACGGGCGGCGCTGCGTCCGCGCCGCCGTCCGCGGCGTCCCCTGCCGGCGACTCGGCGGTCGCCCGCGCCGCGGCCACGGGCGGCGGGCGCTTCGGGGCGGCGGTGGGGCGGCACGAGGCGAGCGCCGCGAGCAGCACGAGGACGGAGAGGAGGAGCGTGTTTCTCGCCGGCATGGGGCCAGCCTAGATCATCGCGTGGCCGGCGGTAGCTCGATCTCGAAGACCGCGCCCCCTCGTGGCCCCTGAGGCACCGCCCTCAGGCGGCCGCCCTGCCCCTCGATGAGCGTGCGCGCGGTGACGAGACCGAGGCCGAGACCGTTCACCTTGGTCGTGACGAGCGGCTCGAAGAGGCGCTCGTGCACCTCGCGCGGGATCCCCTGGCCGGAGTCCCGGACGGTGAGAACCATGCCGGATGCACGCTTCTCGACCGTGAGCTCGAGGCGACCTCCGTGGGGCATCGCGTCGATCGCGTTGTTGACGATGTTCTCGAGCGCCGTGCAGATCTGCTCGTGATCGACCGCCACGGGCGCGACCTCGTCCGCCGCCCCGTTGTCGACGGCCACGTTCGCGGGGAGGGTGACGCGCGACAGCGTGACCTGCACGAGATCGCAGAGTCGCTCGGGCGACCGCACGGGCGCACGCACGCGCGCGTACTCCATGAGCCCTTTGATGATCCGGTTCGCGCGTGCGACCTCGTCGTGGATGATCGTGAGCGCCTGCCGCGCCTGGCCCGCGCCTTCGAGGTGCTTGAGCTCGCGCTCGAGCACGTACGCCGCGTTGTTGATGACGCCGAGCGGGTTCCGGATCTGGTGCGCCACGCCGCCCGCGAGCCGGCCGAGGACCGCCAGCCGCTCCTTGCGGACGAGCTCCTGCTGGGCCGTCTCGAGCGCGCGCGTGCGCTCCTCGACGCGTCGCTCGAGATCCTCGTTGGTCTGCCGGAGCGACTCCTCCGCGACCTTGAGGCGGGTGATGTCGGAGATGATGCCGATGAGGTGCGTCACCTCGCCGCGCTCGTCGACGAGCGGCACCTTGGTCGTCGCGAGGACGTGACGCTTCCCGCTCGCGTCGGTCAGGAACTCCTCCTCGATCTCGACCCTCGCGCCGCGCGAGAACATCTCGGTGTCCTTCATGCGGAAGAAGTCGGCCTCGGCGCGGGGGAAGAGGTCGTAGTCCGTCTTGCCGAGGAGCTCGTCGCGGGTGCGCCCGATCATGTCGCACAGGGCGCGGTTGAGGAGCAGCAGGCGAAACTGCCTGTCCTTCACGAAGACAGGGTGGCCGACGCTGTCGATGACCTGCGCGAGGAACGTCGCGGCGAACTCGCTCTCCTCGCGCCACGGGACCGACGGCATGGAGGGCCGCGGCGGGATCTCGTCGTCGGCGGGATCGGCCTCGTCCGAGCTCACCCTTCCCCCCGATCGCGCCCGAGGAGGCGACGGGGGACGGCACCGAGGAGCGTGAAGACGGCGCCGATCCGCCCGAGGAGGGACCCGGATCGCAGGCGCGCGAGGGCGATCGCGATCCGCCGGAGCGTCGGCGTGTAGGGGTACCACCAGAGCTCGTGCGCCGCGCCCGCGCGATCCACGAGCACCATGCGCGGACGGGTCAGGGCATCGAGCGCGAGCGGCGAGTTGGTGATGCCCCAGCCCGTCTCGCCGACACCGCTCCACGGCGCGGCGGGGATGGCGCCCGTGAAGGCGTGGTTGTTGACGGTGACCACCCCCGCGCGGAGCCGGTGAGCGAGCCGGGCGGCCGTCTTCGTGTCGCGGCTCCAGATGCTGGCGGTGAGACCGAAGCGCGACGCGTTCGCGCGGCGGATGGCCTCGTCGACGTCCTCGACCTCGGCGATGGGGATGAGGGGCCCGAAGGTCTCCTCCTGCATGAGGGGACCGTCGTCGGAGGACACGCGGAGGACCGTGGGCTCGTAGCCGTGACCCTCGCCGAAGACCTGGCCGCCAGAGAGCACCTCGGCGCCCGACTTCTTCGCCTCGTCGACGTGCCCGAGGACGGTGGCGCGCTGCCGGGCCGTGGCGAGCGGGCCCACGTCGACGCCCGGGCGGAGGGCCTTCACCGCGGCGGCGATCCTGTCGGTGAGGTCCTTCGCCACCTTCTTGTCGACGTAGACGCGCTCGATGGCGGCGCAGTTCTGCCCCGCGTTGACGAGCGCGCCCCACACGATACCGTTCGCGGCGCGCTCGAGGTTCGCGTCCGCGAGCACGATCGCCGCATCCTTGCCGCCGAGCTCGAGCGCGCACGGGACGAGCCGCTCCGCGCATGCGTGCGCGACCTTGCGACCGGCGGCGACGCTGCCGGTGAACACCACGAGATCGACGTCCAGCTTGCAGAGCGCCTCCCCAGCCTCGCGGCCCCCCTGGACGAGCCCCACGAGGCCGGCCGGAACGAGGCCCTCGAACATCTCGTGGAGCAACGCGCCGACACGCGGCGACACCTCGCTGGGCTTGAAGACCACGGCGTTTCCGGCGAGGAGGGCGGGGACGAGCGTGCGGAGCGGGAGCGCGAAGGGGAAGTTCCACGGCTGGATCAGGAGGACGACGCCGCGGGCCTCGCGGTGGATCCAGGCTGACTTCCCCGGAAAGGTGACGGGATCCAGCTCCACCTCGCTCGCCTCGAGGAGCTCGGGCGCGTTCAGCGTCCAGTAGGAGACGACGTCGGCGCTCGGGAGCACCTCGCCGAGCAGGGCCTCGACCTCGGGCTTGCCGACCTCGCGATGGACGAGGTTCGCGACCGCCTCGGCCCGCGCGAGGAGCCGCTTCGCGAGCGGGCGGAGGGCGCGCGCCCGGGCCTCGACCCCGAGCTTCGACCACGCGGCCTGCGCCTCCCTCGCCTTCGCGACGATCCCCTCGAAGGCGTCGTCCGGGGTCGCGAGAACGTCCTCGAGGGGCTGCGCGTCCACTGGGCTCGTGGCGCTGAAGATCCCGGTCATCTCGCCTCGAGGATACACCCCGCCGGCGCCTTTCATCGTGAGAAACGCCCGCACCGCGGTGACCGTCTCCGGCGCGAAGAGGATCGCGAGGTGGCCCATCTCACCGACGAGCAGGTCGTCCCCCCCCAGCGCGTCGAGCTGGCTCTGGCCGTGCGGGTGGACCATGTTGTCGTGGGTGGATGCGAGGCTCAACGTGGGGACGCCGATCGGCTCGGCGTTCACCCGGGTGAGGAACGGCGAGCCCGCGCGCAGATCCTCGCCTCCCTGCCCGAGCACGGGCCCGCGGTACAGGATCCCTCGGTGCGGGCTGGCGATCGTCACGAGGCGCCGCACCCGGGCGCCGTGGCCGAGCGCGGCCCGCGACACGAGGCCGCCCATCGAGTGCGCCACGATGTCGACGGACGTGGCGCCCGTCTCGGCCAGCACCTCGTCGACGAAAGCGGCGAGCCGAGCGCCGTTCTTCTCCACCGAGCGCCACCACGGGTAGTTGAACCCGAAGGCGGTCGCGCCGTGTCCGAGGTCGACGGCCATCCGTGCGAAGTCCACCCGGTTCTGGAAGTAGCCGTGCACGAAGACCACGGGCACCCGACCGTCCGACCCGCGCGCGAGGACGCGACCTCCGAGGTAGTAGTAGGGCAGAAGAGGCTGGGTCGTGACGACGGCCCAGATCTCCCGCAACCACTCGCGCGCGGTCCTGTGCACGGGCCGCGCAGGAACGTTGCGGTGCGCGAGCGCGTAGGACACAACCGCGTACACGAGCACACCTCCGCCAAATGCCCCGAAGATCAGGGCGAAACCGGCGGCGAGGAGTGAAGTCGACGACACGGCAGGCGTTAAGTTCGTATCATGAAGGCCCAGGTCGTGGCCGACTCGCAGAAAACGGCGGAGGAACGAGGCCTCCGAGAGGACATCTTCAAGCTCGGCGAGGTGCTTTCGGACACCTACGAGATACGGGGCACGCTCGGCGAGGGGGGCATGGGCCAGGTGTTCGAGGCGCACGACCTGCTCCTCAACCGGAAGGTCGCGATCAAGGCCCACTGGCTCACCCTCCGCCAGTTCTCGCTTCGAAAGGAGGCTCAGGCGCTGGCCGCCGTGCGTCACCCCGCGATGGTGACGGTCTACGCGATCGGCAAGCACCGCGAGATCGAGTACCTCGTGATGGAGAACGTCCCCGGGATCGCGATGAGCACGTACCTCGAGCAGCGGCAGAAGGTGGCCGACCGCTTCACGCTCCGCGAGCCGCTCGACATCCTCATCGCGATCGCGGACGGCCTCGCCGCCGTGCACCGCGCGGGGATCGCGCACCGCGACGTCAAGCCAGCGAACATCCTCCTGGCGCCCGGCGATCGGATCGTGCTGACCGACTTCGGCCTGGTCACGCCCGAGTTCGACCTCGAGACCAAGGCGGCGGTCGCGGGCACGCCGTCGTACATGGCGCCCGAGGCGTTCTCCAACCAGGTGGAGCCGGGCGCGTCGAACCTGCTCGACACCTACGCCTTCGGGATCGTGGCCTTCGAGCTCCTGTGCGGCACGGTGCCGTACCCCGGAGAGAACACGCTGCAGGTGATGTTCAAGCACGTGTCGGAGCCCATCCCGCGCGTGGACGAGCAGGTCGCGGTGCCCGCGCGGCTGTCGGACCTGATCTGCGAGCTCATGGCGAAGGACCCGCGCGAGCGTCCTCAGTCGCTCGAGGCGGTGGCCGGACAGCTACGATCCATCCGCAGCTCGCTCGCCCACCAGGCTCCCGAGGCGCCGCTGTCCGTGCTCATCATCGACGACACGCCGGACATCGCGAGGCTCATGTCGATGTACGTGAAGCTCGGCGCGCCGAACGCCGAGGTGCAGATCGCGGCGGGCGCCAAGGTCGCGCTGGAGATGGTCCGGAAGAAGCCGCCGAGCCTGATCGTCCTCGATCTGCAGATGCCCGAGATGAGCGGCGTCGAGTTCTTCCTGTACCTCCGGGGCGCGCGCCTGTGCGAGGACTGCACGGTCATCGCCGTGAGCGCGAGCGCGAGCGACGCGGATCGCGCCCTCCTCAACGATCTCGGCATCGGGGGCTTCATTCCCAAGGGGCCGGAGCTGCGAGCGCGGCTCACCTCGCTCGTGCGGGCGTTCGCGGGCACCCCGCGGGTACCGCACAAGGCGGGCGGCCCGACGGACGTGGGCCGGGCCGTGGAGCCAACGGGGGCGCGGAGGACGGGTCCCGTCGGCGGGCGGACGTAGTCAGCGACGCGCCCGGCCGCGCTTCCGCGTCGGGCGGATCTCCTTGCCCGGATCGCGCGGCGCGGGGCCGGCGGCCGCCACCTCGGCCTCGATGCGGGCCACGTCGGCCGCAAACCGCCCGCGGAGCCGCGGGGCACGCACGGCCCGGAGCACCGTCTCCCGGATGACGGGATCCTTCTTCCGCGACCATAGCGACAGCTCGTCGAGCACCGGCGCCCCGAGCCTGAGGGCGAGGGGTGCGGGCGCGCGCGAGAGGGCCTCGAGCAGGGCCTTGTGGCCGGGGTACCGACTCGCCGCGCGCGGCGCGTCGTGCGCGAGCGCGAAGCCCTGGTGGAGGCGCTCCACCGCGAGCGAAGCGTCGTCGATCCGGGCGAGGAAGTCCGGGGTCGTGGCCGCGGCGAGCACGCACGCCGCGTGGAAGTACCCGTCCATCCACGCGCCGACCTCGCGAAGCACCTCCTCGCCCTTCGCGGCACCGAGTCGCGAGAGCGCGACGATGGCCGCGTCGCGGACGCGGAAGCGCAGATCGTCGCACGCGTCGTGGAGGATCCTCATGGAGCGAGCGTCGAGCCGCGGCGCGTCTTCCATGCGCGCGGAGAGCGCCACGATGCCGCACACGGGCAGGATCTCGAGCGCGGTGTCTCCGGGGGCTTCGTCCGCGTCCAGGGTCGCCATGGCCACGACGAGCCGGTCCGCCCGCGCGGCGCGGCGCGCGCAGGCGTCGGCGAACGCGAGGACAAGGCCCTCGTTGACCCGGGTCCCCGGCAGCCCCGACAACCTGCAGAGCTCGGCGTACAGCGGGCGCGTTGCGCCGCCGATGGCGCCGTCGAGGAGCCCCGGGAGCTCCTCGTTCGTGAAGGCGTGTCTACCGGTGGCCATGGAACCTCGCTGGCACCTACGTTGGAACGCGCGGGAGTTCCAGGGATTTCTCGCCCTGGCTCCCGCGTGCGCCGCGCCGGTGTAGGATCCGGGAGGCCTCGCGCGTTCGACACCGCGAAGCGTGCCCATGACCCAAGACGCACCACGCAGACGAGGCCTCGCCCGGCGATCCGGGCCGAGGCGCCGCCTCGTCCCGGCGATCCTCGGCGCCGCGGTCGTGGCGGCGTGCGCCGCGCCGAAGAGCGAGCAGCCACCCCCCGGCGTGCCGCGGACGGCCGCGGAGGAGGCGCGCCCGGAGGGCGGAGGGGCCACGTCCGTCGAGAAGAAGACGCCGGATCGGGCTCCGGGAGAGCCCGCCGCAGAGCCCGGGGACGCCATGAAGCGACGCGCGCTCGCGCTCCGCTCGGCGCGCGAGGACGTCGAGGCGGCGTTCGGTCAGGTGGGCGACGCCCTCTCGTCGACCGGTTGCGGATCCGCGTGTCGCGCGCTCGCCTCCCTGCGCCGCGCCGTCGCGCACCTCTGCGAGCTCTCCAGAGAGACGGACGAGCGAGACCGCTGCGAGGACGCCCGTGGCCGCTACGAGAAGGCGCGGGCGCGCGTGCGCACGCAGTGCGCCACCTGCACGAGCGGGCCGAGCCTGGATCCGGCCGAACCGCCGCCGTGAGCGTGCGTCATCACCCCTTCTTGTCCTTGGGCGGCGCCGGGTCGGGGATGTTCTTCGGGAGGAAGTCCCCCTTCGGGAAGTCCACGATCATGCGGGCCGCGCCCAGGGCGTTCTTGTTGATCTTGAGCGCGCCGGTGGCGGACTTCTCGCGGAGCTCGACCACGAAGTGAAGATCGGCGCCGCTCGGAACGAGGCGCGCGCGCCACACGGGGGTATTGAAGTGGACCGTCATGAGCGCGTTCAGGTTGTTGCGATGCGCGACGGTCGCGCCGCGTAGGACGTAGGTCGTCGCTCCCTCGGCCGCCTTCTCCTCGACCGGGACCTCGCCGCTCAGGTCGACGAAGAGGCGCGAGCCACCGTCCGGCAGCATCTCGAAGCCAGGGAGCGTCGCCACGGGCGCGCCCGCACGGCGCTTGAGCAGGATGGGCGCGCCTCGTCCCCCTCCCTTGGACACCGGGTCCTTGTACCCGTAGCCGGTGGCCGGGATGACCGGCTTCTTCGCGTCCTTCTTCGCCCCCGGATCGGCGGGCGCTCCAGGAGGCGCAGCCGGGCCCCCGGGCTGACCCGTCCCCCCGGCCGTCGTCCCGGGGGGAGGCGCGGGCTGTGCGGGCGCGACGGGCTGGGGTGAGGTGGCCGTGGTGGGCGCGGCGGGCGGGGCCTGCGCGTACGCGATTCCGGAGGACAGGACCACGATCGCGAGCGAGCTCTGGGTGAGGCGCATGATCACAAGTAAAGCACCAACTCGCGCCCCCACAAGGCGGAGGCGCCATCGCGAGACCAGTTGGATATGCTCTTATATAGGCCCGATGGAATCGATCGCGGCGTGGACCGGGTGGGCGACCGCCCTTCTCGTGGCCTGCGCGGCGCTCGTGCCGCCCGTGACGCGGCTCCGGCTCGGGCGGCGGGCGGCGCCCGACTCCAGGGCGATCTCCATGCACGTCAGCGTCGGGCTGGGCGCGAGCGCCGCGGCCCTCGTGCACACGCTGACCGTGCTGCCGAACCTCGGCGCACCCGCAGCCGTCGGCGCGGGGATGGCGGGCCTCCTCCCGGGCGCCGGGGCGTTCCTCGTCATCGTCGGGCACGTCGGGCTCGGGCTGCAGCTCCGTCGCCCGAAGCTCAAGGACCGCCCGGCTCGCAGGCGCGCCCACGTCGGCACGGCGCTCATGCTCGCCGTCCTGACCGGCGTCCACGTCGTCGCGCTCCTTCGCGCGGGGTGAGGGCCGCGCGCCCGGCTGGATTCGAACCAGCGAC
>SXGS01739521.1_pt1 | contig 10022 bp, 9 predicted proteins | sample 3174681 | NCBI WGS metagenome assembly SXGS01 (sample SAMN11356861, study PRJNA531348) | freshwater metagenome | isolation source: freshwater sample F1-80 | place: China: Fuxian Lake, Yuxi | collected 2017-12-25
ACATGTGCCTCCGGCGATTTGAATGGCTACCGACCGGTTCACCCCCACACGCGTGGGGAAGACAGGACGTGCTGTGGAGCGCGTTTGCGTTTGTGCGGTTCACCCCCACACGCGTGGGGACGACCCAGCGCCCACAGTAACCTGTCCATAGCCACCCGGTTCACCCCCACACGCGTGGGGACGACAGCGCCCCCGTGAGAGCGGCGGCAATGACGGCCGGTTCACCCCCACACGCGTGGGGACGACCGAGGAACTTACTGAATATCGTCACCCGTGGGCGGTTCACCCCCACACGCGTGGGGACGACGTCGTCTTCGTCGTCGTCTTCGTCGCCTTCTTCGGTTCACCCCCACACGCGTGGGGACGACGGCCACCGCACCGATTTTCAGCGTGCATTTGACGGTTCACCCCCACACGCGTGGGGACGACAGTAAACGGATGTTTGATAAAATCCGGGACCTGGGCGAATCAATATAGTTTATATTACGTTTTCTGCAGAGCCTCCTCAGCACGCGGATCGCTGGTCGGGTCAGGCGTTAGTTCCGCATCGAGTGCGGCAGAGTCCTCCCCACCTGGAGTCTCGCGGTGGGGAACTCGCACCAACGTCAGGCCCTCGTAGTCGACAATGTGCCGGCTCGGGTCGCCGTGCGAGCGAATGATGAAGCCCTGCTCCGTCCGAGCGCGGTAGACCAGCAGGGCGCCGGGCTTTCGCCCCGGACTTCGCGCGCTGTCACAGGCTTCGCAGACAAGGGTCCACAACTTGTCTCGCACCAGCGCGCTGATGGTTCCCACGAAGACGCCTGCGCGCGGCTCCAGCAGCCACCGGCTCAGCTCTCCCCGCAGCTTCACCGGCACTCGCTCAACCACTACGATCACCATCGTCCCCCTCCTCGCTGTCCCATCCGTACGCCACACCAGCCGGCACGGTTCGGTCCGGGTCCCAGAGGTAGCCGGGCACCGCCGGGTCAAAATCCATCGTGGCAAACGCCTCCGGATCGTCCCGGCGGAGTCCCAGTACCTGGGGGATGTCGTTGGCAATCTCCTCAAGCAGGCGGTACTCGCGAAACAGGTCCCGGCAGGCCAACCGGGCGCGGCGTTCCAGGTCGAAGGACCCCTCAGCAGCGGTACGAAACGCGACCGGGATGGAGACCGCCGTCTTGTAGAGATCGGCCACGTCGTACACGAAGGACAGTTGCTTCCCCGTATGGATGAACCCGAGGGCGGCGCTGAATCCCAACGAGAGGATGGCGGCGTGACACAGCCCGTAGAGGCAGGAGTTGGCTGAGGAGAGGGCGCGACTGACCGGGTCGGCTGCGCGCCAATCACTCCGATCGTAGCTCCGGCCTTCCCAGGGAAGGCCTGTGTCACGGCTGGCGCGACTGTAGGCCTCGCGCACGCGGCGGCCCTCCCACCCCCGCAACTGTTCGAGCGAAAACGCGGGCGGCGCGGCCTCCCGGAATCGGTGTTGGTACATGCGCACCGCCACCTCCAGACGTTTGTTCGCGTCGCTGACGAGCCGGGCCTGGTGAAGCAGACCGGCCGCACTGCGCGTGCCGCCGACGCCGCAGGCATAGAAACGCACTCCCTGTTCCCCGCACCAGACCGCCAGGCAGTTGTTTTCGGCTAGCAGCAGCATGGCGGCGTGGGTGATACGGGTACCGGGCCCCAACATGAGCATCGCCAGGGAGGCGGCCGGGACCTGTGTCACACCCGCTTTCTCATACAGCAGAATGGCGGACTTCTCGCGGTCCACCCGGCAGTGCTCGACGTATAGATAGGAAAGGCTGTCCCGGAACTTCGGCAGCAGACGTAGATCATCCATGAGAATTGTCCTGATGGGAGTGAGACCCGGGGCGAGGACCGCCCCGGGGTGGTTGGCAGGGAAGGCTCAGGCCCGGGCCAGGGACAGCAAGCCGAAACCGAACCCCTTGGCGGAGCCGATGCCGTTGCGCAGCGTCACGAGCAATGCGTCAGGATCGGTGACTTCGATAATCCCCTCGAAGTCAATGCAGGCGTAGCGGATCCGAACGGAGGGCGGCTTGCGGACGTCAATGACCCCTCGGTCGTTCACCTGCACATCCAACGGGCGGAAGCCCCCCGCGCGGCCGTGGCGATCCAACCACTCCCGCTGTTCGTCCTCCCGCAGCAGGGCACGGCGGGGACCGTCCTTCGGCTTGCCGGTTTCCGGGTGGATCGCGTGCCGACCTGGTTCCCGGCGGGTCGGGTTAGCCCGCAGGAGGAAGCGAAGCCGATCCCCCTCTGCGAGCTGTGGGGACAGCACGCGCAGAGAGACACGCTCCCGCAGCAGGCTGCGTTGTTCGATCTCCTCCCAGTTCGGCTCAAGATCGCTTTGAACGACTGCGCGCGGCAGACAGTTGGACGTCGCCGCATCCACCCGGAACAGCACCCGTCCCGCACCCCCTCGCTCGGCATCCGGGAACGCGCTCCAGAGCAACCGGTGCAGTCCGTACCAATCTCCGAGGATGTTGCGCGCTGCCACATCCCGGGTATTGAAAGTCAGCCGGCTCAGGTAGAGATTCACGGCACCGCTCCTTCGCTGTTGGGCTCACCAATCCCGGTTTGCGCCAGCCAGGCGGTGCGCACATGCCGGTGGATGAAACGGCGGGAGGCAAACGAGAGCGGGACGTCGGTCCGCACGAGCGTGTGGGAGCCGGCGTCCTCTTCCAGGATCAGACGGACACCATCTCTTGCCGGAAGGAGGAGTGGTTCCAGCCGCAGTGCCGCTTCCAATGGAACACCGGGCCGGATCGAAGAGCCCGGTAGGCATACGGGTTCCGCCAGCGGAAATGACTTGCGGCCGAGATACAGCGCCCAGACGGGTTCTCGCAGCGCCGCCTCCAGTTCCCGCAGATCGGGCAACTCGCGACACTCGAGACCCACCAGGAAGCAGGCGTCCGCCAGGTAATGGCGGGTGGACTCCACCGAGGGACCACTCACCCGCCGGGACCCCCCAGCCGGCGCCCACCACCCCTGACCCGGACAGGGGGCGGCAGGCGAAGGCGACTTCAGGCGTTGGGCCGTGTGATAGTCCACCATCACGCGCCCCGGGGCGTCCACGCGCACGCCCATCCGCAAGCTCGCGAAACGCTCGAGACTCGCTGTCCGGGGAACGCCGAGCGCCGCACAGAGCAGCCCGATCACCCCGCTCCGGGTCGGCTCCGGGTTGGTGTCGCGATCATCGAACTGACTCCGGCTGCCCCACGCCTGCATCGGCCCGCAAAGCTGCAGCAGCAGCGTACTCGGCGAGGTCATGCCTCGGTCCTCGTCGCTGTGGCTGTTGCCAGTATGGTCTTGACAAACTCCTCTACCGACCCGACCCGACCCGCTTCCAGACCATTGAGCGGCGCGCGGGGATCTACAGCAAAGACCGGTGTCGCCCGGACGCCCTGGGTACCGTAGACTCCGGTCAGGTGGCCCCAATGCTCGGACAGTGCCTGCACAGAAGCACTGACCAGGTCATTCTCCTCGCCGGATCGCCCACGCACCGGTTGTGCGAAGGCATTTGCCAGGGAGATCGGGACGCCGCCATCACGCACGACCCCCAGCCCGAAGCTGGGAAGATTATGCGCCGCCATCGAATTCTGCCGTGCCGACGGAATCGCGTAGATGGCTGCTTTCAGGAAGTGGCCAGCCACCTGTTCCGCTAGTGCCGCATCGCCGAGATTCACGGCCAGATCCCCCAGATCGAGCAGGTGGTAGCGGTAGAAGCAGGCGCTCTGGAAGCCAATCACACCCATCATCCCCGCGCCCGTCTGCTCCCGCGTGTTCAGGTCATCCACGGCCGTATAGAAGTCCATTTCTGGGCTGACGGCATGGGTGGAGATTGCGTGCGCGACTTGACAGGCAGCGTCCACGTTCCGGTCCGGTTTCTCCGCCAGCATGCGGCCGAAGAGCGCGATGTCCGGCGAGAGGGCCGCTGCTTTCAGGCGGTCCTCCAGCTTCCTGTCTGTGGTAAGCTCGGGCTCCTTCTCCTCGCGTTTCGTCTCCTTCGCCGCCTTCCGGCGAGCAAACTTGTCCCGGGCATCGGCGACAGCAAGCACCTCTTCCCACAAATCGTGAACTACTTCGCTCGCTCCCCGCGCCTCGGCTGCACTGATGTAAAGCAGCACCGCGGTCTCATCCGGGCGTTTTGTGTCCAGTTTGGAGTAATAGGCTGCGAGGAAGATGCCGAGGACCTCCGATAGGTCCTCCCTGCGCGTTCCGCCCGCGCCGTAGAGGTCCGGGTAGGTCGTGCCCAGTGTTTCCGTCAACAGATCCTTCAGACGTTTGCTGCGCGTGCCGACTTCACAGACGTGTTCGTCCCGCCAGTACGTGCGCATGGTTCGCTTGAGGCATTGACTGGAGATACGGGCGCGCCGTACTCCGCCGAAGTAGCAGTCCTTCGGGGTGTTCGTGTCGTCCCGGTTCAGGCAGGACGGCGCAAAGTTTTGCAGCAAGTGCAGCTCGATTTTCAGTCGGCGGGGTCGTCTCGGGTCACTCATCGTCATCGGTTCCTTTCTGTTCGGGGCGCGGTTGGTAGAAGAAGTGGCGCGCCCATCGGCGCTGCACCGTCCGTTCCTCCTGTTCCCAGCACAGGAGGTCCCGGAGAAGTTGCTCCCAGTTCACGGGCGCTTCGTGCGCCTTCAACAGGCTGATCGCGTGCCGAAGTTGCCCGGGTAAGTCGTCCGAGTCGCAGGCCAGCAGCGTCAGAAACCGGGCACGAGTGCTTTCCCGTTCGGCGTCCGCCCCCCGAAAGCTCTCCCCCAGGCTCCTGTTGTTCCCGGATGCGTCGGAATAGAGTCCGAACAGGCTGCCGACCACATAGAACCAGCGATCGGGAAGCCGACATTCCGGTCCGAGATACGGTGCGATGTACCGATCCAGGGCTGGATCCTCGCCAGGGGGTCGCGAGAGCCCGCGGCGGAGACTGGCCAGCGCCTCGCGGTCCTCATGCTCCGGGTGCGCCAGGCGGCGCAGGCTGTTCACGAACTCCCTCACCCGATGTTCTCCCTCGGGGTGCATTGGCCGAGGCGCGCTCCCTGCGCCAGGGCGCGGCGCCTGCTCATTGTTCTCCATCCTTCTTCCTCATGTTCTTTGTCTGCTTCCTGGTTCCGGATGTGTCGTCCGGTCCCGGAACGGCGAAATAGTCCGATACCTGTCCGGCGGCGATATCGAGGCGGACTGATGCCCCCAGGAGCGCCACAACTTCGCGGTATGCCTCCTCCGCGCACTCGCGGAGGCTCTGGTGCCAGCGGTCGGCGGCGGCCGGTTGTTCGCCGGCAAGATCCCGCATCAACTGGCTGTACGGAAGTTCCAGGCGCGACCAATACGGGCGCAGGGGATCCAGGTTTTCGAGGAGTCGCGCGACGTCTTTCTCATCCGGTTTGCGCCCGTTCGGCTGATTCGTGTCGGGAGCGAGGTATAGTCGGATCAGGATTTTAGTCCGCTCGCGCAGCTCGCCGGCGAGGGTTTCCGCCTCCTTCGTGGACGCCACGAGCGTTTCCACCAGCGCGGGTTCCGCCAGGTAGGCGGGCGGCAGGGGCATCCGCTCGTGGCGCCAGAGCAAGAACTTTCCGGCCTTGTTCGGCGCGCTCGCGATGCCCACCACATGCAACTCCGGAATCTCGGAGAGACGTTCCAGTTCGCGCAAGCTGGCGGCGAATTGCAACGCCAGCGGCTGACGGCGTCGCGGACCAGTGCGCAGCAGCAACGTGTGAACGTCGCGCCAACAAGCCTTTGCGGCGCTCAGCGGGACGGCGGACCACCCCTCCTTCTCATCCATCACATAGGCTTTCATCGGATCAGTTGGGGCCTTATCCGCCTCCCGACCCTGGGTGAAATAGAGGCGACGGACCCCGAGTTGGCCGCCCCGTTGCTCCGGCAGCAGGCGGATCAGACGGCTTTGCCAGGTGAAGCGGTCCACCGAACCCAGGGCCGTGGTCGCCTGCCGCTTGCCTTTCACCATACGATCCGTAAGGGACATGGCATCCACCTGCTCCCACGGAGGCAGGTCGCCGGACCAATCCGCCTCGCCTTCGAACTCATCGTGCGGGACCAGATTGAGGAGCAGAGTCTCCCGCAGGGACCGGCTGGACAGCCACACCGTGAGTCCCCGGAGGATGATGGCATCGGCAGAGTACGGACGCTCCCAGAGTTGCCCATCCACGCGCGCGTTGGAACTCTTGCCGAATCCGAGCGAAAAGGACTGCGCTGCAACCAGCATGCAGGCGGCTGCGTCGGGAGGCCAGAAAAGCTCGCCATCCTGATCGCGGTGATCGAAGATGGTGGAATTCAGAATCTCGAGGCCCAGACGCTTTACGGAATCGTAGCGATCCATCTCCAGCCCACCAATCTGATAGAACGGGCGCTCACGATGGAACAGGTCGAAACAGCCGGGGTACTGTGCTTCGCAGCGATCCAAATACGCCCGGATGAGTACCTCAGGCAACCGATCTGCCTGCGAAAGGCGGTCCCACTCCTCCCGAGTCTTCGGTCCGTCCAGTGCTCGATACAGCACGGCCAGAAGCAGGCGGAGCAGGGATACAGTCACGAGTGGTGAGTTGTGAAACACCTCGCGGAGGGAATGCGCATTCGCCAGCACCTCCTCCAGGGAGGCGACGCGCGGAGTCCCGTCATCCGCGATGCAGGGAATCCAGGACTCCCGACGCAGATCATAGGTCATATCAGTCATCAGTCGCTCCAAATGTGAGACCCCGTTCCGGGGATAATGCCAGGGGCAGCAGCGTGTCTCTGACTCGGGCGGCGCCGTCGCCAAATTCCACCAACCGGTGGAACCGCAGATTTCCGTTCCGTTTCCAGGCAACCGGCGGCTCCTCGTTGACCAGCGTGTGGTACACTTGGTGATTGGATTCCCGGCTGAGGGACAGCGCCGCTTCGAGCAGCAATCGGGTCTCGTGCGGCCCGGGCCTTCGGTCCGGGTCCACAGAATGGTCCGGCGCGTGCGGCAGCACCAGCCGATCGTTCCTCCTCACCAGGCAGACGATCGACACAGATTCCCCTAACCGTGTCGCGGCCCGGACATCGCGATGCACGGTCGGATCGTCCGCATCGAACAGCGCTTCGCCGAGTTTCCTCGTAAGGAGCTCCGGGTTTACGGGTCTGAGCACCATGCTTTTCTCTGCGATCCCCTTCTCCTTCTTCGTTTCCGCTTCCAGAAGTTCGACAGCTTTTTTCAGTGCGGCTGCCCACTCCGCATCGGGAGGCGAAACCTCGTCCGCATCGGCATACGCCTCTGCGACCAGGCGTTCCAGATCGTCGGGCAAGCGAAGGGCCGTGCGATCCCGCAGCAGCAGCCAACTCCGCAGCAGGAAGTGGCGCCCATAGACACCTTCTCCCTCAAACCGGCTTGGGGGCCCGGACTCGCCACGCGGCCCGATGAGCGTGAGGCAGCAGTCGTTTCGGAACCTTTCCGGCCGCACCCGGAGGTGGCGCTGCAGCCGTCCCAGCCGCTGGAGCACCAGGTCCACAGGCGCTACCTCCGAGTACATGGCGTCGAAGTCCAGGTCCAGACTCTGTTCCACAACCTGGGTGGCAACCAGCACTGCACGTTGCGGGCGCGCGCCGTTCTTCCCGAATCGTTCGAGCACTTCGCGTTCTCGCTCCCGGCGCCACGCGAAAGGAGTGCGCGCATGGAATAGCAGGCACTCCTGCTCCTCCAAACGGCATCGCAGTTGGTCGTACACGGCCACGGCACGCTTGACGGTGTTGCAGATCACCGCGCCACAGCCGCCCTGTTCGACATCCTGCACAACTCTTTCGGCGATGGCTTCGACCTCGTATGGCGCCGACGCCAGTCGGACCACCTCGCCTCGCCGGCTTGCCGTCGCACCGGTCGGTTGCGCCGCAATCGCTACTGGATCACTCCCGCCGTTGGGGAGCGTGATCGAAACGAACTGCGTCTCCCGCGACGTGGCCAGCGCGACTCGCGGGTATCCCGGCATGTCGAGCGAGGCGTCCTTCCGCCCGGTGTAGGCCTGGACGAGCTCCCGGAGCCGCTGCTCCGGCAGCGTGGCGGACAGGAGCACTACCGTACAGCCAAGTTCACGCAACCACCCGAGCAGCCGTTGGAGCAGTGAGGTGACGTACGTGTCGTAGGCGTGCACTTCGTCGAAGATCACCACCTTCCCCGCCAGCCCAAACAGGCGGACGAAGAAGTGCTTCGCCTTCAACACCCCCAGGTGGGCTTGGTCAATGGTGCCGACTCCGAACGGCGCGAGCAGTGGCCGTTTTGCGCCCGAGAACCAGCTCTGCACCGACATTGTTCCATTCGCGGTCGCCTCGTCACCGGGAGTTTGCTCATCCTCCGGGTCGTACGCCAGGACGCGCGGAACCGCCTGCGCGAGCAAGGTGTTGCCATGCACCAATTGAAGGTTCAGATTTCCCTGATGTCCCCGCCGGGACAGATAGTCGTCGCGCACGCGGTCGTGCATCGCGTTGCTCGTGGCCTGGGTGGGGAGTGCGAGGTACAGGCCGCGCGCGAAGCCGGCGGTGAAGGCGTGGTCGGCAGCGTACAATGCCGCCTCGGTCTTGCCCTCCCCCATAGGTGCTTCCACCACCAGAAGATACGGCTCCCGCAGCTCATGTACCGTTCGGATCACCGCTTCCTGCACAGAGTTCGGCGCGAACCCGAAGAGGCCCGAAAACTCGCAGGGCCCCCCCGGCGTCGCGGGGGGCAGCCACCCAAACGCTTTGAGGGCCTCCCGCGCACGTGATTGCGAGAGCGGCACGTACTCCTCTAGCGCCACACCGCTGGACGGGGGAAAGAACTCCTGCGCCGATCCTATCCAGTCTGCTACCGAGATCAGCCCGGCCAGCGCAGGAACCAGAGCGGGCGCACTGAGCGTTTCTCCCAGCGCAGGGTACTTCACATGCCCGTGTGCACCCAGCACCCGGGCCAATTCCCGGGCCAGCCGGTCACGCAGCCGGCTCCACTCTTGATCGCCCAGCACCGGGCCACCTTCGTTCAACCCGGTCATGTCGGGCGTGAAGAATACCCCGTGGTGGGCCCCAAGAATCCTGGAGAGTACCGCAGCAACCTTCGGGCTCGAACGCTTGGCGAGAAGTCCGGCACGGAGAATGCGGCTCATCTCGCAAGCCGACACAAGGCCGTGAGGTCGGCGGTCCTGAGTCGGGAGAAAACACAGCCCCTCCGCCCTCAGCACTTCGGCCAACTCCGGAGCGAGAGACTGGAAAACTGGGCAGGCCTTCCCGAGATCATGCGCGCCCGCCAGCAGGACCACCCATTCTCCCGCCCCTGCTTCGTCTGCCTCGGTCAGCCCCAGCCACTCCGTCATCCGAGCTCGGAAACCCGATCCCAGATTCTCCGTCCACATGAGGCGCGCCACATGCGCTACATCCATCATATGGAACAGCAGCGGGTGATACCGGGTCGGGTCCCCGGGACAGGTCTTTCCCCACACCTTCAGCAAGTTCATCGGCGAACCTCCATTGAATGCTGTCGTCTGAGCCTGGCTCAGATAAACCACTTGAGCCGGGATGTATGCCGACGGAGTCGTGTCAGCTTCTGGCGCACTGCCTCCGGGGTACTCCCTGTCTGACGGGCGATGTCATCCCCCGTCAGGCCGTCGGCGAGCAAGCCGATGAGACCGCGGTCCTCCGGGCGCAATCCTTTGCAGAAACGTTCGCGGTTCAGGGACAGTTCACATTCTGCGAACGCCCGATCGGCCCGGGTATCAGGTACCTCTCGTGCAGAGGCGTCCAGTTCGTGTTCAGGCGGGCGCACGCTCTGCTGCTTCGCCTGCCGCAACCGTAGGTTCTTGGCGGCGGTCAGCATGTATGCACGGGCATCCGTCACCGCGTCCCCACGACGCAAGGTGCGAAGACGAGCCTCGCTGGCAAGATCCTCCGCTGCCACCTCTGAAACACCTCGCCGTCGCAGGTACCGTTTCGTGTGCTCCCAGTGGTCAATCCAGGCATCGGTGATTGCTAGCGGTGATGTTTCTCGCGACATGCGTGTCATAGTGCAGGGCTCCAGGGGTCAC
>SXGS01309965.1_pt1 | contig 10020 bp, 10 predicted proteins | sample 3174681 | NCBI WGS metagenome assembly SXGS01 (sample SAMN11356861, study PRJNA531348) | freshwater metagenome | isolation source: freshwater sample F1-80 | place: China: Fuxian Lake, Yuxi | collected 2017-12-25
CCCGTCGCCGCCACGGCGCCCCCGGTCCCGGCGGCGCCAGCGGTGGCCCCCCCGGCCGCCGCGCCGGAGCGCACCTGGACCGTCTACTTCCCCCACGGGAGCGTCGAGCCGGTGGCCTCGGCGCCGCCCTCGTGGGTCACGTCGTGCGCGCGGCTCCAGATCATCGGCCACACCGACGGGTCCGGCAGCGGCACCGACAACGAGCTCATCGGACTCGGCCGCGCGATCGCGACGCGTCGCCTCTTCGGGTCCGATGCCGCCCGACTGGGCGACGAGGTACGCAGCGCGGCCGCCACCGCCCCCGTCGCCGCCAACGACACCCCGGACGGTCGCCGGCAGAACCGCCGCGCCGAGGTCCACTGCCTCACCCCCTGAAACGGAGTCTCCATGTCGCTCAGCAAGGTCGAACGTAATCAGCGCGTGGACGCGCTCCTCGCCAGCCTCGTCTCGCTTCGCGGCGTCACGACGGCCGCCATCGTCGACGCGGACGGGTTCGTCACCCACATCCGGCGTGACTTCGAGATGGACGCCGACGCGCTCGGCGCGGCCACCCAGGTCATGTTCTCGGCGGCCGCACAGGCGGCGCGCCAGGTGAGCCAGGGCGGCACCAAGCTCGTGCTCACCGAAAACAAGGACGGGCTCATCCTGCTCGCCCCGCTCTCCCGCAGCTTCGTGCTCGTGCTCGTGGCCGACGGCTCCGCAATGCTCGGCGCGGTGCGCTTCGAGCTGAAGGAGACCACGCCCGAGCTCGACGTCCTGTTCCAGGCCTGACCATGCACTGGCTCGGACACCGCATCCACGAGATGCTCGACCGTTACGGCGACGACGACTCGCGCGTGGTCGTGGCACGCCGCCGCGAGTTCCTCGACGAGATCGGGGCGCTCGTCGACGAGATCTCCCGCCGCGACGGCGTGACCGCCGCGTTCGCCAGCTACGAGGGCCTCTTGGTGGCCGCCTCCGGGTTGGCGACCGACTTCGAGGCGCTCGCCGCCATGGCCCAGGCGGCGATGGTCCCCGCCTTCGACAGCGCGGGCGTGATCGAGCTCGGCACGCTCCGGCAGCTCGTGCTGGTCGGCGACCACAACACGCTCGCGCTGGTGCGGGTGGGGCCCGTCACGCTCGGGATGGTCGCGCCGACCGACGTGAGCCTGGCGGCCGCGACGGCCTGACGAGAAAAGTGGCCCCCGCACGCGGTGACGGGCCCCCGCGGCCGCGCAGGCGTGGTATGCAAACCCTCTGTCCGTCCGCCCGGAGGTCCCCGTGCAATCTCGTGCCACGCGTCCGAAGCCCACGACCCTCGCCGACTCCGACGTCAGCCAGAAGCCCGACCGGGCGGGTCCGGTCGGGGCCGGCAACGCCGCGGCGATCGAGAAGCTGGCGGGTCGCGGGGGCGGCGGCAGCGAGCTCCCGTTCCGCGAGCGCATCCAGAAGGCCTTCGGCCACCACGACCTGACCGGTGTCACCGCCCAGATCGGCGCCGACAGCGGCGCGGGCGACGTGGGCGCCGAAGCCTACGCCACGGGCGAGAGCATCGGGTTCGCGAAGTCGCCCGACCTGCACACCGCCGCGCACGAAGCGGCGCACGTGATCCAGCAGCGCGCCGGTGCGAGCACCGCGAGCGACGCGCTCGAGGAGCACGCCGACAAGGTGGCCGACCTCGTGGTCCAGGGCAAGAGCGCGGTCAAGGAGCTCGACGAGATGGTGGGCCAGAAGGTGCCCGGCCGCGGCCAGGGCACCGGCAAGCTCGTGCAGATGCGCTGGGGCGACCCCGAGAAGAAGAAGGTCTCCGGCGGCGCGATGAAGCGGATCGAAAAGGCGCGCGAAGCCATCAACCACACCAAGTCGGTGCTGAGCTTCGGCGCCGGCAACCAGTACGACGCGCTCAAGTCCAGCAATTTCAACTCGTACTACCGCATGGCCACCATGCGCGACATGGAGTGCTGGGAGCTCGACCCCACGGTTCGCCAGCTCGCCTCCAAGCACCCGCAGGCGCTCACCGCTGCGATGGCCGAGCTTGCCCAGGGCGGCAACTGCGGCGAGCACGCGCAGATCGCCTACGACTTCCTGTGCGCGTCGATGCCCGGCGAGCAGATCAGCCAGTGTGACAAGGAGGGCCTCGACCACGCCTTCGTCATCATGGGCGACACCAAGAGCGAAGCCGACTCGAGCCTCGCGGTCTCCGACCCGTGGCCCACCGCGGCCACCGCGTGCCTCTGGGAAGATCACTTCGCCTTCACCGCCGACCGCACCAAGCTCAACGTCCGCGCCACCGAGCGCGCCAGCGGCGAAAACGTGAAGGCGGTCATCGCGCGCGGCCTGAAGCTGTCGGCCAAGGGCCTGCAGATGATCAGCCAGAAGATGAGCGACGAAGACACCGACAAGCACCTGAAGGAAGGCACCTCTCGGGAGAACGGCGCCCACCCGTGGATCTGGCGCCACGGCCCCACGGCGAGCACCGAGTACGAGTACAGCGCCGAGTGATCGGCGCGTTCGCCCTGTTCGCCGCGGCGTGCGCCACGCCGCGGCCCGCTCCGGAGCCGCCCATGTCCACCCCGATGGCCCCCTTCCCCGAAGTCGCCTTCACCGACGGCCCCACCCTCGACGATCCGCGCCTGCGCGACCAGCTCGCGGCCTCGGCGCGCCGGCTCCTGCGCCTGCCGGTGGTGGTCGAGTTCGACGACGCGTACCGCCTCGCGGTCACGCGCGCGTGGCTCGGCACCGACCTCGCCGACCCTGCCGCCACCGCGCTGCAGCTCAAGCTCGACGACACCTCGATGGGCGTGGCCCTCCTCGACTCGCTGCGCCACGCCTGCCCCCCGGGCCCGCGCTGTGCGGTGCTGGTCGACGCGACGTGGGGCCCGGTGCTCAGCGGCATGCCCGCCCTCCCCGGCCTCGGCCCCACCCGCGACACGGTCGCCGTACGTCGCTTCGTCGGCCTCCAGCCCGCTGGCACGCCCGCCCGCGTCCGGATCGAGGGCTAGCGCCTCCCGGCGCCTCAGTACTTCTCGACGTGCACGGCGTTCGGCGCCACCCCGCGCCCCCGCAACCACGCGCGCACCTCGTCGACCATCGGGCCGCTCCCGCACAGGTACCACTCCCCCTCGAGCGCCGGCGCCTGGGCCACGAGCGCATCGGTGACGCGCCCCCGGAACCCTGCCCACTCCGACCCCGGCCGCGACAGACACCGCGTGACCGACAACGCCGGCAGCACCCCCTCCAGCCGCGCCAACGCCGCCCCACCGAAGTCATCGGCCGCTTCGCGCACCCCGAACCACACCCGGAACCGCCGCCGGTCCCCTCCCCGCGCCGCTTCGGCCAACATCGAGTGGAACGGCGCGAGCCCCGTCCCGGTCGCGACGAAGTTGTGCGGACCCGCCGTGTCGCGCATCACGAAGTGCCCGAACGGCCCCCGAAGGTGCATCCGGTCGCCCACCCGAGCGGCCCGCAGGTACTCCCCGGCGGCGCCCCCGCGGATCAACTTCACCACCAGTGTCAGCCGCGAAGGTTCGGCCGGCCCGGACCAGATCGAGTAGGCCCGCTCGGGCCTCGGCAAGGCGCCGGGCACGGCCAACTCCACGAATTGCCCTGCTTGGAACGGCATGGGCGTGGCGAGCTCGAAGGTGTACGCCACCGTCTCGGCGGCGAGGGTTTCTTGACACACGAGCACGGCCTCGGTCGCAACCTGGTTCATCGTCCCTCCGCCCGATCCCATAGCCGACTCCCGACGCATCATCGCCCCCGGAGGGCGGCGCCGCGCGACCGTCCCGAAGGCGGCCGGCCCGGCCCGGCGCCGCGCGGCGCACGCAGGTTCCCGTCGAGGTCGAGCCCGGTCGCGGTGCGCCGCCCAGAGCGGGTTCGGGTGCTACAGGGTCGAGGTGTCCGCGCTCCTCCTGCACGCCGCCGCCCTCTCCGCCTGTGTCGCCGACCCGCCGACGCGGCACCCCGCCGCCGACCGCGACACCGGGCACGACACCGGCGGCGACACCGGCGACGACTCCGGCGACGACTCCGGCGACGACTCCGGCGCGATCGATCCCGACGCCGAGTTGTGGATCGTTCAGATCGACATCGACAGCCTCGCGCTCGGCGAAGCGGCGCTCGTCATCGGGCCGGACGGGCGTTCCCTGCTCATCGACGTCGGCAACGACAGCCACGCGGCGGCGGTCGAAGCCGCCGTGGACCGCTACCTCGGCCACGCGCCCGACCACGTGGTGCTGACCCACCATCACGCCGACCACATCGGCGCGATCGACGAGCTGTCGTTCGTGCCACAGGGTTCGTTGTATTGGCGCGGCGACGTGGACCTGGTCGAGGACAGCAACGCGGCCGAGGTGGCGGAGGTGCAGGCGGTGGGCTGGCCCGAGGTGCGCGTGGGGGGGTGGGCGTCGGGACCGGTCGAGATCGACCTCGGGGGAGGCGCGGTCGTCCGCCTGCTCGCCGTCGACGGGAGGAGCCACGACGGGCAGATGTGTTCGGTGGGCGACGACGAGAACGCGCGCAGCCTGCTCGGGACGTTGAGTTGGGGCGACTTCGACTATGTCTTCGCGGGCGACTTGACGGGGGGTGGCAAGGACACGCCGGACTGCGAGGCCGCCTACCTGGGGACCGAGCTTCTCCCCGAGGCCGACCTGCTGCACCTCGGCCACCACGGCATCGACAGCGCCACGAGCGATGCATGGTTGGACCGGGTGTTTCCTGCCGGCACGACCCGGAACGCTCTCGTGGGCGCCAACGTCGCGTACGGGTGGGCGCCGGACCAGGCGGTGATCGACCGGGTGGTGCCCCACCTGGGCGACGGGCGCCTGTGGGTGACCCGGAAGGGTGCGTTCGCCGGTGACGACGCCAAGGTGGTGGAGGCGCAGGGCGATGTGTTGGTGCGCGTCCACGGCGCGGCGACCTACGCGATCGAGGGCGGGGAGAGCGCGACGTTCGCGGTCGTGCGGTGAGGCCGTGGTAGACTGCCCCCCCACCACGGAGTGTAGGTGCACCCTCTCGCGTTCCTGTTCACATTGTCCCTCCTGCTTCCTGGCTTGGCGCGTGCCGCGGAGTGCGTGCGTCCCGAGGCCAGCGTGCAGACTTCGGAAGAGACGCGCCTCAAGGGCGAGGTAGAGGTGACCATTCTCTCACTGGGCGGTGGTGGTGGCTCGATCGACCGCGAGCGTTCCGCGTCCTGGGAGACCCAGCTCCCCAGCCAGACGGCGGTGGACAACCAGTGGTACTTGTTCCACATCTGCAAGGAGTACGAGGCGCGGCGAATCAGCCGTGAGTCCTACTGCGTCATCTCCGCTGGCCTGTGGGAGCGAATCGTCGGAAAGGCAATTCCGGTGGAGGGTTGTGGGACCGCCGCCGTCGCGTCGGCAGCACCGACCCAGACTGTCAGCGTCGACCTGGCCGGACCGGCGACGCCGCAACCGCAAGAGCTCGCGGCGCCGGCGGGGCCCGTCACGATTCCACGCGGTCGGTGGTCCATGCTGTCAGCCGACGGTGGTGTGGTGGATGTGTTCGGCCCTGTACGGGTGGGCGGCAAGGAGATGTGGTACTCCGAGAACGACGCGGGCTGCCTGAGCGTCATTCAGCGCCTGGACGGCGTCTGGGTGGAGCGGATCGTGGCCGGCCCCTGCTCGCCCTGGCCCGACATCACACTCGCGGCGACCCCCACAGAGCTGACGCTCGTCACGGCCGGAGACACCCACGTCTTCGACTTCGTGGACGCCAGCCCCGGCCGCCCTCCGGACGGGAGTTGGGCCGGCGCCTTGGGGTTCGCGGACCGGGGTGCGCTGACCGAGGGTCCCGCCGAGGGCATCGGGGCGTTCATGGAGGCGGTGCGGGTGGTCGATTCCGCACTGAAGCCTTCGCAGGTGCAGTTCCGCGTCGAGTTGGACGTCGACGCGCGGGGCGGCTCGGTCCGGTGGGAAGCTTCGCGGTGTACGACCCGCCTCACCGAACCGCGGACCGGCGCCGGCTGGGTGCAGTTCACCGAGCGCGCGGAGGCCGGGAGCGGCTGCATCGACGGGGCCAAGGTCACGCTCCAGGCGCTCAGCACCGACACCGTGCTCATGCAGTGGGCGGGCGACGGGCAGGCTGCGCAGGGGATGCTGCGACTCGGGCCGTGAGGTGACCCGCGAGCCCGACCGACTGCCCGCCGTGGGCGGTTACGCCGCGCCGGGGCAACCGCCGGCGTCGGAGCGGATCGCCGATCACCCGCTCCTCTGGGCAACGGGATAGGTCGACGGCCGAGCTGGATTCCAGGTGTGACCTCCAAACGTGTGGTGCTCGTCCTCGGCGCGGCCGCCGCGCTGGCGGGTTTTGTGGGCTTGCTGGTGTACGGCCAGGTCAGCCACGTGGCCCTGGACGAGGCGGAGCTCCCACCGGCGCTGACGCCAGCGGAGATCGAGGCCCTGCGCGACCGGTGTCGGTCCGAGCCGCGGACGTGTGGGGATCTCGGTCGCGCGTACGTGCGTGCGTGGGCCGAGCGCACGGTGCGGGCCCCCGCCGGCCCGTTGCGGTACACGTCCTCCGAGGAGAACGCGGCGGCGTACCTGTACCAGAGGGCGTGCGGGGCGGGCGACGAAGTGGCCTGCACGGTCGCCTGGGCGCTCGAGGCCCGCGAGCCCGAGGGGCTCCGGGGGTGCCCGGCCCGTCGCGTCCGCCTCGTCGACGAGGCGGGAACGCCGGTGGTCGGGGTGTCGCAGCGGTCGGAGTGCGTCGATGAAGCGGGCGTGATGCAGTTCACGTCGGACACCAGCGACGTCGACGGCTGGATCGTGGTGGCGGCGGAGCGCATCCAGGTCGGCGCGCTCGAGCTCGAGGTGAGCGACCCGATCGTGGTGCCCGCGCACGGCTGGAGCGCCCGCGACAACGGCGGCGGCTACCCGTTCGAGCTGGCCGCGGGCGAAGACCCGCCCGCCGTTCCGCTGCGCCGGGACCCGTGGCCGTCTCCAGCCGCGTCCGGAGGGCTCGACGGCTGGTGGTGGCGCCAGGCCGACCCGGTGTCCGACCAGGTGCGCCAACCGTGGATCGCCCTGTCGCTCCCCGGCGCCACCGGCGGCGGGACGTGGCCGGAGCCTCCCCCCCGCGTGCTCCGGCTCGGGAAGGCCACGGCCGACGCGGGCGTCGCGTGGTTGGTGGTCGACCATCACCCCCAAGTGCTCGTCGCGATCACCGCCGACAGCGTCGTGGCGTTCGAGTGGACCGCGACGGGTTTCAACTACCCGTACCGGTACCGCCGAGGGGGGTGAGGTCAGTTGATGGGGACCGGCTCCATGCAGTAGATGACCCCCTGCACCGCCCACGCATCGCCCTCCTCGATGGCGATCCTCGCTGCCGCCAGCCGGTCGAGGCGGTGAGGGAGCGCCTCGACGTGCCCGAGCCGGTTGCGTACGATGGTGCCGGGCCCGAGCGGGGCCGGCCGCGTCAAGGAAGCGACGATGCGGTCGAGCAACGCGGGCTCGACACCGGCCAACCACCTGCGGACCTCGGGCTCCTCGTACTGGTGTAGGGAGGCCGCCATGGACTCGACGATGCTGCGGACCGATTCGAACGCGGCGGGCCGGGCCGCACTCGGCACGGTGACCGTGAGGTGTAGTCCCAGGAGGGCCCGCGAGGGGTCCAGGAACGGCTCGACCGGGAGGTGCGCGCGTGGGGCGAGCAACAGGCGGAGAATCCACTGTGGCGAAGACACGCTCCCGACGTCCGGGGCCGGGAGCGCCATCTTCCAGGCGGCCAGCGGCTGATCGATCTTCCACCTCTCGATCTTCGCCTCCGGCTCGCACGCAAGCGCCACGTAGAGAGCGTCCCGAGTGGGGAGGGACGGAAGCGCGACACAGGGCGGCGGGTGACGCTCCGGGAGGCGCTCGATGAGCAGGCACCCGAAGCGCGCGAGCAGGTCGACGCCCAAACCGTGGGCGAGCTCGATCAACTCGAGCCGCGTGGTGCCGGCGATCGCGGACACACGGAGCACCGCCGCGCCCGGGAGGTGCACGCCCGCACGTGCCTGAATGGCGCCGATGGCATGGTGGCCCAACCTGCGGGGCTGACCCGATGGCGCAGGCTCGGTCGACCATGCTTCGACCTTGCCGAGGCGCCCGGCCACGTACCAGCGGACTGGGCGCTCGCCCGCGCGCCGGACCGCCTGTTCGTAGCAGGCGCCACAGAGGGGGCGCTCGGCGTGACCTCTCCATGGGCCACCACAGCGGGTACAGTACACCCCCACGACCTCGTACGGGTTGCGGTCCTCGGCAATCTGCCCAGCGCGGCAGCGCAAGCAGATGACGGCGCCACCATCGCAGGAGGCCGTCGTGTTGCACAGGATGCAGAAGCGGTGTCGTTCCCGGGCGGGGGCGTCGCCGACGAGGGCGTCGGCCCGCAGGTCGCGTGTGAGCCGGGCGACCCACTCGCGGGCGGGAAGCTCACCCTGACGCTTGCGTGCATCCAACGCCTGGGCGTAGACCTCGAAGACGCTGGCCCACTCCAACGGGTCCTCCGTTCGATCGTACAGCTTTGCGGATTCCAGGCTCCGACCGAGGGCCTCGCGCAACAGGTTCGCGCTCGTCTCGATGGCCTCGTGCTCCGACATGTAGGCCTTGAGGTGGAGGCCCTCCACCCGAACGACCTCGGCCTCCAATTCGGCGAAGAGCGCCAGGTCGCGCTCGCCCGGTCCCCCCACCCCCCGCGTGACCAACGTGAGGGTCACGCCACGGGCGACCGCCCTGGCGACCGCCCGATCGAGCTCCGCCCACGGGCGAAGGAACGGGGTGACGAGGATCACGCCGTCGCGGGCTCGGTCGATGAGGCCGACGACCTCGTCCGGAATGCGGGTGCTCACGAGGGTGTGCAAACGGGCTCCGTCACAGGTCGGCGAGGGTATCGAGGTGGCGTGGCGGCGGCTCCTGGGGCGGGTCACACGAGGCCCCCCCCAATGCCTGGCCCGACACCGCCCGCATCGCCCTGGACGACCACCGAGCGCGTCTGCGCCCACCTCGGCATCGGCGTCCGCACGCTCCGCGCGCTGATGCGCGACACCCCCACCGAGGTGGAACCTCCCTGGGTCAACGTCGGGGCGCGAGGCAGGCCGACCTACCGCTGGCGCCTCGCCGACGTGGACGCCTGGGTGCGCGAGGTGTCGGCGCTCCGTGGCGGCGGCATCACCGGCGCCTCGCCGCAGGCCACGCGGCCGGTCCGGAAGCACCGCGCGCCGCCCGCACCGGCGACCGACACCAACCTCAAGCTCCTGGCACGCGAGCTCACCGGCGGGAGACGCTGATGGCGTTCATCGACAAGAAAGCCAATGGGAAGTACCAAGTACGCTGGCGCGACCCCGACGGGCGCGAGCGCGCCGTCACCGCGCCGGACCACCAGACGGCGAAGGCCATCGAGCGCGACGTGGAGCGCACGGTAGCCCAGGGATTCCGCTGGGAGCCGCGCGACGCCGTGGCCCTCCCTGACCTGACCGACGTGTGCCAGAAGTACATCGAGGACCGCGCGAAGCGGCTCGGCGCCCGCACCGTCCACCGCTACGCGGAGAACCTGGAGTTGTTCAAGCGGTTCCTCCGTTCCCATCATGGCCGCGCGCCCTACCCCGTGTCGCTCCTGACGAAGCCGCTGCTGGAGGACTACCACACGTGGCTGCTCGTGCCGGCGAACGGGCTCCACGGTCGCCAGCGGAGCGCCGACACCGCCAGAAAGATTGTCGAGGTTGCACAACTCATGTGGACGTGGGCCGACGAATCCGACCGGTGGCCGGGGCAGGTGCCGCGCCCCAGGACCATCGAGATGGTGCGGAGCGAGCCCGAGCCAGTGGTGGCGCCGTCGTGGGCGGAGATGGACCGGTGCATCGAGGCCGCCACTGGCTGGCTCGCGAAGCTGATGACCGTGCTCCGCTACACCGGGCTCCGCGTGGGCGAGACGATGCTGCTCCGGTGGGCCGACCTGGACCTGGACCGCGCGACGCTCACGATTCGCAAGGAGATCAGCAAGAACCGGAAGGGTCGCGTCATCCCCATCAGCCCGCACCTTGTCGCG
>SXGS01024053.1_pt1 | contig 10019 bp, 7 predicted proteins | sample 3174681 | NCBI WGS metagenome assembly SXGS01 (sample SAMN11356861, study PRJNA531348) | freshwater metagenome | isolation source: freshwater sample F1-80 | place: China: Fuxian Lake, Yuxi | collected 2017-12-25
CGGAAGCCGGGGATTATCAGTGGACGTCCCCTGTGGGTGCGGATGCGGAGCCGGTCCCGGAACTGGAGTTTGATCAGACATTGGGTTGGTAATTCTGCGCTGTAGTAATGGCACACGCGGCGCAGCGGGAGTAGGCGTGGTTCAGCCACTTGCAGAGCGCACTGAATGTTCAGGGCTGCCGATGTTGGTCTGTCCAAATCGGGTCACTTCCGCCTGTTGCGCTGAGCGTACCTCTCGGAATGTCATGCAAATATCATACAAAAGTGATCATTAATCATTAAGTGATGGCGGGGTGGAGGTTAGCGCAAATTGGTACTTGACGAGTGCGAGCGCAGCGCTTACCATTTTGGTTGGTCGGGAGCTTGAATTTCCTATCCCTAGGCGTTCATATTCAACCGAAGCGCAGCTTAGAGCCATCGTCTTTGATTACATTGAAGTCTGGTACAACAGAAAGCGAAGGCATTCATCATTGGGCTATGTTAGCCCCGCACAATTTGTGCAGAAACTAGCCGTTCAGCATTGATGTCCAATTTTTTTGGGGAATTCCAGTTGTCAGAAGTTTAGGCGCGACGCTGTTTTACATTGACTTTAACTGAATTTTGATCTTTGAAAATTTATTAAATATGACCTAGAATAAATTTAACGAAAATCCAATCAAAGCTGGTGCGATTTCTATGGAGTTAGTAGATGTGAATTCAGAAACTTTCAGGCACATGAATAGCCTTCCTGAGCACAGAAAACTTTGCTCTGATATTCTTTCGTTTTTTAAAGATCAGCATGGAATTTCTGGAGCTTTTATTGGCGGCAGCGGGGCCTCTGGCGGAATGGATTTCCAAAGTGACTTGGATCTCGGTTTTCTTTGTTCAAGCGACGAAGCACGAGAGAAGATCTGGTCGAAGCGATTCGATTGGAATCTGCCCCCTTGGTTTCACCGAATGGATGCGGACCATGTAAAACCCTATTTTATCATTTATTTATTTGAACCTTCTATTCACGTTGATCTGATTTTCTATACGAATGAGGACCTTCCTCCTCAGGCTGGTGGGCCCTTTACTCTAGCCTTTGAACAAGGGGCGCAACTAGGAAGTTGGATTAGTGAAGTAAACAAACCATTCGATAAGGTGGTCGATTGGTCCAATGTTGTTCATGAAGAAGAACGAATATGGACTTGGATTCATTACGCTTGGTGCCATATCGCTCGAGGTGAGTATTACGATATAGCTTCGGATTTTGCATTTCTTAGAAGAATCCCTCATAGTTGGTTTGCAAGACTTAATGGCGCCGATCAGTTTAACGCGCGGCGTCTAGAAGCGAGGGGTGAATTTCAGTTTATCGAAAAAATGAAACTTTGTTATCCGATACCGGATCGGGTGAGTTTAAAGACTGCCCTGCTCAATTTGATTGAGATACACAATGAACAGCGAGATCAGATCAATAAACTTATCTTCCCCCCTTGGACCACCAAGCAAGCCGCTAGAGATAAAATCACTAAGTTAGTGAGTGAGATTTAATTCCCTTGTGTTGAAACCAATTACTGAAAATTGGTAGCAGTGCCCATTTCCAGTTGTTTGGCTCCGCAAAAGTCAAAAATTCAGTGGTAATCTCAAAAAAGAATTACCTTTCGCTGCCCAGCAGGATCTAAATATCTGATCACTAGCATTCTGAAATCCGCTTTTTAACATTCTCTAGGCACACCAAAATCTTTCCGGGTAAGCTAGAATCTCGCAAATAGATCTCCATCATAAGGCCAAATCAAGTTTGAGCTTAGCCATTGTGCCCTGATGCTACCGCATTGCGGGTGGCGGTGCCTGTAGCGCAGCGCTCAGTGCTCACAGCCAGTGGCTGTTGGGCTGCCAGCCACGCAAGCAGGTTAAACTGAATGTTGAGGGCTGCCGATGCTGGCTAGCAGAAGTTGTGTAATTTCCGCATGTTGCGCTGATTCTACCTCTCGGAATATCTGAATGTCGCACAAAAGTGATCATTGACTATTGAGTAAAGTTGAGTTGGAAAGAAGCGCAAATTGGTACTTGACAAACGCAGGGTAATCTTTTATCATCTGCGGATAGCTGAGGACTTGAATTTCCTATCCGTCGGATCAACGTTATAAAGGAGGAAGTGCTGACTCGGAAACTTTAGACAACTTGCGGGCTTTGCTGTATTTACACCATTATTTAAATTAGGAGATCAAAAATGAAAATATCGCTTTACAAATTAAGTACTATCGCCGGGATGTTCGCAATCCTGCTGGCGGCTTGCGCCCCCGCAGCCCCCGCAGCCCCGGTAGCCCCGGTTGAAGTAACCCGGATCGTGGAAGTGGCAGCCGAACCCGTCGTACAGGAAGTGGTCGTCACGGCGACCCCGGCTCCCGTTGAAAAAGATCCAAACACACCAGTGCGAATTGGTTTCTTTGTACTTGCACTTGGAAATTCCTACGAAGAAGCAAGAGTCATTGGTGCTACAGAGGCCGCGGCTAAATTTAATGCGACAACTAAATTCTTCGTTAGTGAATTTGATCCAATTAAACAAAATCAACAAATTGATGATGCTGTTACATCAGGAAACTTTGATGTGCTCATTGTTCATTGCGGTGATTGCACGGCAGTTGTACCTCCAATCGAAAATGCTTTGAAGGCTGGCCTGATTGTTATTGCTGCCGATTCACCAATTGGACCAAATGTTGGCTCATTAGAGCCCTACCCCCAGGGTGTATCAGCAGTAATTGGTAGGACTGCGGTATCCTTCGGCACTTGGATTGGCAAAACAATCGTAGATGCATGTGAGGGAATTGATCCTTGTCAGGTTACATATCTGGTAGGTGCTCAATCCTATACAGCTGATCAAGTACGGTATGAGGCCTTACAAAAAGTCACAAATGAATATTCCAAAATCAAAATCGTGAGTTTTCAAGAGGGAAAATATGACCAGGACATCTCTCGTAAGGTCATGCAGAATGTGTTTCAATCAAATCCTGATATTAATGTAGTTGCATCATCGGGCGACCAAATGACGTTAGGTGCAATCCTTGCCGCAGAAGATGCCGGATTAAAGAACATCAAATTCATTGGAGCGGGGGCGAGCAAACTAGGTTGCCAAGCGATTTCAGATGGGAAGATGCTCACAAGTTACGCTGATATTCCGCATACTCAGGGCATAGAGCTTGTCAAAACCGCTGTAGCAATTGCACGAGGTCAAGATTATACAAAATCCTTGAATTTGGAGACCTTGTCTCCGCCTTTGCCTTCTGCTGGTCCCATGATTAGTAAAGGTGGTTTAGAAAATTTTATATGCCAATGGTAAGAGTTGATCAAAAAAAATATTAAATCATATAACAGCCATGCCAATGGCTAATCATATCGAACTAAGAGGAATCGGTAAGTGCTTCCAGGCTGTGGAGGCACTTACCGAGATTAGTTTTTCAGTAGAGTATGGCAAGATCCATTCACTTGTAGGTGAGAATGGCGCAGGAAAATCTACTCTGGGGAAAGTAATTTGTGGATTAATTCAACCTGACACAGGAGAAATATTTGTAGATGGAAGTCAGGTGAACTTTAATTCTCCATATGATGCTTTAAAAATGGGTATCACAACAATCACCCAGGAACTCACTATTTTGCCGCAGCGAAGTGTTATTGATAATGTATTTTTGGGTATTGAATGTGAGGATAAAGGTTTCTTTGTGCAAAATAGTTACCTGCGAAAACGATTTGATGATTTAAATCAAAAAATAGGATTTAGTTTGATCGGAGATGAAATGGTTGGTTCAATGAGGCTTTCTGATCAAAAAAAGGTTGAAATATTAAGAGCTCTTGCCAGAAATGCAAAACTTATTGTAATGGACGAACCTACTGCGGCTATGTCAGCAAATGAAGCAGAAATATTGCTTGAATTTGTTCGAAAACTTTCCAAAGCAGGAACTACAATCATTTTTATTTCGCATTTCCTGAAGGAAGTTTCGCGACTATCCGACTCTATAACGGTACTTAGAAACGGACAAATCATTCGCACCTCGTCAAGTGATAAAGAATCCCCTGAGTCTCTTGTAAAAGCAATGAGCGGACGAGACATCTCTTTATCATTTCCTACCAAAGATCGCCCTACCGGAAGTTCGCGCATAATGCTATCTGTTAAAGGGCTTTCACGGAAACCCGCTTTTAGAGATGTGACATTCAATATTCGTCAGGGTGAAATTGTTGGATTTGCGGGTTTGGCGGGTAGTGGACGTTCTGAAATTGCCAGGGCTATTTTTGGTGTGGATAAATTTGAAATGGGCTCAATAGAAATAGGAGGTAAGAGAGTCAATATTAATTCTCCCAGAACTGCAATTGATGCGGGTATCTCTTTATTACCTGAAAGTCGAAAATTGCAGGGATTAATTATGTGTTTTTCTGTTGCACAAAATATTTCTATTCCTTATTTAAAAGCAGTTTCCATAGGCCCATTTATAAAGGGTCAAGTTGAAAATCTGAGAACAAAAGAATTACTTAAGAAGTTAGATGTGCGACCTCCGATTCCCGAGCAGAACATAGCCAGTTTTTCTGGAGGAAATCAACAGAAAGTTTTATTTGCTAAATGGCTTTTTAAGTATCCTCGAATCTTTATCGCTGATGAACCCACAAGAGGGGTTGATGTAGGTGCAAAATTAGCAATCTACAATCTATTGATATCGTTATCAAAAGCAGGAATTGCTGTATTGCTGATTTCCTCCGAGCTTGAAGAAGTTCTAGGATTAGCACATCGTGTTTATGCTTTACGCCTAGGAAAAATTGTAGGTGAATTCGAAGGAAGTCAAATAAATGAATCAGCTATCATGAGTGCAGTATTCGCCACAGAAAAGAAGAATGGGGAATGAAATGGTACAAAACAAACTCAACATCGCCCTAAAAAATATAATGAATTCTTTTATGAAATTGATTCATAAGTATAATCTTCGCTCATATGGTATTATCTATGCCTTTTTTTTACTTTTTACAACATTCTCTCTAATTTCACCAGCTTTTCTCTCGTTAAGAAACCTGCATAATATTGTTGACCAAACAGCAGAAGTTGGAATAATTGCTTGTGCAATGACTATTGTTATCATTGGCGGTTCATTGGATTTATCTGTTGGGGCAATATTTGCAGTTTCTGGATCATTGGCTGCCATCATTGCACGGATGGGGTATCCAGAACTTGGATTTGTATTGGCGATTCTTTTGGGGTTATTTTTGGGTCTAGTTAATGGATTAATTGTTGAATTTACAGGTATGAATGCGTTTATTGCTACTTTATCAACAAGTTATGCGATCAGAGGTATTGCGCTAGTATTAACTGGGGGATTCTTAATTATGGTGCAAGATCCAATTTTCACAATCATTGGACAGGAATATTTTCTGTCGATGAAATATCCTGTGTATATTTTTAGCGCAGTTGCGATTTTGTTTGGCATACTTCTACATTCAACAAAATTAGGTCGACAGGTGTTTGCTATTGGAGGAAATAGAGAAGCATCGCATCTTTCTGGGGTAAGGGTAGGAAGGATTAGTGTATTTACTTTTTGCCTGACAGGTTTAAGCGCCGGTCTTGCAGGATGCATAACTGTGTCTCGTATTGCTCAAGGGCAATCTGATACGGGTACAGGACTTGAACTCGACGCAATAGCTGCCACGGTTATCGGGGGTACAAGTATTTTGGGAGGTCAGGGAGCTATATGGAGGACTGTTTTAGGAGTTCTACTGCTCAGGATGATCGCTAACGGATTTAACATCTTAAATGTTCCGCCATTTTATCAACGGATGATATCCGGTTTGATTATTCTTTTTGCTGTGACTTTGGATATCATTTCAAAGCGAAAGCAATAAAATACCAACATATTTTGGAGATTATAATGACGCGTTATCATATTTCAGCAGATATTGGCGGTACTTTTACTGATTTTGTCGTCAGAGAAGCAGATACGGGTATTTCATATACAGGCAAAACCCCTTCCACTCCACAAAATCCATATGAAGCTGTTGTAGGTTGGCTAAAGGAAAAATTTTCATCGCCTCAAGATATTGAATTTTTAGTCCATGGCACAACGGTTGGATTAAATGCCTTTCTAGAAAATAAGGGAGACCGGGTAGTATTAATTACAACTGCTGAGTTAGGTGATTATTACACAATTGCACGGGGAGATCGAAAAGAGATATATAAATTAAAGTATAGAAAACCAAAAGGTCTGGTGAGACGTAGTGATGTCCATGAAGTACGAGAACGACTTTTATGGGATGGTAGTGTGTTAACCCCTCTTTGCAAGGAAGATTTTGGGCCAATAATAGAAAAAATAAAAAAAGAAAATATTCCTGCTGTAGCTGTTTGCTTTATCCATGCCTTTGCTCATCCCAAACATGAACTTGAAGCCCGTAAAATTCTTAAGGATTCATTAGAAAATACAGCCATAACTTTATCTCATGAAGTCACTCGTGAGTGGCGTGAATATGAACGAGCATCAACCACAACCATAAGTGCTTATATAGCCCCAGTGGTGAAAAAATACCTTATGGGTCTTAAGAAAACAACACATGATATTGGCGTTATCGCAGATCTACATGTTATGAAATCTAGTGGAGGAATTATGACTGTGGATACTGCAATTGAACAATCCTCACAAACTTTATTCTCAGGCCCAATTGGTGGTGTGATTGGAGGTATATCACTTGCAGAGGTAGTTAACCGCCCCAATCTTATTTGCGTTGACATGGGAGGTACTTCGTTTGATATGAGTTTAATTAGAAATGGTAAAGCAACGACAGTGTCTCAAATAAGTATTGATGGTATTCCATTACTAATCCCAATGCAAGAATTGCACACAATTGGAGCTGGAGGCGGTTCGATTGCATGGATTGAGGCTGGTGGATTACGTGTAGGACCTCAAAGCGCAGGTTCAAATCCTGGCCCAGCTTGTTATGGGAAGGGTGGTACAGAGCCAACTGTTACCGATTCTAATCTAATATTAAATCGTATAGGCACCAAAAGTTTGCTGGGTGGAAAGATGAAAATCTATGAGGAACCTGCTCATAAAGCAATCTGTAAATTGGGTTTTGAATTGAAAATGGAGGAAATTGAACTTGCTGAGGGAATAATCTCAGTGATTAACGCAAAGATGGCTGATGGAATTCGTACAATTACTGTTGGAAGGGGGATTGATCCAAGGGAGTTTTCACTAGTGGCATTTGGAGGCGCAGGACCGATGCATGCGGTATGGCTGGCTCGTGAATTACAGATATCCGAGGTGATTATTCCAAATAGTCCGGGAGCGTTTTCGGCATTAGGAATGCTTCACGCCGATCTTCGCCATGACCTGATCCGACCTTTCTATTACAATTTGGACATAACTAAAATTGATGATATTTTGACTGTCTATAATCAAATGGTTAATGAGGGCATCAAATTGTTAGAAAAAGATCGTGTCAAAAGAGAAAAGATGCTATTTGAGCTTACCAGTGATATGCGTTATGTCGGTCAAGAGTATACAGTAAATGTCTTAATAAAACCAAGCATGTCCGTAAAAAATATTGAAGAGGAATTCCATAATACCTACTATGATCGTTATGGTCATTCGACTCCAAAGACACCGGTTGAATTTGTAAATCTGAGGTTAGCTGTATTTGGCCAAATGGATCGTGCTCCAATGAAATTTGTATCAGATAACTCTGATGATAATGCTTGTGTTGGAACACGACAAGTCATCTTTGATGGCAAGAGAAACGACGCCCAAATTTATCAGCGTGCAAAAATCAAAAACAATTTATTATTAAGAGGTCCATTTATTGTTGAGGAAGATACTGCTACAACAGTGGTTCCGCCTGGCTATAAGGGATATATTGATGAATTTGGAAATATTATAATTTCCTTGGAGTAATAAAAAAATGGATACGAAAATTAATCCTGTCACTGTAGAAATACTTCGTAATGCTTTTTTTTCGATTGCTAATGATATGAACGCCGCGCTCATGCGAAGTGCATATAGTCCCATTATTTATGAGGGTGCAGATTGCGCAGTGGCATTACTTGATAAGCATGGAGATGTATTAGGTCAATCTGTTGGTGTAGCATTATTTCTTGCCAATCTAGAAGTATGTGTGAAATATACGGCTGAGAGGTTTGGTTGGGATTACTTTAAATCAGGTGACATTATTTATATGAACGACTCTTATATTACCGGAGGGCATCTTAATGATGCAACGATCATTTCCCCTATTTATTGGCGCGATGAATTAGTAGGCTTTTCAGCAAGTCGAGCCCATTGGATAGATGTTGGGGGCAAAGATCCTGGGCAGACTACGGATTCGATTGATAATTATCAAGAAGGAGTTAGGTGGGGACCGACAAAAATTTATGTTGACGCTAAACCACGAGAAGAATTCATTGATCTAATAAGAAGGAATAGTCGTTATGGTAATTCAATAATAGGCGATCTCAATGCTCAGGTTGCAGCAGCTAGGACTGGTGAAACGCGGTTCCAGACTCTGTTTGATCGTTTTGGATATGATACCGTTGTAAATTCTAAAAGTGAAATTTTCAGGCAGTCTGAAGAATTAGAGCGATCAGTTGTCAAATCAATTCCAGATGGCACCTATTTTGCTGAAGGATACTTGGATGATGATGGTCGCGGGAATGGTCCTGTTCCTGTTTCAGTAAAAATTGACAAGAAAACTGATCACATGGTGGTAGATATGACTGGTTCCTCTCCGATGACAGAAGGACCAATAAATTCTGGTTTTGCACAAACTGTATCTGGTATCCGAATGGCTTTTAAGTTACTTGTAAATCCAGAACGCCCGGTTGATGGTGGAACATTTCGGACTCTCGATGTTATAGCTCCCGAAGGTACTATATTTAACGCACAGGATCCGGCGCCTTGTCAATATTTCTTCACTCCCATGGGCATATTAAGTGACCTTTTTGTCAAAGCACTCGCACCTGTATTGCCGGACAGAGTTGCCGCAGCACATTACGGTGATTCAATGGTAACATATTTTGTTGGAAAAGATCCAAGAAAAAATTTGGTGGAATATTTGGCAGTTGAACCTAATACTGGGGGTTGGGGGGCATGGGATGGAGAAGATGGTCAAGATGCTTTAATAAATAATGTAAATGGGGCATTCAAGGATTTGCCAGTTGAAATTTATGAAAATAAATATCCAATCCAGATCAGAAAATATGGTATTCGAAAAGACACAGGCGGCCCCGGTCGTTTTCGTGGAGGATGTGGTGTATTTAGACAATATTATATGACTGAACCTACATCAGTTTATTTATGGTTTGAAAGGTCGGTTACACCTGCTTGGGGATTGTTTGGTGGACAGAAAGCTGTGGGACCTGATGTGGTGATTAATCAAGGATGCCCGGATGAAAAACACATGCTCAAAGTCAATGGTTTAAAATTAAACCCCGGGGATACGGTTACTTATTATACCGGCGGTGGTGGGGGTTATGGGGATCCGCTTGAAAGATCTCCAGAACTTGTATTGGATGATGTGAAGGAGGGCTATGTGAGTATTCAAAAAGCCGAAAGTGATTATGGTGTCGTCGTCAAAAATGACCTATCGATAGATGAAATATTTACCAGGAAATTACGCAGAAAAGAAAAATAAACTGAATCGTATCGTCCATGTGCTGGCTACTTGGTCACTAATTAGCTTTTTTAGGATACTAGGCGGAGATGAAGTGCACAAAGATGCGACCGAAGTCTTTGTCATCTTTTTCCACGCGGTGGTAAAGCGCCCGAATATGCCCCTGATTCAAAAAGCGCAGCACCGTCTTTTTTAGCTGGCCACTGCCTTTGCCGGGAATGTTCTCAACCAGCGCAATCGTTTTCGACAGCGCTTCCTGGACAATGCGGTTTAGTTCCGCATCAGTCTGCCCACCGCGATTGTAGATTTCGTGCAAATCGAGTTTGAGCTTAGCCATTGTGCCCTGATGCTACCGCATTGCGGGTGGCGGTGCCTGTAGCGCAGCGCTCAGTGCTCACAGCCAGTGGCTGTTGGGCTGCCAGCCAC
>SXGS01143290.1_pt1 | contig 10016 bp, 7 predicted proteins | sample 3174681 | NCBI WGS metagenome assembly SXGS01 (sample SAMN11356861, study PRJNA531348) | freshwater metagenome | isolation source: freshwater sample F1-80 | place: China: Fuxian Lake, Yuxi | collected 2017-12-25
CGAGCAGACGGTGATGCCGAGCTGGGCGCCCGCCATCATCTGCGAGACCTGCTCCATCGCCGTGAGGGTGATCCGCGCCATCCGCGAGCCGGCCTGGGCCCGGGGCTCGATCTGGCTGCGGCGCGCGGAGATCAGCGCGAACTCCGCGCCGACGAAGAAGGCGTTGGCCGCGAGCAGGAAGACCGCGAGCACCACCCCGCCGAGATCACTCATCGGTGGAGTCCACCTCCTCCACGCGCAGCGAGACCCGGTCGATCCGCAGGCCGTCCATGTGGTCGACCGTGAGCACCGCCTGGCGCAGCGGGGCGTCCTCGTCGTCGTCCTCCGGCAGGGGTACGACGGCCTGGTCGCCGGCCGCGGGGATCCTGCCGAGCACCTTGAGCACCAGACCGGCGACGGTGTCGTAGTCCTCGCCCTCGGGCAGCTCGACCTCGGTGAGGTCCTCGACCTCGTCGGGTCGCAGGAGGCCGGAGAGCGACCAGCTGCCGTCGCGGCGCAGCCGCCCACGACTGCCCAGGCGGTCGTGCTCGTCGGCGATGTCGCCCACGATCTCCTCGATCACGTCCTCCAGCGTCACGATGCCGGCGTGGTCGCCGTACTCGTCGAGGACGATGGCCATCTGGAAGCCGTCGGCGCGCAGCAGCGCGAGCAGCGGGTCGAGGCGCAGGGAGTCCGGGACGACGATGGGCTTGGCCATCAGGTGCTTGACCTTGGTGGTGGACCGCTCGTGCAGCGGCAGCGCGACGGCGTTCTTGACGTGCACCGTGCCGACGACCGCGTCGGTGTCGTCGAGCACGGGGAAGCGCGAGTTGCCGCTCTCGCGGGCGAGGGCGATCACCGCGCTGGCGCGGTCGTTGGTCTCGAGGGTGCGCGTGCGGACGCGGGGGGTCATGATCTCGCCCGCCGTGCGGCTGCCGAACTCCACCGACCGCTCCATCAGCTCGGCGGTGTCCGGGTCGAGGGTGCCCTCGTCGGCGGACCGCTGGATCAGGGAGGCCAGCTCGGTGACGCTGCGCGCCGACCGGAGCTCCTCCTGCGGCTCGACCCCGAGACGGCGCACGATGGCGTTCGCGCTGCCGTTGAGGACCTTGATCGGTCCTCGGGCCGCGGCGGTGAAGGCGCGCATCGGCCCCTGGGTCAGGCGGGCCGTCGTGTAGGGCAGAGAGATCGCGACGTTCTTCGGGACGAGCTCTCCGATGAGCATCGTGAAGAGGGTGCTGAGGGTCAGGCCGATGGCCACGGCCACCGGGCTCACGGCTCCGCTGGAGACACCGGCGTCCTCGAGCGGGCCGCGCAGCAGCTCGGCGATCGCGGGCTCCGCCAGGAAGCCGATCGCGAGGTTGGTGATCGTGATGCCGACCTGGGCCCCGGAGAGCTGGGTCGACAGCGAGCGCAGCGCCTTCTGCACGCCGAGAGCGCTGAGGTCCCCCGCCGCGGCAGCCCGGTCGACCTGGCCGCGGTCGACGGTGACGAAGGCGAACTCGGCGGCGACGAACAGCCCGCACGCGAGGATCAGGAGGACGGCGAGACCCAGCAGGAGCCAGGGGGTCATCGGGTTCTGCGGCTCCTGCCCACGTCGCGGTACCAGTCGATCAGCTCGGGAGCGTCCACACTACCGGGGTCGAATGCTCCACCCAGGTCCTGGCCCGCCAGCACCTTCTTGACCGGGACCTCGAGCTTCTTGCCCGTGCGGGTGTGAGGGATGCCGGGGGCCGCGATCACCTCGTCGGGCACGTGCCGGGGGGACGCGTGGGTGCGGACGGCGTCGCGGATCCGCGCCTCGAGACCCGGGTCCAGCTCCACCCCCTCGGCCAGCACCACGAAGAGCGGCATCCAATAGCCCCCGCCGTCCTCCTCGAGCCCGATGACCAGGGCCTCGCGAACCTCGGCCAGCGCCTCGACCGGCTCGTAGATGTCACCGCTGCCCATCCGGATCCCGTTGCGGTTCAAGGTGGCGTCCGAGCGACCGTGGATCACGACCGACCCGTGGTCGGTGAGCGTGATCCAGTCACCGTGACGCCAGGTGCCGGGATAGGTGTCGAAGTAGGCGTCGCGGTAGCGCTCGCCGTCGGGGTCCGCCCAGAAGTAGAGGGGCATCGAGGGCAGGGGCCGGGTGACCACCAGCTCCCCCACCTCGCCGCGCACGGAGCTCCCCGCCGGGTCGAAGGCGTCGAGGGCGACGCCGAGACAGGGCCGGGACAGCTCGCCGGGCCACACCGGGACCGTGGGCGCCGGACCGACGAAGGCGCTGACCACGTCCGTGCCGCCGCTGATGGAGCAGATCTGCACGTCGGGCCCCAGCTCGGCCTGGAGCGCCTCGTGGCTGGACGCCGGGAAGGTCGATCCGGAGATGCCCACGCGCCGCAGGCGGGCCAGGTCGTGGCCCGCCGGACCGACCCCGGCCTTCTGGCACGCGGCGACGTAGCCGGGGCTCATGCCGAGCACGGTCACGCCGTGACGCTGCGCCAGGTCCCACAGTCCGTCGACGCCGGGGTGCGCGGGGCTGCCGTCGTACGCGACGACGGAGGCGCCGGTCAGCATCGCCCCGACCAGGAAGTTCCACATCATCCACGACGGCGTCGTGTACCAGAGCAGGCGCTCGCCGGGGCCGAGGTCGAAGTGCAGCGCCGCGACCTTGGCCTGCTCGAGCAGCGCACCCCCGTGACCGTGGACGATGCCCTTGGGCTTGCCGGTGGTGCCGGACGAGAAGAGCACCCACAGCGGGTGGTCGAAGGGCAGCGCCACCGGAGCGAACGGCTCGTCCGCTGCGACCGCCTCCGCCCACTCCGGCCCGCCCACCTCCCGCGTCGCGCGCAGCGACGGCAGGGCCGCGGTGAGCTCGGCCACGACGTCCGCGCGGTCGTGGGTCCGACCCCCGTGCACGTACGACGACGCGTGCACCAGGACCGTGGGCTCGAGCTGCTCGAAGCGGGCCAGCGCGGCCGAGGCGGCGTAGTCCATGCCGCACACCGACCACACCGCGCCCAGGCTCGCCGCGGCGAGGAGCGCCACGACAGCGTCGGGCGTGTTGGGCAGGTAGCCGACGACCCGGTCGCCCTCCCCCACGCCCAGCCGACGCCAGGTGGCGGCCAGACCTGCCACCTGGCTGCGGAGCTCGCCCCAGGTGAGCTCACGGGTCGCCTCGGAGTCCTCGGTCACGCCGACGAGCGCGACCTCGTCAGCGGGCCGGCCCTCGAGGACGGCGGCGGCATAGCTGACCCGGGCCTCGGGGAACCACACCGCGCCGGGCATCCGCTCCTCGGCCAGGGCCGGACCCGGCAGGGGGCGTCCCAGCCAGCTCGCGAAGGTGCTCCAGAAGGCGTCGAGGTCGGCCACCGACCAGGCCCAGAGGGCGTCGTACCCGGTCACGTCGCCGGCCGCGAGGGGCAGGCCGGTGACGTCCGCGGCGTACCGCGCGAAGTCCTCGATCCTGGTCACGAGCGCACCCCGGCCAACGCGCGGACGTCCTCCGCTCCCGACGACGACACCCAGCCGCGGCCAGGCTCGAGCCGGCGGATCACCCGGGCGGGCACGCCGCCGACGATCGCGTGGTCCTCAACGGTCCCCCGCACGACCGACCCGGCGGCGACGACGACGTTCCGGCCGATCGTCGTACCGGGCAGGATCATCGCGCCGTGCCCGATCCACGAGCCCGAGCCGATGACGACCGGCTGGTGGGAGCCGAACTGGCGGCCGATGGGCACGGCCGGGTCCTGGTAGCCATGACTGGCGTCGGAGACGAAGACGTCCTGCCCGAACCACACGTCGTCGCCGACGGTGATCGACTCGTGGGCGGTGATGCAGACGCGGGCGCCGAGGACGCAGCGGTCGCCGATGACCAGACCGCGCTCCGGAAGGGCGCTCTGGGTCGGGCCGTAGCCGACCGAGAGCGTGGAGTACTTGCCGATCAGGGTGTCCTGCCCGACGTGGATCGAGCCCGGGTTGACGACCGCTGCGAGCGGGAAGGCCAGGCAGCTTCCGCCGCCGAAGGAGCCGAACCGGTCGGCCAGGTCGGTGCCTGGGGCGATGTCCCCGACCCGCTCGACCCACTCCCAGGCGGCATGGACGGAGCGGTTGACCAGACGACGGAGGCGGGGCACCCGCCGAGGTTACCGAAACCGCCCTGCCGCGCCGTAGAATCTGTAGGTGCAGAGCCCTCGCGTGATCGCCTACTTCGCCGACGACGTCACCCGCGTCTACCAGCTCCTCCAGTGGATCCCGGTGCTCGAGCGGCTCGATGCGACACAGCCCGTGGCGATCGTGACGCGGGACCCCGGCGCCAGCCCCGTCGTCGAGGAGCGCACCTCCCTGCCGGTCCACCTGGCTCCGGGCTTCGCCGACCTCGCCGCGCTGTACGACGAGCTCGACGCGAGCGTCGTGCTCTACTGCAACAACTCGATGCTCAACTTCAACTCCCTGCTCGACGGCCGGATGCTCCACGTGCACATCAACCACGGCGAGAGCGACAAGCAGAGCATGGTCAGCAACAACGCCAAGGCCTACGACCGGGTCTTCGTGGCCGGCGAGGCCGCGGTGCAGCGTCACCGTCAGGCGCTGATGGAGCTCGACGAGCACCGCCTGGTGCGCGTGGGCCGCCCGCAGCTCGACGTCCCGCGCACGCGGGTGCTGCCGCCCTCGACGCGCCGCACGGTGCTCTACGCCCCGACCTGGGAGGGCGACGCCGAGTACAACGACTACACCTCGGTGGACGTGCTCGGAGCCGAGATCGTCAGCGCTGTGCTGGAGCTGCCCGACGTACGGCTGGTCTACAAGCCGCACCCCAAGATCACCTCCAGCCAGACTCCGGCGATCCGTGACGGCCACCGCGCCGTGCTCGACCTCGTCGAGCAGGCGGCCGAGCGGGACCCCTCGGCCGGGCACGCGGCGGTCTGGCAGGGCGACATCCTCGCGGTGTTCCCGGGGTGCGACGTGATGATCACCGACGTGTCCTCGGTGGGCCTGGACTGGCTCTACCTGCAGACGGACAAGCCGATCCTGATCACCGATCGCCACCACGACGCGGACCGGCTGCGCTGCGAGGTGCCGGTCAGCCGCTGCGCCGACGTCATCGACACCGACACCATCGGCCACCTCACCGAGCTGCTCGGGTCTCGTCTCGAGCACGACGAGCACCGGATGGCGCGCGCCGCGATGCGCCACCACTACTTCGACGACAACGGCGTGGGCGACAGCACCGTGCGCTTCGTCGAGGCGGTCTCGGACCTCGTGGAATTGCGAAACCGGCTGCAGGGCGGGAGCCCTGCAACCGGCTTCGTCGAGTCGGCCTGACCTGCGTCAGCGCACCAGGCGCGGCGTCGCGGGACGGTAGCGCTTGGTCTCGATGTAGTAGCGCGAGTAGCTCGGGGCGTAGCCGCTGCTCGGCTTGACGTAGGCGCGGAAGTAGTTCGTCTGCGAGTACGCCGGGAGCTTGACGCTCCAGCGGCTGCTGGAGGTCGTCTTGATCGCCTTGTAGTAGCTCCACTTGCACGAGGTGGACTGCGGGTTCGAGCAGGTGGTCCGCTGGATGTAGACGTACTTGCCCGCGTAGGTCGGGGTCACGAGTCCGCCGAAGGTGAAGCTGCTCTGGACCCACTTGTCGTGGAGGTTGCGGGCCACGCGGATGAGGCGCGTCTGGCGGTCATCGGCAGCGGTCGGCGAGAAGGTGTTGCTCTCGAAGGAGCCGCCGTTCCAGGCGACGCGGTAGTAGGCCGACGCGCTCGGGGTGATGACCCAGCTCGGCCGGGCGTTCTCGGGGCTCGGGTAGCGAGCCGAGATGTTGGTCCAGGAGCCGCCGACGACCCGGCGCTGGAGGGTGAGGGTGCCGAAGGGGGCGCAGGCCTCGCCGGCGTACGAAGGCGCCTGGCCGCAGCCGTAGATCTTCACGGTGGTGCCGTGCAGGACGGTCGACTTGGTGGAGGAGATCTTCGTGACGGTCGGGTACGTCGCCGCGTGGGCCGCCGGCGCGACCGCGATCAGCGAGATCGCGCCGGTCGCGAGGGCGACGACCAGGAGGAGGAGTCGGTGGAGGGTCTTGTGCATGTGCTGTCCCGGATTCTGGTGAAGGTTCGGCGGCTGTTGCCGCCCGAGGAGGCTATCTCCCTTCAGAGGCTCCCCTAACCACAACCTGAGAAACTGCTGATGGATTTCTCTGTCGGACCGCCCTGAGAGGCTGGCCCCATGGTCGACGACACACCCGCGGTCTACGCCGCGGAGGACATGCTCGCGAGCTGGCTCGACGAGGCCACGAGGCGACCTGGCGACCCGATCCGGGTGCGGGTCGGAGCCGCGACGCAGTCCTTCGAGCCCGAGACGGAGCCGCGGTTCACCGACCCCGCGCACGTCCAGGAGTTCGTCGACCGGGTCCTCGCCCACCTGGTCACGACCCGGAGCCCGTACGACGACGGCTCGGGCCTCGACCTGGCGCAGGTGCCTGTGGTGGTGCGCCCCCGCCGCGGTCACCGTCAGGCGCACTACGAGCGGCACGAGCTGCCGCTGCGGGGCGTCATCGCCATCCCACCGCGTGAGGTCGGTGGCGCGTGGTCGCTGCGCGCCGCCGTCGTGCTCCACGAGATCGCCCACCACCTCGCCGGCGGGGAGGGCCACGGCCGGGACTTCCGCACGACCTTCCTGCGCCTGCTCGAGGACGTCGGGATGCCCGTCGTCGCCGACCTCCTGCACACCGCCTACCGGCTCTCCGGCCTCGACACCGGCGTCGACGACGAGGACCGCACCCTGCTCCGCATCGGTCGCCTGCTGCGGCAGGCCGAGCGCACGAGCAACGCCGCCGAGCGCGACGCCTTCTTCACCAAGGCGCAGACGCTCGCCACCCGCCACCAGATCGCGCTGGCCGTCGCGCGCGCGACGGCACACTCCGAGGAGCAGCGGGAGGACCCCACGTGGGAGACCATCCTGATCGGCGAGTCGGGCAAGCGCTCCCTGGCCCGCTACGTCCGGCTGATGCTGGAGATCGCCCGCGCCAACGACGTCCGCGTGGCGATCTACACCAGCAACACCCGGGTCACGCTCTACGGCTTCCCCAGCGACATCTCGATCGTGAAGGCGCTCTACGCCTCGCTGGTGACCCAGATGGTCGCCGACGGCGACGCCCACCTCCGATCGGGGGCGCACAAGAGCGACACCCGCCAGGTGTGGGACCAGCGTCGGCGCCGGTGGGAGGACCGTCCGGTGCACGGATCGACCGCCCGCGCGGCCTTCTACGAAGCCTGGGCCGACCACGTCGGGGAGCGGCTGTCCCGGGCCCGCGACGCCGCCCGGACCGCGGCCATCGAGGCGGAGTCCACCGCCCCGGAGGTCACGACGTCCACCGAGCTCGCCATCCGCGCGAAGGAGGTGGAGGTGGTCGACTACTTCTCGCGGATGCAGCGCGACCACGGCATCCGCGGCACGTGGAAGGGCACGGCATCCGCCGCCCACGCGGCGCCCCGCTCCCGTGACGCCGGCGTCCGGGCCGCGGCGCGAGCACGGCTCGGCACGGAGCGGGCGATCAGTCCGGGCGGGTGAGCGGCAGCCTTCACCAAATCGGCCTCGCCGGCCTCCTCCGACAACTACGGTGTCGCCGGTGACCCTCACCGACGCCGTCCCCACGCCTCCCGAGCCCTCGGGGCGCCCGCGACGGCGCGCGGCGGCCGTCGTGGGCGTCGTCGGGGTCGCCGTCGTCCTCGGAGGCGGCACCTGGGCGTGGCAGCTGTGGAGCGCGCAAGGGCCCCAGCCCGCAGAGGCCCTCCCGACGAGCACCCTCGCCTACGTCGCCGTCGACCTCGACCCGCCCGGCGGCCAGAAGGTCGCGGCCTATGACGCGCTGCGGAGGTTCCCGACGCTCACGAAGGAGCTTGGTCTCGGCAGCAAGGACGACCTGCGCGAGGCGATCGCCGGAGAGGTCACCTCGGAGAGCGGGTGCGGTCTCGACAAGGACGCCATCACCTCCTGGGCCGGCGACCGCGCGGCGCTCGCCGTCGTACCCCTCGAGGAGCCGGAGGTCGTCGCTGTCGTCGAGGTCGGCGACCGGGCGAAGGCGGAGGACCGGTTGACGGAGATCGCCGAGGCCTGCGGGGACGGTAAGTTCGGCTTCGTCGTCGGCGAGAGCTGGGCCGTCCTCGCCGAGACCGAGGCGATCGCACGCCAGGTGACCTCCGACGCCGAGGGCAGCACCCTGGCCGAGGACGGCGACTTCCAGGAGCTGACCGGCGCGGCGGGGGACGCCGGCGTGCTGACCCTCTTCGTCGCACCCGAGGCGGGCGACGCCCTGCTGGCAGCGGTCGAGGAGGAGCCGTTCCTCGTCTACTCCCTGTTCCCACTCGCCAGCCCGCTTGACCCGGTGTCCTCGCTGATCGGCGCGGTGCGGTTCCTGGAGCCTCTGGGCCACTCCTACGGCACGTACGACTCCGGCGACCAGGTGGTGACGGAGATCGAGGCCGACGACATGCCACCGATGTCTCGTGAGGAGAACCGGCTCATGGACCGGATGAACAACATGGACGAGCTCTCCCAGGCCGAGCAGGACGCCCTGATGAAGGAGTACGACGCCTTCCTCGAGGAGAAGTACGGCTCCATGGATGAGCCGACGGAGGAGGAGATCATCGACGAGGCGGAGCTCGAGGGCGACGACTGGGGCGCTCCCGAGCTGTCGCCGGAGCTGCGGAAGTCCCTGACGCACTTCACCGGTGCGGGCGGGGTGCTGCGGTTCGACGACGGCACGCTCGAGCTGGAGGTCGTCGCCGACCCGCTCCTGGGCGGCTTCGAGGGCCGGTACGACGGGACCGACGGACTCGCAGCCGTGGCCGCGCTCCCTGCGGACACCGTGCTCGCCTTCGGCGGCGGGTTGGCGGAGGGGTGGGCCCAGCGCGCCGTGACCGACAACCCGATCCCGTTCGGACCGACCGAGTCCGAGGCCGAGCTGGTCGCCTCCTTCGAGAAGGCCACCGGCCTCTCTGTCGAGGACCTCGAGGCACTCGGGGGCGACCACATCGCCTTCGCCGCCGGGCCCGGGTTCGATCGCGCGCTCGAGTCCGAGACGGTTCCCGACTTCCCGGTGGCGGTGCGGATCGCGGGCGATGCCGATGAGATCGAGGCCGCCCTGGCCCGGCTCACCGTGGCGGGCGAGCGCGGGGACCTCGTGAAGTCGAAGCGCACCGACGACGGCGTCGTCGTCGGCCCCAGCGCCTCCTACCTCGAGGACCTCGTCTCCCCGGCCGAGACGCTGGGTGACAGTGACCTGCTCGAGCGCGCCGTCCCGGACGCGGAGGACGCAACGATCGTGTTCTACGCCGGCGTGGGCGACGGCGGCTGGCTCGACTTCCTCAGCGATGGTGGCGTCCCGAAGAAGGACGCCGCGGTGCTCGACGCGGTCGGCACCTCGGTCACGAAGGACGGCAGCTGGAACCGGCTGCTCGTGCGGGTGTCCCTGGACTGATCGCGACCCGGGACTTTGGTCCGCCCCTACCCCGTGTCGGGCTGTGATGCGGGGGTACGGCATGAGTAGTCGCGGTGCTAAGCAGACGCCCCCCGGCGAGGCCCCGTCCAGTCGGAAGAGACGCTGACTGGCCGGGGCCGACCCACGTCCGGTCGCCCGTCAGAACGCGTAGCGGACGCGACAGAAGGGCAGCCGCGAGCCGAGCAGCTCGGTGAGCTGAGCGACGTACCGGTGCTTGTCCCTGGCGCGGTACCGCACGTTCAGCTGCCCGCTCTGGCTCCGCTTGGCCTCCTGCAGCTCGGGGCGCCACAGCAGGTCCTCGGCCTTGGGATGCCAGCCCAGGTTCACCTCGTGCAGACCGGCGTTGTGCGTCAGGAAGATGATCTCGCACGCGAGCTGTCGTCGCGCCGCGTCGCTGAGCGCGGCGTCCACCTGGTCGAAGAGGGCGGCCCATTCCTCCAGCCACCCCTCGCGGACGATGACGGGGCTGAGGTTCAGGTGCACCTCGTAGCCCGCCTCGACGAAGTCGTTGATCGCGGCGATGCGCTCGGCGATCGGCGAGGTGCGCAGGTCGGTCACCTTGGCG
>SXGS01765407.1_pt1 | contig 10016 bp, 10 predicted proteins | sample 3174681 | NCBI WGS metagenome assembly SXGS01 (sample SAMN11356861, study PRJNA531348) | freshwater metagenome | isolation source: freshwater sample F1-80 | place: China: Fuxian Lake, Yuxi | collected 2017-12-25
GTCGCGGCTCGCCTTCTCCAGCTTGTCCTGATACTGCTTGCGCTCGGTGATATCGCGGCCAAAACCGAGAAGGCCGAGTCGCTTGCCGAAGCGGTCGAAGAAGGGCACCTTGCGCAGCTCGAAGTAAGCCTTGCGGCCATCGGGATACTCCAGCCACTGCTCGTAGGTGAGCGGCTCGTTGCTGGCAAAAACCTGCTTGTCGGTCTCCACCACCTTGTTGGCGATCTCCTGCTTGTAGACATCGAACGGGGTCAGACCGATCAGCTCGGCCTCCACCTTGCCGGTCAGCTCCTCCATGGCGCGGTTGCAACCGGAGAACTGCTCATCCTCGTTGCGGTAGTAGACCAGATCCGGGGAGCAGTCGATAAAGGAGCGCAGCAGCGCGGTGCGCTCCCCCAGATGGAGCTGGGCTTTCTCCCGCTGGAACACCTCGTTCTCGAGATCCTCGATGGCCTGAAGGCGCAGGCTCTCGGCCCGGTTGGTCTCGGCGATCTGGGCGTTGAGGCGGCTAATGTTCTCCTGCAGCTGGGTATTGAGCTCCAGATCCCGCTCGCGCATATCTTGCAGCTTGCGCACCATCCTGCTCAGTCGCTGACGGGAATCCTCCAGCTGATCCACCACGATGGAGAGAAAATAGACCGCCCAGGGGGTCACCAGCAGGCCAAAGAAGACCGAGCGAACGAAGTCGATCACATCGATATTGCCGCGCAGGAACAGGGTCACCCCCATCTGGATGGCGACCGCCAGCACGATAATGCCCGCCGCCAGAAACATGCTGAATCGCACCAGTCCTAGCTTGGTCATCAGATCGACATAATATTGCGCCCAGGATTTAATCTGTTTCATCTTATTGTTTTCCCCCGATATTCGCGGTACAGAATACCAGCACAACCGAGTGAACTCTTCTTAATCTCGCACAATTAATTAACGATTCGCCGAATGAAATGAGTGGGTTAGGATAATTGGCAATATTGAGTCAGTTGCCATTAAGGTTTTTTCTTTATACTCACCGGCCGAAAAAATTCACCACCATTTAATTTAGGAGTTATCCGATGCGCAACACCACCTTGCTAGGCCTGGGCCTGCTGGTCGCAAATAGTGCTTATGCTGATTTGGGTGAAATTCCCAAGGAGTCTGGCTGGTCCGGTTTCCTGCTCGGCGGGGTCAGTGTCATCAATTACGAATCAAATTTTTATAGCGGTGATGATGAAAACCGCCGCCTGAGCGGACTGAGCAGTGCCGAGAGCAGCTCCGCCGTTGCCCCGCTGCTCAACGCCGATATCCGCTACACCTTTGCCGATACCCGCACCCAGGTCTTCCTCGGTAACCTGATCCAGGATGCCATCCGTTTCGACTTCCCCCAGCAGCTCGGTATCCGTCAGGAGATGAGCGACAAGGGCATCGTAGCTGGCTCCGTGGTCTTTAATGCCATGCCGACCGAGCAGTGGAGCGATCCCTTCGCCGTAGGCGTTGATCGCCAGTCGACTGATATCAAGTCAAAAGGGGTTCGCTTCGCCTGGGACAGCATCTGGGGTAGCAACTTCAATGGCAGCCTGACCACCCGCAACATCGAGGTGGATGAGGAGCGCAGCGGCAGTCAGTATGGCGCCGATACTGCCGCCAAGCTGGATCGCAACGGCAAGATCCACGCCCTCGACCTCTCCTACAAATGGCAGCTGGCACCCGGTCAGATGCTGGAGCCAGCCTTTATCTACCGTCAAGCTGATCTGGATGGCAGCGCCCAAAGCTACAAGAGCAACGGCCTCCAGTTGACCTACGGCATGCGCGCTTCCCAGTGGTCTTTCGTCAGCAACGCCTATCTGGGCCAGACCAAATATGATGAGGCCAACCCGATCTTTGGCCAAAACGCCGACTCCGACGAGTTTGCCCTGACCGGTACCTTCTTCTGGCACCGCCTGTTCGGTATCGCGCCGCTCTCCGCAACCTTTACTGCTGGCTATGCCAAGTCCGATTCCGACGTCAACTTCTACGATTCTGAATCGGTGATGTTCAACACCGGCCTGCTCTACAACTTCTAATAACGGTTGTGCGCACCGATACAACAAGGCCACCCGAAGGTGGCCTTGTTGCTATCCGGCATTTGCCTCAAATACCCAGGGAGTCGAGCAGATCGTCGTGATCGTTGGCGACCGGGGCCGCAGCCTGAGCCGGCTTGGCGGCATCCTGCTTGGCCTGGGCGATCAGCGCATCGGGATCCAGCTCCTCGTGCTCCATCCCCTCATTGTGGATGCGAATGAACTCGGTTTTGTCCATCGCCAGCTCCAGATAGAAGATATTGTTGCGGGCGGTGAAGAAGGTGACGCGGCGGGACTCCGGGCTGTCGAGATTGGTATCGACACTCAGCATCACCTGCTTGTTGAGGGCTAGCATCTTCGGCTGGTTCTGGGTGATGTGGGTCTGCAGATCCCGACCCACCTTGACGGTGAAGCTGCCGACGATCTGGTTCATCAGCTCGCCCATCACGTTGCTCACCTCATCAGAGGTGTGGGAGATGGCGAGATCCTCCTTGGAGAGTCCCATGCTCAGCATGTAGCTCTCGTACAGCTCCATGGCGGCGGCGGCGGAGAAGTTGATCACCACCAGACCGGAAAAACCGCCATCGAACAGCACGAAGCAGCCGATATCCGGCTTGAGGCAGGTCTTGCTGATCCGCTGCACCATGCCGGAAAACCGCACCTGACTCATGGTCGCGGCACTCAAAACGTCCGTCACCGAGTTGCACAGGCTGAGCAGCACATCCTCTGTGGTCAATACGGCATCGTCATCGGATCTTGTCACTATCATGGGACCTTCCTGAACATCGAAAATGGGCTTATCTATACCATAACTCTAACAGATGGCGCGGCCCGGAGACTGAAATAGCGACACGCCTCTCAGTTGACTCCGTTATCAGCAGCCACAGGGGTGAAACCGCTCAGCTTGGCGAGCCGGGCACGCCATATATCGGCCTGCTGGGCCAAAACTTGTGGCTCATAAGGCACGACCGGATGAGCCCCCCAGATGGGGCCTGGCCAAGCGCGATCCGTCGCAAAGCGGGCGACATGATGAAGGTGGAGTTGCGGCACCAGATTGCCCAACGCCCCTATGTTGATCTTGTCCGGGCTGATGGCCTGCTCCATCAGGGCGGCGACGGCGCAAGACTCCTGCATCAGCTGTTGCTGCTGCTCTGGCGCCAGATGGTGAATTTCCCGCAGGTTGGCTACTCGCGGTACCAGGATAAGCCAGGGATACTGGCTGTCTTTGGCCAGCAAGACCCGGCAGAGGGGCAGATCCCCGAGTAGCCGGGTATCTGCCTGCAGGCGTGAATGCAATTCAAACATGAAAACCTCGTTGAGTACGATGAACAGAGCGCCTGAAAAAGGAGTGTCCACGTTACTGCAACGGGCAGAAAACTTAAAGCTGTGGCACGGCCCAACCGATAAAGCGCTTGCGAAGGGCCGGGTCGGCCTGGAGGAACAGCTGCTGCAACTGCCCTTCCAGCTCGCTGGCTGCTACAACGGGTTGAGCCCCACCGGAGAGCGTAGCGGTTGGTTGTGTAGTCACAACGACGGCCGTCAGCGCTGCCTTGCCGCCGCTGCGGTTGTATTCAGCCAGTTTGCCGTTCCAATCCACCCCAAGCAGCATGCCGCTTGTCACCAGCGCGTCCTGCTGGATGGCAAGCGCGCGGCCATTCTCCTGCAACGCCACCACCGGATCCTTGGCATACGCCTGCATCTCCCGCTCGTCTCCCGGTACGCTGGCCGTCAGCTGCAAATGCTGATTGCTGCCCTGATAGCGCACCACCTGCGGCTCTGAGCGTACCTGCCGATCATTCTCGCTGCTGCTGCGACTGGGGATCACCCCCTCGAAGCGCACCAGCAGTTGCTGTTCGCCATCCGCCAGGGTGGCATGCTGCTCATCCTGCAAGGTGCCGTTGCTCACCGCGAGGATGCGGAAATTCTCCGGCACCTTCACGTCCACCATGGCCTGTACACTGCCTGCCCCCAAGACTGCACAGAGCAGCACAAAACCGGTCAACCCTCTATTACTCTTCATTCCCGCTGATCTTCCTGATGCCGATGATGGGCGCAGGGTAGCAGCCGAAGATGACAGAAAAATAACGCCGCTCAGAGCAGGTAGTGGGGTCGCTCGGCAAACCACTGGGCCAGCACCTGCTTGAACAGCCGGATCTTGCGCGGCACTCGCCGCTGCTGGGCATGCAGCACATGGAGCTGATGCAGCCCGCTCTGCCAGTCGTCGAGCACGGTCACCAGCTCTCCTGCCGTCAGCTGCGATTCCACCAGCATCAGCGGGCACTTGGCATAGCCCATACCGGCGCGCGCCAGTTGCAGCACTGTGCTGTAGTGGTTGGCCCGCACCTTGCCCTGCACCAGAATGTGGGCCTCTTCCCCCTCACGGATAAAGTGCCACTGCTCCCAGGCCGGATTGTGTCCCTGCAACAGGCAGCTGAGCCCGCTCAGCTCATAGGGAGTGGCGGGACGCCCCTCGCGCGCCACCAGTGCGGGGCTCGCCACCACCACATCCTTGAGCCGACCGAGCGGCAGGGCCACCAGATTGTCCGGCACCTCGTTCATGGCGCGCAGGGCGATGTCGTTCTCCCCCTGACTCATGTCGACCATCTGGTTGGTGAAGTTGAGCTCCACCTCCACTCCCGGGCAGAGCGCGGCAAAGCTGGTCAGCAGTTCGCTCACCATGCGGTCGCCGGTGCTGACCGGGCAGGTAAAGCGCAGTCGTCCGCAATCCTCTTCGGTCAGCGCCTGAATATCCTGCTCCGCCTGCCGAGCCAGCGCGAAGATCTCCCCCGCCTGCTGGTAGAGGGTCTTGCCCGCCTCGGTCAGGCTGAGGCGGCGGGTGGTGCGCTGCAACAGTTGTGCATTGAGGGAGGTCTCCAACGCGCTGACATGGCGGCTCAGCATCCCCTTGCTGACCCCCAGCGTATCGGCAGCAGCCGAGAAACTGCCGCGCAGCACCACTTCGTAAAAGCTGGCCAGATGGGAGATATCCATCATTAGCTCCAATATGGAAACAATGGGTTTATTTTACGCGCTTTTTCGCATTTTCTGTTGCGCTAGAATCAACACATCCCAACCAGGAGTGATGCAGATGAAAATTGTGATTGTGGGTGCCTCCGGCACCGTCGGTTCCGCAGTCAGTGAACTGCTTGCCAAAGATCATCAGGTGATCCGGGTCGGCCACAGCCGTGGTGATGCCACGGTCGATATGCGCGATCCCGCCTCCATCAAGGCGCTGTTCGCCAAGCTGGGCCAGTTTGATGCACTGGTTGTCGCCAGCGGCAGCGTGGCCTTCAACGGCCTGACCGAGATGACCGACGAACAGTGGCAGGTGGGACTGGAGAGCAAGCTGATGGGCCAGATCAACCTGACCCGAGCCGCCATTCCCTATCTGACTGACAAGGGCTCCATCACTTTGATCAGCGGTATTCTGAGCGAGGAGCCGATCAACTGGGGCGTGAGCGCCAGCACAGTCAACGGCGCCATCGATCACTTTGTGAAAGCGGCCGCCTGCGAGTTACCCCGCGGCCTGCGCATCAACGTGGTAAGCCCGACCGTGCTGGCGGAGTCGATGGACAAATACGCTGACTTCTTCCCGGGCTTCGTACCGGTACCCGCCGCCAAAGTGGCGCAGGCCTACAAGAAGTCGGTGCTGGGCATCCAGACCGGCCAGGTGTTCAGGGTCAACGGCTAATCGCCGCTCGCTTGCCGCCAGACCAGCAATAAAAATGGGCCCCATAGCGGGGCCCGTCTGTTTATCTGCCTCTCTCCTTCACCATCAGCAAACGTTTGTTTGTTGGCGACAAAAAAAGAGCGCAACCCTTAGTCGATCAGACCGTACTGATCGCGCAGCACCTCGATGATCTCCTGCTTGGGATTGGCAGAACGCGCCAGCTTGTGACCGATGATCTTCTCGGCGATCCCGACGTAGGTGTTGGAGATATCCATCATCACTTCGGTCGGCAGCTTGTTGTCGCGGGCCAGGGCGAAACGTTCCGGCATGCGGTTCTTGTTGAGCAGGATGTCCGGATCCGGGAAGTGGTTGAGCAGCCACTGACGGAAACCCTCTTTCGACTTCTCGACGATCTGACCGTCGCGCAGGGCCGCGCCATCCCAGATACGGGAGCTGTCGGGGGTGCCCACTTCGTCCATGTAGATCAGCTTCTCGTTGCCGGCGGCATCGTGGACGTAACCAAACTCGAACTTGGTATCGACGAAGATCTGATCCAGCCCGGCCAGCGCGTCACTGATGACGTTGAAGCCCTCTTTGAGCAGCACTTCGTAACGGTCGATGTCAGCCGGCTTGCTGAAGTTGAAGCCCTTGTAGTGGCGCTCGATATCGGCACGGGAAACGTTGACGTCATCGGCTTCCGGCACGCCATCCAGCCCTTTCAACACGCCCTTGGTGGAGGGAGTGATGAGGATCTCCGGCAGTTTCTGATCCTTTTTCAGCCCTTCCGGCAGAGTGATGCCGCAGAACTCGCGCTCGCCATCCTTGTAGGCACGCCACATGGAGCCGGTGATGTACTGGCGGGCAATCGCCTCGATCATCACCGGACGGGCTTTTTGCACGATCCAGACGAAGGGGTGCGGAATATCCAGAATGTGGCTGTCGGCCAGTCCCTTCTCCTTGAACAGCTTGAACCAGTGGCTGGAGATGGCATTGAGCGCCGCCCCTTTGCCCGGTACGCCATTCAGGCCATCCACACCTTGCCAGATGCAATCGAAGGCCGAGATGCGATCGCTGATCACCATGAGGGCGAGGGGCGCATCGGCCGGCACATCATAGCCTTTCTCTTTTATGAGCCGGGCACTGTCTTCGGGGGTCAACCAGTAGACGCTGCGCACTTTGCCGGAATGGACAGGTTTATCGGTACGGATCGGTAAATCGTCATTCACCGCCAATACTTGATCTGCAAGACTCATGGCTAATAACACTTCCTGTTTGTGGGGGGTAAACATCGCGAGTTCCTCACCTGCACGCTCTGTTTGTAACGGGCTGGCAAGGGGGCTCGCATCATCGAAAACCGCTCGGAATCCCCGCGTTTTCAGGGGGATTCTGATAACAAAACAGGGGCACAAGGCCCCTGTATTTATTCTGCTTTTGCTGCTGCCTGATCGGCCAGCCCCTTGGCGAACGCCTCGGACAGGCTGATATACATCTGGGAGATAACCCCGGAAGATACCGGCTTCTTGTCCTTGTCGAACAGGGTGATGGAGGTCTTGCCTCCCGCCATTTCGCCAAGCTGGAAGCGGTATTTCTCCTCCTCCAGTTTGAACGGCTCGCTCCCTTTCGCCTTCCAGAACTCGGCACCCGGCTCTTCGTACTCGACGTCGATCCAGCCCAGAGACTGTTGGGTATCCTTGATGGTGAAACCGTAAGCAGGCAGCACCTGGTTGAGGCGACGCCACACCTGATCAAAGGAGCCTTCGGCAATCCAGGCGCTCAGCTCGTTGTTGTCCAGACCCAGTTGCAGACCCATGCCATCGTTGGACTTGTGCTGCTCGCGGGCTTTCAGCTGGCTGTCGTAATAGAGCGAGAACTGGTTCAGTACTCGCGCGGCATAGCGCTGGGCATCGGCAGGGGTCAGCTTGTTGCTGGTCTCACCGTCGATGGTCTCTTCGTGATCCAGTACCCGGACCGACATGTTGACGGCGTGGCGCTGAGCATCGTTGCGCACGGTGAACTGGTAACGCTGACGGATTTTGAAGTCTTCGTCATCTTCACCCCAACCATCGAGGGCAACTGTGTTGTCAAACCAGCCGGTCTGCAATACGCCATCCTGCTGATCCAGCTTCTCGGTGGTGACCTTGTATTTGGCCAGGAAGTTCATCAGGAACGACCAGGTATCGCGCTCCACGCTCTGGCTGGTGCTCAGGGCATAGAAGGCAACGGTAGGTTCGGTTGCGGTCTGCACCACCTGACTACCCGGTACCACGGTCAGCAGTTGAGCGGGTGGGCGCACATCAACTTGGGCGCCGAGGGCACCTTCACGGCTGCTCTCGGGAAGCGGCGGGATATCGTACTGGCTGTTGAAGGTGGGGGCACTCAATCCTGCGGGGATCAAGAACGCGCGGCCCTCGAGGCGGGCATCTTCATAACCGAAGTCGCGGTTGGCCATTTTGCGATCCTGGGGGGTGCTGCAACCGGCCAAGACGGCCACAGTCGCAACGCTCAGCACCAGACGGGCTCTATTTCCCTTTCCATTAGATTTAAACACTCGCCATCAACTCCGCTGTGGTCAGTGCTCGCGCCATCAGCTGTTCGCCCTCGGGGGTGAGGTCAACCAGCGGCAGGCGCAAGGTGGCTGTTGCAATCAACCCCAGTTGGGCACAGGCCCATTTCACCGGGGTGGGGCTCGGTTCGCAGAACAGAGTCTTGTGCAACGGCATCAAGAGATTGTTGATGTCATGCGCCTGCCCGGCATCACCGGCCAGCGCAGCACGACACATGTCGGCCATCTGGGCCGCTGCAATATTGGTGGTGACCGAAATCACGCCATCGCCACCTTGCAGCATAAAATCACAACCAGTGGCATCGTCGCCACTGTAGAGAGCAAACTCCGGCCCGCACAGCTCGCGCAGCAGCGGGGTGCGGCTCAAATCGCCGGTTGCCTCTTTCAAACCGATAATGCCGGGAACCTTGGCCAGACGGGCCACTGTCTCCGGTTTGAGATCGCAACAGGTGCGACCGGGCACATTATAAAGAATTTGGGGCAGACCACTAGCCTCGGCGATCGCACAATAGTGGCGATAGAGACCTTCCTGAGTGGGCTTGTTGTAGTAAGGAGTCACCGAGAGACCCGCCACCACGCCGGTTTTGGCCAGTCGCTTTGCCAATTCAATGGCATGGGCAGTATTGTTGGAGCCGCAACCGGCGATGACGGGAATGCGTCCGGCGGCATACTCAACGGTCTTTTCAACGACGGCGATATGCTCCTGCTCGCTCAGGGTCACCGATTCCCCTGTGGTACCCACCGCAACAATGGCGCTGGTCCCGGCGCTGACATGATAGTCGACCAGTTTGGCCAGACTGGCCCAATCGACTTCACCTGAAGCCAGCATGGGGGTAACGAGCGCAACAATACTACCGCGTAACATGGACTTTTCTCCCGATTTTCAGGGGCGTAATGGTAAAGCTGACCCCTTTGAAAAACAAGGGAGAGAGGGGGCAAGCCGTGATACCATCCGGAACAAAAAGCAATGGACGAAAGTCGGCAGCGTCCCTCAGGGAGTGGTCATCAGGGCCGGAGGGTTGGCTTGCCAGCGCGGCTTTCGCAACGAAATAACGGACGAGAGAAGATTTATGACTCACTACCTGGTCGTAACGGCCATCGGCACGGACAGGCCTGGCATCGTCAATGAAGTGACCCGCCACGTCAGTGGCTGTGGTTGCAACATGGTGGACAGCCGCCTTGGCATCTTCGGCAATGAATTTACCTTTATCATGCTGCTCTCGGGCGACTGGAACAGCATGATGCAACTCGAAATCAGCCTGCCCCTGCGTAGCCAGGAGTGGGATCTCATCACCATGATGAAACGCACCGAACGCCACCAGTCCCTGCAGTATGACATCCGCGCCAGTGCCGACCTGTTGATCCGCGACGAGCCCGGCATCGTAAGCCAGTGCACCCAGTTCTTCAGCGAACATGGCTGGAACATTCAGGCGATGCAATCCATGACCCTAGAGCAGCAGCCGTTCAACCTGCTGAAGATCAGTTTTCAGCTCAATCTGGCCAGAGAGGGTGAAGTGGAAGGTTCGCAAACTGCCTTCGCCGAATTCTGTCGTCAACTGGGTGCCGAATCGTTCGAGTTTATCGTCAATCGCAAACACGCCTGAGAGCGTTTTACCCGAGGAGACCCCATGCAACCACTACAAGCTGGCAGCCCCGCCCCCGATTTCTACCTGCCCGACCAGAATGGCAATCAGGTCAGCCTCGCTGGCCTGCGCGGCAGGAAGGTGCTGGTCTATTTCTACCCCAA
>SXGS01666170.1_pt1 | contig 10015 bp, 5 predicted proteins | sample 3174681 | NCBI WGS metagenome assembly SXGS01 (sample SAMN11356861, study PRJNA531348) | freshwater metagenome | isolation source: freshwater sample F1-80 | place: China: Fuxian Lake, Yuxi | collected 2017-12-25
CGTTCTACAACGAGGCCCGGCCGCACCAAGGGCTGGCGGATCGGACCCCTGGGGAGGTCTACCGCGGGGCGGAGGGCGCCGGTGCGTACGGGAAGGGCGCGGAGGCAGGAAGTAACCGGGGGAGCCAACAGGCTTAGAGGAGCAGGCCACGCGGGCAGCAAGAGCGGAGTGGCGTGGGCCGAGGCTATAACTTAAAGACGCGGAATCGCTGTCTTGACAATGGGGAGCACTTCAAACAGCCTGACGACCCAGGCAGTGTAAAAATCGACCAAAGCACTTCATAACACGATGTGCGCGTCCGGTTACGCACGCAGTCGAGGAGCAGCGGGCTTCTCCACCGGCTATCAACGCCAGTAGAGCGCCGCGCCGGCCCAAGCGATGACAGGTTCGCGCACCGCAGCAGAAGCCCACCCAATGTGGAGTCCGGCAACTCCGATTGCCGCTCCAAATCCTCCCGTGTCGCTCCGCACCCGCCCGTCTCGCTTCGAGCCCCGTGGTGTCCTACGGCGATGCCGCAGGTGGGGATGACACTGCCCATTTGGCCCGGCTTCCGCCCCGGTGCCGGCCGCGAAGAGCCAGTAGGGCCGACGAGACGGTCCCGAGGGGCGAGGCGATCGCCTCGCACTCCGGCGAGATTTGCAGGGTGGGACGGGTGCTCGGAACGGGGATAACGTCAAACATTCGAGGGGGTCGGTGGTCAATCGTAACCGCCCGCGATTGTTCCCGTTTTTCGCCGGTTACACCCAGCAGGGCGAGGGGGCAGGGCTCAACCGCACTCCCTGCGGACAGGGCTCAGCGGTGAGCGGGCAGACTTGCTACAGCACCTGCATCAACTTGTGGACCTGCGGCAGCACCCGCACATCGCGCACGTACTCGGACGCGAGGCTATGCCAGGCAAGCATCGCCCCGGTTTCCGGGCCGTGCGACACCGGGCCAAACGGGGTAACGGGCTGCAGGGTGAGCGTGCATCCCGGTGCGTCGCGCCGGGCCAGTTCCAGGGCCGCGCGCACTTCTCCCTCATCGGCGTCCACGCTGACGATGAGCTTCAGGAAGGTGTGCGGGCTCCCGGCTCGACCGGGGGCTGCGACCTGCAGGAACTGCCGGTGCCGCTCCAGCCAGTCCGGGCAGGGATCGCCGGTGCAGGAGGGCGGTTTCAGGTCCATTGCAATCCAGTCCAGCCAGGGGAGCACACGGGCGAGGTGACCGGGAAGTAACCCGTTGGTTTCGAGATAGGTCCGGAGCCCCGCAGTCCGCAGCAAGGGGAGAAACGTTTCCAGGAAGGCGGCGTGGAGGAGCGGCTCGCCGCCGGTCAGGCTGACGGAGTGGTGGGGGAGCCGCGCGAGGTGCAATACCGCTTCCAGCACCGCTGCCGGCGTTGCCGGATTGGAGAGCGGGCGAAAGTCTGCGCGGCCGGGAGTTTGCTCAACCCGCGCCGGAGCGAGCGGGCCTTTCGGCGCCGTCAGTGTCTCCGGGCTGTCGCACCAGGCGCAGCGGAGATTGCATCCGAAGAAGCGCACAAACACCTGGCGAACGCCGATCAGCTCCGCTTCCCCCTGCAGGCTGCTGAAAATCTCCGTCAGTCGCGCGCGTTCACCTGACACAGGGCATCACTCCCGGCTGGACGCTGCGATCTTCGCCCGCAGTTCCTTCACGCTGGCGGCCAGGCCGGCGTCCGTCTTCAACTCTTTCTCCAGTTTCCCACAGGAGTAGATGACTGTCGAGTGAGTCTTGCCGCCGAAGAGCTCTCCGATTTCCACCAGCGACTTCCGGGTCAGTTCCCGCATCAAGTACATCGCCACCTGACGAGCCAGCGCCGTCTGCCGGTCGCGACGCGGACCGATCACCTCTTGCTCGGAAATCTTGAAGTACTCGCACACTGCTCTCTGAATGGAGAGCAGGCTGATCCCCGCCACCCGGCTCTCCTGCACGAAGGCGCCCAGAGCGCGCGCCGCCAGTTCCGGGGTAACGGACGAACGGGTCAGCGACGCCAGCGCGAGCATACGGATCAGGGCCGCCTCCAGCACGCGGGTGCTGTCGGTTACGGTGCAGGCAATCTGGTACAGCACGTCGGGCGGCACATCGGCCCCCTCCTGCGCTGCCCGGCGCTGGAGAATCGCCACCCGCATCTCCAGTTCCGGGGGGAGAATCTCCACCATCAATCCGGCTTCCAGGCGCGTGCGCAGCCGGTCTTCCATCAGCCGCAGTTCGCGCGGCGCCCGGTCCGAGGCAAGCACCACCTGCCGGTTGGTCAGGTAGAGCTCGTTGAACGTGTGGAAGAACTCTTCCTTGGTGCTCGACTTGTCGGCAATAAACTGGATGTCATCTACCAGCCAGATGTCCACACTGCGGTAGGCGCGCCGGAACTCCTCCGCTTTTCGGTCGCGCAGGCTGGTGATGAAGTGTGACGTGAAGGTCTCACCCGAGACGTAGGCGACCCGGGCGTGCGGGTTGCGGACCAGCAGTTCGTGCCCGATGGCCTGCAGGAGATGCGTCTTGCCGAGGCCCACTCCTCCGTACAGGAAGAGGGGGTTGTACTCCTTGCCGGGCTGATCCGCCACCGCTGCCGCTGCGGCATGCGCGAACCGGTTCGACTGCCCCACCACGAAGTTCTCAAACGTGTACTTCTCATTCAACGGGATGGGGGCGAACGCCGCGGAGACAGCGGGGCGGGGCGGCGGCGCAGCGGAGACGCTCGCTGGGGGCGCCGGCGTGGGCGAGGTCGTGGACCGGGCGGCGCGCTTCGTGGCGCGGTGCACCACCACTTCGAGCCGGAGCGGCTCCCCCTGGAGATCCGACAACGCGGCCGCCAACCGACGCGCGTATTTCTTTTCTACCCAAGCACGCGCAGTGGAGTTAGGAACGCCGAGCACGAACGTTCCCCCCTCAAGAGCGACAGGCACCGCATCCTGGAGCCAGCTCGCGATGGCTTCCTGACCCAGTTCCGCCTCGACGTGATCCAGCACCGACGCCCAGAGGGTTTCTAGTTCGCCCTGCATTTCGATGTCGAGACGGAGTTGGTCGGGCATGGTGTCCTTTCAGGGAGTTCCGGATGGCTCCACCACCTAGTATCGGTCGGTGGCCCAGGGTGGGGACTGTCGGGTCATCAGCCTGGGGGGTGGCAAAAGGTGGCGCGGAAGTCAGGTGGGGCACAGGGGCAGGCGAGTCTGAAACGCCCGGGGCGCTTCCAGTGTCCAATGAGGGGATGCTCATCGTTCCGCGTCGGATCGGACCTGAGCCTCGCGGAATCTCACACACTGCCGGACCGGATGCGCATGCAACTCCAGTACTCCGTGCTCGCCCTGACTGCCCTCCTCCTCGCCGCTGCTCCGCGGGCGCGGGCGGACAACTGGTCGCAGTTTCGCCACGACCGGGGACGCACCGGCGCCTCGCAGGACCCGGTGCGGTTTCCGGTGATGCCCCTGTGGCAATGGAGCACCCGCGGCCGCAGCAACTACACGCCGCTCAGCCACGCCGCGATCGCCGCCGGCGTCCTCTATTTCGTGGCGGCCGATGGGGCGAGCCGGGTGCTGCTCGCGCTGGACGCACGGAGCGGACGCGAACTCTGGCGGCAACCGCTGGCAGCGGTACGGCTCGGGCATCCACTCACGGATCAGGTGGCCCCGACAGTGGACGGCAGCCGGGTGCTCGTCTACGACTGGGTGAGCCGCTCCGGAGAGCCGGGCGCCCCGAAGTTTCTCGTCGGCGGGAAGCCGGCGACCGGATTCCTCATCCGCAGCTTCAACGCCGCCACCGGAATCGAAGACGTGGGGGCGGCACTCACGCAGTTGGGCGCGCGCGGCGCACTCTCCCGCTTGAATCTGCCCTTCGACCGCCTCCGGCCGGACCCGTACAGCCTCGTGCTGTTTACCGCCGGGCCGCTGCCCGAAGTCACAAACGCCAGCGCCCGGGTCCCGCGCCTGCCCGAACTGCTGGGTCCTCCCCTGGTGGATGGAGGCAACTTCTTTGCCACCTCCCTCTCCGAGATGATCTGCCGGTGGACGCCGGGAGCCGATCCGCAGATGTCGCGGGTACACCGCCCGATTCCCCCGCCGTACGCGCTACACAGTGCCGCGGCTTTTTCGGGTGCCCCACCGGTGGCGGCCGGACCGGGCTGGATAATCACCGACGGCAAGCAGAACCACATGGTTGCCGGCCTGGATCAGCAGGGCCGGACCCTCTGGCACCGTTACCTGCCGTTCCCGATCGGCGTTCCCGCGGGCGACGACCGGCAGGTATACCTCCCCCTCGGCAAGCCGGACGGCACGGAGGCCATCCTCGTGCTGGACGCTGCGGATGGGGCGGAGAAATGGCTCTTCTCGCCGCAGACCACTTCCCGGCGGATCGTGCTCAGCGAGCCGATCCCCCCGGTTCCACCGGTCAACGTCGGCATCGGCGGCGCCGGCGGAACTCCCTCCGCTGGGCGGAGTGTCCGGCAGAATTTCAATATCGTGGATCAGCGGGCCGGGGTGGTGTCACACGGTCAGCGTGGAGTGTTCCGCTTCGGCGGCAACGGATCCTTCGGTACGGGACCGGCGCCCGGCGTCCGAGGAAGTCCGCTCGGCGGCAGAGGATTCGCGGGGGCCGGGTTTGGCGGAGCTTCGGGCAGCGGGAATCCGGTATCCGCAGGCAGCAGTGCCGGGGCGCCGGGAATCCGGGCACAGGGCGCGCCCAATCGCACAGTGTACCCGCTCAGCGGCCTCTCCAATCATCAGGACAACTCGACGCTGCGCCTCTGGCTGAACCAGCAGCGCGCCTACGAGCAGGCGGCCCGGCGTGAAGCCATGCTGGCGGCCACCCAGTACCAACGGCTCCAAAAACAGGCGCTGGACATGCTGGTAGGCGAGACCCAGGTGTATCCGCTTCATCCCGGGCTGGTGGTCTCCGGGGGGCGCGTCTTCGGAATCGTGAAAGGGGCACTCTGGGCGATTGACACGGAGATCGGCCGGCCACTGTGGGGGATGCCGCTGCCGCCCCGCAGCCGGGTGCATTCGCTCATCGCCTCCCGGGGCCACCTCGTTCTGTGTGTCTCGGACCCGCCCGCCGCGCAGGGAACGACTGGGGATAGCGGAGGAGACCTGGCCCACTGGGTAGTAGCCCTCCATCAGGAAACCGGCCGGCCGGTGTGGGAAACCCCGGTCGGACAGCCCGGCAACCTCGCGACGGCCGATGGACTTGTGTACTTCATGAACGGCGACCTGACCGTTTTCGCTCCGGCGGAGCGTACGTTTGCCGTCGCATCGGACAGCGCCTCGCCCTCCCGCTATCAAGGACAGAAGGCCGGTGCTGAAAAGCTGCCCCCGGCAGCCGACGGCGCCGAGCAGTCCCCGAACCCGGCCACTGCGCCCGGCGAGATGGGCGCCGGCGGCTCGGGGAGCGCGGCCCCGACCGGCACGCAGTTGCGCCTCACCTGGGGAGCTGACGTTGAATCACTGGCAGCCCAGGTGCGGGCCCGCCGGGGGGTGCTGCCGGGAGTCCCACTGCTCCTCAGCCTCGACTGGCTTTCCCCCGATCGTTCCACCCGGCGCGGCCCCGGCGCCTGGAGTCCGGCGATGGAGGCGAACTTCGTCCTCGTGTGCCGGCGATTGGCCGCCGAGGGTCGTCCGGAATTCTTCGATCTGGCGCCGGAAGTGAATGCCTACCTGGCCCGGCATCCCGGCGCGACCCCAGGGGTGGCCCGGATGCTTGGTGACGCCCGTGCAGCAATCCGGGGCATATCGCCCGGGACCCGGACGATGGCTTCGTGGAACGTGGAGTTACTGCTGGGGCGCTACGGCCAGGGCGCCGAACTCCCGTTCGGGCAGATCCTGGTTTCGTCTCAGGGCGCCGACCCCTCACGGTTTGCGGAAGCAGTGGATGCCGTCGGGTTGACCCTCCGTCCCGGCGCCGCATTCCGGCAGCCCCAACAGGTGCCACGGGACTATCTGACGGGGGTCAGGTACCGGTTCCCCAACCACCCGCTGCTCATCGCCGACGTCGGCTTCGGCGCTAACACCGTGAAGCCCGATGCCGAGGCTCTGATCCTGCGGGCACTCCGTTCGGGCTACTGGCTCGACGCGCAATGGGTCTGTGTGCCCGAGTCGGTGCTGGACGCGACCCGGGACGCTGCGGATGCGCCGGACCATCCTGTATCCGCCCTCCGGGACGAGCTGCTCGCCCTGACACAAGTGGACAGGCTGACGGCCGGCCAACCGCAGGCGCCGTAGGTGCGAGTGGCGCCCACCTGGACCCCTGCCGATGCGAGAACCGCAACTGCCGCATACTGCCGTAGACATTGACCTGAAGGCGTTCTTCAAGGTCCACAAGGCGCTCCCGTTCCGCCTCCTGGGCCAGCGGGTGGACCCACAGCACATCCGCCCCGATGACACCACCGTCGTGGTGCGGGAACTCCAGGCGGATCGCTTCTTCATTTACGAGCCCCCGGGGAAGGCGCGCGAGGCATTGCTGCTCGAACTCTTCATGGATCCGCCGCGGCGGAAGCAACTCCTGGATTGCCTCATCAAGCCCCTGCAGATGATGCGGGACCTGGAAATCCAGGTGGTTCTCGTACTGCCGTACCTGCGCAAGGGCGCCTATGCCACGTTTCCCGATGGGCTGTCCATCGAAGCCTTCGATGGTCTGACGAATGAATACCGGGTCGAGGCGCGGAACCTGTGGGACTACGAAGCCCAGATCCGGCACGGGGACCTGCGGGCGTTGGCGCCACTGCTGCTGCTATGGGAAGATAAACCGGAAGATACGGGGTGGGAGTTGCTCCGGGAAGAGATCCGGATCATTGAGGGAGCCGGCTTCACCGACCCGGAGCGCCAGGAGTCGCTGGCGTTGACTTACATCCTGCGGTTGCGCACCTTTCCGGCCACGGCGCTGCGCACCCTCTTTGGAGAGGCCAAGATGAATGACGTCAAACAATCGGAGACCATCCGCGAGTGGCTGCAGGAAGCGGAGTTGATGGGCCATGACCGCGGGCTGGCCGAAGGTGTGCAGCAAGGGATCACCAGGGGCCGGGTCGAAGGCCGGGTCGAGGGCCGGGTCGAGGGCCGGGTCGAGGGCCTGGAGGAAGGTGTCGTCAGGGGCCGGCAAGACCTGTTGGTGAAACTGGGCACGCGGCGGCTCGGCAAGCCGCGCAAGCAGACGCTGGCGGCGCTCGCGAAAATCCAGGATGAGGCGCGGTTGGACGAACTTGCGCTGCGCCTGCTGGAAGTGAAGAGCTGGAACGAGTTATTGTAGGCGCGGCGGGACTCCGGCACAAGCTGAGTGCGTGGCCAGTATTGAGACACGAGCCGGGAGCGTCGGACACTTTTTGCTCGCTCCTCGCCACTCACTACTTTCCAACTCAGCCGTCGGTCAAGAAATGGCGCCCGCGCATCTGGACCGGGCGCCGAGCCCCACTTCCTCAGGGTCCGCCACCTGCCGGGCGTCGGGCCGCTCCGCCTGTTTCTGCGTGAGCAGTTTCGCGATCCGGCGGACAAGTACGGCTCCCAGTTTCGCGGCCCCTCAGCGCCTTGCGATGCATGGCATGGGACGCTGACGCGCGGGAGAAGGCTCCGCGGATACCCCAGCAAGGTGCGCTCCGCGAGGGTGCGTCGTCAATCGTTGTCCCGCCGGAGCGCGATGCGCAAGGTGATCCTCTGCGAGGCGACTACACCGGCATATTCCTTGCCACTCTCGGATGTGGCGCCCAACCCGGACACCCCGACCGTTCCCGCCCCTGGGCCGCGCCGGAATCCATCACCCACCACCACGACGTGGTCCCCGACCGCGGTGCGCACTGCGGGGAGACGTTCGCCCCCGGCTGACCGGTTATTCCTGGTTCACGGACCCCTTGGAACACACTGTGCCCCGAAAACGGCACCCCCATGAACGGTTACCCCCCACGAACAGTACCCACCGGACCCTCCCGCCGCACACGCTGCAGCCCGTTCACAGATTGGCAGCTACAGAGACATATCTCTGGACTGGTATCCGTTCCCACGCAGTGCGAGGGCAGCGCTCGCGAAATCGGTGGGACTCTCGGGAGGTGCGGACGTCCGTCAGGGCACGCGGTCGGGCGCGGGCGTGCGAAGCGCAGAGCGCGCCCGTCTCGTGGACGGGTGAGAGATTTCAAAGGAGTGACTCAGCCCCCGCTCAGGCACGCCGCGCACACTGAATACCGGGACGCAGACCAGCGCCCCCGCAGTTCACGCTTCTCCAAGGAGGCAGTTCATGACGAGAACGACCGGAGTGCTCATGGCCGGAGCGCTGCTTTGCCTGGGAGGGATCCCGGCAGTCACCCTGGCCCAGACGTTCGCGCCGCGTCCGCCTGCTACCCAGCCTTTCGCCAGGGCCCAGATGTTTCTCGAATTCAACAGCACGGACGAGGACACGGGCTGTCACATCCGCACCGATCACGGCGTTGGGTTGGGATCGCTCATGGTCGTGGCGCCGAACGGAAAGACGATTGTGAGCCAGACGTGGACGACTCGCCCGCCGCTGGGACTCACCGAGATGGCCGTCGAGTCGGCTGAGCCGGACACAACGACGGCGGTACGGTCCTATCCCCCCGGGGTGTACCGGTTCACCGGGCGGACCATCACCGGACAGCGTCTCGCCAGTTCCGTGACGCTCTCACACGCGCTGCTGCCTGCGGCGGAAATCACCAGCCCTCCGGACGGCGCCACCGCAGTGCCCATCGTGGGTGCGATCGCCGCCTGGAACCCGGTCCCGGGCGCCCAGTCCTATGAAATCGAGTTCGAGGAGGAAGACGGTTCAGGGAAACTGGAAATGACGCTCCCGGCATCCAGCAACCGGTTCGGGATTCCCGATGGGTTCCTGAAGCCGGGCACTAACTACAAGCTGGGAGTTGCCCCGCGAAACGCCGAGGGTAACCTCACGCTGGCGACGGTGGAGTTCCAGACCGCCCCGTAGCGGGTGTCCGGCACAGGGTGCAGATCCGCCAGGTCGTGGGGTGCCCGCGACCTGGAAACCCACCACCGGAATGGGGCGCCCTGCATCGTGGCGGGAACGCCGGCCAACCCCATCCGAAGCCGCCGGGGGGGCGTCCGGCCAGCAGCGGACGGGTGCGGCGGGACTGACCGGCGTTCCCTACCGGGTGGCTTGGGCCGCGCGCTGGGGACCGGGGATCTCCAAAGCGGAGTACGGAGACTCCACCGCGGGCGTTCCCGGTTCATCCGCACACTTCAGGCCGCCAGGACCTGCCGCAGCGCGCATGCCAGGTCTTCCAGTTCGGTCTGGGTGACGGTGCGCACGTCCAGGATCAGGCGGTTGCGCTGCACGCGGCCCCAGACGGATGGCTCGCCGGTGCGCAGGCGACGGGCGAGTTCCTGGGGGCTGATCGGACCGTCGCGGAGGCAGACCAGCGTGGTGGGGAGCTCCTCGCCGGGGAGGGAGCCGCCGCCGACCTGCGAGTGGCCCGGTTCCAGGGTGACCGCACAGGGGAGGTCGGCAAGGAGGGCAGCCAGTTGCTCGGCGCGGCGGAGGAGGGCGGCGGGGTCGGTGGTGAGGGCGGCGAGGGTGGGGATCTCCCGCAGGGCACGGGGCAGGTCCCGATACAGACGGAGGGTGGCTTCTAAGCCGGCGAGGGTGAGCTTGTCGAGGCGCACGACGCGCATCAGGGGATGGCGCTTCAGGCGGGCCAGGAGGTCGGCGCGTCCCACCACGAGGCCGGCCTGCGGCCCCCCGAGGAGCTTGTCGCCGCTGAAGGTGATGACGTCAGCGCCGGCCCCGACGCTTTCCTGCACCGCGGGCTCATCGCACAGGCCGTGGGCGGTCAGGCTGAGCAGTGCCCCGCTTCCGAGATCGTCCAGCACGGGCACCCCGCGCTCCCGTCCCAGGCCCGCCAATGCCGCAATCGGCGGCTCCTCGGTAAAGCCGATGATGCGGAAATTACTCGGATGCACCCGGAGGAGGAGCGCAGTGTCGGGAGTGATCGCTTCGGCATAGTCGGAGAGGCGCACCCGATTGGTGGTTCCCACCTCGACGAGCCGCGCGCCCGCCTGGCGGATCACGTCCGGGATGCGAA
>SXGS01717808.1_pt1 | contig 10013 bp, 15 predicted proteins | sample 3174681 | NCBI WGS metagenome assembly SXGS01 (sample SAMN11356861, study PRJNA531348) | freshwater metagenome | isolation source: freshwater sample F1-80 | place: China: Fuxian Lake, Yuxi | collected 2017-12-25
GCAGCGCTTGCCTATGTCGCCACCGGCCTGATCGCCCCCAAAAAGCCGATCGGCCTGTACGACAGCGAAGAGGACGAGAAGTTCTGGCAACGGACGCGCTCGAACCCGAAGCGCACCACCGCCGAAGTTCGCTCCAAATTGCGCGACATCGACCGCCGACTGGCCAACATGGAAACCTTCTATACCAGCCGCAACACCCAGCTCGCCGACGAGATCGAGCGCCTGCGCTGAGGCACATCGCGCAAGGAATAAAGGGAGGAGTTTGAGATGAATTTCGGTGGACCCGCCTTCGTCATCGCCATCATCGCGGTCTGCATGGGCGGTTGGCTGATCAGCACCTGGATCCGCGCCAAGCACGGCTATCCGATCGAAAACGAATGGGGCGGCACCGTCGCCCGCAACGATCCGGAGGCCGAGCGCAAGGTCAACCTGCTGACGAGCGAAAACGAAAAGCTGCACGGCAAGGTGACGCGACTCGAAGAACGCATCGCAGTGCTGGAACGCATCGCCACCGACCCCGCGACCCGCACGGCGCGCGAAATCGACGAACTGCGCTGAGCTTAGGAGATAGAACATGGACTTTCCCTTCGAAGCCCTGGCTCCCGTTGCCCTCATCATCGGTCTCGCCTCTGTCGGCGGCTGGGTCCTCACCACCTGGATGCGGATCAAGAACGGCTATCCGCTCGACGGTGCCTGGGGTCAGGCGGTCTATCCGAAGACCAGCGACGAGGCGATGGAACGCGTCAAACTGCTCAGCCAGGAAAACGCCCAGCTCCGCGCCGAACTCGGCTCGGTCAAGGATCGCCTCGCCAATGTCGAACGCATCGTCACCGACAGCAGCCACCTGCTCGATCGCGAGATCGAACAGTTGCGCGGCCCGGCCAACTGAAAGATTGAATGATGGACAGCAAACCCTGGTTCGTTCTCGGCTTCTTCCTGATCGTCGTCGGCGTTCCCGTGATCTTCGGCGTGCTGGGCGACATGTATAAGCGCCACCTGAAATTCAGGGAGCGCGCGATGGAACTGATGAGCGCCCAGACCGCCGAAAAGGCCGCGCAATACGCCGCCCATACCGAACGCCTCGAACAACGCATGCAGGTGCTCGAACGCATCATCACCGACCGCGGCCTCGAACTCTCGGACGAGATCGAACGGCTGCGCGACCGCCCGCTTAACTAAGGACAAGACCCATGTTTATCGGTTTCCTCGTCGTCATGACCCTGTTGACCGCAGGCGGCGTGTTCATCGCGGAAAAGCGCGATCGCCCGCTGCGCCGCGCCGAACGCCTGGCGAACGCTGCCAACAGCGCCGCCGAAAACGCCGCCGCCTGAACCGCCACTCGTAATCAGGGAGCCGCCCACATGAACCCCTTCGAAATGGTCGTCGCGATCGTCTTCCTCGTCACCATCGGCAGCGTGCTCCGCGCCAAATACGGGATGCGGAAGGACAAGCACGGCAACGAATATTTCGACCGTAACGACGCCACCACCGCAGCCGACAACAAGCGCCTGACCGACGAGGTCCGCACGCTCAAGGACCGGGTCGCCGTGCTCGAACGCGTCGTCACCGACAATGAAGGCAGCCTGCGCCTCGACCACGAGATCGAACGGCTGCGCGACAAGAACCGCAGCTGATGCCGGAGTAGAGATGATGAACAGCCCCGATTTCTACATGATCATGGCAGCGGCCGGATTGGCGGCGCTGGGTATGGTAATCGCCGCCAGCCTCGCCGGATGGCGCGGATGGCTCGCGCTGAAGCGTCAGCAATTGTCGCTGGCCGGCCCCTCGCACGATGGCCATGCCGATCCGGTCCCGACCGGCAACGCCAGCGCCCGGATCGAAATCGCCGACCTGAAGGAACGCATCCGCAAGCTGGAAGCGATCGCTGCGGGCGTGGACCTTTGACCAAGGCTGAAAACCCCATCCCGTTCGTGCAGAGCTTGTCGAAGCACTGTCCTTCTTTCTGCTAAACGAAAGAAAGGGAAAGACAGCACTTGGACAAGCTCAGTGCGAACGGGTGGGTGAACCGACAAAGCCTTCCCTTCACCCCGCACCGCGCTATAGCGCCGCGATGCAAACCATCGCCGACCTTGCCGACGAATACGCCTTTCTCGAACCAGACGATCGCTATCGCCTGCTGATCGATCTGGGCCGTGCGTTGGAGGATATGCCCGATCCGCTGAAGACCGATGCGACCTTGGTGCGCGGGTGTTCGGCTGCGGTGTGGGTCTATCCGACCGTCACCGACGACCAGCGCCTGCATTTCCTGGCCGACAGCAATGCCGCAATTACCAAGGGGATTATCGCGCTGGTGCTGCTGAGCGTGCAGGACAAATCCCCGGCCGCGATCCTCGCCACCGACATCGAGGCCGAGCTCGCGCCCTTCGACCTAAAAAACCAGCTCAGCTCGAACCGGACCCAGGGCATCCCCAACATGATCGCCCTGATCCGCGCGACTGCGGAGCGTTACGCGGCGGCGGGCTGAATTCCCGAAGTCCCCCTGCCCGTTTGTTTCGAGCGAAGTCGAGAAACCTGGGCCAATACTTGCGCCACGTTTCTCGACTTCGCTCGAAACGAACGGTCGGAGGGTGGATCAACGGGCAGACCGAGGTGTCGCGCTTCCTACCGCTCCGCCACCAACCCCAATTCCTCGGCCACCGCCGCGACATCCGCACCCGCGGGCACCAGCACCCATTCGCGCGGTCGCGTGCCGTCGACCACCGTTACCGCACGCTTGGGGCACACGCCCAGGCATTTGACCTCGACGATCCCGACCGGGGATTTGCGGCTTTTCTTGGCCCCCACTTCGCTTCGCAGCGCCTTGGCAAGCGCGGTCTTGCCCTTCGGCCCGAACCCACCACCCAATTTCTTCGAGCATTTCGCGCAGACCAGCACCGTCTGCGCCCACTCGGACCGGACCCGAGTCTTCAATCCGCGGGACGCCACTCGCGGCGTTCCTCCGCGGCCTTCAGCACGTCATATGCGGCCTGGATCGCGTGGAACCGCTTGGCGGCTTCGGCATCGCCGGGGCGGACATCGGGGTGGTTGGCCTTGGCCTGACGCCGATACGCCGCCTTGATGCTTTCGAAATCGGCATCGACGTCGAGTTCGAGCACGTCGAGCGCACGCATTTCGTCGCGCGACAGCGTGCCGTCGCCCGGCCCGGCCCAGCTATTATGCTTGGATTCGGCAAAGCCGCCTGCATCGCGTCGCTCATCGGCTTCGCGCTTCGCGGCTTCCTCGGCGGTCAAGCCTTCGAAATAATTCCAGCCGCGATTATATTCGGCGGCGTGCGCTTCGCAGAAATACCAGCGTTCGGGGCTGTTGGGCGATTTGGGTGCGGGGCGATCGCCGACTTCCTGGCAGCCATGCCGGTCGCACAGCCGGACGGTCGTCGCCGCACGCTCGGATTCATATCCGCGCCAGCGGGGAAAGCCCCAGTCGTTCGATCGTGTGAAACGCGCCATGCTCAGCCAGATAGGCGGGGAAAGCGGGGGATGCCAGCCTTTGCGGCGCGCGAAATTGCGATCGTCATGATCGTCCCCGCCACATCGCACTCTTTCTCCGTTCGTTTCGAGCGAAGTCGAGAAACGTGACGCAAGCATACGGATCGCGTTTCTCGACTTCGCTCGAAACGAACGGTTGGGTTGGATTCAAGCAGCGGCAGGCGCAAACAACGTAAAGCTCGCGGGCAACCGCTTCACCGACTTCCCGTCGGTCACTTTCTCGATCACATTGATCACCGCGATCAGGTCGCGCTGCTGATACGGCTTGGACAGGCAGCCCAGCGCCAGCCCCTCGATATTGCCCGGACACGCGCCGGTTACGAACACGACATGGATGCCCTTCTCGCTCGCCGCGCGCGCGACGTCGATGCCGTTGCCGTCGGCCAGCCCGACATCGACCAGCAAAAGGTGGATCGGCTCCTCGACCTCGGCGATGCAGCGCAGCGCGTCGGCCACGCTGTCCACCGTCGCGACGATATCGAACCCTTCGCCTTGCAGGAAATGTTCGTTGTCGAACGCCACCAGCGGCTCGTCCTCGACGATCAGGATACGCTCGATCCGCCGCTTCTTTTTCCCGAACAACATGCCCGCAATCCGCTCACTTTCACGGGCGACGAAAGCGCCCTATAGCCCTGCGTCACTGAACCGCCGACAGCCTGCTTTGTTGCATGGCCGGCGCGCACCCTTTCGCAGTCGGAACCATATAGCATCGTGTCCCTCCCCCCGTCCAAGCCCCCCGAGGGGCAACGCATCGCCAAATTGCTCGCGCGTGCCGGGATCGCGTCGCGACGAGAGATCGAACGCATGATCGCCGACGGCCGCATCGCGCTGGATGGCGTGGTGCTCGACACGCCCGCGACCATCCTGACTTCGCTGGCCGGCGTCACCGTCGATGGCCAGCCCGTCGCCGCCCCGGCGCCCGCGCGCCTATTCGCCTTCCACAAGCCCCCCGGCTGCCTGACCACCGAATACGACCCCGAAGGTCGCAAGACGATCTACGATCATCTGCCCAGCGAATTGCCGCGCGTGATCCCGGTCGGACGCCTCGACATGAATACCGAAGGGCTGTTGCTGTTGACCACCGATGGCGAATTGAAACGCCAGCTCGAACTCCCCGCGACCGGCGTCGAGCGCAGCTACCGCGCCCGTGCCTATGGCAATGTCACGCAGGAACAGCTCGAGGAATTGATGCTCGGCATCGAGATCGAAGGGATGCGCTACGGCCCGATCAACGCCAATCTCGAACGCCGCACCGGTGCGAATGCGTGGATCGAACTGACGCTGACCGAAGGCAAGAATCGCGAAGTCCGCCGCGTCCTCGAACATCTCGAACTCGAAGTCAGCCGCCTGATTCGCACGCGTTACGGCCCGTTCATGCTCGACGATCTGCCCGTCGGCCAGGTGACGGAAATCCGCCAACACGATCTGGTCGCCTTCCGCAAATCGCTCGAACTCCCCGCCGACAAGCGCAATGCGCTGCGCTCCGACCCCGGCGTCCCCGTGGTCAAGGCGCGTGCCGCTCCGGTGGTCGAACCCGAAGGCAATCTCCGCAAGAATCCGCGCGGCCCTCGCCCCGCGCCGGTCCGGACCGACACCGCGGTACCGCGTCAGCCGCGTGCCGCGACCAACCCTGCCGATCCGAAAAAGCCGATCGGCTTCGGCGCCCGCCAGCGCGCCCGCTTCAAACCGCAGGGCGAACGCCCCACCGATCCCGGCGTCGAACCCTTCCAGCGCACCGCCCGCCCCGGCCCGGTCGCGCGCGCGGGCGCGCGCATCCGCCCCAGGGGCGAAGAACTCGAAACCCGCCGCCCCACCGCTCCGCGCGACGATCGCAAGCCCGGTGCCCGCACGGAGCGAACCGACCGCCGCCCGCCACCGCGCGCCATCGGCCGCCAGCAAAGCGGCGAGCATCCCGATTACGACCCCCGCGCCGCCCGCGGCGACAACCGCTCGCCCTGGGAAGGCCCGACTGGCGACAAGCGTCCCGCGCGTCCGACCGATGGCGCACGACCGGCCAAATCCTACGGCGCAAAGCCCTATGCGCGCACCGACAACGACAATCGCCCGGGCCGCTCCGACGCGCCACGACCCGACCGGTCGGACACGGGCCGCTCCGAACGCCCGCAACGCGGCGCAGGCTGGGCCAAGCCCAAACCACCTGGCGCCAAACCCCGCGGCCCGCGCAAGGGAGGACCGCGCAAATGAGGATCATCGCCGGAGCGTGGCGCGGCCGCCCGCTGGTCACGCCAAAGGGCGACGCCACCCGCCCCACCGCCGACCGCACCCGCGAAGGCCTGTTCTCGATGCTGGTCAGCCGCGTCGGCAGCTTCGAGGGATTGAATATCGGCGATTTCTTCGCAGGCTCGGGCGCCCTCGGTCTCGAAGCATTGTCGCGCGGTGCCGCAAGCTGCCTCTTCGTAGAACAGGACCGCGCCGCGATCGACGCAATCAAAGCCAACGCCGATAAACTCGGCATCCGCCCCGACATCCGCCACACCTCGGTCCTGGCCCTTGGCCCCGCCCGCGAACCGCTCGACCTGATCCTGATGGACCCCCCCTACGACACCGGCGCAGGCATCGTCGCCCTCGACAAACTCGCCCGCTTAGGTTGGACCGGCCCCGCCACGATCGTCTCGATCGAAACCGGCGCGAAGGAAGCGGTCGAGGCCAAGGGCTTCAAGATCGAAGCCGAGCGTGTTTATGGGAAAGCCAAGATTACGTTGTTGCGTCCGATCGCAAGCGATATCGACGAGGATTAGGCGCCAACCCCGACGTCATGCCAGCGAAAGCTAGCATATCGAGCGACAGGAGGCCGCTACCAAAGCACGGAACAGCGTATGACCAGTTTCGCTTATCTCGTAAGCGTTTCAAGCCTGACCATATGTACTGCGTACAGCGCCGTTGCGCACTGGGGCATTATCCCAAATTACCAGATCAGCTATCTGGCAAGTCTGCTCGTCGCGCTGCCAACTGCGTATTTCGCCTATGCGCGGCAACGTCGGTTCGGCAACAACCTGATCGATAGCCACATCATTATTGACTGTTCGGTACTGTGGGTTCTCGGCTTTGCCGAACTACCCAGCATCTGGAATGCAGTAGCGATTGCGGCAATCGCGGTTTCACTTGCATTATCGGGCATAGCTTTGGTCGCGCGTCAGTTTCCACGATCGATCCGCTAAAGGCTCCCTGCTTCACCACTTATTCGGCACCAACCACGCCCGCCAAAAATCAGTTCGACCGTAGCCGCCAGATTCATGCCAACCGGCGGACCCTCCGACATCAGTCAGTGCCTGCGCAAAAATCCGGCTTTGGCACCCCAGCGATCATCTGCAATCTTGACCCCCACCTTCCCCACTGTATTGCACCGACAACACAGTAGGAGGATGTTCTGAAACACCATTTCTTGATGGCCGCATTCGGCGCGCTTGCCTTGTCCGGTTGCGCGTCCCTACCCGCCACCACCGCGACCACCGCCACGCCGCTCCCAACAACCGACAACGCCGAACAACGCAGCCTGCATCTCGTCGGCGGACGCTGGTTCGATGGCGAGCGCTTCGTGACCCGCGATTGGTATGTCGTCGATGGCCGCTTCACTCGCACCCGCCCGGTGCGGGTCGATGCGACGCTGAACCTGGCCGACCGCTACATCCTTCCGCCCTTTGCGGAGGCGCACAATCACGACCTTCAGAACGCCTTCACGGCATCCATGAACGCAAAATCCTATCTCGACCGCGGCGTCTTCTACAGCGCGCAACTCTGTTCGATGCCTGAGGACACCCGCGGTTATCGCGGGCTGCTCGCCAGCAGCGCCAGCGTCGATGTGCTATTCGCGGGCGGTTGCATTTCGGCATCGGACGGCCACCCACTCGGCATCGCGCTTGCCAGTTACAAGGCGGAAGGCATGCCGGTCGAACCCGACGCGATCCGCAACAAGGGCTATTGGTCGATCGACAGCCGCGCCGAACTCGACGCGCGCTGGGACGCCATCGCCGCGGACAAGCCCAGGCTCATCAAGGTCATCCTGATCGATTCCGCCAACCACGCCGCAAACCGCCAGCGCCCCGATCTGTTCGGCTATAACGGCCTCGACCCCGCGCTCGTCCCCGATATCGTCGCACGGGCAAAGGCGATCGGCGCGCGCGTCGTCGCCCATGTCGATACGGCTGCCGATTTCGACGCGGCGGTGCGCAGCGGGGTCGATATCATCGCCCACCTCCCCGGCTATCGCATCGCCAAGGGGCACGCTATCGGCGACTATCGGCTAAGCGACACCGCCATTGCAGAGGCCGCGCGGCGCGGCGTGCTCGTCACCCCGACGGTTGCGGTCGCGCGCCACCATCTGCGCGCCAATCCCGGCGACAGCGACGCGATCTTGGCCAACCATGCCGACAATATCCGCCGCCTGCGGGCGAGCGGCGTGAAACTGATCCTCGGCTCCGACCTGTTCGGCGGATCGGTGCTTGACGAGGTGGAGGCGATCGACGCGCTCGGCATCATGCCGCGCGCCGAACTGCTCCGCATCGCCACAAGCGACACCGCGCGCGCGATCTTCCCCGACCGTCGCATCGGCGCGATCGAGGAAGGCACGGAGGCCAGCTTCATCGCACTCGACGGCGATCCGCTCAGCGACCTGACCGCCATCCGCCGCATCCGCGCAGCGGTGAAACAGGGCAATCTGCTCGCCCGCACACCCGCGCGATAGAAACAGGCGGGCGCGGCATCCACACCGCGCCCGCCCATCAATCTATCGCGCCGCCACCTTGCGCCGCGCGGCGATCGTCTCGGGCGACGGGATCAGCGGCGACAAGTTGGCGATTACCGCATCGGCATGGTTGGCGATCGCCGGATGCAGGCCCGGATCGCCCATCTTGCCCGTCACCAGCAAGGCGGCGGCAAATTCCTTCTGGATCATCGGTATCATGACGAACGCATCATGCCCGCGCGCCTTCGCCACCAGCGCGCCGTGCAGCGTATAGCCGTCGAACGTCTCGACCAGTCCCGCCGCATGGATCAGCATCGGCTGCACCGCCGGATTCTTCGCCTTCGCGCCGGGCTTCAGCACGATCTTCGACTTGTCCGCGCGCCAGACGTTGCGCGACAGCGCTTCGTAGCTGCGGCTTGACACACCGGCCGGGATCGCACCGAACAACGTCTTGTTGTCGCCGTCGCTTGCCAGCATCGCCGCGCGCCTCGTCGTGGCGCGGTCCGTCCACATCGCGTCCGCATCCATCGCCAGGGCGCCTGTCAGCTCGGCCGGGGCGGCCCCTGCCCGCAGACGACGATTGACCTCCATCACGCTGCCGAACGACGCCTCAACCCATTGCGATCGCGCGGCGAACAGGGGACGCGCCTCTGCGGCCCTGCCCTCCTGCGCACGCTGCATCAACGCGTACAGGTCCATCACCTCGACATAGGCCGAACCGTTCGACTCGGGCGTCGCCGATGCGCGGCGCTGCTCGAAATTGGTCTTTGCTTCCGCGGCGCGCTTTGCCGCCATATCCGTGTTTCCGGCCAGTGCATGGCTCATCGCCGACTTGGCGAGGTTCGCCGACACCATGGTTTCGGGATCGACGAAGCGCTCGAAATCGACCAGCGCATCGCGCAGCGCCGCAGCTTCGGCAAAGCGCCCCATTTCCTCTAGCCGGTCGGCATGGGCGCCGGCAAAGCCCGGATAGGCTCGCGTGCGCGCATCCAGAAAGGCGCGTTCCGCATCGCCGCCATCGCGCACGAACGGCGCGTAATTGGTCGCCGTCAGCAACTGGATCAGCCCGCCGCGCACCGCTGGGGTGGATCGCAGCGCCAATGCGTGCGCCGCGGCGTCCTCGCCTTTTCGAAACCGTGCCAGCGCCTCGACATTGTCGAATGCCCGTCCGCGGTTACGCTCGAACGCCGGATTGCCCGACAGGCCCGCTGCCTCGGCTTCGCTGCGCGCGCGACCGACATCGGCGATCGCCGCATCGTAATCCTTTGCCTCGACCTGATGGATGGCGCGCCCCAGCAACAGCCCCAGCCTCCGCTCCGCATTGCCCTCCTTGCGGTCGCCGTCGATCAGCGCGGTGCACGCCGCCACGCCTTCGCTGCCGAACTTCCGCTTCGACGCATCCGCCGATTCCGGGCCGGGCGCGAGCAATCCGATCAACGTGATCGCGCCCAGCAACCGCGCTGCGGTTTCCCCGCCCGTCACATTGTTGGGATGACCATCGCATTGGACGTAAAGCGAGCCGTCGTCCATCGCTGCATTCTGTGCGCTCGCCGCCGTCGCCGCGAACAACGCCGCGCTGCCAAGCAGCGCCACCGACGCGCGCGATGCCGCGCGGCCGCAAATTCCCCTCATGCGAACCCCTCCCCCTTTGAATCGAGCGCGAAATTCAGCGCGAAATCACGATGCCGTCAAGCGGTTTGCATCGGGTCGCCTTTGCCTATTCAGAGCGCGCCAAGATCGATCGCGCGGTGCCGATCCAACGACCGCTGCGCCGGCGGCCTCGGGTATTGCAGGCCGGTCGCGCA
>SXGS01015091.1_pt1 | contig 10009 bp, 7 predicted proteins | sample 3174681 | NCBI WGS metagenome assembly SXGS01 (sample SAMN11356861, study PRJNA531348) | freshwater metagenome | isolation source: freshwater sample F1-80 | place: China: Fuxian Lake, Yuxi | collected 2017-12-25
CAATAGGTGCATTGCAGTATTCCACCAGCGCAGCCGCCTCTTGAATCGTCCCAGTGCCAAAGTTAAGACCCAACATTGGTTCAGTACCGATTTTTTTGCAAAACGCAATAAATTCATTTGTACCAAATTGATTAGTCTCGGTGGACTTCCAAGCAAGTTCCCGACGTCGCGGCCGTTTCTCTTTAGGGCCCACACCATCCAGCCATTGATAACCACTCAAAAAATTACCGCCCGGATAACGAATAGACCGGTAATTTAGCTCGCAAAGCGCATCCTTCACATCAGCACGCAGTCCGTCGGAATCTGCCCCCACAGACACCGGGTCAAAAATACCCTCGTAGATACATCGACCCATATGCTCAGCAAAGCCACTGAAAAGCAGTGGCGAAATCTCTCCAACCAACCGATCCGGATCAATAGAAATTTGAGCTGTTGAATTGCGCACTGACATTGTCTACCTGCCTCCCATACCAGACATTGTTACACCGCGAATAATTCTACGTTGGAAAATAATATAGAACACAATAATTGGAATAGTAGCAAACACTGCACCAGCCAACACCAATGGCCGATACTGCCCGGCATAGGAGGAGTTCAATATCTGCAGACCCACTGGCAGCGTTCGCATTTCAAGGCTATTAGTAACAATAAAGGGCCATAACAAGTCGTTGTAATGGCCAAGAAATACAAGAATGCCAAGTGCAGTCAATGCGTTAGTTGAGAGCGGAATAATCACGTGCCAAAAGCGACTCCAAAAGCCGGCGCCGTCAATAATGGCAGCCTCCTCGAGTTCACGGGGGATTTGCATAAAAAACTGGCGCAAAAGAAACACACCAAATACATTGGCCGCACCAGGCCAAATAAGCGCATGGAACGTGTCCAAAAATTCCAAATCCTTCATTAGCAGAAAATTTGGGATAAGAGTTACTTGCGCGGGCAGCATAACAGTAACCAGTAAAAAGCCGAATAGAATCTTTTTTGCAGGAAAATTGAGCCTTGCGAAGGCATAGGCAGCCGGCGCACAAACAAGCAACACAGCGGATGTGTAAGCTGCTGCGGCAAAGACACTATTGCGCAGCCAGAGTACAATTTTTAAGTCCTGCTGCGTGAACAGGGTCCTAAAACTGTCGAGGGTAGGTGATATCGGAAGAATTGGTGGCGGCCAGCGATTGACCTGCTGGTTTGTCATTAATGACTGCGAGAATGCAAAAACAATGGGGAATGTAACAAATATTCCCACCACCAAAAAGAAGAGGTAGGTACCGAAGTGCCTAACAAAGTTGCTGTCGCTAACCTTCATTATTAATCCGCACGCTCTAGTATTCAGCCTGCTGCCCGACCAACTTAAATTGAATAATTGTAAAGGCCGCCATAATCACAGCCAAGGCAACAGAAACTGCACATCCATAACCCATACGAAATGAACGCCACGCAACTTCGTATAGATAAAAAATAACCGTGTACGAAGCCCGTCCCGGGCCACCATTGGTCATGATTGCCGGCTGTCCGTAAACCTGAAAATGGGCAATCACCCCTGTCACTGTTACGAACAGCATAGTTGGCCGTAATAATGGCAGGGTGATACCAAAGAGGAGCTGCCGGCCATCCGCACCGTCGATCCGAGCAGCTTCGTAAAGCATCTCAGGGATACCTTGTAATCCCGCGATGAAAACCAGCATAGGAAAACCGAAACCCCACCAGATGGAGGTGAACACGAGGGAAGGAATAACAAGCACGTCACTGCCCAACCAATTCAACGGGCGCAGCCCCAGAAAACTTAGACCGTAATTAATCACCCCAAACTGATTACTTAGCAGCCAGCTCCAAGTTAAGCCAACCACACCGACAGATAACAATGCTGGCATATAAAACAAAATCCGAAAAAAACTATTTCCCTTAATCGGTTTTGTGACGGCTATTGCAGCTGACAGCGACAAAATTGTTGTACCAGCCACAGTCATAATAGTGAAAACTATCGTGTTCTTTAAAGCAATCCACCAAACATCATCGTTGAAAAGTTCCCGATAGTTGGAAAGACCTACAAAGGGGCGTTTTGGCTTGAGAATTTGCCAATCGAAAAAGCTAAGATATTGGGCTGTGAACACAGCCCTGACTACAAAAATACTAAAAAGAATTATAAATGGCGCCAGAAACAAGTAAGCCGCTAGCGCCTCTCGTGTGCGCAAGTTCATGGGCAGTAGGCCATTCCCAGCGTTGCTTTTTGCAGCCCCGGTATTAGCTACCATAACTATTCTTATTCATTAGGCTTGAATTTTATTTCTGTAACGCAAAAAAAACTGGCGATACGCCCCTACGCACCGAACAGATTTCAGTGCGACAATAAATCAGAACTTGGAAAGGCTCTTGCCTCCCAAGTTCTGATTTGATCAACCAACCACAATCTCTCTACTTATTACGATCAAGAACTTCCTGCATTCTCTGGGCCGCGTCATCCAAAGCCTGCTTAGCAGACTTGGTATTATTCAGCGCAGCATCCAGTTCTGGGTCCAGCGCTGAGTAAAGCTCCTGTGTCACAGTGCTCACATAATCGATAAACCCGTACTCGCTAAACGATTTCCCGAATGTAATGTTAGAGGGGTAGTTTTTGGCATCCAGTTTAGCTTGAGAAGAAAGTAGCGCAGGCACCTGACCTGAACCAGCCCAAGCCATCTGATTATCGGTTTGACTAGCCCACTGAATGAGTGTTTTGACTGCCTCGAGCTTTTCACCCTCGAGGTTTACTGGAACCATCCAAGTGTGGACACCAAACCAAGCTGCTTTCTTTGGGCCAAACTGAAAATTTGGCCAAGCCATTCCTTTTATGTCAGTTTGTTCTAAAGCGAAGTTACGGAACCAGCTTCCAGTGGGCAGCACCGCAACTGCACCAGTGGCATAGCCCTGCCAGCTGTCAAACCCAGCCGCGGGTGGCGACACCTTATATTTGTAAACAAGGTCAACAAACTGCTGCAGACTTTTGACACCTACATCGGAATTGATCTCTATCTTATTGTTATCAGAGCTAACCATCATTCCGCCGTTCTGCTCTAGCGCAGCCAATAAATTGACCCGCGGCCATTCGCCGACAGCAAAACCCCACTGCACAACATTTTCAGGGTCAAAGTCTGCGGCTGCAGCGTTCTTTCCGTTTTTATCGAGGGTAAGTTTTTGAAACAGGCTAACCCACCCTTCGTAGTTTGTTGGCTGAGGCGCATTGGGATCGACTTTTGCTTTTTCGAATGCGCCGAGATTTATCCATAGTCCGCGGCCATGGTTGTCTAGCGGAACGCCAAATGTCTTTCCCTCAAACTGCATGCCTTCATACGACACTTTTGATAGGTCATCTGGCGAGAGAAAGCCACCACCTGTGGTGTAGAAACTTCCCAGATCCTTCAGAACTCCGTAACCGCTAAATTGAGGAATCTCAGAGGCATGAAGAATAAACACGTCTGGCGGCTGATTTGCAACAAATGCTGCCTGCAGCTTGGTGTACAGCGTATTCCACGGAATTACCTCTTGAGTGATGGATATTTCCGGGTTGTCCTTAACAAAGCCCTCAAGCATCGCAGTTAAAGTTACACCATCAGATCCAGTTAGGCCATTCCAAAAAGCCAATTTCATGGAGCCGGTGCCGAGATTAGATACAATTGCCGTGGGCTCTGGAGCCGGGGTGGGTTCAGCCGCAGCTGCTACCGGCACCTCAGTCGCCACTGCTGGCACCTCAGTCGCCGGTGCTTCTACAGCAGGCGCAGCGCAAGCTGACGCCAAAAGCGAAAACAAAAGAAGCGAAACCACATACTTTGACTTAGTTCTCATCATTTTTTCCTTAGAGTTTTTTTGCCACACTACTTTACATCGATTCTGACCCTACCAAGTTGCGCTTATTCGATTCTTTCTCTGTCTTGCGAAATCTCCTCCTGTAAGATTCGGGTGTCATCGACAGCTGGTGAGTAATTTGACGAACAGGATATTTAAGTTCTCACCCCATTGGAATTGTTACCTATTGTCCCATTATTGTCAATAGCATGTTATTTTATCTTACACCCGCCGTATAGTGTTTGTAAAGGGATACCTCAGCCACATTGTACGGTGTGCCATCGTGGCGAAACAAATCATGAAACCACACGGAGGGCTCGCTATTACCGCCGGGCTTTCCCCACGGATAAATAGTGTTGGTTCTTCCTGCAACCAAACCCCAGTTTATACAGCCAACACCCTCTTCTTTAAACACAGGCAGACACGTTTGCACTTCGCTGTGCTCATAATGCCGCTGGATACCGTCACCAAAAAAGCCAGGGCACCGGCGCAACCACTCTGTGCAGATAAGTGGGCGGTCATGCTTTCTGAGCCTAACAATCTGGCCGCGCAAGTGGTCAGCACTTTCGTAGTTGTGAAAGGTAACGATATCAGAGTGCGCCAGTTGAAAGGAATTTAGTGTTTCGTTGTCAAACCAGACACCAACTGTTAGCGGCTGCGACGGCCGTACGGTTTGCGCCCAATCAAATATGGCAGTAAGCAACGGCAAGGAGTTATCTCCATTACCATTATTCCCCGGTTCATTGTACAAATCCCAAAAAAGAATTCGATTGTCGTCAGAAAAGACCCCCATCAACTCCTTTACATACCGCTCTAAGCGTGGCCACTCGGACGGATTGTTGACCACGGCAAGGCCTGGACTTTGCAGCCATCCAGAGTTGTGAATACCAGGCCTAGGTGCGGGTTGTTTTCCGAGCAACGCACCAGGATTCCAGCAATCATCAAAAATGCAGAAGATAGTGCGTATACCCAACGCCATCGCAGCATCCAGAAACTGATTTAAGCGCGATTTGAATTCTTCACGATCAGCATCCCACAATAGATCATGTAAATACACGCGCATAGTGTTCATACCAATAGCTGCCGCCCAACCTAATTCCCGCCTGATAGTAATAAGGTCGAAGGTGTCAGCCTGCCACATTTCCAGTTGGTTAATGGAATTGCTAGGGATAAAATTTGCGCCCACCGGCCAAGTCTGCTTGGCATACCACGCATTGGCCTCAGCTTTTGTCCATCTCGTCATAACATTTATTCCCTCCCAGTCCTATAATATCTATGTATCATTATACACATTATTAATCGAAACAGTTTCGGAGATCGATGCACTTTTAATAAGCAAACCATTGACTACACACTAAGTCAACCTACGCAGGGTCTAGTTCCTCGTCTGATTCGCCACTATAGTCAGCCATCTTTACCTCAAAGTTCATCATTTTTTAAGGACCCTGCCAAAATGCCGCCCCGTACCAGCATGTTATTTCCACCCTTCATACGGTGGGACCATCTTTGCATCTCTGGCACGTTACAAAGGTACAAATTATCATAAAAGACATGATATGCATTGCAAACTTAGCCCAGATCAAACTAAAAGCCACAACAAAAATGCGGGAAGATTTATCGAAGGCTTTGATTTCTAAAAGATCTCTTCAGGCGCGACGCAATCGTGAACTTATATATCGACGTCGATTTATAAAACATTCCAGCTTTTAATATTGTGCTTGGGAAAATCTTTTGATTTGGTGAATCTGGGAAATGCTGGGTTTCCAAACAAAAACCAGCATGCTTAGCATAGTATCTACCGCCTTTACCAACCAATTTTCCATCGAGAAAGTTTCCCGTGTAGAACTGGACGCCAGGCTCAGACGTAAACACTTGCATCACCCTCCCGCATTCGGGTTCAATTACAGTAATTGATGCGACGGATGTTCGACCCGCATTATTTAATACATAGTTGTGGTCGTAGCCCTTCCCATAAAAAATTTGGTCCTCCGCACTGTTGATTCGGTCACCGATCGCCGCTGGCTTACGGAAATCGAACGCGGTTCCCTCAACGCTACGCAATTCACCTGTAGGAATCAAGTCCGAGCCAACTGGAGTGAAGCGATCTGCGTCGATCGTCAGTACGTGTCCAAGAATGTCCTTATTACCAAAACCGCCTAAATTAAAGTACGAATGATTTGACAAGTTAATTATCGTATCTCTGTCAGCACGAGCAACATAATCAATTCTCAATTCATTTAGGCTAGTGACAGTGTAGGTAACAGTTGATCTAAGAGTCCCAGGATAGCCCTCCTCACCATCTTTGCTGACGTAGGTAAGTTCAAGTGAAGATCCGCGGGTTTTTGCGGTCCAAACTTGCTTATCAAATCCCTTCAAGCCGCCATGAAGCGAATTATCTCCTTGATTGACCGCAAGTACAAATTCTACGCCGCCAATCATAAATCGCCCATTGGCAATCCGGTTTGCATACCGCCCCACCACCGCACCAAAATATGGATGGCTTCCAAGATACCCGTCGGGTGTATCAAATCCAAGGACCACATCGTCGATTGTGCCAGCGGCATCTGGAACCCTCAGTGACGTGACAATTGCCCCGTATGTAATTACGCCAACCTCCATGCCAAGGTCATTCGTAAGCGTATAAAGATCAATTTGGGCTCCATCAGTTGTATTGCCATACCATTGCTTTTTCAAAATCAGAAACCCCTATCCTTGGTCAGCTATGCTTCGCAAATCAGCTTTGGCAACAAAGTTTTCAAACAAAGCTTGGACTTACTGTCGTGTCAGAAACCAAATTCTTGATAATTTATGTTTAGAATATTTTACATAAAACCAATTTGCGCAACCCAAATCTATAAACAATAGCGTATCCTTAATGCATGCTTCAACGACACGTTATATGCTCACCATTGACCACCTATCCTTATATTTCTGCCTGAGCCCAGTGCAATAATACTTCCCGAACACGCCTATTAGGTAAATCACCATCGGAAGAAATAAGTCACAGCAGTGTTGAGCGTGTCGATAAACGCTAGGCAGGAACCATCACACAATATTTGTCGCAGGCTGTTCAAATGACAAATGTCACCAAATCGATCCGGAAATAAAGGCCCGCAAACAAGGCTGTGCCGCCCCCGAACGAGCTTGGCTAGATGCAGTTGATCAGATGACTGATTCGATGGCGGAGATTCTTCCAAAAACTAAGCTTACCTTTAGTAACCAGAAACTATTCACCACACTTGTCCTACAACCGACCCTGAATATATTTTTGAAATCGGTCTACGAGCGGAGTCGGTTTGCGTACAAGCACACCAGCATGGTCAAGCTCACAGTCCCACAATCCCAGATGAATGAGATGATCTGTCAAGGACTTGCAATCATTGCGGTATTCCCAATCGATCATTGTCGTTGCCGGGAACCACGTGTATCCAACAACCGGAATGCCTTCGGCTTGAACAGCCCGCACAGCACCAATTGTTTCGTCCATCCACACTCCTCGACCAGATACATCACGACGAGCACTGGTTTCTGTGACCATCAGCGGGAGCTGATATCTGCGCCAGTTATATCGAATGGCATCGGCCAGATGGCCGCCCATTAGTTCACCGTCACGGCGGGGCAGGTTGTTAGCCCCAGTAACCCAGGCTCCTCCAGACCAAGGATAAAAATTTACCCCAAGAACGTCGAAGCTCACTGCGCGAGCGTGAAACCAATCTAGATCCCGCTGGGACACGCCGTGGGCCTGCAAATATTCCCGCAAGGGGTGAGATGCACCGACCCGTCCCGTGACTAAGTCAAACGCCAGGAGCTCATGATTGCGGTCATTCTCTACAAGCGGCCAATGTACCGGAGACTCCGCCCAACTCCACCCCAAGGCCTCGACCTGCACAAAGACTGGATTAGACTGAGCTTGACGAACCGCCTGCACAGTTAACACGATTCCACGCGCAATTTGCACGAGCACTTTTACATAGCCATCATTTCCCTCAAGATATGGAGGCCAGCATCCACGTCGCCCAGAGAACTCTGCGTTTACGGTCGGTTCATTAAGAGGCGTGTAGCACTGGATGAGACCCCCGAAGCGTTCAGCAACAGCGTAGGCATATTCGGCAACCCGCTCAGGGTAACCAGAGTTAATGAAGCTGTTCTCTAGCCAAAGCGGTGTGCCGTAGTGCATGAGATCCAAGATCGGTTCGATCTTCGTGGTGTTCACCATGTAATCCAATACTTTATCAACCCAAGCCCAGTCCCAACGGTCAGGTGCGGGCTGCACAAGATACCAAGGAATACCCCACCGCAGCCTAGTAATGCCAAGCGCTGCCACCCGGTCAAGATCGCCGCGCCACAGACTATAGTGCTGGGTTAGTTGATACTCTTCAAGTGGCCTTAGTCCCGGGCGAGACTGCGGAATAAATGTATTCTCGAACCCTAAAGCCCAATGAAACGTCATAGGAAAGTTGGATTTATTCAAGGTGCCTCCCAGACCAACCGGCAAAAGACTCTAAAATCGTAACACCCTAACGACACTCATCCATATTTCATCTTTAAATTCTGTGAGGATGAATTGGGGTGCGCGCCTTATTGTGAAATCTATAAATATCTATTATTAAAAGCTCTTTTACCGCACCAAGTTTATATTTTATGAGGCCCAGAGCACTTAGCATGGGCCACTGAAACGTTTCGGTTTTGAAAACTTTATTTGATGCTTTTTTTGTGCACGGCTTTACCCAAGCATGGCTAACGGTATAGCTATCGCCCTCCAAGTCCACGGCACCAAATAAATTTAATTAGCATCTATCGCCTACCACAAGAACCTAAGCAATAACACTAGACCTAACCACGTAAACCTAATTTTGAGTCCAAATTTTTTTGGGTGATTACCTTATCCAAGGCATTATACAGAATACTTAGGTTAGAACGTTACATTTCTGGTTGTTGTAAGAAGAAATGTATCTGATGATGCTCACACTACCCGTAAATCTATTCGTAACAATTATCACGCGCAGTCTAGTCCCCACAGTAATTATTTTCCGCTCCCGCTACATCATGTGATAAGGTTCAGTAGGTCAGCACAGAACAAGAATCATCCGTATAATTTGGCGTGACGCAGGAATATTGCAAGAAGCTGTGAATAGCATATGCAAAGAAGCTTCCCGTAGTACTGAGTATTTAACAACAAATAGTGCCAGTTAACACTTTACCGATTTCATTCGCGACTTCTCCGCTTAGCATAAAACCCTGACGCGGAGCAGCTCCTAAAGCGAAGTCTTCGGCTATTTTAAAATAGCGCCCAACAGTGAATTTGTGAATTTGCCGGTCGGGTCCCAGTGGCGCACCATCTCAGTAAAAGCAGAAAATCGTGGGTACATTTTTGCGATATGAGTTGGAGCCATCGTAAATAATTTTCCCCAGTGCGGGCGAGCGCCCAGTCCAATTAATTCCGCTTCGAGCAATGGTAGCACTCCTAATACGGCGCTGTCATTGTGCCAAGTGAAGTGAATGCCTACACTGTCCCGACCGTAACTGCCGCTGAGCCACAAGTCATCAGCGGCAATAGTTCGGATCTCCGACACCTGCAGGAGGGGTCCGATCGTGTCACGCAGCGCCTTTACCAGCCGCAACGCCTCTACAGCACTGCTCCTCGGTACCAGATATTCCGTCTGTAGCTCGTTCCCAAAACTCGGGGTGAAGTCACGTCGAAAGTGCGGGAGACGCTCGTGCCACGGCCCGGGTATTCCAAGTTGCTCAGTGCAGCAATCCGCAGAATATTCCGGCAGTGGATGGACCCGGATTTTCCGCGGCAGTGCACCCATCAATTCCAGAGGCGCCCGCCTTTCATTGGTTTCGTTCCGTTGCTTCAGAAACAGCTGGCATTCTGGGCCTTCCTGCCACTTGGTAAATGCACTTACGCTGTAAGAGCTCGAAAATACCTCCTCGAAGTTTGCGAACAGTGACTCACAATGCATGCCGGCGAAGACAACCTGCGAAACCGAATAGGTTGGTTGCACGCGCAAACCGACCCGGGTGACGATGCCCAAGGCCCCGAGACTTACCACCGCCCCCTTGAAAACATCACCATTAGTATCAGGCGACAACTCAACAACTTTGCCATTAGCAATAACTATCTGCAAACTCACAACAGCAGTCGCAAGATTGCCATTTAAGTCACCGGACCCGTGCGTGCCCGTTGCAATTG
>SXGS01401802.1_pt1 | contig 10007 bp, 7 predicted proteins | sample 3174681 | NCBI WGS metagenome assembly SXGS01 (sample SAMN11356861, study PRJNA531348) | freshwater metagenome | isolation source: freshwater sample F1-80 | place: China: Fuxian Lake, Yuxi | collected 2017-12-25
AAAAAATTCTACAATTGAAATTAAATCAATAATATTTAAAAAAAATTATCAGCAATTATTTTTTAAATTTAATAAAAAAAATTATGACATAGAAGTTCCTTTAATTGGAATATTTCAAATCAAAAACTTATTAATGTCTATTTTAGCAGTTAAACTCTCAGGTTTAGCTATTAACAAAGTTTTAAAAAAAATAAAAAAAATTAAAGAAGTAAATGGCAGACTTCAATTAGTTAAAATTTTACCAAATAGGACTAAAATTTTTATTGATTATGCTCATACACCTGATGCTCTTGAAACTTCATTAAAGACATTAAAAGAGCATTATGGCGTTAAACCAGATGTGGTATTTGGATGTGGTGGAGAGAGAGATAAAAAAAAAAGAGCTATCATGGCAAGGGTTAGTGAAAAAAATGCCGAAGAAATTTATATCACAGATGATAATCCAAGAAATGAAAAACCAAAATTAATTAGGCAAATGATTTTTTCAGGCTTTAAAAATAAAAATAAAGAAAATATTCACAATATACCCTCAAGAGCAAAAGCTATTATAGCAGCTATTATTAATTCAAAACCAAATGGAACCATTCTTGTTGCTGGAAAAGGCCATGAAACCACTCAACTATGTAAAAATAAAGTATTAGATTTTTCAGATCAAAAAATAATCAGGAAAATTAATGTAAAAAAACTTAAATATAATAAAAAAAATTATAATCAAATTTTAAACTCCAAAATTATTTATAAACTTTTAAAAAAAAAAGATAAAAATTTTGAAGGGGTTTCGATAGATTCTAAACAAGTTAAAAAAAATAATATTTTTATTGCGATAAAAGGAAAAACCCATGATGGACATGCATTTGTAAAAGCAGCTTTAAAAAATAAAGCAAATTTTTGTGTAATTAAAAAACATATGAAAAACCTTAGTCAAAATAAATTAATTCGATGCAATAATACTTTTAATTTTTTAAATCGATTGGCTATTAAAAAAAGAGAATACTCAGAAGCCAAAATAATCGCCATAACAGGAATCTCAGGTAAGACCACTTTAAAAACTTTGCTTGGAAATTTATTAACTAATTATGGAGAAACATATTTTTCGCAAAAATCTTATAATAACCATTTTGGTGTGCCTTTAAGCTTATCTAATTTAGAAAATTATCATCGATACGGAGTTTTTGAAATCGGCATGAGTCGTGCTGGAGAAATTAGAAAACTTTCTAGTTTAGTCAGACCACATATAGGAGTAATAACGAATGTTGGAGAATCTCATATTGAAAATTTTGAAAACTTAACCAGTATAGCTAAAGCGAAGTCGGAAATTATTGAAAACATAGTTAATGGGGGTTTTTTAATTTTAAATAAAGATGATAAGTATTTTAATTATTTTTCAAAGCTTGCAAAAATAAAAAAAGTTAAAGTTTTATCTTTTGGGCTAAAAAATACATCTGATGCTTTTATAATTAAAGATAAAACCTTTAAAAGCCACAATTTATTACATTTAAAAGTTTTAAATGATGATATTTTTTTAAAAGTAAGAAATGTTAATTCATTAACTATTTTAAACATACTATCTAGTTTACTAGTTTTATCTGTTTTAAATTTAGACTTATCAAAAATAAAAAATTTAATTTATTCTTTTAATTCAATCGAAGGCAGAGGTAAAACACATATTATTAAAAGATATAAAAAAAGATTTAATTTTATCGACGAAAGTTATAATGCAAATCCCTCATCAGTAAAAAATGCAATCTTAAATTTTTCAAAATTAAAAAAAAATAATTTTAAAAAATATCTATTACTTGGCGACATGCTTGAATTAGGAAAAAAATCGGATATTTACCATAAGAATTTATCATATTATATTAATAAAAGTGATATTGATAAATTATTTGTATATGGAAAAAATGCATTTAAAACTTATCAAAAAATTTATAAACCCAAGCAAGGAAATATTTTACAAAATATAAACGACTTTGATGAAGTTTTTTCAAATTTGTTAAATAAAAATGATTATTTAATGATTAAAGGTTCAAACGCTACAGGTTTAAACAACTTATCAAAAAAAATTATTGCTGGAGAAAAATATGCTTTATAGTTTTTTTTCTTCTCTTGTAGAGCAATACTCCTATTTAAATGTTTTTCGTTATATAACAGTTAGAATTGCTCTTTCGATAATTACCTCTTTCTTAATTGTTTTTTTAATTGGTGAGCCATTAATTAATTTATTTAAGAAAAAACAAATATCAGGCCCTATTAGACAGGATGGTCCAATTGATCATATAATTAAAAAATCTGGTACACCAACTATGGGTGGTATAATTATTATATTCGGTATATTTTTCGCAACTCTTTTGTGGGCAGATTTAAAAAATGCTTATATTTTCGCTGTAATTTTTGTTTTACTAAGTTTTGGCTTATTAGGGTTTAGCGATGATTTATTAAAAATTAAATTAAAGAGTTCTAGAGGATTGAATTCAAAGTTAAAATTTTTAGGGCAACTTTTTCTAAGTTTTTTAGTAATTTTTTTTTTAATTAAATATTCTAATCACCCACATTTAAACAATTTGTATTTCCCTTTTTTTAAAAATATAGTTTTATTTTTGGGTATATTTTTTGTCCCCTTTGCAATTTTTGTTATAGTTGGTTCATCTAACGCTGTTAATCTAACTGACGGTTTAGACGGTTTAGCAACTGTACCAGTTATGTTAGTTGCCTTATCCTTTACAATAATAAGTTATTTAGTTGGAAACGTAATTTTTGCTGAATATTTAAAAATTCCTTATATCGCCAGCGTAGGAGAACTAAGTATCTTTTGTGGAGCAGTTTTTGGATCTTGTTTAGGCTTTCTTTGGTACAATGCCCCACCTGCTAAGATATTTATGGGCGACACAGGTTCGCTCTCATTAGGAGGCTCAATAGCTACAGTCGCAATTATTGTTAAGCATGAAATTGTACTTGCTATAATAGGAGGCCTTTTCGTTCTTGAAACATTATCTGTTATCATACAAGTCATATCATTTAAATTAACTGGTAAACGTATTTTTCAAATGGCACCGTTACATCATCATTTTGAAAAAAAAGGTTGGCCAGAGTCCACAGTAGTAGTAAGATTTTGGATCATAGCAATTATTTTAGCATTAGTAGGTTTAGCTACATTAAAACTAAGATAATTAATGGACATTCATAAACCAATCAAAGAAAATTCATACGCCATCTACGGACTTGGTTTGTCAGGAACATCTGCTCTTAAATTTCTTAAAAAAAAGAAGGTTAAAAGAATTTATATTTGGGACGATAAAAAAAAAATAAAAATTAAAAAAAATTTAGATTTTTTTAAAGCAAAACTAAATGAAGTTGATTATATAGTTATCAGTCCTGGAATTAATATTAAAAAAACAAAATTTAAATCAATTTTATTTAAAAATAAAAAAAAAATTATCACTGATTTAGATTTGTTTTATATGCAAAAACTTGATGTAAAATCTATAATGGTTACAGGAACCAATGGAAAATCCACTACCTGCAAGTTAATTCAACACGTTTTAAGAACAAATAAGATAGATGCTCAGTTGGGAGGCAATATTGGAAAACCTATTTTAGATGTTAAGATAAATAAGAAATCTGTTGTAGTTATAGAAGCTTCTTCATTTCAGTTGTCTTACCTAAAGTTTATAAAACCTACATTTGCAATGATATTAAATATTTCAAAGGATCATTTGGATTGGCATGGAACGATAAGACATTATGAAGATTCAAAATTTAATATATTTAACAATCAAAATAAGCAAGATCAAGCATTACTAAATAAAAAAGAACATATTCAAAGATTTAAAAGAAAACTTTTTAAAAGTAAGTTAATTAAAATATCTGAAAGAATTTTAAAAAAAAATTTTAAACAAAAAATTATAAACAAATATTTACTTAATAAGCCAAATTTAGAAAATATATTTTTTGTTTATAAATTATCAACTATTTTAAAAATAAAAAAAAATATTATTTTAAAAGCATTAAATAGTTTTAAAGGACTTCCACACAGAAATGAAGTTTTTTACTCGAAACAAGAAATCGTATTCGTAAATGATTCAAAAGCTACCAGTTTTGATGCTACTCAGCATGCTTTAAAAAATTATAAAAATATTTTTTGGATCGTAGGTGGGCTACCTAAGTTAGGTGATAAGTTTAAACTGCAAGGTGTAAAAAAAAATATTATTAAATCATATATTGTAGGTAACAATATAAATCACTTTAAAAAACAAATCGGAAAAATAGTAGAGTATAAATGTTCCAATACCTTAAAAATGGCATTGCAAGATATTATTAAAGATTTATTATTACTTAAACAAAAACAAGCTACAGTTCTTTTAAGTCCTGCTAGTGCATCGTATGATCAATTCAATAATTTTGTTGAGAGGGGAAATTATTTTAAAAAATTAATATTTAAATATGCTAGAAAATTTTTATAGTAATTTTAAAAATTATTGGAGAATTGTAGACAAAACTATTTTTTTTAGTTTTTTTATACTTTTTATTTTAGGAGTTTTTTTTTCTTTTGCATCAACATCCACTTTAGCGGGAGAGCGGTTAAACAAAGACTATTATTATTTCTTTTCTAAACATTTAATCTTTGCCACGTGCTCTATATTCTTAATGATTTTATTTTCCTGGTTTCAAATTAATTTTTTAAAAAAAATTTTAATTCCTATTTTTTTAATAATATTAACTACTTTATTTCTAGTATTATTTTTTGGTGTAGAAGCAAAAGGGTCAAAACGATGGTTAGATATTTTTTTTTTTACTTTTCAACCTATAGAATTTTTGAAACCTTTTTTTATAGTAGTAATTGCAAAAATTTTATCTAAGGAAAGTTTAATTACTTCAAACACTTCTTTTTTTTTAAGTTTTCTATGCTTAATAGTTCCTTGTATAATGCTATTAAATCAACCAGATGTCGGCCAAACTATCTTGCTAATACTTTCTTGGTCTGCCCTAGTTTTTGTTTCAGGAATAAAAATAATTTATATATTCATTCTTTTCATTATAAGCATCTTACTAATTGCAAGTTTGTTATTTTTTTTCCCAGATAGGTTTTCATATGTGTTTAAAAGAATAGAGGTTTTTTTTGATCCATCAAAAGGTGATCGTTTTCAGTCTAATAAAGCACTAGATGCTATTAAAGAAGGAGGACTGACAGGTCAGGGTATGGGAGAAGGAACTTTAAAGGACAATGTGCCTGAAGCTCATACAGATTATGTTATATCTGTAATCACGGAAGAATTTGGTTCTATCATTTCGATATTTTTAATTTTCATTTTTTTATATATTGCATTTAGAGTTTTTAGATTTGCAATACAAAACAATGATAGGTTTATAAAAATTTCACTTTGTGGCCTTTCAAGTCTTTTAATTTTTCAAACATTTATTCATATTGGAGTTAATACAAGTTTGTTACCCACCAAAGGTATGACCTTGCCATTTTTGAGTTACGGAGGATCTTCAATGTTAGGCAGTGCTATGCTTGCAGGGATTATTTTAAATTTTACAAAAAAAATAATTACCAATGAAAAATTATAAAAATAATAAAATATTAATCGCAACCGGTGGAACAGGTGGGCACGTTTTTCCAGCTTATAGCCTTGCAAAAAATTTAATTAACAACAATTATCAGGTAGAAATTGTAACTGACCATAGAGGTTTAAAATTCTTGCAAAAAAATGATAGTTTAAGGTTAATCATAAATAATTCTTCAACAATATTTAAGAAGAAATTTCTGAGTATTTTTTCATCCATGTTTATAATTTTTTATTCTTATTTAAAGTCTTTACTAATTTTATATAAAGCAAAACCTTTTTTAGTTTTTGGCATGGGAGGTTATGCATCTTTCCCTTTTTGTTTAGCTGCAAAAACATTAAATATACCTTTTATCATTTATGAAAATAATCTTTTACTGGGAAAAAGTAATAAATATTTAATGCCGCTAGCTTATAAAGTTTTCATTGCTTATGAAGAAATTGAGGGAATTAAATTAAAATTTAAATCCAAGGTGATTACGACTGGTAATATAATTAGAGAAAATATACTGAATTTTAATAATAAAAAAAAATATTTCGGGGAAGAATTAAATATTTTGATCCTAGGAGGCAGTCAAGCAGCAAAATCTTTTGGAGAATTTTTGCCTAAGATATTTAATCAATGTGTGGAAGCAAATATAAAAATAAAAATAATTCAACAATGCATTCAGGATCAAATTAATAAACTAGAGGAATATTATAAAAGTATAAAAATTAATTATGAGTTATTTAATTTTACTGAAAATATTTTAGAATATTTTGCTAAAGCCCAATTGGCCATTACAAGATCAGGTTCTTCAATAACAGCAGAACTTATCAATTGTAAAATACCTTTTATTTCTATTCCTTATCCTCACTCAGCAGACTCTCACCAAGAAAAAAATGCAGTATATTTTGAAAAAAAAGGGTACAGTTTTTTAATCAAAGAAAATGAAATGCATGAAAAATTATTTCCTTTGATTAAATTAATTTATAACGATAGAAAAATATTAAATAAATTAATTGAAAGTCAACAAAAACACTCTGATTCAGATGTATTTTTTAAAATTAATAACGAAATAAAAAAATTATTCAATGCGCGAAATTAAATTAGGAAAACAAGAAATTATTCATTTTGTTGGTATTGGCGGAATTGGCATGAGTGGTCTTGCTCAAATAATGAAGACAATGAATTTTGATGTTCAAGGTAGTGATATTAATCAAAATAAAAATATAGAAAATTGTAAGAGACTTGGAATTAAAATTTTAATTGGTCACAAAAAAAAAAATATAAAAAGAGTAACTATTTTAGTTAAATCATCTGCTATTAAATCAAATAACATTGAATTATTGGAAGCAAAAAAAAATAAAATCCCGATCTATGATCGAATCGAGATGCTTGCAAACATTATTAATTTAAAAAAAAATATTATAATTACAGGGTCCCATGGTAAAACAACTACCACATCTCTCGTAGCCAAGGTTATTTCTGCCGCAAGATTGGATCCAACAATTATTAATGGTGGAGTAATAAACTCATTGAAGAATAATGCAAAATTAGGACAAGGTGCATGGGCAGTTGTTGAAGCAGACGAGTCAGATGGAAGTTTTCTTAAAGTGCCAATTAATTATTCTATTGTAACTAATATTGATAAGGAACATTTAGACTATTACAAAAATTTTAATAACTTGTTGGAGGCTTTTAAGAAATTTATAGAAAAAACACCTCCAATTGGTAAATCTTTTTTATGTTTAGATGATTCAAATATAAGAAAAATAATTAAAAATATAAAAATAAGAAATTATCTTACATATGGCTTTCATGAAGATTCTAATTATCAGGTTTGTAATTTAAAGCATAAGATTAATTTTACAAAATTTGATTTAAAGATTAAAAATATCGGTTTTAAAAACATACATGTTAAGAATATTTTATTAAATTTAATTGGCAAACATAATGTTCTTAACGCTACAGCAACTTTTAGCTTATGTTTAAATTTAGGTTTAAAAGAAAATGTAATCAAAAAAGCCTTAAAAAATTTTTCAGGAGTTCAAAGAAGATTAACATTAGTTTTTAAAAAGAATAAAATTCAATTTTATGATGATTATGCTCACCATCCTACCGAAATTAAATCTGTGCTCGAGGGTATAAAAGCGATATCCATGAAAAGAAAAATAATTTCTATATTTCAGCCGCATAGATATTCCAGGATTAAAAATTTGAAATTCGAGTTTGCATCCTGCTTCAAAAACTCTGATCAAGTAATACTTTGTCCAGTATATGCCGCAGGCGAAGCTACTGATAAAACATATAATGAAAAGATATTTGCTCAATTAATATCAAAATTTTCAAAAACTCAAGTAATTCTGATTGAGAATGAAAACGATCTAACTAAATATTTTAGAAAAAATTTAATTAAAGATGAAATTGTTATAGGCATGGGCGCAGGTTCAATATCAAAATGGATGTATAATTTAAAAGATACTTTATGAAATTAATCTCAAAAGAAACTAAATTAAAGTTAGGAAAAAAAATTTTATTAAATGAAAAATTAGCTAATTATAGCTGGTTTAATCTTGGTGGGCCTTCTGAAGTTTTTTTTAAACCTGACAGTATAGAAGATGTAATTTTTTTTATTAAAGAAAATAATCCAAAAAAAATTAATATTTTAGGAGCAGGCTCGAATACTTTAATAAGAGATGGTGGCGTTAAAGGATTGACAATAAAATTAAGTTCTAAATTTTCTTATTTAAACTTTATTTCGCCCAATATAATCGAGGCTGGAGCCGCGACCTTAGACAAGAAAATTGCTGATTTTGCAATAGAACACTCACTAACAGGATTTGAATTTTTATCTTGTATTCCTGGCTCAATAGGAGGTGCAATAAGAATGAACAGTGGTTGCTATGGAGATGATGTATCTAAAATACTTCATTCAATTAAAGTTATCGATTTACTTGGAAATGAAAAAGATATTTTAGCTTCTGATATTAAGTTTTTTTACAGAGATAGTAGTTTGGACAACAATTTAATAATTACCAGCGTAAAATTGCAAGGCAAACTGTCTTTAAAAAAAGAAATTCAGATTAAACAAGAAGCTCTAATTAAAAAAAAAAAAAACTCTCAACCAAGTCAAATAAAAACTTGTGGAAGTACATTTAAAAATACAAAAAATAAGAAAGCATGGGAATTAATTAAAGAGTCTAATTGTCAAAACTTACGAATAGGTGACGCTAAAATATCAGAAAAACATTGTAATTTTTTTGTTAACGACGGAAAGACAACCGCAAAAGAATTAGAAGATTTGATTAATAAAGTTAAAGAAACAGTATATCAGAAGACTAAAATTAAATTAGAATTAGAAATTAAAATAATAGGCCGAAGCAATTAAAGAGTTATGAAAAAAAAAATTCTAGTTGTTCAAGGCGGCGTTTCAAGTGAAAGACAAATAAGTTTAAAATCAGGTAGGGCCTGTATTAGAGCATTAAAACAATTAAAGTATAAAGTTTTAGTTTTTGATCCTGCCAAACAACATTTAAGTAAAATTAAACAATACAAAAAAAAAATAGATCTCATTTTTAATGCTCTGCACGGAAGAGATGGAGAAGACGGAGTAGTTCAAAGTTATTTTGAGTATTTTAAAATACCTTATACGCATTCGGGCGTAGCTTCATCTATGAATGCTATGGATAAGATTATTTCAAAAAAAATTTTTAAAAAAAATAATCTTTTAACTCCAAATTATATTTCTTTAAATTCAATTGACCATAAGCAAAAAATAAAAGAAAAAATGCTAAAGAAATTAAATTTTAACTACCCGATGGTAATTAAGCCCTCTAACGAAGGATCTAGTATTGGTGTAGAAATTTGTAATAATTTCAAACAATTAAAATCTTCTGTAAGTAAACTAATTATAAATTATAAAACTTTGATGATAGAAAACTATATTCCAGGAAAAGAAATTCAAGTAGCGGTTATTAATAATAGAGCTATAGGAGCAATTGAATTACAACCAAAAAGAAAATTCTATGATTATAAAGCTAAATATTCTAAATCGGCATTTACAAAACATGTTATGCCAGCCAGTATAAGTAAAAAAAACTATAATAAAGTATTGAAGTTAGGTGAAATAGCACATCAAGTTTTAAAATGTAAGGGAGTAAGCCGATCTGATTTTAAATTTTTTAATAATAAATTTTATTTATTAGAAATAAATACACAACCAGGAATGACGGATTTATCATTAGTACCAGAAATAGCAAAATACAAAGGGATATCGTTTAAAGAACTTGTAAAAAAGATTATTGATGATGCTTCAATTGATAGATGAAAAGTAGAATAAAAATTTTTTTTCTTTTATTTATTTTTTTAATTTTAACCACTTACAATCATAAAAATAATAATGAAAGTTCTAGTATTTTTTTCCCAATAAAAGAAATTTTTATTGAAAATAATATAGGCAC
>SXGS01258049.1_pt1 | contig 10005 bp, 12 predicted proteins | sample 3174681 | NCBI WGS metagenome assembly SXGS01 (sample SAMN11356861, study PRJNA531348) | freshwater metagenome | isolation source: freshwater sample F1-80 | place: China: Fuxian Lake, Yuxi | collected 2017-12-25
CGGGACTGCTCGAGGTGATCCAGGCGTAGCCTTGCGCCGCGCGCCCCGCCTGGCGTGCTCGCTCACGCGGGCAGATCGAACACGCCCGCGTAGAGGGCGTCGACGTCGAGGACGAGCGGCACCGAAGCGAGGGTGACGCGACCTCCCGGGCCGGCCTCTCGCAGGAGCCACGAGCCGTCCGGCTGGCGCGCGAAGTGCTCGACGTGCACGCGGTGCTGGGCGAAGAGGAGGTGATCCGCCACGGACGGGATGGTCCGATAGCCCTCGGCCTTGTCGCCGCGGTCATGGCGCTCCGTCGTGTCCGAGAGGACCTCGAAGAGCACCTTCGGGTTCGTCACGACGTCGCTGGTGCCGGGGTGAAGCTCCAGCGCGCCGCAGACGACGCTGACGTCCGGGTAGGTGAAGGTGTCGAACGACGGCACGTAGATCTTCAGGTCGGAAGGAAACACGCGGCAAGGACCTCCCGAGACCGCTTGCCCGACGCGTACGATCAGCTCGCCGACGATCGCGTTGTGCCGCGGGCTCGCCCCCGCCATCGCGAAGACCTCGCCCGCGACGTACTGATGCTTCCGGGACGACGCTCGCTCGAAGGCGAGGTACTCCTCCGCGGTCATCTTGCGCGTGGCGACGGCGTGCACCGGGGCAGCTTAGCACGCACGGGGGAGCCGAACGCCCGCCCGCGTGCTCGTGCCTCGCCGTCCCACCTGCGCCTACCGCGCCGTCGGCGCGTGCGACGATTCAACGGCGGCGCCATCGCACTCGGGCACCCGCTCGGCTGCACGGGGGCGAAGCGGGTGGCGACGGCCCTGTACGAGCTGAGGCGCCGGGGCGGAAGGTACGCTATCGTGACCATGTGCATCGGCGGCGGCATGGGCGCGGCGGGACTGCTCGCGGCGATCCAGGCGGAGCCTTGCGCCGCGCGCCCCGCCTGGCGTTCGGGCTCGCGTTCGGCTTCGCGCTCGCGTGCGGCCTCGCGTGCAACGAGAAGGAGGGCAAGGGCCCCGAGTACCCGAACACGGGGGACGCGTGGGGCGAGCGCTGCGCGTCTGCGGTGCGCCGCAGCGTCTCGTGCGGGACCATCCCCCTCGAGCAGGAGGTCGACGGTGTCGCCGTCTGCATCAAGTCCGAGGCGTGCGCGAAGGGCAACCTCCGCGCCGACGCGCTCGCCCACTACATGGAGTGCGAGTCCAACGCGCCGTGCCCGACGTCGTGCGTCGACTCGATCGGCGCGTCGATGTCCCCCTCCGACGCGCACGGCGCCCTGAAGGACGCCTGCCAGAAGATCCCCGCGCGCTGCGTCGGGCAGAAGCGCGGCTGCGAGGCGATCCTCACGAGCCACGTCTCCCGCATGTTCTCCGACGCGATCCTCGGCGAGCTCAAGGCGTGCACGGCCACCGACGACTGCGCCATCGTCGGCGACTGCATGAGCCGCAAGGTGTCGGAGGTGGGGAGCGTGATGTTCATGTGCAAGAACGCGATGCCGAAGAAGACCTGACGTGGACGTCGCGATCCTCGGGTGCGGAACGGCCGGGAGCGCCGCGGCCATCTTCCTCTCGCGGCAGGGGCATGACGTCACGGTGTACGAGCGCGTGCCCGATCCCGGCCCGGTCGGCGCCGGGATCACGCTCCAGCCGACGGGCATGCACGTGCTGGCGCGCCTCGGCCTGTTCGAGGAGGTCACCCGACGCGGCGCCCGGATCGATCGGCTGCTCTGCGAGACTGTGGGCGGCCGCGCGCTGGCGGATCTCTCCTACGACGTCGTGAGCGATCGCTTCTACGGCCTCGGCATGCACCGCGGTGTCCTCTTCCAGAGCCTGTTCGACGAAGTGAGGCGATGCCCGCGCGTCACCATGAGGATGGGCGTGACCGGGGAGGATCTCCGGCCCGCGAGCCCGCCAGGCTTCCAGTGGGTCCTCGACGATCAGGGCGGGAGGCACGGCCCCCACGAGCTCGTGGTCGTGTGCGACGGCGCGCGGAGCCACCTCCGCGACGACACGCACATCCAGAAGAAGGTCGCCCCCTACCCGTGGGGCGCGCTCTGGTTCGTCGGGAGGGATCCCGATCGCGCGTGCGGGAACGTCCTCTACCAGTCGGTGCGGAGGAACCAGCGCATGCTGGGCCTCCTGCCCACCGGTCTCGGTCCGGATGGCGCCAACGCGACGCCGCTCGTGAGCCTCTTCTACAGCCTCCGTGCCGATCTCGTGCCGGCCTGGAGGGAGCGCGGCCTCGAGGCGTGGAAGAAGGAATGCCTCGAGATGACGCCGAAGTGCGCCTTCGTGCTCGACCAGATCCACGACATCGACCAGGTCCTCTTCGCCGCGTACCACGACGTCGACATGTACCCGTGGAACACGCACAACGTCGTGTACCTCGGCGACGCGGCCCACGCGATGAGCCCGCAGCTCGGGCAGGGCGCGAACCTCGCGCTGTACGACGCGATGGTCCTCGCCGACGCGCTCGCCGCGACGAGGTACCTCCCGCTCGCGCTCGCGCGGTACTCGCGCACGCGCCGCGCGCACCTCGGGTTCTACCAGTTCGCGACGCGCTGGCTGACGCCGTTCTTCCAGGGCGACGTCGAGATCCTCGGCCTCCTCCGCGACGTGGGCATGCCGATCGGCCTCATGCTGCCACCGTTCCGCTGGTACATGGCGCTGTCGATGACGGGCACGATCGAGGGCCTGTTCGGCCGGCTCGAGCTCCCGGAGCTCCCGGAGCTCCCGGAGCCGTCGTGAGGCTGGCGAGCGCGCTGGTCCTCGCGCCGCTCGTCGCGTGCGGGGCGTCGGACTCCGGGCGAGGCCCCGGTCATGCCCCGGTAGGAACGACGCCCGGGCCCGCCCCGGCGCGCGCCCTCCCGGTCGCGTCCGCCGCGTCGCCGACCGCGCCCGCGCTGCCGCACGCGAAGGGCAAGCTCACCGTCGCCGAGGCGCGGACCTACATGGTCGAGCTGCTGAACCGCGATCGCGCGACGCAGGGCCTCCCGCCGCTGGAGCTGGACCTCGGCGCCCCGACGCGCGCGGGGCAGGCCCACGCCGAGGACATGGCGCGGCTCGGGTACCTGGGCCACTGGGGGAGCGACGGCTCGGTCCCGGAGGAGCGCCACACGCGCGAGGGTGGCGCCGACATGGTGCTCGAGAACGCGTCGTGCTTCACCGACGAGCGCCCGCGCACGCTGGACCCGGCGCCGCTCATCGATCGCGACCGGGTCGAGCAGGCCGAGCGGATGTTCTTCGACGAGGTGCCGCCGAACGACGGCCACCGGAAGAACATCCTCAAGCCCGCGCACAACCGGATCGGGATCGGGATCGCGCAGCCGATCGCGACCGAGACGGAGCTGCCCGTCCCGTGCTTCTCGCAGGAGCTGGTCGATCACCATGGCACGTACGACGCGGTGCCCGCGTCGGCGCGCGTGGGCGATCCGGTGCGCGTCGCGGGGAAGCTCGCGCCGCCGTGGGAGGTGACGGCCGTGGGTCTCGCGCGCATCGAGCCGCCGAAGGCCCTCGCCCCCAGCGTGCTGAACCAGCGGCGATCGTACCCCGTGCCGCGCCCCTACGAGCTGTTCTGGAAGCGCGGCTTCGTGACGCGGATCCCGCTCGAGATCGGGCCCGGCGGCGCCTTCTCGATCGCGACGACGCTCGACGACAAGCGGCAGCCGGGGTTGTACGAGATCAGCGTGTGGGGGAAGGTGCCGGGGGGCGAGCACGTGATGCTGGGTCTCCGGACGATCCGGGTCGACTAGGCGTGTCGCGGATGAACTCCGACACCACGCGCACGAACCGCGCGGGGTCCTCGCAGTGAGGGTAGTGCCCGATGCCCTCGAAGATCGCGAGGCGGCTCCCGGGGATCCGGGCGTGCGCGTCGAGCCCGTGCTGCACGGGGATGATCGGGTCGGCGTCGCCCCACACGATGAGCGTCGGCAGCCCGAGCGACAGGTGCAGGCGGTCCTTCGCGCTCACCGACTGGCCGCGGTGATCGACGACGGCGCGCAGCGTGAGGAGGAACGCGCGACGCGCGTCCGGATCGAGCAGCGACGCGTACGAGCGGAACATCTCCACGGTCGCCGGCTTCGGGGCGGCGCCCAACCGCGAGAGCCAGGCGCCCGCCTTCGCGGCGAGATCGCGCAGGCCCGGTCGCGTCCCGAGGGGGAGCGCGAGCTCGGCGCCGGGAACGCTGAGGAGCCGGAGGATCCCGCTCACCTCGGTGCCGAGCCCGCCGCTGCCGACGAGGACGAGCCGCTCGCACCGCTCCGGGAACTGATACGCGAGCTGCATCGCGACGCCGCCGCCGTACGACTGGCCCACGATCGTGGCGCGGTCGTGCCCGAGCGCGTCCATCAGATCGCGGACGACGCTCGCGAGCGCGCCGAGCGAGTAGTCTGCGCGAGGCTTCGCGGAGTCGCCGTGGCCGAGGAGATCGGGCGCGAGGACGGTGAAGTCGCGCGCCAGAGGCGGCGTCGCGTGGCGCCACGTCGCGGAGCTACCCGCCATCCCGTGGAGGAGCACGACGACCGGGCCGCTCCCTTCGGACCGGTACGCGACGCGGTGGCCGTTCAGGGTGACGTGCGCGGCCGGCATCGGGGGACACCTTAGCGCGTCCCCTTCTCATTGACAAACGTCAGTGACCGGATATGGTCCAGCGATGCTCCTCGCGTACGTCCTCGGATCGGTGGTCGCCGGGCTCGGGATGCAGTTCGCGATCGGCGGCGTCATCGAGCTCCTGTACTACCGCCGTGGCCGCGCGGGCGCGGAGGCGTGGAAGTGCCAGCCCGCGCGCTGGCCGAGCGCCGCGAATCGCAGGCGGGAGATCCTCCTCGGCGCGGCCAACATGACCGTCGCGTCCATGGCGTCGGGCGCGTTCGCATGGGGTGTCGCGACCGGCGCCCTCCGGACGACGATCTACTTCGACCGGGGTAGCGGGATAGCCGCGTCGGTGGGCCTCACCCTCGCGTACTTCCTCGTCACGGACCTCGGTCTCTACGCCGCGCACCGTTTCCTGCACCGCCCCCTCCTCTTCCGGCACATCCACCGCTGGCACCACAAGTTCACGTCGCCCACGCCGTTCACGGCGGCCGCGATGCACCCGGTCGAGTTCGCGCTGTACCAGTCCATCATGGCGGCGCCGCTCTTCGTGCTCCCCATCCCGCTCGTCGGCCTGGTGGGCGTGCTGCTCTACCAGAACTACGTCGCGCTCATCGATCACTCCGGCGTCCGCTTCCACTCGTGGTTCCCGTGGCAGCCGCCGACGCAGTTCCACGACGACCACCACGTCCACTTCCACGTGAACTACGGCCAGAACCTCGGCCTCTGGGACCGCCTGTGCGGCACGTGGCGGCGTCACGGGCGTCGGTACGGCAAGGAGGTCTTCGGGGGCCGCGGCGAGGCGATCGGGGGCGCGCGTGACGAGGGACTCGTGGACTACAGCCGGGCGCCGCGGATCGGCGAGGAGGTCCGATCCGCGACGGAGCGCCAGGAGGCCTCCCCGTGATGGCGCCGGTCGTGGAGGTCCCGGACGGGGCGCGGGAGGCGCTGTTCCAGAGCTGGTTCGTCACGCTGCGCGATCCCGTGGCCCGTCCACCGCTCTTCCTGGGCCTCGAGCTGACGATGTACGCGTGCGCGGCGTTGACCTTCGCGCACGCGCTCCGCGCCAGGCGCGCGGGTGAGGCCTGGCCGCCCTTGCTGTGGGCGTCGACGTTCGCGTACGGGCTCCTGATCGAGATCGTCTCCTACAACTTCGTCGACAACTTCACCCACGGCCCCTTCACCCTGATGTTCTACCGCGACAAGCTGCCGCTGTACGTCAGCGTGCTCTACCCGGTGTTCATCTACACGGCGGCGATCACCGTGCGGCGCCTGGGCCTCGGGCGCGTGGCCGAGCCGCTCGTGACGGGCCTCGCCATCGTCGCGATCGACTTCCCGTTCGACGTGTCGGGCCCCGTCGCGCGGTGGTGGGCGTGGGCGGACGGCGATCCGAACATCGCCTACCGGTGGCACGGCGTGCCGGTGACCAGCTACTACTGGCACCTCGCCTTCGGCGGGATCCTCGTCGCCCTGTGCCGCTGGCTCGCGGGCTTCGTCTCCAGGCGCCGCCACCCCCTCGCGGCCTCGCTCGCCCTCGCGTTTCCCATCGGTCTCGGCACGATGGTCCTCGGCTTCCTCGCGTTTTTCCCGTTTCACATCCTCAAGGCGCTGCACGTGTCGGACGGCCTCATCGTCGGCGCGCTGCTCGGGATCTCGGCGCTCGTCGCCGTCGTCGCGAGGAAGACGCCCGCTCCGAAGAGGGAGCGCGGCCTCACGGCGGTGCTCGGGATCTGGTACGGCTATCACGCGATCGTCGCCTTCGCACTCGTGGCGAGATGAGCACCCTCCGGGACGAGCAGCGCGAGAAGACGCGTGATCGGCTCTTCTCGACGTCGATGCGCCTGTTCCTGCGGCGTGGCTACGAGAACGTGAGCATCGACGACGTCGTGCGTGCTTCGAAGGTGGCGCGGGGTACCTTCTACTTCCACTTCCCGAGGAAGGACGACGTGCTCCTCGAGGCCATCGCGCGCGGCGAGCAGACCATCGTGGCGCGCCTCCGCGCCCTCCGGCCGCCGTTCTCGCTCCAGCGATCCCTGTCGACGGCGACGGACGCGTTCGTGGAGGTGTGGGGCGATCGCCGCGAGCTCCTGTCCCACGCGGGCTCGGTCGCGCTCCGGCGGATCGGCGCGGATCCCGCGGTACGCGACGCCGATCCGCTGCGGATCGAGCTCGCCGCTCAGCTCGATCGCGCGATCGAGGACGGCGAGCTGCTCTCGGTGCTCCCGGCGCAGATCCTCGCCGACGTGTTCCTCCTGCAGGTGTTCACCGGCCTGATGGCGTGGAGCGCGCGCGGCGAGCCGCCGCTCGACGTGATGATGCCGGCCGTCATCGATCTCTTCCTTCACGGGGCCGAGGGGTTCGGGCGGGCGTCGGGGGCGTGACGGCCGGCTCCCCGCGCTCACGGCCCGCAGATGAGCGTCGCGACCTTCGTGTAGACGTCCTGGAACGTCCCGCCGAGGCACGCGCTCGTGATCGCGGCCTTGCCCGCCGTGAAGGCGTCGGTGCACGCCTTGGTCTCCATCGTGTCCTTGCAGACGTCCGCGTCTGCTGCGTCCTGGCAGGCGAGGATGAGGGACTGGTCCGCCGGCGCCGAGCTTCCGAGCGGGCACGCCCCGCACGCGGAGAGGCGGCACTGGGAGAGGTTGACGGCGTTCGCGACGCACTCGGGCTTGGCGATGGTCAGGTACGCGCAGAGATCGGTGTTCACCGCGGTGAACTTCTCGTTCGCGTGCAGGAGGACCGGGAAGTTCGCGGTCGTGCCCGCGTCTCCCACGGGCGCGCCCTCGAGGCAGCTCACGCACGCGTTGTTCGCGCTCGCCTCGATGAAGGCCTTGCACCCGGCCTCGGTGACCCCCGGGCCGAGGCACGACGTGTAGAAGTTCCCTATCTGCGTGCCGGTGCAGAGGTTCTGCTTCGACTTCGCGCTGGTGGCCGCGAGCTTCGTCGCCTTGGACGCGTCGTAGCAGCCCCCCGCCCCCGAGTCGTTCGACGTGACGCCGGTGTCCCGTACGCCGGTATCGGCAGGCCTCGCGTCCGCCGCCGCCGACCCTCCGTCGGCCGGAGCGGGCGTGGCGGCGGTGCTGCTGCACCCGGCGGCGGAGGCGAGCCCGACGACGATCGCGATGGGGACGAGGGAGAGGACGGTCTTCGGAGACATGCGGGGATCTTCGCGCAGTCGGCGCCCGAGCGCCAGCCCCGGCCTGCCGAGCCGCGCGCTACTTCGCCTTCTTGTAATATCCCACCAGGGTCGCCTGCCCGACGATGTGGCCGTCCATCGCCTTCTCGAGCTCGGCCTTCGTGGGGGTGCCGAGGTCGGGGAGCATCGTGTCGAGCGCGTACAGCTTGAAGAAGTAGCGGTGCCTCCCGATCGGCGGGCAGGGGCCGCGCCAGCCGGTCTGTTTCCAGTCGTTCTTCCCCTCGCGCGTGCCCGGGGGCAGGGTCGCCTTCGTGGCGCCCTCGGGCGTGCCGAGCGTCACGGGGGGCATCCCGTAGAGCACCCAGTGGACCCACACCGTCTTCGGCGCCCTCGGATCGGGCGCGTCGGGATCGTCGACCACGAGCGCGAAGCTCTTCGTCGTGGGCGGCGCGCCCGACCACGCGAGGGCCGGCGCGGCGTCCGTGCCCTCGCACGTGTGCCTCTGGGGGATGTCCGACTCGTGCTTGAACGACGTCGACTGGAGCTTCATGGACAGGACGGCACCTCCGCTGGGCAAGGGAGCGAGGGTCTGGTGGATCGGGTCGAGCGTCGCCGCGATCGACTCGCCGGGGTGCCGCTGCCACCACACGTAGGCGGCGACGATACCCAGGACGAGGGAGGCGGAGAGCAACAGCTGCGACGATCGCCCCATGCCCGGAAGTATGCGACGACGAGGCCAGGTGGTGCACGGCGAAAATCTCCGGACAAGGTCCGCGCTGACCGGCGGCCCGCCGATGATGGACTTCCTCGGCGCGAAGGGCGACCACCGGTTCGTGCTCGGAGGCGCGTTCCTCGTCGCCCCGATCCTCGACGGCACGAGCAAGCGGGACGTCGTCCTGCCCGGCGGCGCGCGCGGGTACGCTGGACGGGCAAGGCGTATGGCGGCGGGACGACCGTGGCCGGGTACGACGCCACCGGGCTCGGGACCCTCCCCGTCCTCGTCCAGGACGGCGCCCTCGTGCCGATGAGCGTGCGCGACGGCGCGAACGGCCTCGGCGACGCCACCTCCGCGGGCGCCCTGACGCTCCTGGCCTACCCGGCGCGCGCTCTCTCGCGGTTCTCGCTTCTCGACGAGGACGGCAGCCGATCGAGCTGACCGCGTCGGCGTCCGACGCGTCGAGCACGGTGAAGGTCACGGGATCGAAGCGAGCCCTCCGCCTCCGCGTGCGCGCGGACGCGCCCCCCGCGCGGGTCACGGTGAACGGCGCGCCCGCCACGTCCACCTTCGACGCGGCCACGTCCTCCCTGTGGATCCTCGCGCCCGCGGCCCCGTCGAACGAGGTCGTCCTGGCCCGCTGACGCCAGAAACTTGGCCGAAACGGCCCGCTTCGTAAGCTCGGCGCGAGATGCCTCCCAAGTCCGATCCGGGCGACACCGCCTGGCTCCTCGTGAGCTCCGCGCTCGTTCTCCTCATGACCCCCGCCCTGGCCCTCTTCTACGGGGGGATGGTCCGGAGGAGGAACGTGCTCTCCACCTTGATGCACTCGCTGGCGGCGATCCCCATCCTGAGCGTCGCGTGGGTCGCCATCGGCTATTCGCTCGCGTTCGGGCCGACGCGCGCGGGGCTGATCGGCGGGCTCGACCTCGTCTTCCTGAAGGGGCAGGTCAGCGCGACGCGCGGGACCGTCCCCGCCCTCGCGTTCGTCGCCTTCCAGATGATGTTCGCGGTGATCACCCCCGCGCTCATCTCGGGAGCGTTCGCGGAGCGGATGAAGTTCTCGGCGTACGCCGTGTTCATCGTGCTGTGGTCCCTCGTCGTCTACTACCCGGTCGCGCACTGGGTCTGGGGCGAGGGCGGCTGGATCGCCAGGCTCGGCGCGCTCGACGTCGCGGGCGGCACGGTGGTGCACGCCACCGCGGGCGTGAGCGCGCTCGTGTGCGCCCTCGTGATAGGCAAGCGCCTGAAATACCCGGAGGAGCGGCCCCTCCCCCACGATCTCACGATGACCCTCACGGGCGCGGGCATCCTGTGGTTCGGCTGGTTCGGCTTCAACGCGGGGAGCGCCCTCCAGTCCGGGCAGCTCGCCGCCCTCTCCTTCGTGACCACGCACCTCGGCGCGGCGGGCGGCGCGCTGTCGTGGCTCGGCGTGGAGTGGTGGCACAGGCAGAAGCCGACCGCGCTCGGCGTCGCGTCGGGCCTCGTCGCGGGCCTCGTCGCGATCACACCGGCCGCGGGGTACGTCGCGCCGTGGTCCGCGATCCTCATCGGAGGCGCCGCGGGGCTCCTCTGCTACC
>SXGS01328723.1_pt1 | contig 10003 bp, 8 predicted proteins | sample 3174681 | NCBI WGS metagenome assembly SXGS01 (sample SAMN11356861, study PRJNA531348) | freshwater metagenome | isolation source: freshwater sample F1-80 | place: China: Fuxian Lake, Yuxi | collected 2017-12-25
CTCCCCCGCCGTCCTCGCCTCCTCCAGCCTGCGGGACCTGGGGAGCTTCCGAGACGAGGTCATCGCCTCGCAGCCCACGCTTTCCTCCTTCAGCAAGGGCAAGTACGCCGCCCCCGCGCTGCGCCTCCACGGCCGCGATGCCCGCATCGACTCCGAGCGCCTGGTCGTCTGGGCGGGCTACGACGAGCTCAACCCCGCGCCACGCATGGCCGTGGAGATGGTGATCGTCGATGGCGACCCCTCGCTTGGCGCCGACAACTACTCCAAGGTCCTCTACGTCGTCGACGCCGCCTCCGGTGCCTTCCTCTACGAAGAGTCCCTCATCTGCAACTTTGACGTCACCGCGCATGTGCACGGGCGAGCCACCGAAGGTTGGGCCTCGGATGCATGCGGTGCGGAAGTGGAAGTGCCCCTCCCCTATGCAGAGGTCACCATCGATGGGATCGATCACTGGTGCGATGCCAACGGAATCGTCACCGTTCCCGGCGCCTCCGGCTCCGCTTCGCTCTCCTCCACGATTGGCGGCCTGTACTTTGACGTGAAGGACTTCCAGAGTCCACTGTCCATGGTCGACGGGACGGCCAGCGCCGGCTCGGGGACGCTGGTTCACAACGGCGGGAATGAGTTCGAGCCACAGCGCGCCCAGGTGAACGCCTACTTGCACGCCAACAGGGTGCGCGACTTCGTGATTGGCGCCGCTCCGGCGTACCCGGTCATTGCGACCCAGTTGGAGTTCACCGTCAACCTGCAGGCGGCGGGCGCCTGCAATGCCTTCTACGACTACCAGAGCATCAACTTTGCCCCGTCGGGGAGCGTGTGCGCCAACACGGCGTTCAGCGTGGTCGTGCATCACGAATATGGGCATCATGTCGTCGCCTCGGCAGGCAGCGGTCAAGGCGAATACGGCGAGGGATTCTCTGACGCTCTCGCCGTGCTGATCTCCCAGCAGCCATTCATGGGGTTGGGTGCCATCCAAGGCGACTGCCAGTATGCCGTTCGTTCCGCGGACAATGATTGCCAGTTCAGCGAGGAGTATTGCTCGTCGTGTGGCTCTGGCTCCCACGAATGTGGGATGCTTCTCTCCGGCTGCCTCTTCGACCTGGCCGTGCACCCGACGGGCGGGTTTGCCATCGCGTCAACGCTTGCGATCAATTCCGTCTTGCTTCACGGCTCGGGGAGCTCGATCGACGCCGACATCACGATCGACTTCCTGACGCTGGACGACGACGACGGCAACCTGTCCAATGGCACGCCGCACTTCGCGGCGATCGAGGGTGCCTTCGGAGGGCACGGGCTGCCCAGCGGGATCCCTGACCTCTCCATCGAGCTTGTCCAGGCACCGACCTTGGTCGATCCCGCTTCGGGCGCCACCGTCACGGTCGAAGTCGTCCCGGGAGCTGCGATACCGGACACTTCATCGGTCACGCTCTGGCATCGACGCGCGGATGAGGCGGGCTTCGTGCCCATGCTGATGTTGGGAGAGAACACGCATTTCTCGGCCCATCTGGAGGGTGGAGCGTGCGGCGACGGCATCCAGTATTTCGCCACCGCCGCCTCAGGCCGCGGAACCGAGTACGCGACGCCACTCGTGTACGCCGTCGTCGCGACATCCGAGACCGTCCTGTTCCAGGACGACATGGAGTCCAGCACGGGCTGGGTGGTCGGCTCTCCTGCCGACTCGGCGGTCGATGGTGTGTGGGCCCGGGCCGATCCCGAACCGACCAGCGCGCAGCCTGGAGATGACCACTCGGCGAATGGCACGCAGTGCTGGGTGACCAATCCGCAGGCCGGCAGCGGCGCCTCCGCCAACGATGTCGATGGCGGCCAGACATCGCTCATGACGCCGGTGATGGATGGAACCGATGCCCACCTGCTCGTATTCTGGCTCTGGTACTACACGAACGCACCGACGCAGGTCACGGATGCGCTGCTCATTGAACTCTCCATCGACAACGGCGCGACCTGGGGCAGCTTGGCGACCGTCCAGCCGTCCGAGTCCGCGGCGGCGTGGGTGCGTCGCGAGATCGACCTCTCGTCCCTCACACTCACCGCATCGACTCGGTTCCGGTTCATCGCGCAGGACCAAGGCTCGCCAAATGTGCTGGAGGCCGCCATCGATGATGTTCTCATCTGCACCTTCTCCTGCGACGACGCGCCGCTGAGCCCCGCGGACATGAACGGCGACGGGTTCGTGGACGGACTGGACCTTGGCCTGCTTCTCGCCGGCTGGGGCGCTGCGAGCGGCGACATCAACGGCGACGGCGTCACGGATGGACTTGACCTGGGAGTCATGATGGCCTGGTGGGGCGCTTGAGGGATTTCGAAGGCCTCCGGGCGGGGCGTCGATCGCTATACTTCACGGCTCGCCCGAGTACCCCTCGGGGCCACCATGCCGTGGTGGCGAAATTGGCAGACGCGCCAGCTTGAGGTGCTGGTGGGAGTAAAATCCCTTGGAGGTTCGAGTCCTCTCCACGGCATTCCCCGTTTCCCCTGAGTCCTCGGCATCCGCCGCGAACTCCAGGGAGACGTTGCGGATCAACGAGATCTTCCATTCCATCCAGGGCGAGAGCACTCGCGCCGGCGAACCGTGCGTCTTCGTGCGAATGGCGGGCTGCCCGCTGCGGTGCACGTATTGCGACACGAGCTATGCCTTCCGCGAGGGTCGGCGCGAGACAGTGGATGACGTGGTGGCCGCCGTGCTGGGCGTCGGTTGCCCGCTCGTGGAACTCACCGGAGGTGAGCCTTTCGCTCAGGCGTGTGCCTTTGATCTAGCCCGTCGCCTCTGCGACCTCGGCCTCACGGTCATGGCCGAGACCTCCGGCGCCATCGATCTGGCGGGAGCCGACCCGCGGATCGAGATGATCCTGGACATCAAGACGCCGTCGTCCGGTGAATCACACCGCACGGCCTGGGCCAATGTGGACCGGGTCGATGGAAATGACGAGGTCAAGTTCGTGATCGGGGATCGGGCCGACTACGACTTCGCGAAGGACATCATCACCTCTCGAGCGCTCCTGGGGCGTGCCCGCGCGATCCTCCTGAGCCCGACCTTTTCCCAGGCCGGAAACGCCGACATCGCCGGTCACGTCGGCCTGGAACCTCGGCTTCTCGCCGGGTGGATGCTGGCGGACCGACTGCCCGTCCGGATGCAGCTCCAGCTGCACAAGTTCATCTGGGAGCCTTCGACTCGCGGCGTGTGAGCGTGGCGCTTGGTCAGGACATGCCGCACTGGCCGGCGCCCTTGCCACAGGGACAGCAACCACCGCTGTGCACGTGGCCGCTCCCGCCTCCGGTGGGAGATCCATTGACGCCGAAGGTCGAATGCTTTCGCACGAACGTCCGATGCTTCCCCTCCGGATCGTCGACCGGAGCATCCGCATCCCGCATGGGTCGAAGCAACTCGATGACCGTCCCGTCCTCGGGGCACTCGTATTCGTAGATGGGCATGCGTGGATTCTCGTCGAAGCGCGCGGGTCGATTCAAGTCACGGCCGACGTCCGGGACCGCCGGAGCGCGGGCCGCCGGAGCGTGGGCCACCCGAGCGGGGGCCGCCGGAGCGTGGGCCGCCGGAGCGTGGGCCGCCGTCTCTCTGTCCAGCAAACGACCGTCCGCGCGGCGGACCATCGTCACGCGACCGTCCGCGCGGCGGGCCATCGTCACGCGACCGTCCGCGCGGCGGACCATCGTCACGCGACCGTCCGCGCGGCGGACCGTCGCTGCCCCTGGACCCTCCGCCACGCGGGCCTGGCTTGTCGCCCCACGACACGATTTCGCGGAGGCGGCCCGTGTCTCGCTTGGATTTGCCTTTGGACTTGAGTTCGGCCTCCCGCCGCCCCTGGCGGACCGCGGCGCGCGAGGTCTTCGGCGCCTCGGGAGCAGGCTCGGCGGCGGGCTTGCCCTTCGCGCTCGTTGGCGGGAGCGTGTCCAACGCCTCGGCCTTGACGGCCTTGGCGATGGTGCGCTTGGTGGTGGCTTGTTTCTCGGCGCGATCGCGGCGGCGGGCGATGGCCCCGGCATCGGCGAACGCCTCGCGACGAAGCATCGCCAACTCGGTGGAAGTGAGCTCGCGCCATTCGCCGGGCGAGAGGCCCCGGAGGCGCAAGGGGCCCATGCTCACGCGGCGCAACTTCTTCACCGGGTGGCCGACGTCAAGCATCATGCGCCGAATCTGGCGATTGCGGCCCTCACGCAGCTCCATGTAGAGGAGGGTGCGATCCCGATCCCGCTGGCGGACTTCGAGCACGCCGGTCTGTGCGCGACGCGCCATCGGGCGATCGTCGTCGCGTCCGGGCTGCTGCCGCGTGCCGCCAAGTTTCCCGCGAGGCGGCGATCGGAGTTCCTTCGAGGGTTTCTCCGAAAGGAAGATCCCCCCCTCGATGCGCTGCAGTTCGGCGTCGGTGACGTGACCGGCCACCGTCACCTCGTAGCCCTTGTGCATCTCATAGCGAGGATGCGTCAGACGGTCGGCGAGTTCGCCGTCGTTGGTCAGGAGCAGCAGGCCCGACGAGTCCATGTCGAGGCGCCCGACGGGATAGAGGCGGAGTCCGCTGGGATGCTTCACGACTTCGGCCACGGTGGGGCGACCCTCGGGGTCGTCCATGGTGGTGACCACCCCCTTGGGCTTGAAGAACATCACGTAGACAGTCTTGGACGGACGTCGAAGCGGACGGCCATCGACCTCCACCTCGTCGCGAGCGGGATCGACCCATGCGGGGAGCGTGGTCACCTGGATGCCGTTGACGCGGACGAACCCCCCTTCGATCAGTTCCTCGGCTGCGCGGCGGCTGGCGAATCCGGCGGCGGCGATGAGCTTCTGGAGGCGTTCCCCGCGCGCCTCGTCCGTGAACGGGTGTGAGGAACTCTTGTCGCGGGGGTTGGCCATCGGGCAATCGTACCTATGCTGACGTTCCATGATCCGAATGGATGCCTCATCGATGCCCCGCCTCGTCCTGGTGGCGTTCACCGCACTGGCTGGCCCGAGGCTCGGCGGCTGCGATTCGGCGCGGACACCGGCACCCGCTCCAGCGGAGACCTCGGCACTCCCACCGCTCGGCGCGGCAGCGACGGCGCTGGCCGAAGCCTGGTCGGTCCCGGCGCCGGAGTCAGTCGATCAGGGCACGCTGCACCTGAACTCCAGGATGCACGCGTGGTACGCGGTGGATACGTTTGCCCGTGGCCCCATGCCGGCGATCGAAGAGGCGCTCGCGTCAGGCGACCGTGACCAGGCAGCCGAGGCCTGGCTGAAGGCACTGGCGATGTTGGCCTATCGACTTGAGCCCGGTGCGCAGCTGACGGCGGGCCCGACGCTGCCGGTGCCGGAAGCACTCGCCGACGCCATCGATGGCGAGGTCCTTCTCGCCGAGGAGGTCGAGGGGCTCGGATGGGTGGTCGTCGGGGGCACCGGCCACAACGGCTACGACATGACCGTGCTCGCCGGCGTCTTTGATCCCTCGGGCAATGACACCTACATGTGGGGGGATCGACGCCCGGCACAGCAGGCGGTCATCGATGTCGACGGCGACGACCAGTACGTCTCGGATGTCGATGACCACTGCTTGGCCAGCTTCGGCCCGGCGATCGGGATCCACGGCACCTGCGTCATCATGGACCTGGCCGGCGACGACGAGTATCGAGCCGACGTCTATCCGCCCGTGACCGCCATCGATGGCTTCGCACTGCTGCTGGACCGTGGCGGCGACGACTGGCTGGCGTGGGACATGTCCGCCTCGGTTCGCGAGAGCCCGGGGACGGGATTGGCGCTCCTGGTCAAGGATGGCGGAACCTTTGCGCTGCTGGACCTCAGCGGCAGCGACGCACCGCATCGAAGCCAGTTGCGAGCCACGGCCTTGCTGGAGGTCACGCCGGCGGGCTGGGCAGTTGTTCCGGGGCGGCCGGCGGTGCCGTTGCAGGGTTCGGCGGTTGGCTCGGTGCCGGTTCCGCCGGTTCCGCCGGAGGATTTGCCGAAGGGTCCGAAGGCTCCGTAGCGGTCCCCGTGCGTGCGGCCTCCGTCGCAGCGGCGCGGATGGCTTGGCGAGGATCCGTGAACTCACTGCCCGCGAGGTCGCTCCCCCACCGCGTCGCAGCGGCTCCCGAGACTCGAGACAGTTCATCGCGCTGCCACGATCGCTCCACGGAAGCCGCGGGCCCGAAGAATCGCTCGAAGACCTCAAGCTGCTGCTCCGGGGAAAGTCGACGCCCCTGTCCGTCTACCCGAAACCAGTCCAGGTACTGCGCGAACTCTGTCCGGCGATGTTCCAGGAGCCATGCGACGAGCGCCGCGCTCTGTGTGTAGAACCTGGAGAGTTCGTCGCCGTACCTTGGCTGGGACGTGCGGGACACCAGCGCCGCCAGTTGCTCCGGCCGGTCTTCCAGGATGAGTCGATTCCAGTCGCGCAGCCGCAGCGCGGATCGCTGGCGGGGGCCGAATGGCTCGCTGATCGCCGAGGCCTCGAAACAGATGGCGAGTCCCTCCGAAACCCACTTGGGGTAGAGCACGTTGGGCAACTGGACGCCTCGCTCGAACAGGAGCTGGTGCGCGCCCTCGTGCGTCACCACCTGGTTCAATCGTTCCAGGGCCTCGGTGTTCAGCTGGGCGAGCGCAACGCCGACCTCGCGCTCCCTCGCTCGCGCCTTGCCGAGGAGTTGATCCGCACACGCAATGGCCCCGGCCTTCCGCGCGAGGTTGGCTTCTCGGACAAGCGCCTCCAGCTGCGCCCGTGCGGCGGCGATCTCGCCGGCAGCGGCGATCGCACGCCGTGTGTTCCGCTCGTCGAAGTAGAGCGCGCACTGATGGGCGGGCGAGTAGAAGCCGGTCGGCACCTCCGTCTCCCCCACGAGGGCATGCCGGGCGGCCTCGAATCCGGCTTCGGTCTCGAAGAACAGGACCACGTGGCGGCGTGGCTCGGGGTCCAGCGGCCACTCATGCCGCGCAGCCTCGATGGAGACCATCTCCGCGGTTCGGTCGAGGATCTTGAGCACGTCCTGCACCACCACCGGCTGCGCGTCACTCCACACCGTGAAATGGACACCCTCGGTGGGCCGGAGCCCCATGGACTGGAGCGTCTGGGGGGAGGGCGGCTCGGGCGGGGCTGCATCGACAGGCGCGGTCGCCCCCATCGCCACGGCTCCCGCCGCGAGGGCTGCCCATGCGATCCGGAAACGTGGCGGTTGGTGTCGTCGCTGCGTCGCGTGATGCGGCATCGGGAAGCACTCTACCGCCCGTGGCGAGGGAAGGGCCGAGGGGCTAGAGTACAGGGCTTCGCACGAGCGACACCGCCATGGGCATCGAAGCCGCACTCCCCGTTGACAGCATCCTCACCACGCAGCTCCACCGCGTGATGAACTGGGCTCGCCGATCCAGCGTCTGGCCGATGCCTTTCGCCACCGCGTGCTGCGGCATCGAGCTGATGGCGACCGCCTGCAGCCGGTTTGACCTGGCGCGATTCGGCGCCGAGGTCATGCGATTCTCGCCTCGGCAATCGGACCTGCTGATTGTCGCAGGGCGCGTCTCCATCAAGACGCTGCCGGTGCTGCAGCGCATCTACCAGCAGATGGCCGAACCCAAGTGGGTGATCTCGATGGGCGCGTGTGCCTCGACCGGCGGCGTGTTTGACACCTACGCCGTCGTCCAGGGCGTGGACCAATACATCCCGGTGGATGTCTACGTCCCGGGCTGCCCCCCGCGGCCGGAGATGCTCATCGAAGGGATCATGGCGATCCAGCGGATCATCGATGAGGACAAGATCCCGCGCGACCCCGACGGCATGCGGATGCCCCTGAACATTGCCGTGGAGCCGAACTATCGGCCCAGGCCCCAGCCGATGCCGGTCCGGATCGGCTCGCTCGCCGGCCGCTGATCGCCGACACGAGCGCTCACCGGAGCGACGTGACGAACTCGCCGAGCCGCGAGAGCCCCTTCTCGATCTGCGCTTCCGAGCAGGCGAACGAGATCCTGATGTTGCGGCGAGCGCACTCGCCGAAGTCCTCGCCTGGCACGACCGCGACGGCGTGTTCATCCAGCAGCGCTTCGGCGAAGGACTGCGCCCCGTCGATCCGACGGCCGCGTGGCGTCGAGAGCCCCATGCAACGCGAGACGTCGGGGAACGAGTAGAAGGCCCCGTTTGAGGGAACGGTGGACAGGCGAGGCATCGACTGCAGGCGTCGGTGGACAAGGATCGCGCGGGCCGCGAACGACTGACGCATCCGCTCCACCTCGGCGGCACCGTTGGCAAGTGCCTCGACGATGGCTGGCATCGCAAACGACGAGACGTTGTTGGTCTGTTGCCCCTGCAACTTGATGAACTCCTTCATCCAGGCGCCACCGTTGGCCGGCGACGCCACGTATCCCAGCCGCCAGCCCGTCATGGCGTACGCCTTGCTCAGGCCATTGACGGTGATCGTCCGGTCCGCCAGTCGCGGGTCACTCCCGGGAGACCAATGCGCGAGACCGGGCGTCACCTCCGGATAGATCAACTTCTCGTAGATCTCGTCACTCAGGACCGCAACGCCGGGGTGGGCGGCGATCACTTCGGCGATGGCGCGCAGCTCGTCCGCGGGGTAGGCGATGCCGCAGGGATTGGAAGGCGAGTTCAGCAGGATGGCCACCGTGCGTGGGGTCATGGCGGCCTCCACCTGTTCAGCGGTCACCCGATAGCCATGCTGGATGCCCCCCGCGACCTCGACGCATCGCCCGCCGGCCAACTCGATGAGCGGCTTGTAGCTCACCCAGGCGGGAGTCGGGAGGATGACCTCATCGCCTCGACCGGGTTCAAGCAGCAGCTGGAGCGACATCGCCACGGCGTGCTTGGCGCCGCACGTGATCGACACCTGCTGCCACTGGACGGGAATCCCATTTTCTCCCTGCAACTTCGCGGCAATCGCCTTGCGGGCCTCGACCGTGCCCGGAGTCGCCTCGTACTTGGTGCGCCCCGACTGGATCGCCCGGATGGCGGCTTCCTTGATGGCGACGGGCGTGTCAAAGTCCGGCTCGCCGACGCCGAAGCCAACGACATCGACACCTTCGGCCTTGAGCGCCGCGGCCCGCGCGCTGACGGCCAGCGTGGCCGACTCCTTCATGCGGGCGATGGACGAATTGACGTGCATGGTGGGCGGCGATGCAAGCGCAGTCATCGCCGGAAGAATACGCTCGGCACGACCTATACTTGCCGAATGCATTTCGATGCCCACCAACCCGTCATCGATGACCTGCGGGCGCGGATCGTGACCATCCGCGACTCTCTTTGACTACCCAGCGAAGCAGACGGAACGCATCCGCCTCCACGGGTTGATGGAGGCCGACGGATTCTGGGACTCGCCAGACAAGGCCAACAAGGTCATCGCCGACCTGAAAATCGTGCGAACGCAGATCGAGCCGCTCGAGGCGGTGGTGACAGCGTTGGACGACGCCGAGGTCGCGTACGAACTGGCCAAGGAATCCAGCGACAAGGCGCTGCTCCAGGAAGCCGACGAGGCCCTGTTCGTCCTGCAAGCGAGGATGGAAGATGTCGAGACGAAGTCGCTGCTTTCAGAGCGGCACGACCACCGGAACGCCTTCGTGGTGATTCAGGCCGGCGCGGGAGGCACCGAGGCCAATGACTGGGCCGAGATGCTGGAGCGGATGTACCTGAAGTGGTGGGAGTCGATCGGCTGGAAGGTGGAGGAGATGAGCCGCTCGTATGGAACCGAGGTGGGCATTTCCGAGGCCACCTACGCCGTGCGCGGCCCGTTTGCCTACGGCTACAACCGATGCGAGCACGGGACCCATCGCCTGGCCCGGGTCTCCCCGTTCAACGCCGAAGGGAAGCGGCAGACCAGTTTCGCCACGGTGGACGTCACCCCGGAGTTCGAGGATTCCAAGCTGGAGATCCCGGAGCGAGACCTGTCGGTCCAGCTGTCGGCGTGGATGGTGCTCGAGGCGGCCGCCGCCATCGACCTTGGTTTACCCGAATGTGACCAGGAACACACTCGCCCATGACCAAAAGACGCCACCTCGTTAGCCATCCGA
>SXGS01243633.1_pt1 | contig 10002 bp, 9 predicted proteins | sample 3174681 | NCBI WGS metagenome assembly SXGS01 (sample SAMN11356861, study PRJNA531348) | freshwater metagenome | isolation source: freshwater sample F1-80 | place: China: Fuxian Lake, Yuxi | collected 2017-12-25
CGGAGTCGCGGCAGCGATAGGCGTTATGGTGAAGGCCCTTGATCATGACGTCCTCCGTCACGCCGGCTTCGATTTCACGTGCCGGATGTAACCCCTGACGTCGGCCGCGGGCTCGGTATAGGCCTTGCCGAGCGTGCTTTCCATCGCGGCGAGCCAGGTCTTGGTCCAGGCCGGCATGGCGTAGGCGATCGCCCCCAGGAACTCGAGCGTCGCGGCCAGCCGGATGTCGGCGATCGACGGATGGGCGCCGCCGATGAACGTGTCCTTGCCGATGAAGAAGCTGCGAAAGACGTCGAGCGGCTCCGCGATCGCGTCGATCGCCGCCTGCTGCGCCCGCCTCTTCTCGGCGTCGCCGGCGTCGCTGGCGCCGACCTCGCCCGGGTAGGCGGGAAATCCCAGCACCGGGTAGGTCGCGCGCGAGACCAGGGGATAGAGCGTGCCGGTCTGGTAGAGCAGCGCGCTGTCGACCATGGCGCGGCGGCCCGGATCGGCCGGATAGAACCGGTCGAGGCCGTGCTTGTTGCAGAGATATTGCATGATGGCGCCGCTTTCCCACAGGGCGCCGCGTGGCAGGCCCTCATCCTCGAGCATGGGGGTCATGTGCGCCGGGCATTTCGCCAGGTACTCCGGCGAGCGGGTATGGCCCCAGGCATCGATCTCGCTGACCTCGAGGCCCGCCCCGCGGACGAAGACCCTGACCGCCATGCTGTTGACGCTGGGCTTGAGGATGTGGAGCTTGAGCACGGTGCCCTCCCTTTTCTTCCTTTGCCGAACGCAGGGTGCACAAGCTGTCGACGATAGCCGGAAAACATAGATCGGATCGTCGCAAGCCACAAGGGACGGTCAGCCGCGGCGACGCCGCCGCCCCGGACGGCCCAAGCGTCGGCCTCGTTGCGTCTATGGCCTCACCGCGGCCATACTCCCCCGGGCAGGGGGAGGGGCCATGCTACTCGTCGAGACCGCCGTTTCGCCGGATCCGGCCAATCTGTCACGTCCGGACCGGGTGCTGTCTCCGGCCGACCTCCGTCGTCTGAGCGAGCGGTCGGACGCCCGGGGCCTGACGCGAATCTTCCTCCATGTTCTGCTGATCGCGGCCGGCGCCATCCTGGTCGCCCTGACCCGCGGCACACTCTGGGTGCTGCCGGCGATGCTGCTCCAGGGCTGGTTCCTGGTGGCTCTGTTTGCGCCCGTGCACGAGAGCGTCCACTACACCGCGTTCGAGAGCCGCCGGCTCAACATCGTCGTCGGCTGGCTCGCCAGCGTACCGACGCTGATCAACTCCAGCTTCTACCGGCTGTTCCACTACGCGCACCACCGCCACACGCAGGACCCCGACCGGGACCCGGAGCTCGCGGGTCCGCTGCCGACGACGGTGTGGGAGTACGTACTGCGCATCAGCGGCTGGGGCTATTATCGCAGCCGTGTCGACTTCTACGGCCGCATCCTCCGCGACGACTGGCGCGACTTCCCCTACATCCCCGAGCGCGAGCGGGCGGGTGTCCGGCGCTCGGTCGCTGCGATGCTGGCGGTCTTCTTCGCGGTATTCGCCCTCTGGTCCTGGCTCGATCCGGCCGGGCCCTGGCTGTTCTGGCTGCTGCCGGTGGCGATGGCCCAGCCGATCCTCCGGGTCATGCTGCTCTCCGAGCACACGCTCTGCAGCGACGACGACAACGGCCTTACCAACACGCGTTCGACTCTGGTGAATCCGCTGATGCATCTCGTCCACTGGAACATGCCCTACCACGCCAAGCACCACCTCTACCCGTCGATCCCCTTCCACCGGCTGCCGCAGGCTCACCGCGAGATCGGTGACCGGTTCGCCCATGTGGCGCCGAGCTATTTCGAAACCCAGAAGCAGATCCTTCGCCGGATCACGGGGCGCCCATGACAGCGGAAGCCAAGGTCTTCGAAGCCGGCGACGTCGTCCTCCAGTGCGGGATCACCCTCAAGGGCGCCAAGATCGTCTACACGACCTACGGCACGCTGGCGCCCGACAAGTCGAACGTCATCGTCTACCCGACCTCGTACTCGGCGCAGCACAGCGATATCGACTGGCTGATCAAGCCCGGCGGCATCCTCGATCCGTCGAAATACTTCGTCGTCATCCCCAACATGTTCGGCAATGGGCTTTCGACCTCGCCGAGCAATGTCGGTCCGCCGCTCGACAAGGGGCGCTATCCCAACGTCAGCGTCTACGACAACGTCATGGTTCAGCGCCGGATGATGCGCGAGGTCTTCGGCGTCGAGAAGGTGAAGGCAGTGTACGGCTGGTCGATGGGCGGCCAGCAGGCCTATCATTGGGGCGCGCTGTTCCCGGAATCGGTCGGGCGGATCATCGCGCTCTGCACCTCGGCAAAGACCAGCGAGCACAACAAGGTGTTCCTGGAAAGCGTGCGGGCCGCGCTCACCGCCGACGAGGCTTTCCAGGACGGATGGTTTCATCGCGTGCCGGTTCGCGGTTTCCGCGCCATGTCCCGCGTCTATGCCGGCTGGGCCATCTCGCAGACCTGGTATCGCGAGAAGATCTACCTGCAGCAGGGCTTCGCCTCGCTCGAGGATTTCCTCGTGCATGGCTGGGAGGCCAACTACTTCCTCAGGCGCGAGGCCAACAACCTGCTGGCTCAGCTCTGGACCTGGCAATACGGGGACATCTCGGCCAACGACAAGTACAAGGGCGACTTCAAGGCGGCGCTCAGGGGCATCACCTGCCCGGCGCTGGTGATGCCGGGCGACCACGATCTCTACTTCCAGGTCGCCGACAACGAGATCGAGGTCGCCGGCATGCCGAACGCGCGGCTCGTGCCGATCCGTTCGATCTGGGGGCATCGCGCTGGCAATCCGCTGGCCAACCCCGAGGACGAGCGCTTCGTCGCCAAGGCCGTCAACGAGTTCCTGAACGGCTGAGAGCGTAGGCGTCCGCCTCGCCGGGACCTATGCTGTGCTCTGGCCGGGCGCCCCATGCCTGGAGACGGGCTGCGGGAGCGGACGACCATGGGCGAGAAAGTTGCCGAGCTTAGAGGGCGGCTCCGACGGCTCGAGCAGGAACTCGATACGGCTATCGACGACGAACAGAGGGAGGCCGCAGGCGCGGCGGGCACGCGCAAGGGTGGGTTCTCCGGTGCCGTTCGGGCCGAGCAGCGCGGTCATCGCGTCGGGATCTTCCGATACATCATCGGCATGAACCTCTCGTCGCTTCTGGCGGTGCCGGCGACCTATGCGGTGGTCGTCGCGATCGCGCTTCTCGACCTTCTGGCGACCGTCCATCAATGGGTCACGTTCCCGGTCCTCGGCATCCGCCGGGTCCGTCGCGCCGACTACGTCGCCATCGACCGGCACAAGCTGAGCTACCTGAACGCGATCGAGAAGCTGAACTGCCTCTATTGCGGCTACGCCAATGGCGTCATCGCCTACGCGCGCGAGATCGCCAGCCGCACCGAGCAGTACTGGTGCCCGATCAAGCATGCGAAGCTGATCCGTTCGCCGCATCGCCGCTATCCCGAGTTCCTCGAATACGGCGATGCCAAGGGTTATCGCGAGAGGCTGGAGGAGTACCGGAAGAAGGCCGGCGAGCCCTAAGCCCGGCCTCAGCGCCCGTCCAGCGCATAGGGCCGCCAACGCGACGGCTCGTTCATCGCCTGCGACGGCGGCCTGCCGGTCAACGACATCCAGCGCGAGCGGTACCAGGCGACGACCGCAAGGTCGAAAGTGATGCCCTCCTTCGGTGCCGCTTCGACGTCGAGCGCCGACCACGGGATCAGCGCCTCGAGGGTGATGCGCGGCTGGTCGGAGCCGAAGTAGTGGACGCGCCCGCCCGAGACCGGCACGCAGACCGTATCCACGACCTGGCAGATCTCGGCCCGCATCCGCTGCGAGCCGCCGGCGACGCCCTCGCGCGGCGGGATGATGTGGATGCGAAAGCGCTGCGGTCCGCCTCCGGCATCGACGCCGAGATCGACCCGGAAGCTCTCGCCCCTCGGGTAGTCCCCGGCATAGGCCAGGAGGTCTAGGTCGTAATAGTCCATGCCGATGACGGCGATCGACAGCCCGTCGCGGCTCCAGGCGGCATAGGCCTCGCCGAAGGCGATCTCGCCCGGCTGCGGGATCAGCGGCGGAAGCAGAGATCGCGCCTTCGGCCAGTCGGTGAGCACGCCGTCGCCGATCCGCACATCGGCCCGTGGCAGCACGGTACGAGCCCGCGACGGCGGCGCGCCGGGTTTGGCGTGCAGGGCGGGCGCCTCCCGGTTGGCCTTGGTCATCGCCGCAATCAGCTCTTCGTAGGGACGGTCGGCGATGTCGACCAGGCCGAAGTTGTAGTCCTCGCCGTCGGCGCGGCCGCCGGGCGGGTGGTCGTGGAACTGGAACCAGTGGGCGCCGACCGCCTCGGGAAGCTGAGCGAAGCGCCGTGCCGCCGCACCGGCACCGGCGGCGCGCTCGGCCTGCGTGTCGACCGTCATCAGATGGCCGGTGTTGTCGTTGCCCGACCGGTTCTCGCGAGCGGCGAAGAACCATTCGGAGATCAGTACAGGCTTCCGCTGGGTGAGCTTGGAGATGCCGTCGAAAAAGTAGCGGGCGAGCCAGCCGTCCGGTGCATCGACGTTGTAGTTGGTGGAGACGACGTCGACCTCCTCGGCCATCGCCGCGACGGCATCGGGGTCGTAGTAGATCGGCAGCCGGTCGCCGAGGACCAGCGCCTCGGGGTCGGCTGCGCGCAGCGCCGCCGCGGTCATCCTGTAGTAGAGGCCCGAGATCTGCTTCGTCCAGAGGCGGACGAAGTCGATGCCGCGGCCGCCGGGCTTGAGGCGGACCGCCTCGCCTTCGCTCGCCAGTAGATCGGCGAAGGAGGAGACGCCCTTCGGCGGCACGAAGTCGCGGGCGAAGCGCGGAAAGTCGTCCTTGTAGTGACCGGCGAGGGCGTCGATCAGCCGCTGCTTGGTGATGCTGCGGGCCGGCTCCTGGATGTAGAAGGTGAACAGCGCCCCCCGCCACCAGCCGACTTCGTTGTCGGTGAAGTAGCCGATGCGCCGGGGATCTTCGAGGAATGGCCGCACCAGCCGGATGGCCATCTGGCGCATGCGCGCATCGGTCTCAGGCGCGTAGGGGTCGAACCAGTGGAAGCGGGCATTGCGGCCGAGCTCCAGATTGGGCGTGAACGGAAGGTCGAGCGTGCCGGAATCGAGCGACCAGCCGCCGGCGGTATTGAAGCCCCACTCGGCGAGCCGGACCCGATTGCGTCTGGCCCAGTCCGTCACCGTAGGGTCGAAATGGCTCCAGTGGTAGCGGCGCTCGGGGCTCGGATAGGAGGCGCCGCCGTCGATGACGTTGACGCCAACCGAGAAGAAGCGATCGCCGCAGGGAGTGACGAGCCAGGCGGCACCGTCGTCGCGCGCGGTCGACCAGCGGCTCGACGGCGCCCGGGCGAAATCGGCGCAGGCCTCGACCGAGGCCGGTGCCAGCACCAGCAATGCAGCCAGGACCCAGCGCATCAGCGAAGCCGGCCGTGGTAGCCGGCAAGGCGCCGTTGCCATTCGACGCAGCCGACGGCGCGATAGAGGCGGGCTGCGTAGTTGATGGCGGAGATCGCGGTCTGGCGCTCGGTCTCGACACAGGCGATCCCGACCATGGTCAGCACGTCCGCCTCGGCGACGCGGTCGCCGATCATCTGATAGAGCATCCGGGCCTCGCCATAGGCGATGCAGGCGGCGTCAAGCCGGCCGCGGGCGGCGTCCAGATCGCCGATGGCACGCATCGAGGTCGCCTCGCCGGCTCTGTCGCCGATGCGTCCGAACATGGCGCGGGCATGGGTGAAGTTGACCTTGGCGAGGTCGTAGTTCTCCAGCAGCCCGTCGAGCTGGCCCAGATCGAGCAGCGCCTGGGCCTGCTCGCGCTGGCCGCCGATCGAGCGGTAGAGGACATAGGCGCCGCGCATCATCTCGTGCGCCTGGCGGGTGCTGCCGCCCTGGCGCTCGATGTGGCCCAGTCCTTTCAGCGCTTCCGCCTCGATCACCGAGTCCTGGGCGCTGCGGCCGAGCGCGCGCCCCTTCTCGTGCTGGCTCCGCGCCTCGTTCAGGTTGCCGATCAGCCGCTCGAGCTCGGCGATGCCGATATGCACGCGGGCCTCGCCGGGCTTGTCCTTGGCCTCGACGAAGAGGGTGGTGGCCTGGGCGGCGGCGGCGCGGGCATTGGCGAAGCGCAGCGTGGCGCGTCTGAGGTCGCCGCGGCCGGAGAGCAGCTCGCCCTCGCCGAAGCGCCGGCCGGCGATCTTGAACTGCTCGCCCGCGGCGACCACGGAGTCCCGCGCCTCGCGCGGACGTCCCATCACCCGCAGGATCTCGGCCAGGGACTGGCGGACGATGCCCTCGCCGATCGGATCGCTGATGGTCTTGTAGATCGTGAGCGCACGCTCGTAGCGGGTCATCGCGTCCGTGCCCGCCCGCTTCACTCGGTCGAGGTCGCCGCGGCAGGTCAGCGCGTGCGCCTCGCCCGACCGGTCGCCGGACTGGCTGAAGGCGAAACGGGCGTAGTCGAAGCCGGTCCCGGCTTCCTCGGACCTGGTCTGCCGCGCGGCGACCTCGGCGACGCCCAAGCTGGCCTCGCCCTCGGAGTACTTGTCGCCGGTTCGCACCGCGATCTCCCGCGCCTGCTCGTAGAAGCTGCGCGCCTGGTCGAGGGCGTTCTGGCGCGCCTGCGCGCGCGCCTGGAGCAGCAGGGAGCGGAGCTGGCCGCGTTCGTCCTTGGCTTCGGTGAACTGCTGCTGCGCATCGGCATAGGCGCTCTGCGCGTCGGCGTAGCGCGTCTGCGCCTCGGCTATCTCGCCCTGTCCCAGCATGGCGAGACCGATCCCCTGCGGATCCTTCGCCTCGCGGAACAGCGAGAGCGCCTCGCGGTTGAGCTTGGACGCATCGTCGAAGCGCTGGACGAAGCGCATGCCCTCGCTCTGGATCCAGAAGCGGCTGCCGGCGGCCTTCGGGCCGGTGCCGACGCCGGTACGGATCGCCTGGACACCGCCGGCGCGGCGGATGCGGCGCGACATCCACAGGTCGATGACCACGCAGATGGCGCCGAAGACCAGGGTCGCCTGCGCCACCAGGTCGCGGGTCGGCTGCGGGTCGCCGAGGGTGAGCGCGTAGGAACCGATGGCGGCGACGCCGGTACCCAGCACGATCAGGCCGCGTCTGGCCCAGGCGCCGCCGCCGCGCGTCTTCGAGAGCGCGCTCGCCATCGCCTAGAACCGACCTCTCGTCGCTGGTCTCGTCACTCTGCCCCCGAATGCCCTGGTTGTAAGCGGGCCAATCTCCGATAGATCGGGGCGAGCAGGCCCGGCAGCAGATAAATAGGCAATTGCCCGACGGCGAAATAGAGGAAAACGTCCGGAGGGGCCGCGGCGCCGAGAGAGCCTACGAGAACGGCAAGGTTTCGGTTGCCGCTGGTGACGCCGAGGGCCAGCGCCGTCCGCCTGGGAAGCCGCGAGAACGCGACCGCGCCGAGGACCTGAAACGACAGATTCGCGGCAAAAGCCGCCAGAACGTAGCTGCCGACACGCAGGGGTTCGGCCATCGCCTGGTCGGTGATGCCGTCCATGGCCGCGACGGCGAAGGCGAGCAGCGTGAGGACGATGGCGCCATCGATTCGGCAGGGATGGCGGGCGATCGCGGCGGCGCCGAAGATCCGTCGTCCCAGGCCTGCGAGCGCCAGCGCGCCGAAGGTCAGAAGCACCAGCCTGAGGAACAGCGGCCCAAGGTCGAGGCCGACGTCGATCCCGGCGAGCAGGAGCGCCAGCGGCGGCAGGGTCAGAGGCATGGCGAAGGTCGCGAGCGCCGTGCCGACCAGGGCGAGCGCGCCGTCGAGACCGAGCAGGGTCGCCAGCGCCGGTGCGGCGATCAGCGGCGGCGAGGCGGCCCAGAGCAGCATCGCCGCGGCCAACCCTTCGGGCAGGCCCGCCAGCCGGGTCGCGAGCGCCATCAGCGCCGGCGACGCCGCCAGAAGCCAGACGACCAGGAGCACGGAGGGGAGCGGACGCCGAAGGTGGCCGGCCAGCATTCGCCAGTCCATCCGCATCAGGGTGAAGGCGAGGAGGGCTACGACCGCCGGCGTCAGCAGCGGGCGGAAGAGCGCGGCCAAAGCCGGCACCGCGAGCCCGAGGAAGATCCCGGCGGCGAGCACGGCCTTGCCGTGACGGCCGACCCAGCCGAGGGCGCCTGCGAGCATGCGGCAAACGCTAGCGGCTTTCGAAGACAGGGCCAATACGCTAAACGGGAGCCCCATGACCGACCCCTGGCTCGGCGATCACCGCGACCACGTCCGCCCGGAGTGGATCGACTACAACGGCCACATGAACGTCGCCTACTACGTGCTCGCCTTCGACCGGGCGACCGACGTGCTGTTCGACCGGCTGGGCCTTGGCATGGCCCACCGCAAGGCGACCAACCAGGGATTCTTCGTGGTCGAGGCGCACGTGACCTATGGCCGGGAGCTGCTCGAAGGCGACCCGCTCCGCTTCGAGGCCTGGGTGGTCGAGGCCGGCGAGCGCAAGCTCCGCTACTTCCTGACGATGTTCCACGCGGAAAAGGGTTACCGCGCGGCGACGATCGAATTCCTCGGCCTCAACGTCGATCTCTCGACCCGCAGGGCGGCCCCGTTTCCGCCGCAGCTGCAGCGGAGCCTCGATGGCGCGGTCGAGCGCGACCGCGCCCGCGGTCTGCCGCCCGAGATCGGCCGGGCGGTCGGCCAGCCGCGGACGGCCCGCGCTGAACCCGCTTGAGTCGCGATCGCCAACCGGCTACTCCCCGAGCTAGGGACGAACCACCGAAGGCGGCCGTCGTGGCGGGCACAGGCCAGGAACGCGACCAGGCGGAATTCTTCGCCCGCAATGCGCTGTCGCGGATGGCGATCCTCGGCATCGCGCCTACACCTCAGAATTTCCTGGTCTGGTACGGCTACTTCGCCAGCCATCCGCCTGAATTGAAGGCGGCCGTTGACGCCCTGGTCGACGGCGGCCGCAGGGTCGACGCGGCGCTGACGGACGACGTCCACCGGCGTTTCTTCGGCCGCGAGGCCGACGCGGCGAAGGTGGCGCAGGCGTCCCAGGCCGTCGATGCCCTGCTTGCCCGCCTGGTCGATCGGGTCACCCATCATGACCGGAGTACGGAAGCCTTCGGCGGCGCGCTCGCCGATGCCAAGACCGTGCTGGCGGAGGGCGAGATCGGCGGCATCCTCTCCCGCTTGGTCGAGGAGACCCATCGGATGGCCGCGCTCAATCAGGAGATGCAGGCCCATCTCAAGGCGGCAGGCTCAGAGATCGACGGGCTCCGCCAGAGCCTGGGCCAGGCACGCGAGCAGGCGGAGACCGACGGGCTTACCGGCATCGCCAATCGCAAGCGCTTCGACATGGCGCTCCGCCAGGCGGTCGTCCGCGCCATCGACAAGCAGGAGGCGCTCGCCCTCCTGATGGTCGACATCGACCATTTCAAGCGCTTCAACGACGCCCATGGCCATCAGGTCGGCGATCAAGTGCTGAGGCTAGTGGCGCGGACGCTGACCGACTGCGTGCGCGACGGCGACCTGCCGGCGCGCTATGGCGGGGAGGAGTTTGCGGTGATCCTTCCGGCGACGCCGCTGGCGGCGGCCAAGCCTATCGCCGAGCGCATCCGCACGACTCTGGCCGCTCGCAAGATCGTCCGCCGCAATACCGGAGAGGCCCTGGGCGGGATCACGATCTCGGTCGGTGCGGCGCTTCATCGGCACGGCGAGACGCCCGCCGCCCTGATCGCCCGCGCCGATTCGGCGCTCTATGCCGCCAAGCGCCAGGGCCGCAACCGGCTGGTGATCGAGGGCGACGGCGCGGCTTAGATTCGGGCGCCTGCCAGCCTATATTGCTGAAATGACTTCCCAGACGCTGCCGGTCTCCCCGCAGCCGCCTCCCTATCTCGCCGGCCTCAACGAAGCCCAGCGCCGCGCCGTCGAGGCGGTCGACGGCCCAGTGCTGGTCCTGGCCGGCGCCGGCAC
>SXGS01311355.1_pt1 | contig 10001 bp, 8 predicted proteins | sample 3174681 | NCBI WGS metagenome assembly SXGS01 (sample SAMN11356861, study PRJNA531348) | freshwater metagenome | isolation source: freshwater sample F1-80 | place: China: Fuxian Lake, Yuxi | collected 2017-12-25
GATACATTTGCATGAGTTTTTTTACCCCCTCATGGTCGGATATGACTCCGTCGTTTTGGATGTCGACTGCGAGATCGGCGGCAACGACCAGCTCTTCAACATGCTTGCAGGCAGAACGCTCCAGCATGCGTACAAGAAGCGCGACAAGTTCGTCCTCACAACGAAGCTGATCGACGGTACCGACGGCAGGAAGATGAGCAAAACGTACAACAACTGCGTGTACCTCACGGACTCGGCGGAGGAAATGTACGGTCGCATACTCTCGATGCCGGACAACCTGATTCCTCTCTACATGGAGTGCTGCACGGACTTGCCGATGACCGACGTCAAAGCAGCAGAGAAAGCATTGAAAGACGGAAAAGAGAACCCGAAGAACCTGAAGATGCGCCTCGCGAGAGAGATCGTGACGATCTACCACAGCGCGAAGGACGCGACTGCGGCCGAAGAGGCGTTCGAGAATGTCTTCAAGAAGAAAGGCGTTCCGGAGGACATGCCAGAGTACAAAATGAAGAAAGGGGAGTCGCTGATCGATGCGCTGCTCAGGAGCGGTTCCGTCACAAGTAAATCAGAAGCGAGAAGGCTTATTGAGCAAGGAGGAGTGAAGGTGAATAACGCTACGGTAAAATCTGTCGATGCGAAGGCTGAGGAGGGGATTGTGAAAGTGGGGAAGAGGAAGTTTGTGAGGATCACACTCTAAAATTCGATCACAGTAGCCACACCCTCAGAATCAGCGCAGTGCTGACAATGATTACAAGTGAGAGAAGGAACGCTCCGCCTATGCTGCCAAAGGCTCGGGCTGACATAGTATAGGGGGAATTACAGTCCACTCAGAACAAGAAAGAGCACGCCTGCAAACGCAAGGAAGAAGGATAGTACGAATCCGCCGACGCTGGGATATTCATGAGTACGCATACCCATGAAGACGAACGGAAAGGGGATTCATTACACGATCTCCCCGATCGACTATTCCTCGTCAGGCCAACTGCCAAAATCGGAAACCTCCATCGGCCCCAACCCCGTATCGACAAACGTCACCGCAATCATATCCATTGGTACGTTATGTTTCTGGCTTGCTATGCGACCAGCCTCGACAGGATTGTCCGCCACAACAATCTGCGACTCATCCGTTGTCCACGATGCAACGTGCTTTCCCGCAAATCGCTCAAGCGTGCCGTCACACACTCGATCGCGTAACCAACTCCATGTCTGAGCCTGATGACAGAGGATCATCTCCTGCAAAAAGCCGTCGTCACCGCGCTGCAGCAAACAACTTGCCAAAGGCAAATTCTCCGGATCATCCGCAAGCTGCTTCAGGCGACCGACATTCGCCTCTCCCCCGGCAATATGCGCGAGAAGCGTATGTGCCCTGATCCACACCAACTCCCGAATGTACTCCGTTGCCGCATGCACCTGCTGTTCCTTTCCTTCCGCTTGCTGCTTCTCCCGGACTTCAAGAAGCCTTCTAACCCGATTTGACACTGAAACATCATCAAGCAGAAGTGACCTGAAATAGACTGCTGCCTCCAACTCATCAAGGTCGTATGCAGCCGAGAAATCGTGCGTTGCCAAATCCGGATACTTGCCAATCGACATATACAATGAAAATAATACTTAATGCTGTTTTTGTCAATATTTTTCCCCTATTTAATTACATCAACCAAAGCCTGAGCATCAGCGCCGGTGCGCCCGTGAGGACTACCGAGAGGAGGAATGCCTTGCCGATACTCGAGTAAGCTTTTTTTGACATTGGACATTATAAACGTGTGGAGAAGGATTTTGTTACACGAGAAACTCTGCATCCCATTCCCTGCAGAGTGCACTGGAGCCGCCGAATGCTTGAGACGGAAGAGGGGAGTACCACATGCAGACTGCCGGGATCGGGGGAACTCATTACCCAGGAAAGGACGGAATCGCAGCTCCCCGAGCCATCCAAACTGAAGTTCAGCTCACGACAGTCAACGAGAAGCCTTCGGCTTTCGTGGGTTCTTCCAGCCGCAAAAGAGGAGCAAAGCTGAGTCATATCCTGAGTGTACACTCGTACACCCTCCCCTGCAAGTGGAAACTATGGACAACTCCCCCGTCACGACCTGCGATACAATCCAAGTCGCATGAAAAATCGCATATGGATCATCGACTGTCTGCGAGCTTTCGCCATCTTTTCGATGATCGCCTATCACCTGGCCTACGACCTCCGAACGTACTATGCGTTTCAGATCGATGTCCATGACGGACTCTGGAAAATCTTCGAACAGGTCGTTGCAGGACTGTTTCTTCTCCTCGTCGGCTGGTCATTCGTCCTCTCCTGGAGACAAACGCCTCATTGGCAAAAATACACAAAAAGGGGAGCGACGATTCTCGGATACGGCTTCATTGTCAGCGCTGCGACATTTCTCTTCGACCCCGCGACCTACGTCCGGTTCGGAATCCTCCACCTCATCGGCGTATCCGTCATGATCCTGCCACTCTTCGTGAGACTCAGACAATTTGCTCTCATTCCGGCCACTATTGCCGCAATAATCGGAATACAATTACGTGATGGCACTGCTTCAACACCCCTCTTCCTGCCCATCGGACTGACGGAACCGGGATTCCAGTCAGTGGACTACTTCCCCTTATTCCCCTGGTTTGGGGCAGTTCTTGTAGGTGCTGCAGTCGGATCTGCACTCCAAAACCTTGGACCTTCCGAGGCGGCACATGGGAAGCTGAAGGAAGCAGTAACAATAGTCTCGAGGCATTCACTTCTGATTTACCTTGTTCACCAACCTCTGCTCCTCCTCTTGCTCCGAATGACGCTTGGGGAAGCTCGAATTTAGGGAGATTTGCTGAAGAAAGGGGAGAAGTATTGTTTAATAAAAAACATGTAGCGAGTTTTGTCGATGATGAGTTATCCACATCTTGTGCAGAAACAACGTATCTGTGAGATCGGTGAATAAATTGCCATTTTATTTGTGTCAGATTCAAAATTCAGCGATAGGGGAGCAGGAATAGCGATATCTTGAAAGACGCACAATGTATCTTGTACATTATTAAATACGTGCCATTTAGTAACCTCCTCTCAGTCTTGCTCATCGACAACGGCAATCGATGACCCAATTCCCGGCAGTTGATATGTCCACGGCGGCCAGAGGCTTATTTCCACCTTACTGACCTCAGGTAGGTTCTTGATGATCCTCTTCGCCTCCGAAATATCCTTCCCGCTCACATTGTCTCGGATGTATTTTGCAAATTTTGCTCCAGCAGGGGTAAGAGGATTCAAAACATAGCGCTCTGAGTAGGTCAAGTCCGCGGTTATTTTTACCCAAAGTAAATCGTCATCCCATGGAGGGATGACATAGAGGTCCATGTTCTCTTTCGAGAGTGAGCTCTGGAGAATTGTTTTCCCGGAGGGAACACGCTCTGCCGCCTCCCCTTTCAGGATATCGAGCAATGCATCCTCGTCGTAGAGAACGACCGTATAATCGAGACCGCCTGATACGGGAACCGACGTCACGTTCTGACCGACGAATGATTCGGAGAGCTGAAAATTACCGTAAACGATCTTTGTCAGATCATCTCTCTTCAGCTGAACGAAATTGGTTCCGTTGATAGCATTCTCCCCGATACGCTCGTCTTCGACCTGCTGCCTCGCAACCATCAGAAGCTCCTGCTCCAGCCTCTGCTTCGCCCCTGGATGCTCCTGCGATCCGAAAATATCGTCCTTCGAAAGCACATTGACGTACGATGTTGTTCCGCCGCTTGCAGGCTTGTCGTTGCGTGCGTACACAAGTGCTCGTTCTCGCTCCGAAAGACCGAGGAAGTCCCACTTCACGCCCGAAGGAACATTGCCACGATCACCGAGCACCTCTCCGTACTGATCGATGGGATCGGCGACAGCCCTCATATCCTGCTTCGTCTTTGAAGCGAGCGTCAAATCATTCTGCAATCTGAAACGCATGCCGGCCTGATTCACAAGACGAGTCCCCTTTCGAAGCGAGTACGATTCGTCCGAATCGTTGAACACCGTCACCGTCATCTCGGCATTCGTACCGGTGAAATTCTTGCTGATCTGATCGTACGTGATGGTTCGATCGATATGAACGGTCAGACGCCTCAGCGGCAGCGACTTCACCCGATCGGTTGGAACCGGAATGACCGCACCGGATTCCACAAGGTACACGTTCGTGGTGAATGTTTCCGTCTCTTGGTTCGACCAAATGCGGATCGTCGCGGAAGGAAGAAAACGAAAAAACACATAACCGAATGACACGATGCTGATGACGAGCAGCAGCCAAATACGAAGTTTCGGAAGCGACAGAAGACCAACCATCTGAAGCCTGGATCGAATGTCCCTGCGCCACGAAACCGGACTGAATGCGCGCACGGCTTCGGAGAGAGACGGATGTGCACGAAGAAGAATGGTCAACTCTTTCAGATTCTCGATACACTGCCATCCCGTCGCTCGAGCGACTGCAAGGATCCGTGCGTCTTTCGTCGCCAGAAGTAAGCGACGGTCCGGATTGAGCGCGCGAGCTTCCGAAAACATCTTGGACAGGGCCTGATCCGAAAGATGTACGAGACTCTCGGAACCGATGACAAGAAAGAACGGTCCTGCAGATTTTCGTACCGCCCCGAGAACCACCTTCAGAGAAGATTTTTCACTGATGACGAAAACGGTGACGGGGGTCGACGATGATTCCTTCGACTCGGACATGGTGAAGAGTATGCCTGAGTGATGGGTGAGCAGAAAGGTCCGTGCCCTCCTGCCTTATTTTTCGAGCGCCTTCAGCGATGCGAATCGCTTGCCGCCGATAAACTCGAGCATCGCGCCTCCACCCATACTGACGAACGTGTACGCGGAGAGCGGATACTTGTAGCGAAGGTGAAAATCGATGGTATCCCCGCCTCCGATAATGCTGACAGCACCCTTCTTCGTCGCTCGGGCAATCGACTCGGCAATGCGCTTACTGGCATGGGAAAATCTGTTGAACTCGTAAACGCCGAGAGGACCGTTCCAGACGATCATCTTCGAACGCTCGATCAGTTCGCAGTAACGCTTGACGGTGACTTTTCCGATATCAAAGATGCACATGTCCCCTTCGATGTCGTCGACGGGAAGATCGATTTTCTCAGCCGTCTCGCTGAGTTCGCTAGCCACAACAACATCCGGCGGCACATGAATTTTCGCACGTCTCGGCTTCTCGCTCTTAAGCATCAGTTCCTGTGCCTGCTCCATTCCCTCCTCGTCATACTTCGATGCCCCGACGGAAAATCCCCTTCCGGCGATGAAGGTATTCGCAATGCAGCCGCCGACCAGGATGTGATCGCCTTTCTTCAGGAAGTGCTCGATGACCGGAACCTTCGTCTCCATCTTGGCCCCGGCGATGATGAGCGTGAGCGGTCTCTTCGGAGACTTCACAATGGGAGCGAGATTCTTCACCTCCTCCGCAAGCGTAAACCCCATGAATGCAGGCAGAAGCTTCGCGAGGGGAAGCATGCTCGCATGGTCGCGATGACAATTCGTAAACGCGTCGTTCACGTAGAGATCACCAAGCTTCTTGAGCTGCTTTGCAAAACTCACGTCATTCTTTTTCTCCTCGGGATGAAAGCGAAGATTTTCAAGCAGCACCACTTCTCCGGGCTTCGCTTTGGAAACCGCCTTCTCAGCCTCCGGACCGACACAGTCTTTTGCGAAGTGAACCTTCGTCCTCAGTAATTTCTCAAGCACCGGCACAATCGGCTTCTGGCTGAACTGCGGATCGGGGCCGTTCTTCGGACGCCCCTGATGCGCGAGCAAAACAAGAATGCCTCCTCCCTTCACGACGTACTGCATCGATTTCAAAATCGCTTTGACTCTCGTGATGTCCGTTACCTTGCCCTTCTCCATGGGAAGATCGAATCCCGCACGCAGAAGCACCCGCTTCCCTGCTACTCTTGCCTGATCGAGGGTGCGATAGGATTGCACGCGGAAAGCTTATGATCGTCTCTGAAAATGTGCAAGAAAATAGGGAGAGGAAGATCCATATCTTCCGCGGAAGTTACGAACTTCCGCTGCGAAACCATAACTCCATTCTTCGCTGATCGTCTCCGCAGAAATATCCGACGAGCACTCCCCTGTCATTCACAACCGTATTCACACACTCTTTTTCTTCGGCAACTGGATCCAATCGATCGAGAAGCGGAAGAATACTTGTTTGAAATTCCTCAGCAACAACGTATCCCCTTCTCTCAAGCAAATACATTTCGGAAAGGCGTAATTCGAGATCTTCTCTGGTTTTTGTCCGATAAAAATCAAAAAATGCTAAGAGACCTTGCTCCTTGAAAAGTGCATTCCATTTTGTTCGAGCCTGAGAAGTACATACGGGACCGATCAGGCCGCAGACAGCTTGTTGCATGCTATGATTCTACCGATGATCCCAATCGTCGCCATCGTGTTTCTTGTGACGATCTGCGCATACGCGCTGACGATGAAGGTTTTTCCGATTCTCGGCCTACTGGATTTTCCGCAGCGCTACGGCCTGCGGCGCGGGAGACTCCCCTATCCGACCGGCATCGTCGCGGTCGTCGTCTTCATCGTCACGGCGTTCTTCATCCTGCCACTCGGACAGAAAGAAATCGGTCTGCTGATCGGAATCGGGCTCCTCGCACTCACCTGTTTCATCGACGATCGGTCTCCCCTCCCCTCCTGGCTGCGACTGCTGATCCAGCTGCTGATTGTATCGCTGATCTTCGCAACAGGATCACGTATTTACACCATCACGAGCCCGCTCGGAGGGTTTCTGAAACTGGATTCGCTGACGATACAGACCGTGCTGTTTGGCCCGCTGCCGATCCTGAGTGGAATATTCACGATCGGATGGCTTCTTCTGACCATCAATGCACTTAACTGGTTCGACGGCATCGGCGGACAAGTGAGCGTGATTGCGACGATCGGTTTTCTGATGCTCGGATGTCTCGCGTTATTCAGGAACGGAGAACCTGATATCGCACTCCTTGCATTTTCGCTCGCAGCGATCGCGGGGGCCGGAATACTCTTCGATTTTCCTCCGGCACGGATGCTGATGGGTGACACCGGATCGATGTTTTTCGGACTCATGCTCGGGCTCCTCGGCATCTACCACGGAGGAAAAGTCGCGACGGTCTTCCTCGCACTCGGTATTCCGCTCATCGATGCGCTGTTCGTAATCGTCCGAAGGATCATCAGCGGTCACTCCCCTCTCTCTGGGGGCCGAGATCATCTGCACCATCTGCTGCAAGACCGAGGATGGTCGGATCGCAGAATCATTGTGCTCACGGCAATCGTCGGAACGACGTTCGGAGGATCGGCACTGTTCCTGTCGACTGCAGAGAAAGGAATTGCTGGACTCATTCTTTTGGTGCTCATCGGCGGAATGCAGTGGGTGATTCAAAAAAAGCGTTGAGCATCATGCTGCTTCGCTGCCATGACACTACCCTTATCTTGTCGGAACCATCGGTGCGCTCCTCGACTCGAATGCTCCTCTTGTGATGATGAACACCGGCTTATTTTGATTGCGTGCAAGCACATGCAGCGTTGCGACTCCGTTCACGAAATCCAAAGGCGAGAGCTCAGCAGGGCGAATCTCGGCATCGCCGAAATCCGACAGGACATACAGGCGACCTGAGAAGGACGGAGAACGCACTAAGTTCCCCTGAGCATCCAGCGCCGAAATCCTGATCTTCTGCCACGTGCGTGTCAGGACCCCGGAATGATCGATGGAAAGATGATGCACATCGGTATTCAAGCTGGCGCTGACCGGAGGGGATGAAGGCTCGTCGACAGAAGCAGTCTTCACGATATCCGTCACGACAGGCGTAGCGGACGAAGTCGGGGCCGAGACAGCTCCGACCACAGTCGGAACCGCAGCGGCTGGCAACCCTGCTTTCGCCATCCGTGAACGCAAACGACCTGCCGCCACTTGCCTCAGGCGAAGTGCCGGAGGAAGAGAGCGATCGATGGATGCCACGAGATCCGCCTGCACATTCGTGCGACCGGACGGAGCAGCTTCCGATGCGACAACCGGCTTCTGAGCGTACCCCTGATACTGCTGGACGAATGCCATCGGATTCAACGTGAATGTGTCCAACCTGTCTTGGAACTTCGGACTGTTCACAGCCTGCACGTACGTCATTCCGTGTGAAGCAGCTTCGTCACTCGTGAACGGCCAGTACGGATGGTACGGCGCGCTCTCTTTGTCGATTTCAAAATAGAGATGGTAGCCGGTGGGACCGAAGACCAACCCCGTGTTACCAACCGTGCCGATCTGCTGACCTTTGTGAACCACCTCGCCTTCGCGTGCGAGGACCTCATCCATATGTGCGTACGTCGACCGCAAAGTGGTCACACCCCCCTCGCTCCCCGCATCGGGAACATTCGGATGCCGAATCATCACGAAATGTCCGAAACCCGTTAAGCCCATGGTGACCCGTTCGACGACTCCATTTGCGATCGAAACAACGGGAGTGCCGCGAGGCGCGTCGATGTCCACTCCCGCATGACTGCCGTTTGGGGAATTGTATCCACCCTTCCAGAGCGTGGAATACACCTGCTGTGAAAATGCCGAAGCGGTGCCGTCCGTAAGCGTCGCCTGATCGTACGAAGGCATCGGACGGAGAATGTGCTCAGGAACCTGGCTGAACATATGAAGCTGCTTGCTGCCGCCGTACTTCGACCACTCGGAGTACAGCGGAATTTTTGCAATCGGCGGAACCGTACCGACGAATGCAATAAGCTGATCGTCTTCCTTTCCAAGCACCGATCTCCAGAAGGAATACACGCCGTGCTGTCCGACCATATTTCCGACCACGAACGCGAAAAGCGACAGTGACGCAATCAAAAACGAAAGACGCTGACGCGCCACATGAAGTACGGACGGCTTCTTCAGCTTGTAGACTGACTGTACCCGGAAACCAAGTCGAGGAGCGAGAAAGCTCATGATGTAAGATGGATGTGTGTTCTGTATTTTTCTTTGTTACTATTATAGTACTAACTTTTGAAAATGTCAATATACGATGAATGCTCTGTATCGGCTTCTGGAAGCGAAGAAACGCGACTTTTAGGCCACCAATTGGCTCTATCTCTCTACAGCAAGGACCTGATGATCCTGCTGACCGGAGAACTTGGTGCCGGAAAAACGACCTTCGCCCAGGGTTTTGCGACGGGTATGGGGGTGCAAGACCGCGTCGTCAGTCCCACCTATGCGCTGGAACAGCGGTACTCGGCATTCACACATATCGATCTGTACCGGCTGACGCGAGAGCAGGCGCAAACATTTCTCAGGCAACTGGAAAGTGGCGGCATCACGCTGATTGAATGGGCGGACAGAGTGGACCCCGGGAATGCAGATCCGCACATTCATATCGCCATCGACGAAATGAACGGAGGCCGAACAATCTCGATACGATTCCTCGACGAGGCGGTACCGGACGATGCGGAGATCGACCGTTGGGTACGGGAGGTGCGAATGCCAAAACACATTCAGGCTCACAGCGAGAAAGTGGCCGAAGTGGCAGATAAGCTTGCGCAGCATCTGCTCAGGAAAAACGTTCCTCTGCGGCCGCAAGCACTCCATGCCGCCGCTCGCGCGCACGATCTTCTCCGCTTCGTCGATTTCAAAACATGGGACGGCGATGAGACCTATGCAAAAACCTCCGATGCGGATCAGGAAATCTGGAAATCGCTGAAAGAAACATACGGAACTCCGCACGAAGAAGCAGCGGGGAAATTTCTTGACGAACGAGGCTACGGCATCATCGGCAAGATCGTTCGATGTCACCGCGGTATGGACAAAGACGGCTCCGTCTCGGCTACGACCATCGAGCAGAAACTCCTCGCCTACGCAGACAAACGTGTCGCCTTCGACAAAGCGGTGACGCTGGACGAACGATTTGAAGATTTTATTGAGCGATATGGCAAAGGACGCAGAAGCGACCACCATGAACTCTGGCTTTCCGTCATGAAAACGATGGAACGAGAGCTCTTCCCGGAAGGGCCGCCGACGCTATAA
>SXGS01545760.1_pt1 | contig 10001 bp, 7 predicted proteins | sample 3174681 | NCBI WGS metagenome assembly SXGS01 (sample SAMN11356861, study PRJNA531348) | freshwater metagenome | isolation source: freshwater sample F1-80 | place: China: Fuxian Lake, Yuxi | collected 2017-12-25
CCCGCGCGCGCCTGGTCCCGGAGCCGCCGAAGCGGGTCGAGGCTCCCGAGCGCCTCGCCTTCGAACGGGACCGCGCCCGCGTCGTCCACGCCGCGTCCTTCCGGCGACTGGCCGCCAAGACCCAGGTCGTCGGCCCTCAGAGCGACGACTTCGTGCGCAACCGGCTGACCCACAGTCTCGAGGTCGCCCAGATCGCGCGCGACCTGTCGCGCGCGCTGGGCACCCATCCCGACATCACGGAGACGGCCGCGCTCGCCCACGACCTGGGCCACCCGCCCTTCGGCCACAACGGCGAGCGGGCCCTGGCCGCGCTCGCCGAGGACTGCGGCGGCTTCGAGGGCAACGCCCAGACGCTGCGGCTGCTCACCCGGCTGGAGGCGAAGACCGCCGACGCCGCGGGGGAGTCGGTCGGGCTCAACCTCACCCGCGCGACTCTCGACGCCTGCACCAAGTACCCCTGGGGCCGGGCGGAGGCCCCGGCGTCGGCCGACGGCAAGTTCGGCGTGTACGACGACGACCGCGCCGCCTTCGACTGGGTCCGCGCCGGGGCGCCCGAGACCCGGCGCTGCGTCGAGGCCCAGGTCATGGACCTCGCCGACGACGTCGCCTACTCCGTCCACGACGTGGAGGACGGCACGGTCGCCGGGAAGGTCGACCTGACAAGGCTCGACACCGCAGCCGTCTGGGAGACCGTGCGGAAGTGGTACCTCCCGGCCGCGAGCGACGCGGAGCTGGACGAGGTCCTGGTGCGGCTACGCGGCGTCGGCAGCTGGCCCGCGTCGTCGTACGACGGCACCCGCAGGGAGCTCGCAGCGCTGAAGAACCTGACCAGCGACCTGATCGGACGCTTCTGCGGCGCCGTGCAGCAGGCCACCTTCGCGACAGCCGAGGGCCCCTTCGCCCGCTACGCCGCCGATCTCGTGGTGCCCGAGGACACGTGGGCCGAGATCACGGTGCTGAAGGGGATCGCCGCGCACTACGTCATGCAGGATGCCACCCGGGTCGCCCTGCAGGTCCGTCAGCGCGAGCTGCTCACCGAGCTCGTCGCTGTCCTCCTCGACCACGACGGGGCCGACCTCGACGAGTCGTTCGCGGTGGACTGGGCGAGCGCGGCGGACGATCGCGCGCGCCGGCGGGTCGTCATCGACCAGGTGGCGTCGTTGACCGACGCCAGCGCCGTCGCCTGGCACGATCGTCTGCGCGGCTGACCGGCGCGGGACGTGAAAAACGGCTCTCCTGACTGATCCGTGGGTCATCGGCGGCTAGGGAGGGCGGGACGGTGGCCTCCGAGGTTGAGCATCGCGAGGGCGATCAGGGCGTCGGGACTGGCAAAGCCGAAGGCCATGCGGGTGATGAGGCGGATCTTGGTGTTGACCGACTCGATGAGCCCGTTGGACAGCCCGTGTTCGATCGATGCGAGGATCGCGGCCTTCTGCTCCACGATGGTGCGCTGGAGTTTCACGAACCGCTCGATCCGGCTGCGTCGCGCCCAATCGATCCACGCGTCGAGTGCCACAACGGCCTCCTCGTAGGGCAGCTGAAACACCAGGCGGAGGGCTTCCTTGAGCAGGTAGGCGCGGTGCAGGGTCGGCTCGGCCTTCGCTATCCAGGCCAACTTCGCGGCCTGGCGGGTGGTGAGGTTCTCGGGGTTCTTCCACAGAGCGAACCGGGAGTTCTTCAGTGCCTGCGCGTGGCCAGTCGAGCGGTTGAGCTTCCCGGCTGATCGGCGGGCGCGAAGGGTCCTGGTGTCGGCGCGGGCGGCGTTCCAGGCCTGACGGCGGACCTCGTCCAGCGCGGCGGTTGCCCACTTCACGACGTGGAACGGGTCGGCACAGCGCACTGCGTTCGCGCACCGCTCCTCCACGACAGTTGAGATCCACGAGGCGCCGTCAGCGCTGACGTGGGTGATCTGCTGGCACCGTTCGGGGCCGAGGGCGTCGAAGAAGCGGTGCACGGTGGCCTTGTCGCGGCCTTCGCTGGCCCAGATCAGGCGGCCGGTGTCGTGGTCGACGACCACGGTGAGGTACTTGTGGTTGCGCTTGTAGGAGATCTCGTCGATCCCGATCCGCCGCAGGCCGGCGAAGAAGTCCACCCCGGCAGCGGTGTCGTCCCAGACCCGAGTGATGATCGCGCCGACGGTGCGCCAGGCGATCCGCATCAGCTCGGTGATCGCGGACTTCGAGCATTGAGTGGCCAGCCAGGCGACCTGTTGGTCGAACGGATACGTATGCCCTGCGCCGTGGCGAGCCCACGGCACCTGCCGCACGGTGGGCCCGTGGGCGGGGCAGTTCACCCGGGGTGCGTCGGCCTCGAGGAACACCTCCATGACACCCAGATCCAGGCTGCGCCATCGCCTGCGTCCCTCGCCGCGGTCGTACCAAGGTGATCGGGTGCCACAGCGTCCGCACCGCCCGCGGCCGGCTCGTTGTGGACGGACATGGACGACAACGAGCTCGGCGTCCTCGTCGTACTCGATCTCTTCAATGACGGTCTTCTCGACGCCCAACAGGGCACGCCATAGGCTGGCGTTTCGCACGCCGTTCTCCGCTCTTCAGTTCGTGACTCTCGACAAGCCAGAAACCTAGAGCGGGAGCGGCGTGTGGCCGTTCAGGCGCGGTCAACCACCCACGGAAGTGTCAGAAGAGCCTGAAAAACGAACCGGCCGACCGTGCCGCGGGGCACGGTCGGCCGGCGCCGACAAGCTGGTGAAGAGGTCAGCCCGTGACCGGGACGTTCGTCTCGATCGGGGTCGGGGTCGGGGCGTCGCTCGGGTCGCCCTCCGGGTCGGTGTCGCCGGTGACCTCGCCGCAGGTCGCCGAGGCGACCGTCAGCTGGACCTCGCCGAGCAGCTCGACGTAGAGCGCGTCGACGGTGAAGGTGCCGTCGGCGTTGTCGGTCTGGCGGTTGGCCGTGATGGTGAGCAGGCCGGGGATCTCGATGGACGCATTGGGCTCGTCCACGTCGATGTCGACCGGGAGACCGAGAGCGGTCAGGTCCGTGATGGTGGTCGTGCCGGTGTCACCGTTGCACTCGGCGATCACGGCGTCGGCGCCGATCACCTGGGCGTCGCCGGCGAGCACCTCGCACAGGCCGTTGAGCTGGAGGTCGGTCAGCTCGGAGAGGTCGAGCGCGCCGAGCAGGCTGAGGTCGAGCGGGGTGTCAGCCGTGGAGTCGGCGATCTGGTCGAGCAGGCCGCTCAGGCCGGGCAGCACCTGCTCCAGGAGCGCGTCGTTGATGGCGCCGGTGACCGGGTCGAGACCCGCGCTGAGCTGGTCGCAGGCGTCGCCGAGCGGGCCGGTGAGCTCGGCAGGCAGCTGAGCGAGCAGGCCGTCGCCGACACCGAGGTCGGTCACGCTGGAGCTCGCCTTGCCGTTCTGGGCGCTGACGTTGACGATGCCCCCGCTGACGAGCGGGTTGTCGGGAAGCGCAACGAGCGAGTCGGTGACGGGCTTGCCGTCGGTCGACTCCACCGCGATCGTGTCGGCGGCGAGCACCGCGTTGTCGGCGATGAGCAGCTCGATGCCGAACGCCGAGGACGGGCTGCCGGCCGCGCTGGCGGTGCCACCACCGAGCAGCGTCAGCGACGCCGCTCCGGTCACCAGCGCGAGGGCTCCGGCCGCCGAGGCCAGGGTCCGGGTCTTCTTCATGGGGTTTCCCTTCATCTTCATCACTTGTCAGCAGATCGAGTCTGGCGGTTGAGGTCAGGTCTTGTCGACCAGGACCGGCGTACCGGTCGGAATGGTTCGGAGGAGCTCGAGTGCCTCAGCGGGCACTCGCACGCAGCCGTGGCTGATGGCCTGGCCGAAGACGGCCGGGTCGGTCCAGCCGTGCAGTGCGACCGTCCCCGGTCCACCGCCGTACGAGTCGAGGGTGGCGCTGTGACTGCCGAGCGGCAGGATCACGGGCGAGAAGGACTGCTGCTTGTCGGTGATCTGACCCAGCACGAAGGTGCGGCCGGTGGGGGTCGGCGTGTCGGGGGCACCGATGGCCACCGGCCAGGTGCCGACCTCGCGGTTGTCCTCGAAGAGCTGCATCGTGCGGGCCCCGAGATGCACCTCGACCCGGAAGCGGCTGTGCGCCTCCTCCAGCTCGCTCGAGCGGATCCAGCCCGTGGAGCCGTTGGGCTTCGACGGGAGCAGGACCTGCACCCAGTCGCGGTTGCGGGTGATGACCGGCAGCCAGGTGTCGCCGAACTGCTTCGCGGCGATCCTCGCGAACGGCTCGCCGTCCGGCGCGTCGTACAGGGCGACCGTGCGCTTGGGGTGCACGACCGTGCCCTTCGGCACCTTGTTGGGGCGAGGGTCCTGCGGGGCTGCCTTGATCTCGGTCTTGGTGGAGCTGAGCGGGAGCGACCTCAGGTCGATCTCGTCCTCGACGACCGGCTTCTCCACTGCCTGGTTCGCCTGCTCGGGCTCCTCCTCGTCGCGGAAGATCAAGAAGAGTGCCGAGACCGCGAGCAGCGCGAGGACGAACGGCACCGGCCAGGCCGCGCGTGTGCGCGCAGGCTTCTGCTGCATGCTCGGTCCCTCCCCGAATACTCATCCCTTGGCTCCCACCGTGTCGGTGTTGCGCTTTCCCCACTTGCGCAACGACCGGTGGATGCCTTAGGTCACGCTGCGCACGATAGCGGAGGGTTCTCCAATCCCCACCCGTGGTCTCTGTTGATGGACCTCGGTGCCGCGAGGGAGTCGTCAGTAGGATTCGGCCATGGCCGGTCGGATTCGTGACGAGGACATCGCCGCGGTCCGGGAGAAGGTCCGGATCGACGAGGTGGTGTCGAGCTATGTGACCCTCCGCAACGCCGGCGGTGGATCGATGAAGGGGCTGTGTCCCTTCCACGACGAGAAGTCGCCCTCCTTCCACGTGACGCCGAGCCGGGGCTTCTTCCACTGCTTCGGCTGCCAGGAGGGCGGCGACGTCTTCACCTTCCTGATGAAGATCGACGGTCTCAGCTTCAGCGAGGCGGTGGAGCGGATGGCCGACAAGTACGGCATCCAGCTGCGCCGCGACGAGTCGGGCCACGACGATCGCCCCAAGGGCCCCCAGCGCCGGCGGCTCGTCGAGGCGCACGCCGTCGCCCAGGAGTTCTACGCCGAGCAGCTCGCGACCCCCGAGGCGCTGGCCGCACGGCAGTTCCTCGACCAGCGCGGCTTCGACCAGGACGCCGCGCTGCACTTCGGGGTCGGCTTCGCCCCGCGCGACGGCGAGGCGCTGTGGCGGCACCTGAGTGGGCGCAAGTTCACCTCGGAGGAGGTGATCGCGGCCGGACTGGTGGCGATGGGACGATCGCTCTACGACCGCTTCCGCGGCCGGCTGCTGTGGCCGATCCGCGAGGCCAACGGCGACACCATCGGCTTCGGAGCGCGCCGGATCTTCGACGACGACCGGATCGACGCCAAGTACCTCAACACCCCGGACTCGCCGATCTACAAGAAGAGCCAGGTGCTCTACGGCATCGACCTGGCCCGCCGCGAGGTGGCGATGACGTCGCAGGCCGTGATCGTCGAGGGCTACACCGACGTCATGGCCTGTCACCTGGCCGGCGTGCGCACGGCCGTCGCCACCTGCGGCACGGCCTTCGGCGACGACCACGCACGGGTGCTCCGGCGCTTCCTTGACGACCACGCCGAGCTGCGCAGCGAGGTGGTCTTCACCTTCGACGGCGACGAGGCGGGACAGAAGGCGGCGCTGAAGACCTTCCAGGGCGACCAGCGGTTCGTCGCCCAGACGTACGTCGCCGTCGCGCCGGAGGGCATGGATCCCTGCGAGCTGCGCATCAAGGAGGGCGATGCGGCCGTGCGGGAGCTGGTGGCCACCAGGCGCCCGCTGTCCCGCTTCGTGCTCGAGAACGTCATCCGCAAGTTCGACCTCGACCGGGCCGACGGCCGGATCGACGCCGTACGGGAGGCCGCCCGTCTCGTGGCGTCGGTCCGCGACCAGTCGAAGGTCACCGCCTTCGCCCAGGAGATCTCCCGGATGATCGGCTCCGACATCGACACCAACCAGGTGCTCGCCGCGGTCCGTCGGGCGTCCGCGCGAGGGACGGCGACCGACGTCCGCGCTCCCCACGACCGCGGCCCCGCCCAGGCCGCCGACGCTGCGCCACGCCGCTCGACGGTGCCGGACCTGCGTGATCCGCGGTTCGGCATCGAGCGCGAGACGCTGAAGCTGGTGCTGCAGCACCCGATGGCCATCGGGCGGACCTCGGCCGACATCGGCGCCAACGACTTCACCCATCCCACCTACCGCGCGGTGTGGGAGCGGGTGGCGGCTGCAGGAGGCGCGGCCAGCGGTCAGAACGACCCGGGCTGGGTGTCGAAGGTCCGGGAGGGCGTGACCGACCCCGCCGTGTCGTCGGCGATCAGCGCCCTGGCGGTGGAGCCGATCCCGGCGAGCAAGGAGATCGACGCGCCGTACGTCGCCCACCACCTGTTCCGCCTCCAGGAGCTCACGGCGCTGCGACGCATCGACGAGGTGAAGTCACGCCTGCAGCGCACCAACCCGGTCGAGCACGAGACGGAGTTCAACCGGATGTTCGGCGAGCTGGCGGCGCTGGAGCAGCACCGACGCACGCTGCGCGAGAAGATCGTCGGCTCCGGCGCATGAGCCCTGTCCCGGACCCGATCCGGCGCTTGGTCGGCGGCGTGCGGCGTCCCCCACCGATCGAGGTGGCGCCGGGCGAGAGGCTGCTTGCTCGGGCGGGAGCCGTCGGCGGCACCCGCGACGCCCTCTACCTGCCGCAGCGCCTCGTCTGGGAGCAGGTGGCGAGCGCCGACTGGGACCAGGACGAGCGCACGCTGACGGTGGCGGAGGTGGGCTCGTTCGGGCAGGTCCGCCCGGTGCACGTCGTCCACCTCGACGAGGCCGACCGTCTGCTGCAGCTGATCCGGGAGCGGGTGACGGCCAGCATCGCGCTGCAGCGACACGTGCCGGTACGCGACCGGCGGTCGGTGCGCGTGATCGCGAGACAGGCGCCGTCGCGTCGCGGGGACCTCTCCTGGTTCGTCGAGTACGACGACGGGCTGGACCCGGGCGACCCTGCGGTCGAGGAGGTCGTGCAGGCCGCCCTCGAAGCGGCCCGAGCCGATCTCGGCGCGTGATCGAGTCCCGGCCGCCGGCGACCGCCCTCGATTTTCTGCGGCACCTCCGGCCTTGCTAGGGTTTCCCCGCTGCACGGCCCGAGTGGGCCGAGCATTCCCCCGTAGCTCAACTGGCAGAGCATGCGACTGTTAATCGCAGGGTTATTGGTTCGAGTCCAATCGGGGGAGCCAACCAGCCCCGTCGGCCCCGTCGGCGGGGCTGTGTCATGCCTGGGCGGCGGAAGGAATTTCCGTGAACCCAGGACGGAAGGCAACCGTTCGGCCCTCCGAAGCGTCTTCCAGTACCTAGGGTGACCTGGTCATCCACCCGTCCCCCCGGGAGAGGAATCCTCTGCATGCGCGCCTCGGCCGCGAGGACCTGGTACGCCGTCATCGGCGTGACCCTGGTCGTCAGCCTCGTCCTCGCGGTTCTCACGTTCAGCAGGGGAGGTGCCTCCACCAGCGCGCGGGTCGAGCCCTCCCTCGAGGGGCCGACCCCGACGGCCGTGGCGACGGACGGCTCCGAGCGCCCGTCCACGATGCCGAAGCAGCCGAACGTGGTGCTGGTGATGGCCGACGACATGCGGGTCGACGACCTGGCGTTCGCGCCGAACCTCCGCAAGCTGATCGCCGCGCACGGGGTCACCTTCGAGAACTCCTTCGCGCCGTTCCCGCTCTGCTGCCCGAGCCGCGCGTCCTTCCTCACCGGGCAGTACGCCCACAACCACAAGGTGTGGTGGCACGACCCGCCCTACGGCTACGGCGCCTTCGACGACTCCCGGAGCATCGCCACCTCGCTGCAGGACGCCGGCTACCGCACCGGATACATCGGCAAGTACCTCAACCGCTACGGTCTCGCCCGCTCGAAGGTCACCGGTGAGCCGTCGGCGCGCTACGTCCCCAACGGCTGGGACGACTGGCGTGCTGCTGTCGAGCCGCCCGGCGAGTCCGACATCCACGGCAGCACCTACGACTACATGGACACCCCGTTCAACGTGAACGGCGAGATCGACAACAGCCACCGCGGCGTCTACCAGAGCGACGTCCTCGGGGACATGTCCGTCGACATGTCCCGCCGCTTCGCGCGGAACCGGAAGCCGTTCTTCATGTACGTCAACTACGTCGCGCCCCACCACGGCCAGCCGAACGCCGTCGACGAGCCGGACTTCGTCCCCGACTCGAACGGTCGTGAGGTGCACGTGGTGACCCCCGCCGTCCCGGACTGGGTGCGCGGCCGCTTCGACGACCGGGTACGACGCGCCTCCGGCGTCGCCCGCACGGGCGAGGAGATCGAGTCCGACGTCAGCGACAAGCCGCGGGAGCTGCAGAAGCGCGTGCAGCCGCTGGGCGAGGAGGCCAAGGACGCGCTCCTGTACGCCACCCGGCGCCGCGCCGAGGCCGTCTACGTGATGGACCGCAACATCGCCCGCCTGGTCGCCGAGCTGCAGCGATCCGGCGCGTGGGAGGAGACCGTCTTCGCGTTCACCTCCGACAACGGGATGATCATGGGCGAGCACGGCCTGGGCATGACCAAGGTGCGCGCCCACGAGCCGTCGCTGCGGGTGCCGATGCTGGTGACCGGGCCCGGCCTGCGCGACCGGCAGGTGCGCCAGGACCCGATCACCACCGTCGACCTCACCGCCACCATCCTCGACCTCGCCGACGCGCGGCCCTCCCACACTCCCGACGGCGTGAGCCGGGTGAGGAGCCTGGTCGAGGGCGACGAGGGATGGCGGACGCCGGTGGTCACCGAGGCGGTGTTCACCGCTCGGGGCAGCGACCCGCAGTTCACGGACCTGCGCACCACCATCGGGATCCGCGTCAGCCGCTACTCCTACACCCGCTACAAGTCCGGCGAGACCGAGCTCTACGACCTCGTCGAGGATCCGCGCGAGGACACCAACGTCGCCGACGCCCCCGAGTATGCCGAGGTCAGAGCGGCGCTCGACGAGCTGTGGCCCGCGATCAAGGACTGCCGTGGTCGCGGGTGCGCTCCGCCGCTGCCGAAGGTCCTCGAGGCCGGGCCGAGGCTCAACCGGTCGAACACCGACGCCTACTGGACGGCCATCGACGCGGCGTACGGCTGGGACTGAGTCTCAGCAGGAGGTCGGCTCGGGCGCCGCTCGGATCAGCTCGCCGCGGTCCCGTCCTGCTGCGTGCTGTCCTCCTGGCCCTCCGGCGCGGTGCCCTCGGGGAGGGGGCTCGACCCGGGCGGCAGCATGTCGCCCCGCGGCCCGCCGCGGTCCCCGGGTCCGTCGATGCGGTGGTGCCCCGCAGAGTCGGTCTCATCGTGGTGGGCCAGCAGGGTGACGCCCGTGCCGGCGCCTGCTCCGAGGAGCAGCCCGGCGAGCGCGACGGCGACGACCGAGCGCAGCCCGAAGACGCGCTGACGCCACGGGGTGCGGGTCCGGTCGGGTGGCGTCGCCGCGGCGGGCTCGGAAGCCGGCGCCGTGGCGGGGTCGTGGGCAGTGGACTGGTTCGAGTGGTCGTCGGTCATGGGAGCCAGCCTGCGCCGCCGGCCTGTGCGCTCGCTGTGGCTCCGTGGTGAGGAGCCCACGGCTTCGAGGGGTCGGCACACCTCTTCGGTGACCCACACGACGTACACAGCGAAGGCACAGGTTGGTGGCAGAGTGTGAGGTCATGACCGAGACCGCCACCCGGCCCGACGGCACCCCTCTGCGTGCGCTCGTCGTCGACGACGAGGTCAACATCGCCGAGCTCGTCGCGATGGCGCTGCGCTACGAGGGGTGGAGCGTCGAGACGGCCCACACCGGCGGGGACGCCGTCACCGCCGTCCGCAGCCTGCGGCCCGACGTGATCGTGCTCGACATGATGCTGCCGGACCACGACGGCATGGAGGTCCTGCGCCGGGTCCGTGCCGACGACCCGACCGTCCCGGTGCTGTTCCTCACCGCCCGCGAC
>SXGS01599442.1_pt1 | contig 10000 bp, 8 predicted proteins | sample 3174681 | NCBI WGS metagenome assembly SXGS01 (sample SAMN11356861, study PRJNA531348) | freshwater metagenome | isolation source: freshwater sample F1-80 | place: China: Fuxian Lake, Yuxi | collected 2017-12-25
CACCGAGAATGCCGCCTATTACAAGCGGCTGATCGAGCACCTACGTGAGGAGAGCGGTCACGAAAAGCTTGCGCTCGCCGATTTAAAACGCGCTGGCGGCGAGATTGAAGCCTATCCTGAACTCGGAATGACTCGTGCTCTTTGGGAACCTCAGTTCTACAAAGTTCAAAAAAATCCAGGCGCCCTTCTTGGCTACATCTTGGCTTTAGAGATGATCGCGGTGAATGGGTATCCGCCCCTCATGGAGAAGCTCACGAAACTTTACGGCCGCGAAGCGGTGAACTTCATCCGCGTGCATGCGGAAGAGGATCCTGATCACGTAGACAAAGCAATCGCACAGATTGAATCGCTGCCCGATGCTGAACGCATGGAGGTTAAGAAAAACTTTGAACAGACGTGCGCGGTGCTTTTGCACCTCGTGGCCGACATCGTCAGCGAATCGGCTGCACGTGAGAAGCCCCATCAAACACGGATCCCGAACCTTCGGCGCTCAGCGTAGAGACAAAGCCGATCGGTGTGCCGGTCTCGTTAAAAAGCGGTGCCGCATAGCGAATCCGAATGCGGAACTTGCGGTGCCGCGGATGCCGAATCTCGGTAATTTCGTGGGCAGGAAGATCAACGGGTTTGACGACGGTGCTTGTAAACAAATCGGCAATGAGCTCATTCATGCGGGCTTCGATTTCGCCCGGGCGACGGAAGAGGTCCTGCATCGAGTGCGAAACTAAGGTGAGCAGGTCATAGGAACACATTTGTAAAAAAGCGACGTTTCGGTAGACTTGAGTCGCTGTTCCGTCCGCATTGAACAAATAAACTTCAATGACGTCGCCATCGTGAATTTCCGAGAAGAGACTGTCGTCAACTTTTGCGCCAAGCCTTCTCAAAAAACTTGAGAGTTGGGCTTTTTCGAGGTCGAGAAGGCTCATGCCGCGCGATTGGCTCACGAGTTGATCGTGAAATGGCGAGTGCTCTTGGAGTGTCGCAAGCCAGCTCTCCAATTGATGGAGGTAAGTCTGCTGAGTTTCTAGAGTTGCGCCCGCAGCGTGGCCGAGCGAAACGCCGTTGAAAAGCTCAAGTCGGAGCCCCGACTTTTCCCAATGAGTACAGATTGCCTGGAGGACATCAGTTAAGCGCGCCAGTTCAGATTTAACCAGAACGGGTTTAGTCAATTTTGGGTCTTGAAGAACGTCAGTCAAACTCATATGAATGCCGAATATAGCAGAGTCACCAGATCACTTCGATCTTGCCGTTGAAAACAGGCGTTATCGCAGGTTTGACCGGAAATTTCTACCAAGATGATGATGGCGGATTCCGGCGAAGGAGAGCCTTTGGACGACTGCGCTCAGCACGATCTGCGCCAGCGGTTAATACAAGAAATCATGCAGATTGCGGGAAGAATCGAAAAATCTCGAGATTTTGGCAGCGGGATCGCTGGGGCCGCGTTGCGCGAAAATTTTCAATCGCGCGCGCTCGAGCTTCCGATCGAGAAGCTCGAGTCCATTCGCGATGGTATGAAACAAATCGCCAATCAGGCCTATGAAGAACTCGCCTGGCGAGCTTGGATGTGAAGCCCGGTGCCTTATATCACGCCCAGCTCAATCAATGCAGGAGGCGCTTGTTCTGGGGTCCTAACACGGGCCACGGGACCTGATTCTCTGATTGGTTCTTCGGGGCGTACTTATTGCCATCAAGATCTTCTTCATCATCAATCTCGATGGTCTCCGAAATGTAGCTCGGGCTTAAGTGAACGATGTGCCATCGGCGGTTCTTGAATCCCAGCGACGCGAGAAAAACATCGCCAAGCTGCAGGTAGTGACTGAGGACCTGCGGCAGGACCACGGGGCTGTACTCAATGTCTTCATAGAGATCCCGGAACATAAGGCTTCGGTCACTGAGCGCGACGACTTCAACCATGGCCGTGTCGGCGGAGTCATAGTTTTGAAGAAGGATGTCGATCTCGTCGGGAGCTAGATCACCGTAGAGATCGTTGATCCAACGATTGAGCTCGAGATCACGGAGTTCTTCGTTCCCATAATCGTGTTGTTCAAGAATCGGTTTGTAGTGCTTTTTGGAATCGGCCATCGGATTGCCTCCTGTTTCGGAGAGCATGATTCTGCATTTTTGAGTCTCAGCTCACGAGGGTCTAAAGAACTCTACGCGAATTCGAACATCCGGCATCCGGATTTCAAGCCAAGTTCAGCGAGCCACATTCCACCAAAGATCATTTGCCAGGGCGTTCATGCGGATTAGACGCCAAAGTTTCGCGTCGTAGTGGGTGTTCGAAGGGAGGGGTGGCAAAATCCTCGCGGGCTGGTGGAATTCTTCTTCAGTTGAATGGTAGCAAACGATTGGCAGGCTCAATAATTTTTGGATACGCGGGTCCTGGTCGCCGAGGACCTTAACGTTAACGAGGAGTAACTCGATCTCGTCGGGAAGGACGGCTCTCAAACAACTCGCGATCGTGCCGCTACCGACAGGAACCCAAACCCGTCGAATCGGTGCGCGAGTTTTGGCTAGGATTTCTTCCCAACATCGCGCAAGGACGGTGCGGAAGCGCTCCCGAAACGCCTCGTGTGCAAAACCCAGTGGAATATGATTAGAAGCCGATTCGCGGGCGTATTGCTGAGCTTGTTCTTCAGCGACGTTGAGGGTTTTGACGATCTTCACTTCGGCGCCAGCATTCGCAGCGATTGCGGTGAAAGGATGAGGGCATCCTGGTAACAGAGCGGTTTTGTCTTCTTCGGCGAAGATGCGGCATTCAACCCCAAGTTCGCGGCAGGCAAGAGCAAGTGCAACCTGGGCGAATCCCGCAAATGGACTCGCGTAAACAAACCGGCGATCACCACCCGCGATGCGATCTTCCAGGAAGGGCACGCAAGCGCGCTGCTTCGTTCCGCCAGGAAGAAGATCATCTCGCAAGACGATCAGGCTTCCTTGGTCTAGGTCCACACGAGAGACTTGAGTTGGGTAAATTCGAGGCTCCTTCATGCTTGCAAGGTTAGGAGCTATCTAAAACGTTGCGAACTGACGGGGCCTAAGGAGATTGATACGAAATGGTAGGATCGAATCTAGCTAGGTCTCAAAGACGTTGACCCGATCAAGTCCCATGATACCTTTTTTGAAATGCGCTTATGGATGAACCTTCTTTTACTCTTTTCGTTTTCGGTCGCGACTGCGACTGGATCGATTGGTTCATCTGCTTTCGCTGAATTATCGGCTTGTGGCCCGCTAACAGAGGCGCGCGCCGTTCAAGACTTCGACTTGCAAGAAGGTGCTTCGGCGCAGCAGGTTTCAAATTTTAAGTTCTTAGAGAATGCGGAACTCAGCTCAGTTCAAGTTGGGCAATTGCAAAACATGCAGTTAAGTGAAGCCGTCGACCACGAAGGCTCTGATGCTTGTCCGATTGATTGTCATTGTCCCGCTCATTTCGCTTGCAGTGGGCATTTCACCCTTTTTGTCCCGCGTGCGCATCCAGCTTCCACGAGTCAGCCCGAAGATGCGGTAAAGTATCCACGTCTCCACTCTCGCGTTACTCCAAGTCCTTATCTCGAAGGTCCTTTTCAGCCGCCGAAAGTTTAATCGCCGTTTCATTGAAGCTAGCGAATAAAACTTAGGAGGTCTCTTTGCTCAACGCTTTCATTCGCGCCAGCTTGCGACATCGACTCTTCGTCATCGCACTTGCGGCGTTAGTCATTGTCTACGGGGCAATCACGCTCCGGTCTCTTACGATCGACGTTTTTCCCGACCTAACAAAACCCACGGTCACTATCGTCACTGAGGGCCATGGTCGAGCCCCGGAAGAAGTCGAAACTCTCATTACGCTTCCGATCGAAAATGCCGTGAACGGTTTGCCGGGTCTTGAACGGTTGCGATCAACTTCGGGGATCGGCCTCTCCATCATCTATTTAGAATTTAGCTGGACTACAGATTTGTACCGGAGCCGTCAGCTCGTGGCCGAAAAGCTTCAGCTCGCACGGGAGAGGATGCCAACCGACGCTCAGCCCGTCATGGCGCCCATTGCGAGTTTGATGGGGCAGATCCAGCAGATTGCGCTCTCAACCGAAAGCGAAGAGATAAGTCCGCTCGAGCTCCGCACGCTTGCGGAATGGACGATTCGTCCACGCCTCATGTCGATTCCCGGGGTGGCACAGGTCATTTCAATCGGCGGAGGATTGAAGCAATACCAAATCCTCGTTTCCGCCGAGAAGATGAACAGCCGTCAAATCACGATCGAGCAGCTCGATAAGACGCTCGAAAAAATCAGCCGCAATACGACGGGTGGTTTTCTCGAAAAGGGCGCGCAGGAACTTTTAGTCAGAAACATCGGCGCGGTAGCATCCATCGACGACATTCGCAATACGGTCGTTGGTCTTCATTTTGGTCGTCCCGTTTTTGTGCGTGACATCGCACAAGTCGAAGAAGGGCCGAGAACGAAGCGAGGTGACGGGAGCTACCAAGGTAAGCCCGCTGTCATCATGACGATCCAAAAACAACCGGGCGCAGATACCGTGGCCATCACGCGCGCCGTGGAAGCCGCGATCGAAGATTTAAAGGGCGGATTTCCTAAAGGAGTTGTCGTCAACACGGACGTCTTTAAACAGGCGAACTTCATCGAAGCGGCGATTTCGGGAATTCTCGGTAAGCTCAAATTCGGAACGGTTTTAGTTTTCGTTGTTTTGCTCGTCTTCCTCGCGAATTTGCGCATGAGCGCGGTCACGTTAACGGCGATTCCGCTTTCATTTTTCGTGACGTTCATTGTCTTTCGGCACTTTGGCTTGACGGTGAACACGATGACGCTCGGCGGACTCGCGATCGCGATCGGAGAGCTCGTCGACGATTCGATCGTTGATGTTGAAAACATCCACCGACGGCTTGTGGAAAACGCCCGTTTGCGGGATCGTAAATCGGTTCTCCGAGTGGTTTTCGAGGCATCATCTGAGGTTCGAAACTCAATTGTTCTTGCAACTTTGATCATCGCTCTCGTCTTCTTGCCGCTCTTTAACTTAACGGGGCTAGAAGGGCGACTCTTTACGCCCTTGGCGATTGCTTATCTTTCGGCTCTAGGAGCTTCGCTCTTGGTTTCGTTGACGGTCACGCCAGTCCTTTGCTCACTTCTTTTATCGAAACCCAAAGAGAACGAAGGTGACACGCGCTTTGTACGGACGTTGAAAACCTTGGATCTTTGGGCGCTCAAGAGAGTCATCGAGAAACCTAGACTCGTGATCGCGGCAACGGTGGCGGCGCTTCTTGGGGCGCTCGCCCTTGTGCCGTTGATGGGGCGGGATTTTCTTCCGCAGTTCAATGAAGGTACCGCAATGATCGCGATCTTCTCGCCGCCAGGCGTGTCCCTAACGGAGTCAGGCCGCATTGGCCTGGAAGCTGAGAAGGCGATCTTGCTGGTGCCTGAAGTCAAGTCTGTTTCACGAAGAACGGGACGGGCCGAACAAGATGAACACGCGATGGGCGTTAACGTTTCGGAGATCGACGTCGACTTCAAACCCAATTCGCGCCGCAGTCGTGAAGAAATTCTCGGAGACATTCGCAGCAAGTTAAGTGAACTCAAAGGAGTCGGCGTCAACGTCGGGCAACCGATTTCTCACCTGATTGATCATACTCTCTCGGGAGTCAGCGCGCAGATCGCGATCAAAGTGTTTGGTCCTGATCTCGAGACCCTTCGCGCGAAGGCGGCAGAGGTGAAGACAGCCTTGGTGGACACGAAAGGCTTGGTCGACTTGCGAGTTGAGCAACAAGCGCTTATCCCACAGCTCAAGATTCACGTGATGCGAGACGAAGCCGCGAAGTTCGGCCTAAGCACCGGCGAAGTTTCGGAGCTTCTGGAGTCAGCCTTCAATGGGCACATCGTCGGCCAGGTTCTTGAAGAGCAGAAGTTCTTCGATCTCTTTCACCGCTTTGATGATGCGTCTCGTTTGAACATGGAGAAGATGGGCCAGACAGTCATCAAAACGATGCCCACCGGCCAAAAAGTGAGGCTCGCTGAAGTCGCTGACATCTACGAAACTCAAGGGCCTAACGAGATCAGTCGTGAAGACGGTCAACGTCGCATCATCATTTCGGCAAACGCCTCAGGGCGTGATCTGGGAAGCATCATCACCGAAGTGCAGGCAAAGATTCGCGAAAAAGTTCAGCTGCCGGAAGGATACTATCTCGTTTACTCAGGTCAGTTCCAAGCCCAAGAAGAAGCAACGAAAAAGATCGCGCTCTTCGGCTGCCTTTCGCTCATCGGTATTGGTTTGATTTTGTTTGCGCACTTCAAGTCGTTGAGGATCGTGGCGCAAGTGATGCTGACGATTCCTTTCGCGTTTATCGGCGGAATTGTTCTTTTGTTCCTCACGGATCGATCCATCACGGTCGCAAGCCTCGTGGGTTTCATCACTCTTTGCGGCATCGCCTCGCGAAACGGGATCATGATGATTTCACACTACCTTCACCTGATGAAGTACGAAGGGGAGACATTCAGCAAAGAGATGGTGATCCGAGGTTCGTTGGAACGACTCGTACCTGTTTTGATGACAGCTACCGTCGCAGCGCTTGCGCTCTTGCCTCTTGTTTTCGCCAAAGGCCAACCCGGAAGCGAAATTCTGCATCCCGTGGCCGTCGTTATCGTCGGCGGTCTTATTAGCTCAACTTTGTTAGATCTACTCGTGACTCCCACGATCTTCCTTCGGTTCGGAAGAAAAGCCGCCGAGAAGGCCATCCGTGAGGAGCAAGATCCACTTTCAGAAGGAGAAACTCATGCTTAAAACTATTTTCGTCTCTGCAACTTTGACTTTCGCTCTCTCAAGTCTCGTCTCCAGCAACGCGTCGGCGCATGAGGGGCACGATCACGGACCTGCCCAGGTGCAAGCTCCTAAGGGGGGAATCATCCGTTCCCTGGAGACCGTCCATCTCGAACTCCTGAATCGCGGAAAAACAATTTCGGTTTACATTTACGATTTGAATCTCAAACCGGAAGACGTGAAAAAGTTCCCGGTGTCGGCAACGGTCACGCTCCCGAAGAAAAAGCCCCAGTCACTTGCTTTGGCGGAAAAAGGAGATCATTGGGAGGCCGAGTTCGACGCGAAAGGTGCCCATCGTTATAATTTCGAACTCTCAATCAAGCAAGGCGGCCACAACGACAAGGTCAACTTCACGGTGGAGCCTAAAAGATGAAACGAAGAATATCTTGGCGAAGACTTCTTTCACTTAGCACGATTGGAGTTGTCTGCATTTCGGCTCAAGCCCTCGCGCAAACGAAAGTTCAAGTTCGATTTGAAGACCTCAAGTCCCTTGTTGAATCGAAAAACGCTCTCGTTCAAGCGAAGGCTAAAGAACTCCAGGCCGCGGCGATCCGCGAGAACTCGTTGGGGCGATCTTTTCTGCCCTCGGCGGAAATCTTCGCTGGGCAGGAGCTTTTTGCAAAAGGTCCTCTCTCAGCCCGAGCACAACCCGTGTTCGGTGCGGAAGTTCGAATGAACCTCTACAACGGTGGGCGCGACCAGCTCGAAGATCAAAGATCAAAACTCATTCGCGAGAGAAAAAGGTTTGAGGGTGAGCGCGTTTCGGCCGAGGAACTCGGGAAAGCACGCGAAGCTTACTGGAATGCGATTTACCTTCGAGAACTCATCGGGCTTCTAGAGGAGGCAAGGAAGAACAACGTTGAGAATTTACGAGCCGCCGAACGCCGAATTCGCGGAGGAGTTGCCACCGAATCAGATCGCGTCGAGTTCGAAATGCAAGAAATCGATCTCAAGCGAGAACGCGAAAAATCAGAACTGGAGCGAAACAATCAACTTCGTGTCCTTCGAGTTGTGCTCGGATTAGAAGGCGACGGAGACGTCGAGCTAAGAGGCGATTTAACCCATGAGCACGATTGGGAGACTTCGATCGCCCACACCGAAACGGATCACGCTTTTTTGGTCAAACCGGCCGAACTTCACGCCCAAGAGGCTGAAACCGCGGCAACAGCCCGCCGGCGCTCTTGGCGGCCGCGTATTGATGCGTTTGCAGGATTTCATCAGTTCAATCAGCGCGAGGAGCCTGAGTTTACGGAAGCACGCGATCGGCAAGAAAGTGTTCTTGGCTTTCGGCTCTCGATGAACTTTTCCGATCAAATCGGCGGCAATCGTGAGGCCTCGTCGCTCTCGATGGAGGCAAACTCTGCGCGTGAAGAAGCCCGTTACGCACATCAGGAAGTAGAGGCGCATCTTCACGGCGAAATCGCGGAACTTCGATTGCTCCACAATCAAGTTCACGAAGCCGATGAGAACATCAAACGCGCCGAGCGCTACTACCGTTTGACTCGGTCCGAGTACGACCGTGGCGTGAAGAACTCGCCCGATATGCTCGGCGCTACCGAAAAGCTCGTCGCGATGAGGAAAAAGCGACTTGAAATTGTTCGCGAGTTTCAAGTTTCTAAGTCTCACGTTCTCTCAAAGATCGGTCGTTAGAGTGTCTAAGTATTCGAGTTAAGAAATTGGAGAAGCTGGGACCGGACGTGCTCCATGAATTTCTTGATTCTGAGGGGCACGTCCTTTTGATTCGGCATCACAAAGTGCGCCGGAACACTGTCAAAGTACCAATCTTTTAAAACGGGAAGAAGTTTGCCTTCCCGAACCGCTTCGCTCGCGATGAACGGCGGTAGTACGGCAAGCCCAGCACCTTGAATTGCAAGATCCCGTAGAACAAAAAAGCTATTGCTCACGAAGACGGGCTGTAGTTTCGCTCGTCTTTGTTCTCCGTTCCCTTTGAGTCGAATCGAAGTGCCGTCCGATGTGAACGCGAGATAAGGAATCGACGTAAGTTCATTAGGTGAGGTGACGGCTCCGTACTTCGCTCGTAATTCCGGGGAGAGGTAGGCCGTTAACTGAAAAATCCCGATCCGTTTTTGCAACAGCGTGCTGTCGTGCAGTTTTCCGATTCGCAGCGCAAGGTCAAAAGATTCACGTACGAGATCGACTCTCTGGTTACCGACGTGAACATCTAGTTCTACCTTCGGGTACATCGCAAGAAACGAATGGCAGATCCGGCCCATGAGCTGAGTGCCGATGTCATCGGGGACCGAAACGCGAATGCGACCTGCGACTTCTTCCGCATCACTTGAGAGCCGATCGAGAGCATCTTCAAGACTGTTGAGATGCGACAAGACGTTCTGGGTGAGCTCACGACCCAAGGGAGTTAGCTGCAGGCTCCGGGTCGTGCGGAAAATCAACTGAGCACCAAGCTCTTCTTCTAGCGAAGCAAGCTGTCGGCTCACGCGCGATTTCGGTTGCCTAAGCTGTTGGGCCGCTTTGGTGATGCTTCCGGATAGGACAATGGTCCGGAAGATTTGCAGTCGATTCAGATCGATACGGCGAGAGGGCATCTCATTCTCCCTTAGAACGATTGTTGCGAATTAAGCAACACAGTAACTCATTATCGGCATCTAGTAGGACAATGTAAACCCACCGAAGATAAGGATGTCGCTCACGAAAATCCTCGTGGCGATAAGGAGAAAACAGATGAAGTCTTCCATCTCGATGCTGACGGCAGTTTTGGCAACAACGGCACTCAGCGCTTCGGTTGCACTTGCCGAAGCGAAGTATGTATCAGGCAGCTATCAGCTGGACCCGGCGCACTCGAAAGTTGGCTTCGGAGTCACCCATCTCATGATCTCGACGGTGGAAGGCAAATTTAATCAGAGCGAAGGTCAAATCGACTTAGATGAAAAGTTTGAGAAGTCGAAAGTAAAAGCATCCGTCGACATGGCTTCGATCGACACGGGTAACGGCAAACGCGATGAGCATCTGAGGAGTCCGGACTTCTTTGAAATCGCAAAATACCCGAAAATGACTTTTGAGAGCACGTCGATCACGGGAACACCGGAAAGTTTTAAACTCACGGGGAACTTAACGATCAAGGGCATCACGAAGAAAGTTGTCTTTGACGGAACTTACCGCGGCAGTGCGGCCGATGGATACGGAAACCAAAAGGCCGCGTTCGAAGCGAAGACGAAGATCAACCGTAA
>SXGS01750020.1_pt1 | contig 9997 bp, 9 predicted proteins | sample 3174681 | NCBI WGS metagenome assembly SXGS01 (sample SAMN11356861, study PRJNA531348) | freshwater metagenome | isolation source: freshwater sample F1-80 | place: China: Fuxian Lake, Yuxi | collected 2017-12-25
CTACAAGATATTGCCGCGGGAGAAGGACGACGAGGCACTCGCCGAGATCAAGACCAAGTTGATGAAGTATGTGAGCGATGCCAATAAGCTGCCCTGGCACCGCTCGATGGCGTTTGCCGACGCCATCAAGGGCGGCGTAGGCTGGCTGGAGGTGGGCATTCGCAGTGATGGGGATGCGGAGCCCCTGTACTTTCGGTGTGAGAACTGGCGCAACACCCTCTACGACAGCCACTCCACAGAGCGTGACTACTCGGATGCCCGCTACTTTTTTCGCTGGAAGTATGTGGACTCGGATATTGCCCATGCGATGTTTCCCCAGCGCCGTGGGGTGATTGACGGGGCCATTCAATCGAGCCTGACCCACAACAACCAGGACGATGAGACCTGGTACATGAACCAGCGGGTGACACCGGCCGGGGAGGACTTCAGCCATGTCAACGCCAGCAGGAGCGCGTCTTTCTCGGGGGCGTCGAGTTTCTCTGAGGGGCGCGAGCGGGTCAAGCTCATTGAGTGCTGGTACAAAGTGCCGGCCACCGTACCCACCATGCGCGGCGACCCCGGGCTCAACGGGCGGCCCTTTGATGCGCAAAACCCGCAGCATGCGCAGGCCGCACAGCTCGGCTTGGTGCAGATTTACCCCCGCGCGGTGATGCAGGTGCGCTTTGCCATCTACACCGATCAGGGGCTGCTCAGCGAGCAGGCCAGCCCCTACCACCACAACAAGATACCTTTTGTGCCCGTGTGGTGCTTCCGGCGCAAGCGCGACAACGCGCCCTACGGAGCGGTGCGCCAAGTGCGCGATGCGCAGGAGGACTTGAACAAACGTGCCTCCAAGGCGTTGTACATCCTGTCGACCAACCAGGTCATCATGGACAAGGGGGCGGTGGACGATGTGGAGGAGTTGCGCCAGGAGGTGGCCCGCCCAGATGCGGTGATTGTTAAAAACCCGGGCAAGACGCTGGAGATCAACCGCGATGTGCAACTCGCACACGAACACATGGTGCTGATGGACCGCGATGCGTTGGCCATCCGCCAGGTCAGCGGCGTGACTGACGAGAACCTGGGGCGCCACAGCAACGCCACATCAGGCCGGGCCATCATTGCCCGCCAGGATCAGGGCGGCACGGTGACCACCGAGCTCTTTGACAACCTGCGCTTGGCGTTCCAGCTGGCCGGGGAGATGCAACTCTCGCTCATCGAGCAGTTTTACAACCAAGAGAAGGTGATACGGCTGACCAACGAGCGGGGGGTTTCCTCCTGGGACACGGTCAACCAGCTTGACCCGGCCAGCGGGCGCACGCTCAACGCCATCACCGCCTCGCAGGCGGACTTCATCGTGGCGGAGCAGGACTTCAGGTCAAGCCTGCGCCAGGCGATGTTTGAGAGCCTTTTTGATGTGACCACCAAACTCGCCGCCATGGACCCGCAAATTGCCATGAACATGCTCGACCTGGTGATCGACATGGCCGATTTACCCAACAAAGACGAGCTGGTGGCCCGCATCCGCAGCCTCAACGGCATGCGCGACCCGAGCAAGAAGCTCACGCCCGAGGAAGAGCAGCAGCAGCAGGCCCAGCAAGCAGAGGCGGCCCACAACCAGCAGATGAATGCTGCAGCCCAGCAGCTCAGCCTGGATGAGCAGGCGGCGAAAGTAGAAAAGCTCAAGGCCGATTCCGCTGCTGTGCTGGCCGATATTGAAGCCCGCCGGGCGGAGATTGACATCCAGCGCAAAGAACTGATGCTGAGCGCCGGTCAGGCTGGTCAGGCCGTTGGGGCCGAGGAATCCGGCGAGGGCCAGGACGCCCAACACGCAGCACTGGGCGCGGACATGGCGCTCAAGGCCTCGCAGCAAAAGCTCACCGCCCAGACCGACATAGCCAAGGCCGAGTTGGCGGCCAGGACGGCGCTGGAGATCGCCAAGGGCAAAAACCACACGGCCATTGAGATTGCCAGGATGAACGCTGCCGCACAAAAGGCTGTGGCAGCAGCAGCACCCAAGCCGGCCCAACCGAGCAAGCCAAAGGCCAAGGGTGCAAAGTGAGATTGAGGCGGATGAACATTTTTAAGGAGCTGACATGGCTGCGATAACAGAGACTGAGCTGGCGGGTTTGTCTGGCGCTGAGCGCGAGGCGATGGCCGGTGTGGAGGACGCGGAGCTCAACGCGATGCAAGGGCCGGGGGTGCAGCTTTTGGATACGGCTGACGACGACGGGCCGGATCCCGTAGCGCCCGCTGTGCCGCAGGCGGTGGATGGTACTGTTCTGGAGGTAACCCCGGTCGTGGCCCCTGTCGAAATCTCAGCCGCAGGGGCGGTGACGGCTGTGGCGGCCGCGCAAGAGGGGGTGGTGCAGGAGTTTGTACCGGCCTTTGCCGTGCCGGCAGTGGCGAACTTTGAGGGCAAGATGGCAGCGCTGGCGGCCCGGGAGGTGGCGCTGCGGGAGCAACTCGCCGCCGGTGACCTGGACATTGCAGCCTATGACGCCGAGAAGACCGCCATCATTGAGGGCCGGGCAGACCTGCGCTCTGAGCAGCGGTTTGCCAGCTTTGCGGCCGAGCAGAATGAGCAAAACCAGAAGGCGCGCTGGCAGTGGGAGCAGTCACGCTTTTTTGAGCAGGACAGCAGCACGGTCTACAAAGACCCGATTCTGTTTGCTGCCCTCGATGCTTCGATCAAGGCGCTTGCGCACCAGCCTGAGAACGCCAACAAGAGCAGCAGCTGGTTTTTGACGCAGGCGGATTCAGCAGTGCGCAAACTTTTTGGTGGGCTGGGTGCGCCCGCACAGGCCCCGGCAACGCCGGCCAAGCCGCTGGTGTCTTTGCTGCAAAACATCCCGGCTACGCTGGCCGCAGTGCCGGCTGCCGCCTTGCCCGAGACCGGCGGGGGCGATGAGTTTGCCAAGCTCGAGCGGCTCTCGGGGATGGACTTGGAGCGCCAGTTGGCCCGCATGGCACCCGATGAAGTGACGAGGTATTTGCGCGCGGCTTGATGAAGGTCCTTAAAGTTGACATCAGGACCGGGGAGACGGTGTCCTTTGATGCCGGCCGGGTGGCCCTGACCCTGCTGGAGAAGAGTGGCCAGCGCGCCCGCCTGGAGATCAGGTCTGCGCCTGACGTGCTGATTGAACTACCTACCCGGGCCAGCCCGGCGCAGCAGGCGCAGGGGGGGATTTCACGGCCGCAAAAAATGCTAATGTCAATGCTGTAATGGGCGTTAGCCGCACCCTGCGGCTAGGTCGGCGCGCAGCAGTGTGCCTCAAGTTCAACCTTTGAGGAGCATTGCATGAGTGCAACCATTGTGGGCGTGGGCGACCCGAAAGCGCTCAAGCGCTATTCCGCCTTTCTGGCCGTTGATGTCGGCCGTGAGTCTTATTTCAACCGCAAGTTCATGGGCGTTGGCGCGGATGCGCAGACCCCCATCCAGGTGCTGCCGCAGCTGGAGAATGATGCGGGCGACCAAATCTCCTATGACCTGGTGATGCAGCTCAAGATGCAGCCGGTTGAAGGGGACACGACGCTGCGGGGCAAGGAAGAGGACCTGAAGTTTGCCACCGACAACATCTACATCGACCAGATGCGCTCCGGGGTGAACACGGGTGGCAAGATGTCGCGCAAGCGCACCATCCACGACCTGCGCACCATTTCCCGGCGCCGCCAGGGCGAGTGGTGGGCCAAGGTGTTTGATGAGCTGCTGTTCATCTACCTCTCTGGCGCACGCGGCACCAACTCAGACTACATTTTTCCGACCAGCTACGCCGGCTTTGCTGGCAATGCGCTCACAGCACCGGATGCGCAGCACATGCTCTACGGGGATGCAGCAGGTACAGCGGCAACCGCCAAGGCCAATGTGTCAGCGACCACCCTGATGACCCTCAACACCATTGAGCGCTGTGTGGCACGTACCTCGACGATGGGCGGCGGCACGCTGGGTATTCCGGCCATGCAGCCAGTGCGCATTGAGGGTGAGGACACCTTCTGCTTGCTGATGCACCCCTGGCAGGCGTTCCAGCTGCGCAACAACACCAGCACCGGGCAGTGGCTCGATATCCAGAAAGCAACTGCTGCAGCCGTGGGCATGAAGTCGCCCATCTTTTCGGGCGCTTTGGGTATGCACGCCGGGGTGGTGCTGCATTCGCACCGCTCGGTGGTGCGCTTTAGCGACTACGGCGCCGGCGCCAACCTGCCTGCTGCTCGTGCGCTCTTTATGGGCCGCCAGGCGGGGGTGGTGGCGTTTGGCTCGGCCGGCACCGGCCTGCGCTTTGACTGGAACGAGGAGCTCGAGGACCGGGGCAACCAGGTGGTGATCACCTGCGGCTCGATCTTTGGCGTGAAGAAGACCACCTTCACCAGCCCCGTGGACAACGTCTCGCGCGACATGGGGGTGATGGCGGTGGACACCTTCTGTGCTGACCCGTCCTGAGCACCCACGGGTCTTGGTTCTTTTCATATTTTCGGAGACATCTCATGGCAATTCTTCAAACTTTGTACGCAAAGGGCTCTAAACCGACCCCTGTGGTTCACGGCTCGGAGGTGATGGCAGTTCGTTTTGACTACGACATCACCGCTGTGCTGGTCAGCGCCGATGTGGTGCAACTGGGCTTTTTGCCAGCCAACCACAGGGTGGTGGACTGGGCCTTTGACTGCGATGACCTGTCGGCCTCAGCGGCCGGGGCGTTCGATCTGGGCATTCTGAGCGCCGGCAATGCCATCGACACCACGGCCTCGGGCGGCGCTGCCTGGGTGAGCGGTGCAACGGTGGTGCAGGCCGGGGGCTTGCTGCGTGCGGCCAGTGCCACGCACACCCGGGTTGTGGTGAGCCGCACGGCAGACCAAAAGATCGGGCTGGTGATGACCGCCTCTTGCACCACCACGGCTAGCGGTAAGTTGGGGCTGACGGTCTACCTGGTGGCGGGTTGATGGGTGCTTGATGCGAAAGCGGACGCCCCGGCATTTGTTGGGTGCCGGGGTGTCGCAATAACTTGGAGTGCAGTGTGAATTTGTCTTGCAATATTTCTTCACCCGTGCCGGGTAAGTACAACTGCGAATTCGACTTTGCGCCCTTTGGTGTGGTTCAGGTGGTGGATGGGATGGTGCTGGGCGTCTCGGACGAGTGTGCCGCCGCCCTGGTGGCCTTGGGCTACTACGCGCGGGTGGAGTCACTGTTTGAGCCTGTAGCGCCCGCCCGGCCTTCGCGCCGGGCCAAAGTGTTGGCGGGCGTGGCTGCGGAAGCGTCGGCCGAGCTTGACACCCCTGATCAGGTGTAGCCATGGCAACGGCCACGTACAGCGAGTTCTTGCCCCACCTGCTCCCTTGGGCGGTGGGCTGCCCGGACCCGACGGCCATCAATGCAGTGCGCAATGCGGCCATTGAGTTTTGCACCCGCACCAAGATTTGGCAGGAAACCCAGGATGCGGAGACGATCTCGGTGGGCGCTTTGCCTTTCGAGCTTAGCGGCCCGAGTGGCGCCAATGTGGTTCAGGTCCTGTCTTGCAAGGTCGATGGCCAGGTGCTTGATGCGGTGACGATTGACTATTTGGATGCGAGCGTCTCGCGTTGGGAGGACCAAAGTGGCACGCCCAGCAACTTCTTTCAGCCCAGCTTGCTGGAGCTGAACTTCTTTCCGCAGCCCACTGCGGCGATCAGCCTGCGCTTGCGGGTGGCCTATGCGCCGTCCCGCAGCAGCACGACCTTGGACCGGGCGGTGTTTGAGAACTACGCGCCCACCATCACTGCCGGGGCGCTGAGTGCGCTGCTGCTGATACCCGAGGTGCCCTTTGGCAACCCCAAGCTGGCGAGCTTTCACCAAGCTAATTTTGAGGCGGGGGTGCTTGCGGCACAGCAGGTGGTGAGCCGCTCCTTCACCCGCTCGCCAAGCCGTACCCGGCCCAACCCGTTTTGACCACGCTGCCTGACTTAGAGGAGAAATCATGGCTTTGACCGCTCAATCTATTGTCCAGCGCGTGGTTGGGATGCTGCAAGACACCACCAGCATCCGCTGGCCAGTCAATGAGTTGGTGCGCTGGCTCAATGACGGGCAGCGCGAGGTGGTGGCCTACCGGCCTGACAGTATGAACACCACGGCCACCATGACCCTGAGTGCTGGCACGCGCCAGAGCTTGAGCAGTGCAACCGCCAATGCGTCGGGTAGCGCCCCGCTGACGGTAAGCCCGGCCAAGCTGTTGGAGATCAGCCGCAACATGGCGGGCACGCTGGGCGCGGTGCGGCTTGTGGCGCGAGAAATTCTTGATTCCCAGACGCCGGGATGGCACAACTTGACGGGTGTCGCAAGCATTTTGAACTACATGTTCGATGCCCGCGATCCAAAAACCTTCTACGTCTACCCGCCAGCCACCACATCGGCCAAGCTGGAGGTGATGTACGCAGGCTACCCCACGGATGTGACTGAGCCTGCTGACGGGGCACTGTATACGGCGGTGGCGGGCAACATCTCCATCCCAGACATCTACGCCAATGCGCTGCTGGACTACATCCTCTACAGGGCCTACAGCAAAGACAGCGAATACGCGGGCAACGCGCAGCGGGCGCAGTCGCACTACAACGCGTTTGTGAACACCATGGGGGTGGAGATCAAGGCGACGGTAGCAGCAGCGCCGCAGATCAAACCGGGAACGGCGGCTGCGGCTTAGTTTTTTTGTCTTTCATTTTTTAGGAGATTTCCATGGCGCTCAACACACAAATTGCTGATGCAACCGTTAATGCACAAGCCGCCGCCTTGGCGACCCTTTGCAATTCCGGCCTCATCAAAATCTATGACGGCACGCAGCCCGCAACGGCTGATGCCGCCCTGGCCGGCAACACGTTGGGCGTGACCCTGACCTTTGGAGCAACTGCGTTTCCCGCAGCCGTCAGCGGCCTGCTCACCGCCAACGCCATCACGGCTGGCACGGCAGTGGCTGCAATTACGCCAACTTTTGCACGGATTTTTAAGTCTGACGCCACCACGGTTGTGATGGATGTCTCGGCCGGGGCAGCCAGCGCCAACTTGATTATTGGCGCCTTTACAGCGGGCACGGTGGTGAGTGCGACCAGCTTCACCCACGACATCCGCAACGCAACCTCCGGCTTCTAAACCAGCGGCAGCAGCAGCTTAGGTGGATGCTGAGCGATGTTACTCAATCAGTCTGCGCTGAATGTTGCTGCGCTGAACAACGCCACTTCGGGGGGCGCGGCAAACTGCGCCAGCTCGTCAGAGCAGGGTCAAAGCGCTGTAGCAGCGCTTGCGCTTGCACGCTCGTTCGCTAGTGACGCTTCTCAGGCGCAAGGCAGTACGGTCGCCGCCTCTCGCGCGGTTGCCTTGACCGTTACTTCGGACACAGCTCAGAACAGCACGGCAGCAACTGCCCTGGCTGTTGCGTTTGCTGCTGCCTCAGGTACCTCTCAAAGCAGCACGGTAGCCACTGCAAGGGCCATCAGTTCAACTGCAGCACCTGCCCAGAGCCAGAGTGCGCTTGGGTCATTGGGCCTTAACCGGCCATTTGCCAGTGCCTCACAGCAATCTCAAGGCGCGGCGGCGTCATTGGTATTGACACGGTCGTTTGACAGCGCTTCAAGCCAATTTCAAAGCACCCTGTCGGTTGTGCAGCCGACGACTACAGCGGTGTTTGCCGGATCACAGTCTCAGACAGCCAACATGGTTGCGGCGCGTGGCCTTGCTTGTGTACTGACGTCAAGTCAGTCTCAAACAGCCAATGCAGGCAGCTCTTTGGACCTCAGCAGCGGTGTTGCCTCGCAACAAACTCAGACGGTCTTGGCGGCAAGCGCCAGAAGTCTGGCATGGTCAGGTGCTGGAGCACAGGCGCAAGGCTCTCAGGGTGCTGCCGGCCTTGCTTTGGAGGCAGCAAGCGACAGCAGTCAAGGGCAGGGTGCGCAAATAGCCGTCTCCGTTGTTGCGACCAGCGCGTCTGCGCAGGCACAGTCTGCTGCCGGCCAGGGGGCACTGGGCACTGCTGCCAATGCGGCATCGGCGCAAAGCCAAAGCAGCTTGGTGCAGATCGAGCGCCATGCCTATTTCACTGTGGAAGACGGGTTGGTGCAGACTGTTGCTGCCCAGACTGCGCGTGCCCTCAGTGGAGCCTTGACCTCGGCGCAGTCGCAACAATTGGGTCCCTCTGAGTGTGTACTGCAGCCACCAGCGAATTTCCCGCTAGCCACGGCGCAGGCACAGTCTCAATCAATGCAGGTGGGGCTGGATCGTGAAGGAGTGTTTACTTCTGAACAGGCGCAGGCAGCGCAAGCGCAGACGCTCAGAGAACAGGCACTGGCCCATGCCAGCGCCACAGTACAGCGCGCTGCCGGGGAAATCCGCCTTGCCAGCCAAAATACCTTGGCTTCGTTCCAAGCTCAATCCAGCGCTGGCCAAATAGACCTCGGCATGACCAGCAGCCTTGCAAGCTCTCAAGCGCAAAGCGCTTTGGCTGGGCTTGCGGCGACGCTTGGATGTGACTGCGCCAGCGCACAAGCTGGGCAAAGCCCACAGGCTGCCACCAGTCGCTTGCTAACGCTTCCATCCGCCAGCGCACAGGCGCAAACCAGCAGCTCTGAGACCCAGCGCAGTGTTGTGACAGCAGCAGCAGCGTTCCAAGGACAGTCAAGCATTGGGCAAACTGGCCTGGCCGCTACGGCGGACGGGGTAACAGCGCAGCAAAGCCAAGGTGCTCAGATCACTGCACAGCGAGATATAGGGTTGGCATCTCAGCAGGGTCAGGCCCAATCTGCACAAGTTAGCCTGCAGGTTGGGTTTTTTGCAGCCATTGACAGTGCCCAGTCACAAAGCGCGCAGGCCCAAACCTCTTTGCAAGTCCATGGGGCGATTCAGGCAGGCCAAGTGCAGGGCGTTCAAACGCAGCTGACCGCGGCTTTGACAGGCAGTGCGGCCAGCGCTCAAGTTCAGACCCATGTGTCGCTTGCCCAGCCACTTGTGTTTTTCAGCAGCAGCAGCGCACAGGTTCAACAAACCACCCAAGGCAACGCAGGCCTGGCGGTAGTTGCTGTTGGTGCAGCGGCGCAAGCGCAAAGCGCACAGGCACCAACGGCCCAGGAAATTACGGCAAGTGGCGTCAGCGCCCAAGCTCAAAGCCGGGCATGCCTGGCTGGAATAGTGGCTGTTGCCAATGGCAGCAGCTCGCAATCGCAGCAGACAGCTTCGGCCCAGATGGGGCGCACAGTGCTCGGTGCTCAGGTTTCGGCACAAGGGCAAAGTGTGGGTGGGGCGACATCCAGGGTTTTGGCGGGAATTGTGGCGGCAGCCGCGCAGGCGCAGTCCGTGCTCGCAGCAACGGGTCGAACCGTGTTTTTTACTGAGCAAGACGGCCTGGTTCAGTCAACCGCAGCAGAGTTTGTACGGCGTCGGACAGCGACACACGTGTCAAGTCAAGTGCAGGCAGCGGTGTGGCCAAGCGAGGCTTTGCGAAGCGTCTCACTAGGGCAGCAAAGTACACAAGTTGGCACGGCCCAAGCGCAGTTCATGCGCGAGATCACCGCCTTTGCGCAAAGTGCACAAACCCAGCGCATGGTGGGCGGGTTCAACCCCATCGCCAGTCTGAGCAGCGCAAGCAGTCAAACCCAGCGGGCACAACTGACATCCCTGCTGTTGTCCAACACGCCGTCGGTATTCATTGCTTACGTTGAGGTGCTCGACGCTTCGGCGGATGTGGCGATCAGCACCACATCGGTCACGGTGCCAGCTGAGGCCAACTGAGAAAAAACATGGCCATCCTCGCGAAATTCGAAAAGCAGCCCGCTGATGTGCAGGACTTTGACATTGATTTTTCAGAATGGTTGGCTGCGCGTGGCGACACGGCCGCAGGACCTGGCGGCTTGATTGTCACAGCCGATAGCGGGCTAACGGTATTGGCCAGCACTCTGTCAGCTGGCGTGGCAAAAATTTGGACCTCTGGGGGAACCAATGGGGTGACTTACAAGCTAAGCGCCCGTGTCACAACCGCAGGCAACCGGGTGAAGTCGGCAGAAATAAAAATCA
>SXGS01002722.1_pt1 | contig 9995 bp, 9 predicted proteins | sample 3174681 | NCBI WGS metagenome assembly SXGS01 (sample SAMN11356861, study PRJNA531348) | freshwater metagenome | isolation source: freshwater sample F1-80 | place: China: Fuxian Lake, Yuxi | collected 2017-12-25
ACCCCGACCCGAGGAAGCGGGACACACAATGGCCTCGCTGCGTACGTTATCATTACCCTCCTTGCGCTGCCGCACTCTCGCTGTATGTAAGTGTACTTAGTCAGCGTGCCCACACTATCCTGCCTCATGCCGCACGTGTCTATGCAACACCGTGCACTGCTCGTGTCGGCGCCCACGCTTTGATCCCCATGCAAGCCGCTGCGATGCGCGCGTCCTCGCGGACCCCGTGTGGCTCCTTGTGATGCACAATGGCGCGACTGACGCGAGGCCAGAGGACGCTCCGCTCTGCGATTGACCTGCGCACAGTCCAAACACCATGGCGCGCGTTAAGCCATGCATGTCCGATACACTCGCATTGATTCTTTCGGTCACTACAAACGGCCTCTCCCTGGTAAACATGCCCATGTCCCCATCTATCTGTTTCTGTCCATTGGTCTCTGTCGCTGTATCTGTATCTCTCTGTCTGTGTCTCTATCTTTGGGTTTCTCTCTCTATGTGTATGTCTCTCCCGCCGCAAGCACTGCTTCCCTCACGCTCCCTACCAGTGCCTACAACGCACGTGGCGGACATGGCGGTCCAAACGATCTCCAGTGCCAACGCTCGCGTTGCGTCCGTTGTCGTCGTGGCTGCGGCAGCAGCGAGGACAGCAGACCAGCATTGCTCATGTCGCGTCAGCGCTTGTTGAGCTCGTTTGAAGAAACAGCTGCAAAGGAAGCCAGGAGCACTTTCAGTTCACGTCTGATCCGAAACAAACACAAGCACATAAAAAATCCACTCCAACTCTGCCGGCCCAACCACCGTGCACACAATGACCATACCGATTAACAATCACTTCCTCGCACGAAACAAAGAGTCTCACAGGTTCCGCAGTAGCCCCATGGCAATCTCCGCGTGCACAGCGTCACCGAGCAAGTCCGCCAAATCCACGAGGAGCTCCGGTTGCCTAAAGATGGCGGCATGCGCATCCTTCGAAAAGGCCAAATACTTGATAAAAGAGAGGCATGATGCAACCATTGCACTGCGACGCTCGCGCACCGCCGTCCAGCAGGCCTCCAAAATCCCCTCTTTGAGCATGTGCACACGCGACTCGCTCACCATCGCCAGTGATGACAACACAGCGAGGAGCGGCTCGAGTGGTCTTGTAGCGCGCCCTGACTGGACTAACTCACGCGCGTGCCGAGCAAGACGGCGAACGACCGAGTGGTGACCAGGGCCCGCATCGCAGAAGGCGCGCGCCGCTTGAGGGCACAGATGCGTCCACGCAGCCACGACACGCGCGAAAGAGACTGTCAGCACGGGGTGGTTCAAGCACACGCCCAGGATGGTCTCGAGTGCAGCCATTAGCGGCGTCGCCAGCAGCGTCTCCTTGGCCGCTGGTGATACTAAGATGGACGAGGCCAGTGCCAGCCCTCGGGCCATCTCCCCCACTATCGCTGTGGAGGCGGACTCGTGCTCCTCGGCGCCTGACCGTACAACTGGGGACACAGCAAGACTCAGGACGCATAGGCGCACATGAGAGTCTGTCAGACGCCCGGGCAACCACTCCAACAGGCCGCCGACAAGGGCCGTCGCTCTCGCCGAGGACGAAACAGCCAAGAGGACGGCCAGGACGCTCTCTCCGAGACAAGAAATGGCCGCCGAGGATGTCGAACCGGGGGCGCGTGCCTCTGACACGGGTTTGGTAACAATACCCAACACGCGAAGCATGCACTCGGCAAACCTCCCACCCCATGTGATCACCGCGCCGTCTGCGTGAGACGATCCTTCGCCCCCGAGCGGCAGATCGAACATGGCCGCACTACCACAGTCACGCGCGGCTTGCGTCATGTCGCCGATGAACTGAAGAGCGGCCGTGACGGTCGCCGGAGAGAAGGTGCTCATCACGGCAACGGCAGCGTCCACGACGTGCCAGTCCGCGTCGATGCGCGCAAGCACGGCGTTGGGTGCCTTCGCCGTCCTCGCGAGCGATCCGAGGAGCGACAGCGCACGAATGGACACGTCCGATGAACCGGGGGCTTCTTCCGTCGACACTCGCTGCAAGACCGTCAACAGGACGTCCACTACCGGCGTCTGATCCACGAGCACCTCGCCTACGCATACACACCCGGTCCCGGACGCTCGCACTGTGCTTCCTGCCTGCGCAAGCGCCACCAGCTTGAGTAGATCATGGACATCATTGGAAGGACAACGTTGTTGGGGCGGAGACTTCAACAAGGCCACCGCCGCTTGCAAGAGTGGCGGCCAGATATCCGCGGCCGATATGGCGGCGATGACGGTGGCAGGGTCGCGGAGAAGCAACCGACTCAGAAGCCTGGAAACGGAGCCGATAATGGCAAGCGTGGACGACAATATCGGGGGCGAAATGTGCTGACGTGTGGGCCTGTCATCCAGCAGCAGCAAGCCATGCCCTCCATCTCGGGTACCCGACGTCATCGGACGTGACCTCGACGCCGGTGACAGGGTCTTGGCGAGGGCGTCGAAGAAGTGCCGTTGCAAGAACCAGGATGTCACATGGTCTGCTGATGTCTGAGTGATATGATAGCTTCGCTCGGCGTCGGGGCTCCTGTGAAGGCGCGGGAACAACACGGCATTGCCGCTAGCGGTCGTCACCATGCTGGTAAGCACGTCGACCGCAGCCGCACGCACCACGCCGCACTCTTGTGGATCAAAGATAGCGAGAGACACGGCATCCAGCAATGTCATGTCCCCCACGTGGATGCGGGCTAGCAACGCATGGACCCGCTCCTCCGTCGCAAGAGCCGCCATGAGGTTGTGGACCGATGCACGGACCACATGGTCACGATCGTGCACGAGGGGCCCTATCCATGTCAGCGAGCCCTCAGAGAGCCAGTGTGGTCCACAGAAGGGTGCCTGACTAGCGACACCTTGGTGCGGGCCTCTCGTTGCCACCCAGGCGGCAACATGTCGCAGGCAGAGAATGGCTTCCCGGTAGACCGCCTTGCCAATATAGGAGTCCGGCAGGCGCTCGCCGCTGAAGGATGTGTTGATGACCTGGACCAGGTCCTTGGTCATATCGAGCATCTCGGTCACACTCAGCCCCGGTGCTCGGGAGTGTGGTGGCGCCGATAACGTCGAGCTTGTCGACTCAAGACCCATAGTTGTCGCTGCAGTGGACTCGGTTGTTTGTTCAACCGACGTCAGAGCATACCGCGCCGTGAGGTGGGTCATGCACTGCAGCGCAAGAGTCAGCAGATGCAGGTCGTACACGTTGTCTGGCTCATCGTAGACGAGCTGAGTGCGAGGGCCGACGATGCGCATGAGCCCAGGGAGCTGCGTGGCATCGACTAGCGACGGCCGTCCGATCATGGCCGTCTTTAGAAGCGAGAGTATCTCGACTTCCAAGTCACGATATAGCAATGCTTCATCGTCATCGACCGAGTCATTGCGACATGCCGCGGCCAGCGCAGAGCCTTTCTCCAGGAGGGGGACAAGCCGAGCGCACACAACATGAACGAGGTCTCCGATACCCCTCTCCAGGCACGGATCGTGCGTGAGGAGAACTGTGCGAATGAACCGGAGGACACGGGCGAGGACGGCAGCATTCTGCGGCGACGACGGGACAATGGTGAGGTACCGGGTGAACGCTGGCACCCATGGAACGGCTCCGAGACGCGCGATGAGTGCTGGACCGCCCGTGCAGAAGGACTCCAGGAGAAAGAGAACGCGAGCGACGGTTGCGTGAGTCGCTGACCCCTCCGTGTTCCGAAGCGCCGACCCCACCTGCCACTCCGGGTCCAGGCTGCGAAGAAGCATGATGCCTTTGCTGGACGGAAGGAGATGGGGGAAGCGAGCTGTGTAATCATCCGGCAATCCAGGCGTCTCTCGTCGTCGTTCGTGCCATTCTAGGAGACGACCGACGCCGCGAAAGTACGCGAGTGACCAGCAAGCACGCAGCGCCTCGTCGTCCACCATGACTGTCTCCAAGCGTCGCAGCCGCATGTCTGACAGCCGAGTGGCCGCGAACACAGGCGCGGGCAGGACGACTCGGTCCGCAAGACTGGGCGCGAGACAGGTGCTCATCGCCTCGATGCGAATCCGAGCGTGCGCAAGTGGGTGGCTCACATCCACGGCACCGGCTGCAGCGGTCGATTCGATGGTCGCCTCGTCGTTCACATCGTCGTGCTCGCTCCGCCAACCCGGTTCGTCACGTGGCACGACATCCCACACACAGAGTGCAACGAGGCGACTGGCCTCGGCCCGGACGCGCGGGTCGTCGCCGAACCTGTGGCGGGTCATGACGCGAAGAACAAGGGCTAGCGCACTCCTGGCCCCGTCCGTGCACGATGCTACTTCCATCCGGACCAGCTCCGTGTGCTCCACCATCAACCGGACAAGCGTCAGTAGGCTCGCTACAGCAGATGGCGGCGGCGGTAAGAGTTGGCCGTCCGAGAGTGGCAGGACAGGAGGACCGTGTCTCCCAGGCTCCACGTCTGAGCGGTCCGCCGCCACGACGACACGGAGGAGGTCAAGAACCACGTCCACAAGACCGGCTTTGAGGAGCACAGCGAACAAGCTCTTGTTGGACCGAAGTGCCACCGCCAGCTGCACACGCAAGGAACAAGGAATAATAGTCACCATCCGCATGTGATGCAGAGGAACATGACGACCAGCGGAGGTATCCGTGCCTCCTCACCCTGCATAGTCTGGACAGACCTGATCCGCCGACTGGATACGAAGGGTCACGTCCAAGTCTTCGTTGGCAAGAACCGAGTGGAGCCGTAGAGCATCGTTCGCGGAGTATGCCAGTGTCGCCAACAGGCCTGGACGTGCGGTGCAAGGTGAGTCCAGCGCTGCCGTAGGAATGTAGACGGCTCTCAAAACACCAAGCAAAAGCAAGCAAATCGACTCCGGCAGCTTGAATGATAAAATAATTTCGACTAAAATTGGGCCCAGGCAGGAGGTTTTTAGAGCGGTCTATGGGTCTGCAACACGGTGGCCAACAGACCTGGTTCGCGACCATCGTCTCCTCGGTCGTTTGATACGAAACAAGTCTCAAGCAGCGCAAAGTCATCGTCCGCGGCACTGTCGGCCGAGGTGAGAAAGGGATGGCGCGCCAAGCGTGCACAGGCCCAGTGTCGAACACGCGGGTCCGTGTGGAAGAGGGACACGAGCAGCACGTGCAGGGACTCGGCGTGTGGTCCCTCGTCGCAAATGGAGCCGTAGAGCTCGATGATCCTGTAAAGCGATGACAAATGTGGACATCAAGTGACGGTGGTTATCCTTCCTCTTTGAACTTCATGAATCCGGTCTATGCCTCATTCAGGTCTCGAAACTGAAAGCGTTATTTTCAACGGATATGCCTCCATCTCTATGTGAGATGGATACCAATACACAGCCAAGGTACATATTGCCAACCAGCCCCGAGGCACACCTGCACGAACCGCGGCCCGAGGTTTACATCGCCTGCCATGGGAAGGAGGGTTGTCCGACACGCCATCAAGCTCCGCCGCATCGCATCGGGTGCCCATGCTACAAGGTTTTCACGACCCCGACACGTGAGTGTGCAGAATGGAAGCGAGGGTGACCAAGGGGTGGGTAGGATCAGGCGGGTCGGAGAAGGGTGCGGGTATCTCGACTAAGGGAAAGGAGGCCGCGAGCAGGAAGATGGCAATGAGAGTACACACACGACACGTGCCGAGTCCTCCCGGACCTGGTGAGAGTCGTGCGACTGAGAGGAAGATGAGCCGTGCATTTCCCAGTATATCCGGGTCACGGACTTCCAGCAACCCCGAGTGGACCATTGCGACAAAAACACCCTGTTCTCGAAGAAGAGTGGCGCAGGCGTGCTGCCGCTCAGTCGACACGCTCGCGTTCGTCGATGCAGCCAGGAGCCGGAAGACACAGGCACGCACGGACACACACGGACTTGTCAAAAGGTTCACGAGGACAGGAGTAAGAGTGTGAACCAGGGGATGTTGTGGACCCAGGCTCGGGGGGATACCAGTGCCTTCTCGGAATGGTGCTCCCGCCATGGTGATTGACACGATGAGCTCGAAGACCCCAGTCACAGCGTCGCCGTCCTCTGTGAAGTCCAGCGAGGACAGAACACCCGGTACTGTCGCCTGGAGCAGTGCTAGTCTCTGCTCCAGAGGCACGCCCATCCAGTCAAACTGCCCGCGTGCATACGTTATCGTAAACTCCGCCGCCGTCTTCATGTCCGCCATTACGTGTTGGGTCTGATCAAACTGGACCATGCCCGGTAAGTTGAAGGCACGCGAGTATGCCAATACCGATTCGCGGACCGCCGGGAGAGTGGCCGCCAAATATTCGTTTCGTAGCAGTACCTGCAGCAGATTGCTGGTGGACGCGGAGACGCCGTATGCGCTGGCGTGCTCCGGCGGAACGCACGCGCTCATGAGCTCGATCGTGAATATGGCCAGGTTGATGACGACCACGTTGTTCACATGTGCTTGTAGGTGCGTCATTGCAGCGTCGCTGAGGCCGCCAATGGCATCGCGGACGACCGCCAGCGCGCCGGACTGACGCGGCATCGAGCGGCAAACATGGCGGAGAAGAGGCGCCGCATCGCGGAGCAGCACGAGCAACGGTCCCAGGCGATCAAGGTCGAGTAGCAAGAGCTGCGTGCCCGTCGTGAAGACAGCATGCGTGAATGTTGTCAGAGACAATGGCGCCACATCCCCACGAGGCGCATTGCGCGACGCCGTAGCACGCAGGCCAAGACCGCTGGGGTCCACCGATTCACGGTGGCGTGTGTTAACGTCCACCCGGGGCTGAGGATAATGAGCATACCCCTCGTCAGTTGGCGTGCTCCATTCCGTGTTGGAGACACTGCGAATGCGTGTTTGAAGCGCGAGGACTACGGCACGTAGACAATCGACAGCGACGAGAGACCCACCGCGCGTTGCCGTCATCGTGAGCGTCCGTGTCCCTTCTCCCGCAAATCCGCGAGGATCAACAGCTCGCAAGAGAGCATGGACGATGGCAGGCCGCTGAAGGAAGACTTCAGCTGGAAAGTCCAGCAGGAGGATCTCACTGACGAAGCGGCAGGCTGCATCGAGCGTCGTTGACTGGGACACCTGATCCGCCGTCCGCTGCAAGGCAGACTCGTCCGAGGCAGCAAGGCGAACCCAGGGGAAATCCCAGGACTTGGTCCGAGGGTCGACTAGGAGGGTGGGTAATCCAGGGGTTGGGGCAGTCGTTCCTGGAGTCGTGTTGTCCGCCCCGATGGAGGCAATGTCCGATGTGCTCGATCTCGTCAGCGTGTCCCAGGACGCGAGGGGTCGCGGTGGCGCGTCGGATGCAAGAGTCGGTCCTGTGGTGAAGGAGTAGGGGCGCCTGAGCTCAGTTATACCATCTGTATGTTCGGCGTGACCAAGTCTAGTGTCGGGAGGAGGGGGCGCCGTGGACTGATGAATGCCGATATGAAGAATGGTCGACGGTCGTGCAGAAGTCGGAGGTAATGTTGCTCGACTTGTCCAGGCCAATGCTGGAGGGACCGGTCCTTCCTGTCCCGCGGAGGACGGATCGTTGATGATTGTATCCATGTTGGTGTTGGGTGACACCCTCGGATTGTCGCCGGTGTTGGGAAGGAGCTGGAGAACGCGGACGATCTCGTCGATTTTCCCAATCCAGGGTGTTGCTTGTTGGTCAGCGCTGAGCTGCATGAAAAAGTCGATCCCTCCAATCTCATTGATGAGCGGGCCGCCAACCGGATGCTACAGCAAAGGTAATGCCAAGGCAAACTTTAAAGTCCCCATTCGGATCAAGCGGCGCCGTTGGTGGTGAATACTGTAGGGATGGACATACCATGGCGAGGTCGAGGAGGAGGTCGGCGACTTGCTCGTAGAGTTGATTCGGCACATTGAACCATTCCAGAAGGTAGACGGTGATATTTGGTTCCTGAATGCATGACTTCATGAGCAATCATCTTCCAACAATAAAGGAGGCTTGGTTTGTACACGGACGATCCTTGGAACCCGAGCGGACCTGGACCACGTCATCAAGGGAAATCAGGTGTTGCTGCAGCTTGAAGAGGAGGCTCCGAAGAGCCGGCAGGCGCACGGACTCGAGCGGGTGCGCAAGCTTCTCAATCAGTCGTCGGTATCCTATCGTCGTGGGCGCGCGCGAAGAGACCATCGTCCCCTCGTCACTTGCAAGGTCCGTCTCCGCCATTGCCATGTTTCGAACGGTCTCGCACTCGCGTCACTCCGGTTTCTGATGTATTCCTTTCTGAGGATGTGATTTTGAATCTCCCGCTGTGGAGCGGAGGCCGAAGGCCGAAGATCTGAACAAAACGGCCGAATCGCTGCGGACATCCATGGACTGGGAGTGCGCAGCAACATGGCGTCTCTCTCCGTGGTGGTGTGTGGTGCTGGTGCCTGCCCGCTGCGCGTGAGATGAGACGTGATTTTGACGGTGAGGGTCGAGAGGTCGAGCTGATCAAACGTCGAGACTCCGGTGAACACGACCTATGAAAAAAGGGGAATGGGGAAAAAGACGTCGAAGAGAAAGCCGCCGGCGAAGAAGCAACGCGGAAAAGTGGATACAGAGTTCACCTGTCCATTTTGCAACCACGACAAGTCCTGCATCGTGACCTTGTACGTTCACAACGACACGTCGGAGGACAAGAAGGATGTCCCTAGCACCGACCGAATGTCTCACTCCCTCTGCTCGCCTTGAAATTTCACAGTGATCGAATGCACAAGGTCGGCGTAATTAAATGCAAAGTCTGCTCCGAGATGTTCCAGACCACAACTCACGGTTGGTACTTTTGTTGGATTGAGGTTCTTCTCTCCCTCTCCCCTTCGTGTCTCTCCATATCAATTTATGTGCTTGCACTGGGTATGCAGAACTGTCAGAGCCGATTGACGTCTTCACCGATTGGATTGATGCGTGCGACCTGGCGCAAGCAGACGCTGAGACGAGATGATTGTTCGTTCGTGTGTGTCTCGTGATCTGCTGTAGTTTTGAGTGTGGCACGTTGTAGATAGGGGTCTGCATGTTGGCATACTATCACGTCAGCGCGGTCTCTTGTACAGAGGATATTCTGCTCCTTTTAGTGTCCGGGTGGTCGAACTCAATGCATAGGGTGTAGAATAGAAGATCTAGTCCCCGCCTGGCCCGCGGCTGCTTCTGTGCATGTTGCTGGAACTCGGCCGTGAAAATGCACATGTTCTCCGCATGACAATCGAGGACGGCGAGCGAAACCCCTCGGGTTCTTGTCAACGTGTCAGACGTGGTGTTTCCTATTAACATCTCCCGACATGGATCCGATGGTCAAGCGTTCAAACACATCCAGCCACACCTCCGCGGGCAAATGAGGAAGCTGCGTTCTTCGGAGATCAGCAGAGGTCGTGGACAACGTCTGCTGGTCGACGACACCCCACCGCTGCTGCCCGTATCGCCGTGCCGCTGTTATCGTTGCCAGAAGGACCTATTAAATTGGGAATACGTAAGTTGGGAGCGCGTGTCTGGGAAAGGGCGCGGCGGCGGGTGGGGGGGGGGTCTGCCGATCGCACACTTCCAACATCATCAAACCTGGTTGCATCTCGGGGCAAACTGCTGATGGCGCAGCCGCGACCATGGACCAGCCGCTGCGGAAAGAATGCGACCGACTCTACCCGCGTCGCCGTCACTGGCATCCTTTGGACCCCCTGCCGCCTGAGACCCGAGAATTGGTCATTTAATTAATCGACGTCACCGGCTGGGTAGAAGCCTACGTATACATGTCCTCGCGGGAATTGCCCGCCATAGGTCGACCAGGCATACCAGGTCCGCGGCAAGGGGAGCCCCGGCGGAGAGTAGAAACCGGAGACAGGCGGGCGCGCAGCTTGCAACCGCGAGACGCACACATGAGATGCCGTTCTACATCCAATTGCTGTGGCATGAGATGTCATCTTCGGGAGAACATTTCAATTGGCAGCGACACCTCATATATGCGCATGACGTATGAGGGGGGGGGGGGCAGGAGGCACGTGTTCCGGGAGAAATGATGAAGTTAGGGACGGGGGACA
>SXGS01141277.1_pt1 | contig 9994 bp, 8 predicted proteins | sample 3174681 | NCBI WGS metagenome assembly SXGS01 (sample SAMN11356861, study PRJNA531348) | freshwater metagenome | isolation source: freshwater sample F1-80 | place: China: Fuxian Lake, Yuxi | collected 2017-12-25
CGGCGCGTTCACGGGCGCGGTGAACCAGCGGATCGGGAAGTTCGAGCAGTCGAACAAGGGCACCATCTTCCTCGACGAAATCGGCGACATGACGCCAGCCACGCAGACGAAGATCCTGCGCGTGCTCCAGTCCGGCACCTTCGAGCGCGTGGGTGGGAACTCGGCCATCAAAGTCGATGTCCGCGTCATCGCCGCAACGAACAAGCCGCTGGAGACTGCGGTCGCCAACCGGGAGTTTCGCGAAGACCTCTTCTACCGCCTGAACGTCGTACGCGTGGCGTTGCCACCCTTGCGCGAGCGCGAGAATGATGTGCGGCTGCTAGTGAACTATTTCTTGGCACGCTTTGCGAAAGAACAGGGCGGCCGGCCCAAGTCCATTTCAACCGACGCGCTGGCAATCCTCGAGTCGTATCGCTGGCCGGGCAACGTACGCGAGTTGGAGAACGTTATGCGCCGGGCGATGGTGGTGTCCAAAGGCGAAGCGATCCTGCCGTTCGACCTGCCGCCGGAGGTCAACGGCGGGAGCACGGCTGCTGACGCCGGAGGCACGCCGGAGGGCGCACCGCGCACGGCGACATTCGAGCAGGCGGATGTGCCGACGCTTGCGCGGGCGCTGTTCCGGCGGGCGCGCCTAGACCCGAAGCTGAAGGTCATTCCGGCCGTGGAACGGGAGTTGGTAATCCAGGCGTTGCTGGAGACGCAGGGCAACCAGGTGCAGGCGGCGAAGCTGCTCGGCATCACACGGGCCACGCTGCGCAAGCGGATCGACAAGTTCGGCATCCGCCGCGAGATGGCAATCGAGTAGCCGCAGGACGGGGAAGGAAATTCAAAAGCACAACAGCCGTCCCGAGGGACGGCTGTTGGCGTAGAGGAATTGTGGATGCTCAGTTCCCGCGGCTCACGGGAAGTTGTTGAGCTTGGTCTTGATGATGTATTTGTCGGCACCGTAGCCCGTCAGGCTGGCTTTGAGCGTGTTTGTATTGAACCTGCCGCTGACCACGTTCAACTCAATGTTTGTGGTGCCGGGCGCGTAGTGCGTGGTGTAGATGCCGAGGTAGTTGTTCCGCGTGAGGATCGCGAATCCGCCGCCAAGATAACCGGGCCCGGTCTCCTCGACCGAATAAATGTTCTGCCCGGCACCCGGCGTCAGTGTGAGTATCCGGCTGTAGCCTTTGCTGCTCCAGTCGGTGCGATCCAGCATGACGCCTGTTTCCGAATAGTCGCCGGATATGTCGGGCAAGGCTGCGCCTCGCATGACGCCGCGCAGGACGGATTTGACTCCTGAGTCGCTACGAGTGGAGACCAAAGTGATGCGCGGGCGGGGGCCGACGACTCCTTTGGCAACACCGATGAAACTCATGCCATTGGTGGTGTTCGCCGACGTGAGAGTCATCACACCGACAACCTTGCCGTTGTCGCCGTACCCCCATGTACCAGTGACTATGGTGGTGCCGAAGTGAAGCTCCGTCGGCTGATTCGGAAGACCTTCATCTTCGCCGCCACGAGGGTTGTCACCGTTGAGGACTGGACTCCGGGGATTGTTGGAGGGTTTCGGTCTCTTAGGCAGGTTGCCGGGGCTGTGAAGCTCTACGCCTGAGATGGACTGGTCGAGTTCGAACGTGATTTGTGCGACGCCTTTCAGGCCGCCAGACAGGTAGAAGTCCCAGTCTCCCACCGGCGAATCGGCTCGCAGCGTGAGGGCGGAACCACCGAGCCACAGGGCGACGGTCGCCGTCGCAAGCCGCTTGAGGCGGATTTGGATCTTTGAAGTTTTCGTTTTCATGTTTTGGAGTCGGATGTCGCTAGTTCAGTTACGTCAGTCTTAGCACAACCACTCGTCCATTAGCGGGCAGGCTGGGTCCAATCGTGCGGCTTGCCACTGTCCCAAGCGGATTCTTTCCAGTCGGGAGATTCCGTCGGACGCGACTGCATGTAAACGCGGCCGCTGGTGTTCGCCTGGAAATCGCTGTCTTCCACGACCGTGGGGGTCACGAAGATGATCAGGTTCTGCTTGTTCTGGGATTTGCTGTCGCGGCGGAAGGCCATGCCGGCAAACGGAATGTCGCCGAGGATCGGCACCTTGGTGTGGGCCTTGGTGCGCGTGTTCTGGACGAGGCCGCCCATGACGAGCGTGTTGCCGCTGGGGATAAGCACAGAGGTATCGATACGGCGGATGGCGTAGATGTTTGCCACGTTCTCCTGGCCGTTGAGCACCTGAGCGTCCTTGCCGTCGATGTTGGAGACTTCGGGAACGACGCGCAGGGCGATGTTGTTGTCAGCCGCGATGCGCGGAGTAACGTTCAGGATGGCACCGAGGTTCGTGTAGTTCACAGTGGCACCGGCCGGGGAGTTCGCCGACCCGGGAGTTATCTGGAAGATCGGGAACGCGCGAGTCACGGAGAGGGTCGCGGTCTGATTGTCGAGTGTCACAGCGCGAGGTGTGGCGACAACTTCGGTATCGGTGTCCTTGTTCAGGAAGGAGAGCACGGCGCTGACCCCGTCCGCGTCGAGAAACGCAGTGGAGGGGTTGAAGCCCTTGGAGGTGTCCACGAGGACTTTCGGAGCCTTGGTGGCGAGAGGATGATTGTCGCTCTCCAACGCCTCGACGAGCTTGGTCTGGGTATTGTTGCCGAACTGGAACTGCTGGTTCTGCAACGTGCCGCTCCAGTCGATGCCCTTGATCGTGCTCGGGGCTTTGGAGGTTTCAATCAGCTTGGCTTCGATGAGCACCTGACGCGTCGGAGAGTCGAGGGTTTTGATAAGGTTCATCACGCCGTCGAGTTCCTTCTCGGTGGTGCTGACGATGAGCTGGCCTGTGCGGCTATCGGCGACCACGCTGGAACGCGGAGTGAGAGTCGTCTTGGCGATGGAAACAAGGTTCGTCGGATCGCTGTAACGGAGCTGGATGATCTTCGTAACCAACGGATCTTCCGCCTTGGGATCCTTGATGGTCACGCGGGCGATCTTGCTCTTGTTGTCTTTTACGAGCACCAAGCTGTAGTTCTCGAGCACGGCGAGCAGCGCTTCCTGCGGGCTGACGTTCTCGAAACGGATGCTGACATTGGGCTGGTTGGAAGTGGTGACTCGGGGATCAAACTGGAAGTTCAAGGTCGATTGCCGGGCGAGATTGCGGATCGCATCCGTCAGCGGAACGTCGTCGATGACGATGAGCGGGACGGATTCGTCGGCCTTGCCCGGCGTCGTGGACGTGCCTTCACGAGCGGCAACGGGGATCGCCGTTTCGGTGGCCGCCAGCGTCACGGGCGGAGTCGTCGGAGCGGGGACTTCGACGACCGGCGAACTGACCGCAGGCTCCGCTGGTGGGGGGGTGTTGTCTTGAGCCTGGGAAATCAGGCTGCTGGTCGCCAGACCAACGATGAGGGCTGTGAGTTTCTTATTCATAGTGGTGGTGTGTAGGAACATGGAACGGAGTGAAAAATCATTTCATTGAAAACTCGCGCGCAGCGTCAACTCGCGGGTCGCCTCGCCGGCGGCAACGATGACGCTCTTGTCTTTGATCGTGACGCACTTGAGTTTGAGAACAGTGTTGCCAACTCGGTGGTTAAACTCTTCACCTTCACCGACGGTCTGATTGCTGATGATGGCCAGACGACGGCCTTCGGTCATCGAGATGCCTCTGAGCACGACGGAGTCGGGAATCGGCTGCTGCTTTTTGATCTCTGCCGGCAGTTCCACCTTCTTCGGTTTGAAGCGGGTGGTGTTGGGATGAAACGGATCTTTGCCGAATCCAGGCTCGCCAGGCTCGTTGACGAAAGTCGATTTCGGCCCGCCGGCTGGAGCCACTGGCGATCCATCCGAGATGGTATCGGCTCGGCCGACTTCCAAAGTGAGGAGCAGAGCTCCGGCAAACGCGAACAGGGAGGAATACTTCATGGTGAGCTCGGTTTAGTTCGGAGTGTTGACTGGAGTCACAACATCGATCTTGAACAAGAGCTTCTCAGCGTCCTCGGGGTTGTTGCTCTGATTCCCCGAAGCCGGCTCAATCTCGATGTTCTGGATGCGCATGTAGGGGAAAGTGTTCTCGAAGTCCGTCACGAAGCGACCGAAGTCGTGGTAGAAGGCAGTACCACGAAGACTGAAAGCCGCGCCCTTGTAGGGGAACTTGGGATACATGCCGATCGAGCACGGAACCTCCTTGCTGAATTGCGGAATCTCGACCTGATACTTCTCCTTGAAGGTGTTCACCGTCAGAATACTCCACGAGTAAATGTCGCCCGAGGGCATGGTCGCTTCTACGGCATTCAGTTTGGCTGTTGCGACTTCGAGTCCCTTATGGATCTGGCCGCTGATACTGTTGAGACGAATGGCGTTGGTAAGCTTCGTCCCCTGCTCCCCGTGCATCTTGATCACGCGAGCCAGCGTGCTTTGCTGCATGGTGATGACGCCGAAGTACAGGCCGACCAAGGCTACGAGCGTGCCGATGCCGAGCAGGATCAGCTTGTCGCGTTTTTCTTTTGGGAGGTTCTTCATCTTAGCGAGTCTTCTCCGGGAAGGTTGCTTTCAAACTGAAGGTCACAAAGGTCTTGTCGCCCGTCGCACTGGTCTGCGGCGCGGAGCGACTGGTCAGGATGACGCCGTTGGTCGCGAGCATCGTTGAGAAATACTTTTCGCGACTGATCGACTCCTTGAAAGAATTGACGTTCTTGCCCCCCTGAGTCGTGTCCATCCCCTCGATGACCATGCTGATGCGCTCGGTCGACGTAGCGGGCTTGCCCTGAATAATCCTCGCTCCGTTGGTTTTGGTCGGCGTTCCTTCGGTGATCGAATAGGTCTGCTCCGTCCGGAGCTTGAGCATCTGAATATTCTCCGCCTTCAGCATGACCTGCTGAAACGCCTGAAACACATTCCCCCACAGGAATCGGTTCGTGCTCATGTCATGCAACGTGGCTAGCTGTTGGTCCGCTGCAATGCTCGCGCGCTGAGCCTCGAGCGTGTCGAGACTGGCGCGCTCAATGGATTTCAGTTTTCCATCCACTCCGCTGAGAGCGCTTTTGACCTTGATGATCTTCGCCTGAAGCGTGATCGCCCAAAGGGCGACGCAGACCACGAGGAATCCGGCGACGTAGCTGCCCCGCTTCACAGGGTCTCTGCGACGCTCTTGCTCGGCGGCGATGGAGTCGGCCAGCAGATTGATTCGTATTGGCATAGGAACGAAAACTTAGAAGGACGCGGCGGCGGCACCCACGGCTACAGTGAGCTTGGGCGCGGTGGTTTCGATCTCGCTGATCCTCTCGGGAGGAACGGAGATTTGGAGGGACTTGGTCGGAACCCAGACCTGGCAGGGAACCATGAGTTCCGCCTGCAACGTCTGCACGATCAACTCTCCGCAGGACGAACCGCCCGAGAGGAACACCTTGCCGACGGCTTTGTCGTTGTGGTTCTCGAAGTAGTCGATCGAAGCGCGCAACTCGCGACCAAGCGGATGAATCAGCGGCTCCAAATTCTGTGTCACCTCATCGGGCATCCCGACCTTGATGTTCTCCGCCTCCTGATAGCTGATGCCCAGCGCCTCAGCGAGGCCGGTGGTCAATCGATCCCCGCCGATGGCAACGACGCGGTTGAGCATGATCTCGCCGCAATCCAGAATCGTAATCGCCGTGCTCTTGAAACCGAGTTCGACGAGTGCCACGACTTCCTTTGCGAAGGACTCGGGCTCGGCCATCTCGAAGGCGTTCACCGGGCCGACCGCGCCGGGCAGCACATGATCCGCAACCAGGCCGGCGGACTTGATTGCCGCCTGCAAGCTACCGAGCACCTGCTGACGCACACCGCCTACAAAGGCCTTCTGCTTCGGCACGCCGCCGCTAGATTTGCCGGCATCGCCGCCCTTTGCCACCTGCGGCAAGGTCAGGCCATACTGGCAGTCGAAAACGTGGTCGGCGAAGTCCTGTTGGAGGTAAGACTTGGAATTGAACTTCAACATCCGGCGCAGGTCGGACACGGGCACCAGCGGCACTTCGACCTGGCGGAAGATGGTTTCGGAATCACCGAGGGCGACGGTGACCTGTTTGGTCTTCGCGCCGAGGATGCGGAAGACGTTTTTGAAATGTTCTCCGAGCACCTCCGGCCCCGCGCCCTTCTTGACGGCCGGCGTGTCCACCACGGCGAAGTTCAGCAGGCTGAACTGTTCGCCACGGCGCTGCACGTGGACGGCCTTGGTCGTTCGCGAACCGAGGTCAACGGCTACAACTTGGTCACGCCTCTTCGCGTGGCTGCTTAAAAACGGCACACCCATATCGATGCCTTGGGCTAGCAGACACGGTGCCAAGGGGATTCTACGGGCATACTTCCGCTGCACGAACACAGCATCTTCCGCAGAATCTGCGCCGCGTCACTCGCGTCGCGAACCTCCCCCTCAGCGGCTTAGACAATGGATTTGAGGTAGGTCTGTCGGGAGTTTTCGAGGCCCTCCGACGTCGCGATCAGCTAACGGCATCACCTTCTCAAGGCGGTGAAGACGATCAGAATTGCCGCCCGGGCCCGGAGTGATTTGCCCGGCGCGCACCGGGACGCGCGGATCTGGAAACGCCCGGCGTCGCGACACTTTTCAGGACACCTGTCCCGTTTTCAGACAACCGCCACGCGACGACGGCCGCTTTAGCGCGCGATCTCGAAGGCAAAGCCCTTGAGATACTCCGTCTCCGGAATCGATGGCAGCACCGGATGGTCCGGCGATTGCCCGAATGTCCCAACGCGCCGGAGCACCTTCCGCGCGTCAAACGCCGCCGAGAGAATCACGTCCTGAAACAGCTCAGTCGTCACATGATGCGAGCAGCAGAAGGTCGCGAGAACACCGCCGGGACGCAACAGCTTGAGCGCGCGCAGGTGGATCTCCTTGTAGCCTCGGAGCGCATCGCCGACGGACGCGCGGTTCCGCGTAAAGGACGGCGGATCAAGAATGATGAGATCATACCGGGGAAGGATCATCTCGTTCGGACGCGGCGTGGTTTCCCGCTTCAGCCAGTCGAAAACGTTCACGGCCTCGGCGGAACAGATATTCTCCAAGCCGTTGAGCCGCGCGTTATGTTTCGCCGCCGCCACCGCCTCCTCGCTCTGGTCGAGCATGTGGACCTGGGCCGCGCCGGCGCGAGCGGCATGCAAACCGAACCCGCCGAGGAAGCTGAAGCAATCCAACACACGCGCTCCGGAGAACTTTCCGACAATCTCCGTCGCCGCGCGGTAATTCACCTGCTGGTCGAGGTACATCCCCGTCTTGTGGCCGGACATCAGGCTCGTCTCGAACTTCAGCCCGTTCAGCGTGACCATCGTTTTCTCCGGAACGTTCCCGGCAAGCACGCCGGTCAACTCTGTCAGTCCCTCAAATTTCCGCGACACAACGTCATTGCGCTCGAGGATCGCTGCCGGATCGAACATCCCCTGCAACGCCGCCACGATCTGCGCCTTTCGCAAGTCCATCCCGAGCGACAGCGTTTGCAGCACAAACACGTCCTCGTACTTGTCCACAATGAGACCGCTCAACAGATCGCCCTCGGAATTCACGAGTCGGAACGAACTCGACTCCGGCAGATAACGCCGCCGCAGCGCGTGCGCCGACTCGATCTGCCGGCGGAAGAACGCCTCGTCGATCTCCACGCGCTCCGTCGCCAGCATGCGCACCTGAATCTTCGACTTCGCATTATGAAAGCCGACGCCCAGAAGCCGCTGGCGGTGATCCTTCACCTGCACGATGGCCCCGTCCTCGGCGGGCTGCGTGAGGCGTTGAACGGAACTCTGATAAATCCAGGGGTGACCGGCGAGAATGCGATCGGCTTCACCGGGCTTGAGGAGAACTGTGGGCAAGGTTGTCATGTGATTCTTTTGTAAACAGGCGTTCCGACATGGAACGAACGTGCGGCATGAACGCAGAATCAGGCGGCCGGCGGAAGCTATTTCCTATGGTGCCGGACCGCCACGCCTTCGACTCCGCCACAACTCGGCACTCTATGGAGTCGAAAGGCGTCCCTTGATCCCCTCGGCCAGCGTCTTCGTGTACGACGGTATCGCAGCTTCGCGAAGGTGGGTCGTACGCATGAACGACTCGTCCGGCAGAACCGCCGTCAGGTTCGTCAGCGCGACGGCGGGTTGAAGCCAGGCCGACCACAGGGTGAGGTGATCACGCTGCCATTGGCGAAACACTTGATCGGCGAACTTCTCCGGTACCGGGGTGATACCGACAAACAATTCCACGCCGTCCGGGAGCGCGGAACGGAAAGCCCGGGAGCTCTTCTCCAAAGTCACAGCGAGCCGATACTCCGGACGTTTGCCAAACGCAGCCGGATCGGGATCGACCAGGCTGCCGCGCTCGCGGCCCATGTGCGCATCCAGATCGTGCGTGAACCCATACCGTCGTCCATACGCTCCGGACAACGGCAGCGGCAACACGCGGGCCAGCACCCGGGCTTGGAAACAATCCAGCCCAAGCGCGTGACGCAGTTGCGCTTCGAAGCCCACAGTCGGCGGCAGATCGTTACCGGTCAGAAGGTGCGCGAGAACGTTCGTGTAGTGCCGCTCGGGACTGAGACGACGCAGCGTTTCGGGATGTTGAAGCAGCACCACTGTCTTGAGCCGACCGGGATTCGCCCGCGCGTGCTCGTGCACCAGCGCGGCGTGGGCTGCCAGATCGAGGAAGCTGAACGTCGCCAGGTTCAGCACCGGCCGGCCGAGTTCCCGCTCCAGTTCAAGAGCGGACACGTTCATGAGGCACGACGAATCGCCGACGAGCAAAACCTCCGCCGCACCCGCCGCCTGCGCGGATTCCACCTGATGCACGAGCACTGTGCGCTCGGCATCCAGCGTCGGACGCGGAGCAGGCAGGAAGCTCAAGCGCGCGCCCGCGTGCATGAGCGCGCCAAAGGCGAGCAGCGGCACGAGCCCGCTGGCAACGAGCTTGAGCAGGTCGAGGAGTTCAAACTCGTAGGTGTGGCTCTTCATGTCGCGCGAATCAGAATTGGAAGTAGATGAACGTCGCGCCTTTCCGATCCCAGAAGAGCACGATGCCGACGAGTAGCGTACCCTGAAGCGCCGCCCGCGCCCAGCGCGGCCATCGGAGCGGCACGAGCAGATCCCCGGAGCGATGTTGCCAGCACTCGATCACGACAAGCGGAACAGCAAACACGACGAGGTTAATTACATAGCTGCCGACCCACACAGGCGCGGCGAAAGTCCCGAGCGCGGCCGTCATCGTGACCACCTGTTCCCATGAGCCGGCGCGAAACAGCATCCAGCCGTAGAACACAAAAACGATTGTCCCAAGCCAGGCTAGCGGCTGCGGCAGGCGCCGCCCGATCGCTGCTGCCGGTGCGGTTCGCGAAACGGCGAGGCCGAGCCCATGCCAGAACCCCCAGAGAATGAAGTTCCACGCGGCGCCATGCCAGAGCCCGCCGAGCAACATAGTCGTCACGAGGTTCACCGTCGTCCGTGCCGGCCCGAGACGATTTCCACCCAGCGGGATGTAGAGATAATCCCGCAGCCAGGTGGAAAGACTGATGTGCCAGCGTTGCCAGAACTCGCGGAGGTTCGTCGCGAAGTACGGCAGGCGGAAGTTCCACATCAACTCGAACCCGAGAACCCGCGCCAGCCCACGTGCGATGTCCGAGTAACCCGAGAAGTCGCAGTAAATTTGCAGCCCAAAGGCGACCGTGCCCAGCACGACGGAGACGACGTTGAAGGTCCGATCGCCAAAGACCATCTCGGCCAGCGGCGCGAAGCTGTCAGCCAGAACCACCTTCTTGAACAGTCCCCAGACGATGAGCCATATCCCCTGCTCCACCATTTCCAGAGTGATGCGGCGTGTCTGGTCGAACTGTGGCAAAAGGTCCTTAGCACGCTCGATCGGTCCGGCCACGAGTTGCGGAAAGAACGCGACGTAGGCGAGGAGCTTTCCGAGACTCGGCGTCGCGGGCATTTCGCGGCGATAGACGTCGATGGTGTAGCTCATCGATTGGAACGTATAGAACGAGATCCCCACTGGCAG
>SXGS01213032.1_pt1 | contig 9994 bp, 8 predicted proteins | sample 3174681 | NCBI WGS metagenome assembly SXGS01 (sample SAMN11356861, study PRJNA531348) | freshwater metagenome | isolation source: freshwater sample F1-80 | place: China: Fuxian Lake, Yuxi | collected 2017-12-25
CGACGGCCGCGTCGATGGCGAAACCCGCGGCCGAGAGCGCCGCGGCGAGCGAGAGCAGGACTCCTCCGGCGACGCGCGCGCGGATCGTGGCGCGGCCCGAGACGGAGCCGGTCACGGGTCTTCCGGCGCCGCCAGCCGATAGCCGACGCCGCGGACGGTGCGGATGAGCTGCGGCTCGCCGAGTTTGGAGCGGAGTCCGGAGATCGAAACGTCGAGCGCATTGGAATGCGCGGTGAACTCGCGTTCGACGACGTGCTCGCCCATCTCGGTGCGGGACACGGCGCGACCGCGGCGGGCGAAGAAGAAGAGGAGCAACGCGTATTCGCGCGGGCTCAATTGCAGGACCCGGCCGCCGCGCTTGACGACGCGCGCCGCGGTGTCGATCTCGAGGTCGGCCAACGTCTCGACGGCGGTGGTGAGGCGGGAGCCGGCCCGACGGAGCAACGCCCGCGTCCGAGCCAGAAACTCCGGAAGAGCGAACGGTTTGGTCATGTAATCGTCGGCGCCGCCGTCCAGTCCTTTGACCGTGTGCTCCGACCCGGAAAGGGCCGTGAGGATCATGACGGGAAGGTCGGGGCGGGCTTTGCGGACTTCGCGCAGGACTTCGAGTCCGCCGCGTTTCGGCAGCATGAGATCGAGTATCAAGGCGTCGACCGAACCCTCGAGCGCGAGCGAGAGACCAAGCTCGCCGTCGGCCGCGGAATCGGCCGCCAGACCTTGCTCTTTGAGGGCACGGACCATGAGCTCGGCCAGTTTCGAGTCATCTTCAACGACGAGGACGCGCACGCCGGAATCGTACTGATTCCGCCGCCGGACGGGAATCCACGGAATCCGCGCGATAGCCTCATTCGTCGCTCATGACTGATGGACCGCATCCGACCGCCGCGCGCTTAGACGCCTCCGCGCCTTCGCACCGGGTCCCGACGTTCCTCGCTTTCGCCTTCGTCGCCTGCGTCGCGGCGATCAATCTGTCCGGTATCGGTCTCCTTAATCCGGACGAAGGCCGCTACGTGGAAGTCGCCCGCGAGATGATTGCAACGGGCGATTACGTCGTGCCTCGCATCGACGGTCACGAGCATTGGACCAAGCCCCCCGGAGCGTACTGGGCCGTCGCGGCCTGCCTTCGCGCGACGGATCTGACTCCTTGGTCGGCGCGCATTCCGGCGTTCTGCGCGGCTTTGATCGCCGCCGCCGCGCTCTTCTTGCTGGTGCGGAAGGTCGGCGGCGGACAGGCCGCGGTCGCCGCCGTCGTCGTGCATGCGACGATGCTCGAACCGTTCGCGCTCTATCGGATGGCCACGCCGGATGCACTGCAATCCGCCTGCGTCGTGACGGCGATCGCCGCAGGCTTCTGCGGGCGGGACGCGGCAGCTGCGGGTTTCCGCGGCCGTGCCGCCGGACTTCGCCTCCTCGCCTATGTCGCGCTCGGGGTGTCGTTCGTCATCAAGGGCCCGATCGCACTCTTGATCTATGCGGCGGTCTGGACGGCCGACTTCCTGCCGAAAGGTCGCAGAAGCGTCACCGCAGCAACGATCGGACGTCTCGCCGTGCGCGCCGCGGTCTGCTTGGCCGTCGTCGCGGCGATCGGACTGCCGTGGTTCGTGGTCGTCGCCTCCCGTCGCCCGGAATTGATCGACTACTACTTGAATAACGAAGTCGCGGGCCGCTACTTCACCGATCAGCACAACCGGTCGCAACCGTTCTGGTTCTTCCTTCCGGTCGTGCTCGGCGGTCTCTTGCCGTGGACGGCGCCCGCTCTTGCGGCTTTGGTCTCGGCCGTCCGGCGCCGCGGCCCTTTCGGCGATATGACGACGCGCGAGCGTGACGGTGCGCGTTTTCTCGTCGCTTGGCTTCTCGGCGTCTTGGTTCTGTTCTCGATCGGTCGTTCGAAACTCGTCACTTACATCCTCCCGCTCCTTCCGGCGGCTGCCGCGCTGGTCGGAATCGCAGCGACGCGCCTGTTGCGGACGGAGACGCCGGCCGCCGGTCGACGGACCGCCGTCATCGTCTACGGTTCGATCGGTGCGCTCGGAGTCGGAGTCGCTGCGGCCGTGCGTCTCCGGAATGCCGCGCCTGATTCCGTCGTGCTGGCGACGGCCGCGCTTTCAGCCGTGATCGCTACGTTCGGCATGATCGCTGCAAATCGTCTCCCGCTCTTTCGCCGCATCGTTACGCTCGCGACGGTCGCGGCACTTTCTCTTCACGGATGTCTCACCGTGGTGGCTCGGCACGAAGATACCCTCGGCATCAACGGCGACTTTGCGTGGCTCAAGGACGTCTTCGATGCGGAGAAGTTCACTCCGGCGGGCGTACCGCTCGGCGTCAACGCCCTTGATGTCCGCCCGGTGCCTCCCGAAGCGCCCTTCGCCTTCTACGGCGCCGCGGTCCATACGCTGGAGCTCACGTACTTGCGCGACCTTGCCGAGTACTTCCCTCAGCTCGTGGCCGACGACGCTCGCGCCGAGGCGTCTCGCGCTAGAGGCGAGATCGACGTCGCGCAATTCGTCGCGCAGAGCCGTCCGGATCACCCCGTCTACATCGCAACACGCGGCCGCTTGATCGCCGAGATCGAAGCGAAGGCCGGTCGGAAGCTCGTCGAAGTCGCACGGCGCGGCCGCGACCGGCAAGCGGTCGTTCTCCTTCGTACGCCGTAGCCGATGCGACTCTCCGTCGTCATTCCGGTCTTCAACGAGGAAGACAACGTCGCCCCGCTGATGGCGGAGCTCGCGCCCGAGCTGCTCCGGATCGAGCCCGATCACGAGATCCTGCTGGTCGACGACGGAAGCATCGACGGAACGGCCGCGCGCCTGCTGACCGCCGCCGCATGCTATCCGCACTTGCGTGTGTTGACGCTCGCGCGGAACGCCGGACAGTCCGCAGCGTTCGATGCAGGATTCCGCGCCGCCCGCGGCGAAATCGTCGCCACGATGGACGGCGACTTACAGCTCGATCCGCGCGACCTCGAGCGCCTGATCGCTCGCATCCGAGTCGGCGACGTCGACTTCGTCTACGGGAGGCGGCAGCGCCGCGCCGACGGCCTGCTCAAGCTCCTTTCCACCAAGATCGCGAACGGCGTCCGCAACGCGCTCACCGGCGAACGCATCGTCGATACGGGCTGTCCGCTCAAAGTCTTCCGCCGCGAAGTGTTGGATCGTCTCGCGCTCTTCCACGGCGCCCATCGTTTCTTCATCACCCTCGCGCATCTCGAAGGTTTCCGTTCCGCCGAGGAGCCCGTGGCGCATCGTCCGCGGCGTTCCGGGACGTCGAAGTACGGCGTGTGGAACCGCGTGTTCCGGGCATGGCGGGACTGTCTCGCGGTTCGCTGGATGCAGTCTCGTAAATTCCGCTACGAAGTCTCCGAGTCGGATGCGTCGGGCAAGGTCGTGGCGCGAAGTTCTTCCGGCCTCCGCGAGTCGCCTGCGACGGAACGTCCGCTCCGTTGATCGGCACGGTACGGATCCGCGGCTCCGTGCCGACGCTCGCCTAAGAGTGTCCTCTCGGCAGCGAAGCGGGGTCGACTATCGCCGCGCGGCTTCGGCCTCGGCCGCCTTCAAGAACCACTCCCAATCGAAGGCGGGACCCGGATCGGACTTCGTTTCCGTCAGGTGAAAGTGGCCGATGATCCCTTCGAAGGCCGTGCGGCGCGGTTCCCGCAATTGTCGGGTTTCGACCTTGCCCGCCTTGTCCCGCGGCAGCGCGAGCTTGATCCGCGGCAGGGCGCGCGAAAGCCCGGCCGTGAGCTTCGCCAGCGCGACGTACTGCGCTTCGGTGAAGTCGTGCTGCACGAGTTTTTTGCCGTGGACGAGGCCGGTGACGAGTTCGTTTCGCCACGGCGCCGCGACATAGGACTCGATCCGTAAGTCGCCCATGCGGGCGTTCTCGGGGAAGAGATTGACGACGCGGCCGTCGCTTCGTCGCGTGTACCAACCGTCCAAGAATTTCGGGGTCGAGAAGGCGCCGACGTTGGCGATCTCGACGCCGACGCTGCGGTCGTTCGCCTCGGCGGCGTGAAATGCACGCTCGACGACGTCCAATGTCTGCCAGATCGTGCCGTCGAGATCGAGCATGAAATGAACGCTCAAACCCCGGTTGTCGTGCAGCGCGCGGAAACAGCGCTCGGACGTCCCCACCGCGTCGTAGTGCAGCACGAACTGCCACACGCCTTGACGCAATTCTTCGATCTTCCAGCCCTTCTCGCGGACGCGCTTCTCGGCGGCGGCGGGGAGCGGGGCGGGGGAGCGGGCGCCGTAGCGTTTCGGATCGGCGTTCGGTCGCGAGGCGGCGTCCTGAGGGAGGACTTGATTGATCGAATAGCAGCGCTCGGAATAGCCGTCGTAGCCGATCGGATCCGACCAAAGGACGACGGGCGTGTCGACGTCGAACTTCTTGCCCGCGACGACGATCGACGTCCCCGGATTGAACGGCGGCCGTTTCTTCTTGTACGGCCCGATCTCCGGCCTGCGGTTCGCGCTAGAAGCGCCCGGCGAAGGCGCGTCGTCGTCGCCGCCGCACCCGGCAAGGAGCAAGGCAGCGGCGAAGATCGCAAAGACGGGGTTCGGAGGGCGGCGCATGGCGTTCGATCAGTGTACGCGGCCAACCGAAGATCGCTTCCTTTCCCGCCCGCCGCCTGCTCTCGCTACAGTGTGCGCCTCCGAGTCGTCTCATGCTGAAATCCGTCGCGACCGCGTCCGCCGTAGTGTTCCTGCTCGTCGCCTCGGTCTTCGGGCAGGGGGAGTCCCGGCCTACGCCTGAATCTCGCGCCGCATCGCGCCCGGCGTTCAAGCTGTACTTCGTGCGGCACGGCGAGGCCGTCAGCAACGTGCGCCCGAACGATCCCTTGAGCGACGAAGAGCGGAACCGCCTCACCAAGAAGGGCGAGGCGCAGGCGGCGAAAGTCGCGGAGCGGCTCAAGTCGATCGCGGCGGCGGGCGTCTATGTTTCGCCTGCGGGGCGCGCGCGCGCGACGGCGGAGGTCATCGCCAAAGCCCGCGGCGGTTCGGGCCCGACGGTCGAGACCGACGCGGCGCCGCTGAAGGACGGCGTCCTCGCCGACGGTACGCCGTTCCCGATCGCCGCTCGGATGCAAGCGTGGCGGAAGAGCGAAGACATCCGGCCCAAAGACGGCGAGTCGCTGGAAGACGTCCGCGTCCGCGCCGTGGCGCTCGTCAAGCGCTTGGCCGCACGCCACCCGGCCGAGGCGGCGTTGCTGGTCGCCCACGGCGAAGTCGCCGCCGCCCTGATCGCCGAAGCGACCGGCGAGACCCCGCTCGCCCGTCTTTTGAAAGGCGGCATCGCGAACGCCGGCGTCTACGTGTTCGAGCTCATCGACGGGAAGCTCGTGTATCGCGGGCCCCTAGACGCCCCTGCCTCGCGCTGATCCGACCCGAAGCAGCGGTTTGACCGTGCGGCAACCCAAATCGGGGCCTCGGGGCTCGGCCGAAGGCCGCCGAATCCGGGGGGGACGGGCGGAGGTCCTTCGGTTGCGCTACAACGCAGGCCCATGACCGAAGCAGCAGAAGTCGTTAAGGGCGAGATCATCGGCGTCACGGCCGACGGGGACGGCGTCGCCCGTCGTGACGGCAAGGTGGTCTTCGTACCGGGCGCCCTGCTCGGCGAAACCGTCCTCTACAAGGTGTTTAGGAGCGGTTCGTCCTTCGATCGCGCCAAGCTGATCGAAGTCCTGACGCCCGTCGGCCGCCGACCGACGCCGTGTCCGCACGACGTCCCCGGCGGTTGCGGCGGTTGCTCGCTCCTCCACGCCGATCGCTCGGCCGCCGCCCGCATCAAGCGCACGCTGGTTCAAGACGCGTTGCAGCGATTCGTTTCGATCGACCGCGACTTGGTCGAAGAAACCCGCTCGCCGGGTCCGGATCTCGGCTATCGCAACCATGCCCGGTTCGGGGTCGATGCCGCCGGCCGGCTGACCTACGTGTCGCGCAGCGAGGGCCGCGCCCTCCGCTATCGCAAAGAGATCCCGATCGATTCCTGCGCGGTGCTCCATCCCGCGCTCGAAGAGTTGCGCCGCGAGCTGAACGGCAAGTGCGCCGAGGTCGAGTCGATCGAAATGCGCGTCGGCGTCCGCACCGGCGATCGCTTGGTCATCGTCCACGGCAGCCGAAAGCTGCCGCCGGCGATCGACGTGCCCGCCTTCAACGGCTCGCTCGCGCTCTATTACAAGAACCGCGTCATCCCCCAGAAGGGCATGCCGTGGATCCACGAGATCATCGACGGCCGCCGCTTCCGCGTGACGGGACCCGCGTTCTTCCAAGTGAACACGGAAGGCGCATCCACTCTCGTGTCGCTCGTCCGCGAGATGGTCGATCCCAAACCCGGCATGCGCGTGCTCGATTTGTACGCGGGAGTCGGCCTCTACTCGCACGCGTCGCTGAACGCCGACGTCGACATCCTCGCGTGCGAGATCGAAGAATTCTCCTGCAACGACTACCGGACGAACGCCGTGGATCGTCCGCGGGCGCAGATCCGCAACCTCGACGTCGAAGAGTTCTTGCGCGACTTCACGCCCGGACGCGACGTCTTCGACGTCGCCATCGTCAATCCGCCGCGGAACGGCTGCGACGTCCGTGCGTTGGCGCGCCTCGGGCCGCTTTCCTTGCCGAAGATCGTCATGGTTTCGTGCGATCCGGGCTCGCTGGCGCGTGACATCAAAGCGCTGGCGGGCTTCGGCTATGTCATGAAGCGCGCGGTGCCGGTGGATCAGTTCCCGGGCACGCCGCACGTCGAAACGGTCGCCCTGCTCGAACGCTAAGGCTCGGGCGCGGGCTTGCGGCTCATTGGGCTTATAGGGCCTACAGGGCTTACAGCGCTTAGGGCGCGGGCGCGGGCTCGGGTGCGGGCGCGGGCTCCGACCGTTCGGCCCGCGCCGCGATGCGCAGGGCGACGAAGCACGCCGCACCGACGGCCGTCAGGCTGATCACGAACAGAGGGAAGCCCTGCGTCGCTTCCAATACCGGCGGCGTTTCGACGCCGAAGGGACCGAGCTCCTCGCGTTTGACGGCTAAGACTTCGCGGAAGACCGCGCCCGTGGCGATCGAGACCAACCAGCCGATCGGCAGGCACGCTCGCACGGCGGGCCCGTTCCTCCCGAAGAACGCGGCAAGCCAGGCAAGGCATTGGAGCCCGGCGCCGAGCACGCCGAAGACGACGTAGATCCGGGGGATATCCGTTTCACCGTAGGTGATGCGCACGGCGCGGTACGTGAACGGCATGGCCAAGTGCAGCGCGAAGATCGCCGCGGCCGCGAGTCCGCGGCTAGGGAGTTCGCGTCTTCCGAGCTGCCACTGCGCCATCGCGCAGAACGAACCGGCCGCCCAACTGAGCCACGCCAAGACGCGCGCGCGGGCGGCGTCGTCCGGCGGCGCGGCGCGACCGAGGTAGACGTCGGCCCAGAGGTCGGGGCGGAGCGACAAGACGTGATTCCGGCTCATCGTCCATCCGATGAACAAGAAGCCTAAGAACGCCGCCGACGAGACGACGATGCGTCGGATGCGCGCCGCCGGACCGTGCGCGCCCTTCAGCACGTAAAGCAGATAGAAGCAGAGGATCAGGACCGGCAGGATCGCCATGAACGAATGCTGCAAGAGCGCCGCGGCGCTGCCGTAGCGCACCGGCCTCACGAGCTGCGTGAAGAGGAGCGGCCCGATTCCCGCCGTGATGAGGCCTCCCCATGCGAAAGGCAGCCAGTCGCGAAGCGTCGTTTCGAGACGGGATTCGTCGGCGCGGAACGCCGCGCGGCGGAGTACGGCGAACGTCCCGAACACGACGTAGTTCATGAACCCCCAATGCAGGGCGGTCAGAGCGGCGTTCAAGAAGCCGTAGACGTCGAGGTCGAACGGGGAGAGGTTCATTTCGCGGCTCCCCTGAAGATCGGAAGGACTCCCGCCTCGTTCAGATCGGCGGAGATCTCCGCCATGACGCCCGCATCCTCCGACACGCCCCAAGTCGTCGGGCGTCCGGCGCGGCGCCACGCGGAGAGCTGCACCAACGCCTCGACGTCGGCGGCGTCGCCCGCGAACGACGGCATGAACGGCTTGGTCATCTGCAGCTTCGCGAAGTTGATGCGACGCTGCTCGACGGACCACCCGCTCGCCAGATGATCGATGCCGTTCGCGCCGTCCCACGTGTGACAGGACGCGCAGAGGCGCCGATAGACCTTCGCGCCGCGGCGAAGCTGGGCGTTCGGATAGTCCTTCGCATCGCGGAGCGGGTAGGGATCGTCCTTCACCGCGCCTTCCCGCCGCGCTTGCTCGGCCTGCTCTTGCGTAAGGCCGTTCGAGTACATGAATCCGCGCACGGTGTAGGGCTTGCGGACGCCTTCACGTACGAACTCGGCGCCGGCTGTCGCGCCGAAGGCGAGGAGGCACAGCAGCGTCGCGGTCGCGCCGTTGATGTAGAGCTTCCGCCGAAGAAGTCCGAAAACCGCGTAGCCGCCGATCAAGGCCGACGATCCGCCCGCCAACGCCAAGAAAAGCGTCATCGCGGGGCTGCCGCCGAGCACCCAGCTGCGGGAGTCCTCGGGCATCGTCGCGAAGTACCAGATCCCGAAGATCGGCATGAGCGCCATCGGTGCGAGCAGGTGCGCCGAGCGGTTCACCAACGTCCGACGATCCTCCGTCGAAAGCGTCGGCATCAGGTTGATCGCGATGCAGGCCGCCAGCGCCGCGGTCGCCGCCGCCGAGATCGTGCGGAAGCCGAGCGACGGCCAAAACCCCGGATTGAAAAACCCGTCCCACATCGAACGCGTCGCCGGCCAGTCGCCCGGAGTGAGCTGCCAGCTAAGAATGCCGTTGATCCAAAACAGTCCGCCCCAAGACGCCGCTACGTACATGACGAGCAACGTGCGGCGTCCGCGATCGTCGAGACGCGCGGCGACCCGGTAGAAGGCGTAGCCGGCGACGATCGCCAAGCAGAAGAAAGTCCACGCGGTCGCCCAAATCCACTGAAACTCGGAGACCATCGCGCCGATCGTGCGCGGCGAGACTTGGATCGCCGTCAGCCACATGCCGACGCCGGTGACGGCGCCGAGGACGAAGCTCACGAGGACGAGGTACTTGAAGAACCCGTCGACGAACGTGCGATAGAGGCGGTCGTCTCGATCGCGGCCGCGGGTCTCAAAGTAGAGCAGCAACATCCCGCTGCCGATGGCGAACTGCGCCAAGTAGACATGTATGATCCCGAGCAGGCCGATGATCAGGCCCTTCATCACCGGCCCGAATTCGCCGATCGGAAACCAAGGCATAGAAAGCTCGTCGCACGCGGGTCGGTCGTGCGGCGCCAAAATAGCGCCGGGCGGCGTGCGCGGTAGCCGACGTCCTACGGGACGAGCGTGCGGCCGCCGTCGACGGCGAGGAGCTGGCCCGTGATCTGGTGCGGTGCGTCGAGGAAGAACTCGAGCGCGGCGAGGACGTCCGCGGGCGTCCCGTGGCGGCCGGTCGGAGTGCGGCGGAGGATCGCCTCGAGCGTGCGCGGATCGGCGTCCTCAGGCGGGAGCACGACGCCGGGCAGGATCGCGTTGACGGCTACGTCCGGCGCGAAATCGCGGGCCAAGGATCGCACGACGGAATGCAGAGCCGCCTTCGAGGCCGAGTAGGCGAGAAAGCCCTTGAGCGGACGATCGGCGTAGATGTCGCCGAGGAAGATGAGGCGACCCTGAACCGCTCGAAGGTGCGGGGCCGCCGCGCGGGCGAAGGCGTGCGGGCCGACGACGTTCGCGCGCAAAATCTCGACGAAATCGTCCGCCGAAGGCCCGTCCGCCGCGTCGCGGGGGAAGTCCGAGGCCGAATTGACTAAGACGTCGAGCCGACCGAATTCGGCCGCGACGCGCGCCGTGGCCGCCGCGACCTCCGCTTCGATGCGTTGATCGGCCTTGACCGCGACGGCGCGTCCGCCCGCAGCCTTGATCTTCGCGACGACTTCCGCCGCCTCGGCTTCCGAACGTCGATAGTGCACTCCGACGGCGTAGCCGAGCGCCGCGAGC
>SXGS01727625.1_pt1 | contig 9994 bp, 8 predicted proteins | sample 3174681 | NCBI WGS metagenome assembly SXGS01 (sample SAMN11356861, study PRJNA531348) | freshwater metagenome | isolation source: freshwater sample F1-80 | place: China: Fuxian Lake, Yuxi | collected 2017-12-25
CTGACCCTCGGTGCGAGCGAACTCGCCGAGGAAGTATTCGTAGATGCGCCCAAAAGCGTCGTAGTCCACAGTGGCGGGAATCTCGGAGACTTTCTTCAGCAGCTCTTTCAGCAGCGTGCTGGTGAAGAGGTTGTAGGTCTTGGGCAACACGCCAGCAAGCTGCGGGTTATGCTTCTCGATGTCGCGCATGGCGGCATTGACCTTGCCGCCGATGTCCTCGGCTTCGGGCAGGGTCAGCAGGTTATCGAACCGCGCCGCGGCGGGCAGGTAAAGGATGCCCTCGGCGTGGTAGGCCGTGGGTTCATCCACCCGGCTGCCGCGACGGGAGGATGCGCCGGCCTTTTCCAGTTTGGTGTGCTGAGCGGCAAAGCGGACATCAGCGAAGCGCAGGAAAATCAGGCCGAGGATCGGGCCAGAATACTCTTGAGCTTTGAGGCCGGAGTTGGCGCGAAACTGATCGGCGGCGTCCCAGAGGCGCTTTTCGAGCGTGGTAGTAGCGGTGTCTTTTTCGGAGGGGGCGATCCAGTGCATGGAGACATGAATTCCATTCTGAGCTGGGCAGAGTGTGAGGCGACACCCCACGCTCTTTTATACCTCCCGGTCTTCCTTGTACAATGCCAGCGCGGCGCACGGCTGCATCTCCACTATGCAACGCTTCATCAAACTCGCCATTGTCGTCTTCTGGATCATCATGGCGAGTTTGCTTGTGCGGTGGAATCTTCCCGAACGCTCGCTTCCTCTTCCACGCCCATCTCCTGCGCTGGAGTCCGCCCCTTCCCTCGCTGCTCAAGAAGCATGGATGAGCATTTACCACCAGAATCATAAGGTCGGCTATCTCCAGCGTAAACTTTCCCCGACCACAACTGGCTACCAGTGGGAAGAGATCTGGCGTATGCGGCTGCGCTTTCTCAACACTCCACAGACCATCCACACGGAAATACGCGCTGACACGGATCGCTCCTTCGCCCTCACCCACTTCGACTTCCGCTTGCTGAGTTCGGGGCTGACATTTCATGCCAACGGACACGTTTCTGACCACAAGCTCGACGGGCACATGACCACTGGCGGCGAGACTTCGCCGTTTTCATTTCCGCTCCAGTCACCGATTTATTTGCCATCCTCGACACCAATGGCCCTGCGTGGGGCTTCGCTTCAAGTTGGCGAGGAACGGCAGTTCAGCATCTTCAATCCCTTGTCCATGCGCACGGACTCAATCGTGGTCACTGTCGTCGGGCCAGATACGCTCACCATCAAAGGTCAACAGCACAACGCCACTCAAGGCCGCGAGCGCTTTGGCACCACCACCATGCACGCATGGCTGGATACTGAAGGGAACGTCGTGAAAGAGGAAGCTGCGCTCGGTCTGGTGTTGTTGCGCGAGTCGCAGCAAGACGCCCTCGGCGGTGGCTGGCAGGAGCACGACGCGCTCGACTTGACGGCGTCAGCCGCTATTCCTGTGCAACGATCTATCTCTCATCCGCGCACTCTCACCAACCTGCGCTTGCGGCTGTCCAGTGCTGACAACGCACTCAGGTTTTCGTTCCCACCACGCCAGCAACATCAAGACCAGATGCTGACCATCACCCAGGAAACGCTCCCTTCGTTGACAACCTATCCGCTCCCCCAAACCGACCCGTCATTCGCTGAAGATCTCGCGCCGACGCCGTTCTTACAAAGTGGGCATCCTCGTGTCATCACCCAAATGCAACAGATTCTTGGTCACGAGCGCGACGCGCTGCGCGCCACGCGCTATCTGCTGAACTGGACCTACTCTACCATCGAAAAAACGCCTACCGTTGCCTTGCCCACGGCGTTGGAAGTCCTCGACAGCAAACGAGGCGACTGTAACGAGCATGCCGTGCTGTTCACCGCCCTGGCTCGTGCCGCCGGCCTGCCAGCACGCATCGCCGCAGGTGTGGTATATCTCGACGATGCTTTTTACTACCATGCGTGGTCAGAAGTTTGGCTGGGGCAATGGGTCGCAGTGGACCCTACACTCCAGCAATTGCCAGCAGACGCGACACATATCAAGTTCGTTGAAGGCGGGCCAGAGCAGCATATGGGACTGTTGAAAGTGCTGGGGAACGTCACGCTGGAGGTGATGGGGTATGAATAGTTGTTAGTTTGCAGTTTGTAGTTCTTAGTCGCTCATTATCAGCGAGACGGGAGTAGGTTCTACCTCCCCAACGAATCCTTATTATTAACAACCAACAACTAATGACTAAAAACTTCTTTCTGAATCATGATCCACCTCGAACACGTCACCAAACGCTTTGGCGGCTTTACCGCTGTCGATGATCTGAACCTCCACATCGCCGAAGGCGAGATCTTCGGTTTCTTGGGGCCGAATGGTGCCGGGAAAACTACGACAATCCGTATGATGATGGGTTTGCTGAAGCCCACGGCAGGGCGGATTTGCCTGGGTGGCCACGACCTCGCCATTGCACCGCTCGCCGCCAAGGCGATTTCTACCTTCGTGCCCGACCGGCCCTTCGTCTACGAAAAATTGACCGGGCGCGAGTTTCTCCATTTCGTTGGTGGCTTGTATCAGGTGCCAGACAAACTCCTCCAGACGCGAGCACAAGAAGGACTCGATTTCTTTCATCTCGTGGAATGGGGCGATGAACTGATCGAGACCTACTCGCACGGTATGAAGCAACGTCTGGTCGTTGCCTCCGCCCTCTTGCCAGACCCGCAGATTCTCGTAGTCGATGAGCCCATGGTCGGCATGGACCCCATCGGTACACGCATGTTCAAAGCTTTGCTGCGTTCACTCACGCTCAAAGGCAAGACCGTGTTCATGTCCACGCACAGTCTGGAAGTCGCCGAGGAACTCTGCGATCGCATCGGCATCATCCTGGGCGGGCGCTTGATTGCTCTCGGCACCTTGGACGAACTCCAACGCCAAGCCGGAACAGAAGAACGACTGGAAGAGATTTTTCTTCGTCTTACCGCCGCGCCGGATATGCTGGAGGCGATCGAAACCCTGCAAGCCGCGACGGCTCGCAAGTTCCGGGTGTAGCGAACAACTCCGTCCAGGTACGTCACGATGCCCTCTTCTTCTTTGACTACCCCGGCTCCCTGGCGGCTCCTGCTCATGCCGCGACTCCAAGCTCTACGTAACGGTTTTCGTCATCGCGCACAGGGCGGACGCTTTCGTCCACTCGTTTTCGCTGTCGTTCTCGCGCTCTTCTGGGTAGGCATCTTCTGGCTCTTTCATCGGGTGCTGGACTATTTCCACACCGTGCCGGAGTTAGGACCGGTCTTGAGTCAGAAGCTGTTGCATCTCGTCTTCCTTACCTTCTTTGCTGTCCTGCTCTTTAGTAACGTCATTACCGGACTCTCGACCTTCTTTTTATCGCGCGATCTTCTCTTGCTGATTCCCGCCCCAGTCAGCCCAGCACAATTATTTACCGCCAAATTTGTTGAAACCCTCCTCGATTCGTCATGGATGGTGCTGCTGTTCAGTGGCCCCGTTTTTCTCGCTTACGGCATCGTGCATGAAAGCGGACCGCTGTATTACCTCTTGGCCTTCGTCACCCTCGTCCTGTTTCTTGGCATCCCAGCAGCGTTGGGCGTGATCGCAACCATGACGCTCGCCTATCTGCTCCCTGCCCAGCGCGGCAAAGACATGCTGGTGGTGTTCTCGGCACTCTTTCTGAGCCTGCTGTACATGCTGCTCCGCTTGCTGCAACCAGAAAAACTGGTCAACCCTGAAGCGTTCTCGGATCTGTTGTCCTTCCTCTCCGCCATGCGTGCGCCCTCTTCTCCGTTTCTTCCCAGCGCGTGGGCAGCGGAAATCCTCCTGCCCTTTCTCCAGCTCAAGCCGGAAGGCAGCGCCGGGTTTCACCTGCTCATGTTGTTGAGCACTACGTTGTTTCTCTTTGTCGTCGGCTCCTCGCTTGCCACGCGGCTCTATCCCCTCGGGTGGTCGAAAGCGCAAGAAGGACAACGACGGCGCACCCTGCGGCAATGGTGGGAAACCGGAGTCGCAGCGGCGGCAACTGTGTTTCCCGTCCACCTGAGAACGATGGTCCTCAAGGATCTCAAGACCTTCTTCCGCGACACCGGACAATGGTCGCAGCTCTTCATGCTGTTAGCGTTGGTTATCGTCTACGTCTACAACTTCAGCGTCCTGCCGGTCGGTGGCGTCGGTGGCTCGTTCTATCTACAAAACGTCATTGCCTTCTTCAACTTAGCGCTCGCGGGGTTTGTCTTGACCTCCATCGCCGTCCGTTTCGTCTATCCTGCACTGAGCCTCGAAGGCAAAACCTTTTGGGTGCTCAAGAGCGCACCGGTCCCGCTACGGCGTTGGTGGTGGAGTAAATTTTGGACAGGAGTCTTGCCACTGTTGTTCTTCGGCGAGTTGCTCGTCACCGTCACCAACTATTTCCTGCGCGTCTCACCGTTCATGGCCACGCTCTCCGCCGTGACGCTATTTTTCGTCACCTTCGGCATCGTCGCGCTGGGATTAGCAGTCGGCGTCGGTTATCCCAACTTCACAGCCGAGCACAGCGCCAAGATCGCCTCCAGTTTCGGCGGCGTGTTGTACATGGTCCTGTGTATCTCGTTCATTGGTGCCGTCACTGTCCTCGAAGCCTGGCCGGTGTACGTCCTGTTCCTCAGCCGACTACACGGCACACCACTCTCGCCAGCAATGTGGGGTGGGATCATCACTTCCTTGAGCTGCGCATTCGTGCTGACCGTCGGCATGTTTTGGGGCGCGACACGCTGGGGGCTGCACCGGCTAGAAGCCTTGGAAATATCCCTATAAGAAAAAAGAGCGCAGCGAACAAGGAACCAACACGATGACAAAAACACTCCTGCTCATGAGTCTCGCGCTGGTCGTTTCCTTACCATGTTTTGCAAAGGAGGGAGTCATGGAAGAACACGTTACGTTTCCTGTCGGAGACATCGCACTCGAAGGCTTACTATCGAGCCCAACCCCAAATCCAACCATCGGCGCAGTCGTTTGCCACCCGCATCCCTTGTACGGCGGGGAGATGCACAACAACGTCGTCTCCGCGCTCATTGATGCCTTCCATAAGGCTGGCATTGCTACGTTACGCTTCAATTTTCGCGGCGTTGGCAACAGCGGTGGAGCGCATGGCCAAGGCGAAGCCGAACTCGAAGACGTGAAGGCGGCAGTGACCTATTTGCTCAGTCGGCAACAGGTACAGACCGTCGTAGTCGCCGGTTATTCGTTCGGCTCAATGGTCGGACTTCAGGCTGGCGCGACGGATGCACGAGTGCATAAGCTGGTTGGTGTTGCGTTCCCGATCGCGATGCACGATCCGTCGTTTCTGCTCTCGGTCAACAAGCCCAAACTCCTCATCAGCGGCGACCGCGACAACTATTCCCCAATCCCCGACCTGCAAAAACTCATGGGGCAACTTCCGGACCCAAAGAGCCTCGTCGTCGTCAAAGGGGCCGATCATTTTTTCTGGGGGCAAGAAGGTGAGATCGCGAAAGCAGCGGTGGAGTTTTTGGAGAAGTAGGGGAAAGGTGGCACGCTAGGACCGAGCAAAATCCATCGTCCTTACTCCCCTTCATAGCTCGTCCAATCTCTTGTCTGTTCAGCGCTCCGCCGCAACTCGTCCTCCCATTGGTCCGTCAGTGGCGGAACGCCCAGATCAGCAATGACGAACCGGACCACGTCTTCGAGAGCAACGCCGCCGGTTGGCATGTGGAGTCGGTTCGGCGCGAAATCTGGGCGGATGTTTTCATAGTCACGATGCAACTGCATATGATGACGGTTCCATTGTCCTCTTGGAGCCAACGCACGAGAAACATACTCGAAACGAATCTCCGCCTCGTCTTGGAGCGAAGGGGTACGTTGAATGCGGTATTCGTACCTGACTACGCGAAGCGCGAAGGCTTTCTCTTCCGGAACCGCTTTAAGATCCTGCCCAAAATACAGACGCCAAGGGGAAGACGAGAGGGGAACTGCGATCGCTACTCTCTGGCGGTCAAGAAAAGAAAGCGTCGCTAACTCCCTCCGCATAGGAGGGTGCAGCAAAAATTCCAGTCGGTAGCGAGTCAGAACTTTATTGAGGACACCATTGAGATGACTTTGGAAAGCATGGAACACTTCCCCTGGGGTCCTGGCAATCAGTGACATGGAAGATCGCTCACAACAGCAAGTAGGCGATCATCTCAACCGGCACCCAACCGGGCACCGGCTGGCCGATGTCGTTCAGAATGGGGTCGTCGTCTCGCAAGCGGCGGAGAAATTCCTCCCCGCTGATTCCGAGCAATTCCCGCGCGTTGCGATCAAGAACTTCCCGGAGTTCTTCCTCCGATAGTTCGTGGAAGATATTCTCTTCTTCTTCAGTGGGTTCTACTGGCAAGTTAATTGCAACTTGGGCGCTCATGGGTATGCTCCGTAAAAGGATGGTTTTGCCTCCGCATACCACGGCTAGAGAAGAGAGACAATGGACGATAGAAACAACCCCCCCGCTCGGCAACCCCTCACCGCTACCGCACGGGCAGTGCACGCACGCCGACAAACGGATCGTCCGTACTTCTCGCCGCGTCCATAATACGGGCAAGGCTCGCCCGCAAATCTTGTCCATTTTGCTGATAGACGCGCTCGAAGAGATCTAACTCCTTCAGGTAAACGAACTGCTGCAAGAAGACCGCGTTGTTCAACTTGATAGAAGCAAAGTCGGTGTTGCGTCGCACGGGACTCGGCAAGGAACGAAATTCTTCCTGTAAGCGTAAGAACAGCCCTTCTTTCTGTTGTAGCTTCTCTTCTTCGGTCAACGATGAGGCATACAACGCAACGAGCTTCTCCGCAGATTCGGCAAAGAAACCAGACAGCACCAGCTCGCTTTCCCAACTGGTTTGTACTTGCCGCGTTATCGCGGCTTCGGTTCCAGCCTCGCGGGTGAAAAAAGCAATCGCCCCGCGATAGCCGGCAAAGTTCGCTAGCGACTCGTTGAACGCCGTTTGTCCCGGCAGGTAAAAGGTCGAGTGAAAAAGCTCGTGCAGGATGACGTTGGTGAGGGTGCCCTGGTCGTAGCGTAAGAGATGCGGCAAGAGCGGATCAGCAAACCACCCCAGGGTGCTAAAGGCGACAGCCTTGCCAGTGGCGGTGTCATAGCCTTGCGCTTCGAGCGCCTGGGCCTCCTGTCGTGCCGCCGTTTCCTGAAAGTATCCTTTGTACGCAACGCGCCCGACAATAGGGAACCACCACGTATATGGCTCCAGCCGGGTACGTGGTGCAGCGGTAATCACATGCACCAACGGCGGCTGTGACACCTCGGCCAGACTGGTGTAACTGCCGCCGACGCGAAAGCCGAGTTCCTGCTCAGCAAATTGCCGGGCACGTAGCACTAGTTCAAGTTTCTCGCGCGTGACCGTGTCCAAGTTCGGGCGTTGTAGGATCTCTTCAATGGCACGCCGACTCCACAGGATCTTTGCTTCTTCATAGCCGGCCCGCAAGACGTAGGTCGGTGAGCACGCCGACAGGAGCAAAGAAACGCTTGCAATAAGAGCGATGAGGAAGTGAGACACACGCAATTCCGCGCTCTCACGCCGCCGAGAGTTGGTCGTATTGCAAACGGTATAGCCGCCAGTAGATACCACGCTTCTCGATGAGCTCGTGATGCGTCCCCACTTCACGCACTTGCCCTTTATGCATGACAAGAATGCGGTCAGCATTCTGAATCGTGGAGAGACGATGCGCAATCACAAGATTGGTACGGTTCGCCATCAGTTTGGTCAGCGCATCTTGAATGAGCAGCTCGGTTTCTGGATCGACGCTTGAGGTCGCTTCATCTAACACCAGAATAGCCGGGTTATACGCCAGCGCGCGGGCGAAGGAGAGCAATTGCCGCTGACCGGCGGACAGGTTCGAGCCACGCTCGCGCAATTGCTCGTCGTACCCGCGCGGCAATTGGCGAATGAAGCGGTCGGCATTGACATACCGCGCAGCCTGCTCCACCTGGGCTTGGGAAATGTCCGTGCGACCCAAGGTGATATTGGTCACCATGTCTCCAGCAAAAAGAAACACGTCCTGCAACACCACGCCGATCTGCTGTCGGAGCGTGCCTAAATCCCACTCGCGTACATCCACACCATCGACCAAGATGCGTCCGCGTTGCACGTCGTAAAAGCGGTTGAGGAGCTTGCTAATAGTCGTCTTGCCAGCTCCGGTTGCGCCAACGATAGCAACCTTCTCGCCTGGAGCGACGGTAAATGACACGTCGCGCAGGATCCACTCTTCGTCTTTATAGGCGAACCACACATGGTCAAAGGTAATGCGGCCCTGCATCTTTTCCGCACGATGCGGCTGACGAGGAGAAGCAATCGTCACTTCAGTATCCAGCAGTTGAAACACACGCTCCACTGCGGTCATGGCGGATTGCATGGTGGTATATTTGCTGCTGAACTCGCGCAGCGGCACGAAGAATTTTTGCAGATAGTCAATGAAGGCGACCAGTGTCCCCAACGCGATGATGCCCAGCCCGATTTGGCCGGCACCACACCACAACATCAAGGCAATACAGACGGAACTCGCGGCTTCGACAACCGAGAACAAGGTCGCCTCGTAAATGTTCGACAGATGATTAGCATCGCGGTGATCGCTGTTGCGCTGCTCGAACTCGGCGAACATTTTTTTCTCTTGGGCAAAGAGTTGCACGACCGCAATACCAGAGAGCGTCTCTTGCAGAAAGGCATTGATACGAGCGATGCGTTCACGAATCGCTCGGTAGGTCTCTCGCGAGCGCACGCGAAAGAAATTGAGCACGATGAGTAGCGGCGGCAGGAGCGCCAGCGTCACCAGCGCTAGCTGCATATTCAAAGACATCATGATGATAATGATCCCAACCAGGGTGAGCACATCCATGAAAATGGTCAGGGTCCCAGCAGTAAACGCCTCGTTGATGGCATCGACATCCGTCGTCAGGCGCGTCACCACTCGCCCCACCGGGTTGCGCTCGAAGAAGCTCGCTGGCAATTGCTGCAAATGGGCAAAGAGATCTCGACGTAAATCCGCCAAGCTCTTCTGCGCGACGGTCATAATGGCGTAGTACTGCCAGTAGAAAAAGAGAAACTCACCAGCAAGGGCACCAGCATACAGCAGACCGGCAGTGGTCAAACCATGCGCATCGTTTTGTGTGATGTAGCGATCAATGGCCAATTTCAAGATATACGGTTGCGCCAAGCCGAACGCCGAGGTCAGCGGCAAGCAGATGAGGGCCGTAAAAAACTGCCGTCGATGGGGACGCACATAACGCCACAGCCGCCGCGCCATGGCGATGTCGTAGGGCTTATTTAAGATCTCTTCCCGTGGAATTTCCCGCATCACAACTCCGCCAACTCCTCTTCCAATGCTTGTTGCTGGAAGATGTCCGCATACACGCCACCACGGTCCACTAAACTGGCATGCGTCCCCCGCTCCACAATGCGCCCTTCATCGAGTACCACGATGAGGTCGGCGTCGCGCACAGCAGAAATACGATGGGAAATCACGATGACAGTCTTGTCGCGTGTGGTTTCACGCAGCGCATGAAGGATCGCTTTTTCAGTTTGAGTATCAACGCTCGACAGCGCATCATCAAGCACGAGAATCGGCTGATTGGCGGCCAACGCCCGCGCCAGCGTCAACCGCTGCTTCTGCCCGCCAGACAGCATCATGCCGCGCTCACCGACAATCGTGTCGTAGCCACGCGGAAAATCCTCGACATCGCGTGCCAGATTAGCGACACCCGCCGCCCACTGCACCCGCTCTTCATCTACCTGTGGCAAAGCAAAGGCAATGTTGTCCTTGATGCGCGAAGAAAACAGGAAGGCATCCTGCGGAACAAAACCAATCCAACTGCGCAGCGCCGCCAGCGAGGCCGTGCGAATGTCTTGCCCGTCAATCGTGATCGACCCACCAGTCACATCGAAGAGTCGTGGCAGCAGATGCACCAGCGTGCTTTTACCAGAGCCCATCCTGCCAACAATAGCCACGGTCGAACCGGCAGGGACAGTAAAATTCACA